>Ga0310827_101008_pt1 | contig 16687 bp, 15 predicted proteins | sample WT_ome_2_FD_201309 | JGI IMG/M metagenome (GOLD analysis project Ga0310827, IMG submission 201309) | Sorghum-adapted microbial communities enriched on wild type (WT) sorghum from Joint BioEnergy Institute, Emeryville, California, United... ... | reverse complement strand
AGACATCCGATTGGTCGCTTAGGTAGACCTGAAGAAATAGCTCATGCAATTGTATTCTTGTGTGAAAATGAATTTGTTACAGGTACAACCGTACTTGTAGATGGAGGCTATACAGCAAAATAATTTTGCAAATTTCGGAACCGCTCTTGAGAAGAAATTCTTAAGAGCGGTTCTTTTTTTGTAACTATTATTTCAAACTTCCGTCAATATAGATAAGAAGAGGAATATGTATGGGAATAGTTGATTGAAATTTCAAAAAAAGGGTGGTTATGATGAAAAAAATTTTGTATTTTCTTTTCGTTCTTTGGGCAATTATATTTCTTACAGGTTGCAGCAATCATTCAGAGGAAAGCAAATTAAGTGACTCCACTGCCACTGAGAAGAAGACTGTATCTGAAGATTTTTCTGTTTCAAATACGGAGGATGGAAAACAGACTGAGAGTAAAACCGATGTTAGGGAAAAAGAAGATGATCCAGTTCTGATAAGTGAAACTGAAAATATAAATATTGAGCGAAAAATAATTTATAATGCTTATCTCCGTATTCAAGTAAAAGATTACAATCAAACGCTTGATAAAATTACGAAAAATGTTCATGAGTTTGGCGGATATGTTGTTGAGTCGATGATGTCCAAAAATCCGGAAACGAATTCTCCCAATGGTGAAATTACTGTAAGAATCCCACAAGAGAAGTTTCGTGACTTTATTTCGCTGGTTGAAAAAGGCAGCAGTAAAGTTATGGACAGTTCCATTTCTGGTCAAGATGTTACCGAAGAATATATTGACTTAGAATCACGCTTGAAATCGAAACAAATGGTTGAAAGCAGATTACTTTCATTCATGGAACAAGCGGAAAAAACAGAAGACTTATTAGCTATTTCCAAAGACTTGGCTAAAGTTCAGGAAGAAATAGAAACCATCAAGGGTCGAATGACCTATTTGGAAAATAGAGTTGATTTAGCAACGGTCACGATTTCAATTGAGGAAAATAAAGTTGAAGTGAAAAATTTAGGTGATAGTCAATTAAAAACATGGGAAAAAACAAAAGATCAATTTAAGAAGAGCATCAATTTTTTAATTAGTGCGTTTTCGAGTCTATTTATCTTTCTTATTGGCTATTTACCAATTCTCTTCTTACTTGGTATTATCGCCTTCATTATAATTTTCATCATACGAAAGCGGAAAAAAAGAGAAGGGTAACTAAATCCATTTAATCCCCGTCTTAATTGTAGAAATCAACCATTTAAAACACTTACAAAAAGAACCGGATAAACAACCGGTTCTTTTATGCTTAGTGGCCATCTGAAAAATCAAAAAATAACGATTGACATTGTTGTGTATTAACCATATAATACAGGTAAAGATGTATTATGTGGTTAATACAGTATAAAAATTTCCTTTACACACATGGTGCATAAAAACAATGTTATTATAAATTAGGTGTATGAAATAGTTGATACAATTTAACAAACACGAGTTGTATTGAAATATTGCAAAATGGTGTACTTTTTCTGTATTAAGTGATTAATACAGATTTGTATTTTATGAAAAGTGGTGCAGATGATTGCACACGATGTTAATAGGAGATGGGGCTATCTATGAATGTCAAGTTTAATAATCGGGATCCTGTCTACGTTCAAGTGGTTCGCTATTTTAAAGAACAAATTGCAAAAGGCTTTTTTGAACCGGGGCAGGAAATTCCGTCGAGACGTGAACTGGCTCACCGATTAAAAATTAATCCCAATACGGCACAAAGAGCGTATAAGGAAATGGAGGAACTAGGGTTGATTTTTACAGAGGGGAATTTACCAAGTCGGATTACAAAAGATGAAGGGGTTCTGAAAAAAGTGCGTAAAGAGTTGATTATGGAAGCTGTTGAAACATTTGTTTATTCTGTTCGTACAATTAATGTACCACTTGAGGAAGTTCTTCACATAGTTAAGGAATATTATGAAAGGGCTGATTACGCAAGGGGGAATACCCATGATTGAAGTGAAAAATGTAACGAAAAAATTTGGTCGGAAAGAAGTATTAAAGGGCGTTTCTTTTACGGCTGAAAAGGGGCAAATCACATGTTTAATCGGGATTAACGGTGTAGGAAAAACAACGATTATGCAAGCAATTATGTCGTTAATCCCAATTAATAGCGGGGAAATTTTGATTGATGGAAGAAAACTTACAAAAGACAGTTATGAAAAAATTACCTTTATTCCGGATACAATAACGATGCTTCCGCAAATGCGAATAGGGGATGCTTTTGCCTTCATGGCCGATTTTTATCAAAGTTGGAATCAAAAACGGGCAGAAGAGCTCCTTGAATTTTTTAAATTAGAAGAAACAGAGCGGATTAGTGAATTATCAAAAGGAAATACGGCTAAAGTGAATATGCTGCTCGGTTTGGCACTGGACGTTGATTATTTATTAATGGATGAGCCGTTTTCCGGGATAGATATTTTCAGTCGTGAAGAAATTGCGAATGTGTTTACCAGTCACCTAATTGAAGACAGAGGAGTTATTATTACCACCCATGAAATTAATGATATTGAACATTTGATTGATAAAGTCGTTCTGATAGACAATGGTGTCGTGTTGCAAGAATTTAATGTTGAAGAAGTCCGGGAAAAAGATGGCAAATCGGTCATGGATGTGATGCGGGAGGTGTATGAAAAATGAATCGGTATTTGAAACTTGTCAATTTTGAATTCAATCGTTTTTTCAAATTATACATTGTTCTCGTTTTCGTAACGATTATAATGCAAATCTTCGCAGTTATTTTGGAGTCAAGAAGATATGTGCGGGAGGCCGAGAAAATTATCTATGGTGAAATGATGTCAAAAGCTGTTTTTTTTAAAAATTACGAACCTTTTACAATGGCAAGAATTGTTCAATCCAATTGGTTTTATTGGCCGATTGCATTATGTATCGTTGTTCTTTTAATCTATGTATTTTTTATTTGGTATCGTGATTGGCTCGGCAAAAATTCCTTTATTTATCGATTGTTAATGCTTCCAACTGCAAGATTAAATCTGTACTTGGCGAAAGCTACGGCAATCCTAATATTTGTTTTTGGATTAGTTGCCCTTCAATTTCTTTTGTTTCCGATTGAAATACAAATAATGAAATGGATTGTTCCTGCCGAATTTCGGGTGGATCTGCCTATGAAGGAATATACCAATTTTATTTATTTGTCAGCCATTCTTCCGGGTTCCATAATAGATTTTTTTATATTTTATGGAATGGGAATTGTTGCAGTTTTCGTTACGTTTACGGCAATTTTATTTGAACGCTGCTATCGTTTGAAAGGGATAATTTTTGGCGGTTTTTATGGACTCGTTTCTGTCGGGTTTTTCTTAACGCCCCTTTTGATTGATTCTTTTTTACTTAAAAATTATTTTTTCCCGGTGGAGTTGTTTGTTATGGAAGTTATCGCCGGTACCATTGTATTAATTGGAGCAGTATGGATTGGAAATTACCTACTAAAATACAAAATCAGGGTTTGATGGGGGGTTCTCGGATGAAGAAATATTGGAAAATCGTAGTTGTTTTGATTATTACCGTTATAACGATCGGAACTCACTATATTCGTACCAGCTATGCATCACAGACTATGCCTGAATTTGAGATAAAAAAAATAAGCGGTGATGAAAAGGAATTGCAAAATCTGATTATTTATGGCGAATATAATGTCGGTGATTTTTTATATTATTCATTTAAGATTTTGAACGGAAAAACTATTAATATAAATCAAGATAGTATTATTAGTGAAATAGTGGAACTTCCATCACAGTTTGAAACAATAATGAAGGAACATAAGAACTTTTTGCGGCAAAAAGTGTTAATTCCGGGAAATTTTTATGAAGATGAAGGTTGGCTGGCTTATGCAGAATATGAAATGGAACCCTTGGTTGGTGGTTTGACAAATAGAAATAAATTTATTATCGATGTAATGAATAAAAAGACAAATGAAACAGTAGACTTTGAAGTGGCCATACCGGATAGTGAAAATTATTATATGATTGACATTAATGATGTGCAGTTGATGAATGGTAAGGTAAAAGTATTGGCAACTAACTATAGCGACGAAGAAAGTGAGGAAGCACATCTTTATGTTTTTGATATAAAGGAAAAAAAGCTCATCCGTGACGATGTCATTTTAAAAAATAGTGAAGACAGAGAAAATGGAAAATGGACGTCATTTTCAATAAATAATGATAACTTTTCTTTAAAGCCGAGTGAATATGCCTTAATTTTATTGCAAAGTTTTCAAGAAGAGATGAACGAAAATTCAAAAGATGTTGAAACGAAAATATCAGGAAGCGAGTGTTATGTTTATAATTTTGAAAAGGAAGTCTTGGAAAAAATAAATAATGAGGAACAAGGAGTGGTTGAAACGGCATCTTTACATAATTCGACCGTATTTTTGCAAAGCATGATTGATGACCGTCTGGAAGTGGTTCCATACGATATTGAGACTGGGACTTGGCGTGAAAAGAGTTTATTTAATGTTCCTCAGACTTCCAGAAATACTGACAATGGTGATTTACACGCAGAACCGTTTATTACTGTTTTGAATGGGAAAATTTATATCATTAATGCGATTGATGATGGATATTCTTTATTTATCGGTGATTTATCTACGGGAAAATCTTTATATGAAGGAAAAATCGTGGCAAAGCATAAAAAGGTTGATCAATACAATGATAAAACATATTTTCGATTAATTGAGCTAAAATCATGAAGTGGTGACAGGAAGGCGATTTTTGTTCTTATTCATTAAAAACCGGGCAAGTAGCCCGGTTTTTATGGGCTAATAGGAAAGTAAAAATTTTTCAATTTCTACTTTCCTAACGCATAAGTGCACAAGGATAGCTTCGCGGAAATACATCGCAGCCGAAAAAATTTTATATTTTTTCGGGGAACTACGGCTCTTTGGTTGCCTAAAGGCTCGGACGCCCGAGTTTTCTTTATACGTTAAGAAAGTATAAATTTCCAGCAAAGAAGCGGATTCGACGTAGTTGGAAATTTTAAGAATTAAGTATAAGTGCAACTACGGCTCTGCTCTCGCCTAAAGGCTCGGCAGTCGCCGAGTTTTCTTTACTTTTTACGTGAGGATCTTCCCCTCTGAATAAATAAACGTTTAGTTAACCTTTTTTGAACTTTCCCAATACATTTGTCGCAACCGGTATTTCTGCAATTTACCCGTTGCTGTTTTTGGTAAAGATTCAACAAAATCAACCGATTTCGGTGCTTTGAAATGGGCCATATTATCGCGACAATAATCAATGATTTCTTGTTCGGTAACGGTTGCTCCAGGTTGAAGAACGATGATAGCTTTCGGAACTTCTCCCCATTTTTCATCGGGCACCGCAATAACAGCAACTTCCAAAACAGCAGGATGCCGGTATAATACACCTTCAACCTCGGTTGATGAAATATTTTCGCCACCTGAGATGATGATATCTTTCGCCCGGTCGCGAATTTCGATGTAACCGTCTGGATGGGTTACGGCTAAATCACCGGTATGGAACCACCCATCAACAATTGCTTCCCGTGTTTTATCCGGATCTTTATAATAACCTTCCATTACGACATTCCCGCGAGTGACAATCTCACCGAGTTCTTGACCGTCCCATGCCACTTCTTCACCGTTTGGACGAATTACTTTTGTCTCACCGTTAAAGACTAATTCGATTCCTTGGCGAGCTTTTATCGTGGACTGTTCTGCCAAATTTTTGTTCTCAAACGACCTTTTCCATTCACAATATAAAATAAATGGAGATGTCTCTGTCAACCCATATACATGGATAATATCCAATTTTAGAATATCTTGAGCTTTTTGAATTAAAGCAGCGGCCGGTGGTGAACCTGCCACAGCCATTCGTGGACTCGTTTTGATGCTTACTTCTTTTGCAGCCGGGTGATTTACAAGCATGTTAAGAACAGTTGGCGCCCCGCAGAGTAAAGTGATCTTGAGCTCTTCAAATAAACGTAAAATAACTGGAGGATCAACCTTTCGTAAACAAACATGTGTAGCTCCTGCCGCGGTAATTGCCCAAACACCTCCCCAACCATTGGCGTGAAACATCGGTAATGTATGTAAATAAACATCATCATGCTCAACATGTAAGTGGTATAAAAAGTCAGCTGCGTTCAAATAATTGTTACGGTGAGTTAACATAACACCCTTAGGTCGAGATGTTGTTCCACTAGTATAATTTATCGTTAACAATTGTCTTTCATCAATTTCCACTTCCGGTAATGGTATATCGGGGGTATGATTGATAAAATCCTCATAGTCGACCCCGTCTAAAGACGTTTCAAACCCATCGGTTGCGACAATAATAATTTGTTCCAGAACTAAATGATCTTTAATTTTTTCAATTGACCCGGCAAATTCGGCATCAACGATAAGCATTTTTGCATCACTATGATTGATAATATATTCCATATCAGAAGAGGAAATTCGATAGTTTAGCGGAACCATTACGGCCCCTAATTGGCTAATTCCGTAAAAACATTCCAGCATATAATGGGTATTCGGCAACATTACTGCAACATGATCTTTGTCCCTGATCCCGGCTTGATAAAGTGCTTTTGATAGTAAATCCGTCCGTTCTGAAAATTCCTTATACGTAAATTTTTTCTCGCCATCAATAACGGCGACTTTATTTGGGTAATATTTTACAGCTCGTCTTTTCCAATCCAACGGTGTTAAAGAAGTGAACATGGGCAACAGCTCCTTGATAAAGTATTGTTGATCGTTTAAGAGAATCTTTCTAAAGTGTGTTCTTTTAAAAAATGTAATCGATTACATTAATTTTACTATTCTTATACTTTTTATGTCAATAATATTAAATTAATTACAAATACTTAAAAGAGAGCTTTTTTTTAACATTAACTTTTCGTTTTGTTATCATAAATGTATCATAAACAATGTGGAATGAATTTTTCCCGTATGGATAATTTAAAAATATGCATTTTTTTAGCATTGAGGAGTGGAACGATGGAAATTATAATCAGTCAAAACGCCCTTGAATGGTTTAAGGAGTCAATGGGCTTAAAAAAAGGGGATAAAGTAAAGTTTTTTAGTAAAATTTATGGGTCGAGTCCGGTACAAAAAAACTTTGCCCTTGGTTTTACCCAAGACAATGATCCGGTTGATATGGCTGTTTACACCGAAAAGGATGGTATCGATTTTTATGTAGAGACTTCCGATGTTTGGTTTTTTGATGGCCATGATCTCCATGTAGATTATGACCCGAACGACGATGAACTTACATTTGATTATGTAAAGCCGGAATAAGATAATAAACATTTAAAAATTTTTCTGCTCGGATAATCAGTTTGAAAAAACGTTTTATCCGAGCTAATGATTGACAACATATTCGTAATTTAAAAAGACTAGGGATATCTTAGCCTTTTTTTTGGCTAATAGGAAAGTAGAAATTTTTCAATTTCTACTTTCCTAACGCATAAGTGCACAAGGAAAGCTTCGCGGAAATACATCGCAGCCGAAAAAATTTTATATTTTTTCGGCGAACTACGGCTCTGCCCTCCCCTAAAGGTTCGGCAGTCGCCGAGTTTTCTTTATTTAATTTTCATCTTGATTTCACTCGATCTATCTTCAATATGTAACGGACTGACTTTATTATCAGCATTTAAAAAATCCCCGTTAGTTTCAAGTTCGGATAGCACAATATGCGTAACTGTTCCAGCATAAGTTGTTACTGCGTTAATAAACTCCTCTGCATCAGACAAATGTCTTAATCGTAGTTTTACAATATAACAAGCACTTCCTGCAATTCGATAACAGAATTCTGCCGTAGGATAATCAGCAATGAATTGTTTAAATTTGTTATAATCACCGTACCTCAAAGTTACCTCTACAAAACATTCGATCCCGTACCCCAGTTTTTCATAATCTAATTCAATAGAATAATTTTTTATAATACCTACAGATTCTAATTTTTTCACTCGTTCAGCTACAGAAGGGGCAGAAAGATGAATACGTTTTGCGATTTCTCGCATAGAAAGTCTAGAATCGTTCTTTAATACATTTAAAATTTCTTTGTCAATTTCATCAATTTTCATATGAAAAGAACCTCCCAGTAAATTTAAATCAAATGTTAAGAATCATTAGTAAATCGATTACAGATGAAATACCAAAGTTTGAATGTTTTATTTATCATTATATATAAAGAAACACGGTATGTTAATTAGTTTAATATGGTTTATTAACACCATATTTTTTGGATCCTAAAGATGTTTCTTCAAAGTCTAGTAACGTTATTAGCACAAAAATATACGTTAGCATAGAGGTGTAGATGTGTTAGAGAAAAATGAAATTATGAAATTAAGTGGAAAAGATTGGAGAAGAAAGGTTTATTATGATTTTTCTAAGGATTTGACAAGTACAGATTCTAAGTCCTTAATGGCAGGTTCAAATGGTTGCTTATATATTATTGCATTAGAGTATGTTACTCCAAACAATGAGAAAGAAGGAATTGAAGCATGAACGGACGAAAAATAGGGTTGATTATGCGTAAGGGATATAAGATCCAAGAAGATCATATTGAAACATTAGGACGTTTGGTAGAAGAAATCCACATTTGGACATCTACCAACAAAGCTTTAGATGACCCAAGATTTCAATATGTGCATCTTATCGAAGAAGAGGATCAAGAAGTTTTATTAGAAGATATATATAAAGTTGCAAAACAATATGGTGTAAGTAAATTTGTTACATTTCAAGAAACGGATATTGTTCTTACTGCAAAAGTAAATGAACGTTTTGGAAATCGATTTATAACTGCTGAAGCCGCTGAAATTTGCAGAGATAAATCAAAGCAAAGAGCATTCATGTCAAAGTACAATCTACCTACACCGTATTATTTTAAAGCCGATTCTATAGAGGAAGCTATATTAGTATCAAAAAAAATTAAATATCCATTTATATTGAAACCTACTTTGGCAGCATCTAGTTCAAACGTTTCTTTAATAAAAAGTGAACAACAATTAAAAGAGGCTTTTAAAGAACTAGAAAATCTTAGGCAAACTAAAATAGGTTTTTATTATAACAAAAATTCAGAGTCACTAGCTTTGATTGAAGAATTTTTATCAGGAGATGAAGTCACAGTTGATGGAGTCGTGATAAATGGAGAATTCCATTTGGGAGGTATACACAATAAAAAGAGAATGGAAGGACCATATTTTGAAGAAGACGAATATACACTTCCTTTTGCAGGGACCGATGAAAATGAAAAAGAGATTGTTACTATTCTAAAAAGGATAACAAAACTTCTGAACCTGAGGGAAACTTTATTAAATGTAGAATTGAGAAAAGACAATGAGGGCCGTTTTAAAATAGTAGAGTTTAGCGTAAGAATTAGTGGGGGCCATGTATATCGGAATATCAGAGATGTATACAACATTGATTTAGTTGGATCTCACGTTTCAAGTATATTCCAAGATAATGAAGGTATTTGTCTATTTAGTAGACGCTTAAACTCCCCAAAAGCTAGTACCTGCATTAAATTTATTTATAAAAATGGGCTTGTTAAAAAGAACAATGTTGGAAAAGCTTTAGAATCTCCCTATTTTCGCGCTTATTATCCAACAGCATCGGTCGGTCAAACCATTTCTTGTGCTCCGAATGGATTTGATATTACAGGTTTACTCTCTGTGAGATATAAGTACAACTCTCCAGAGGATTTATTGAAAGTAATTGAAATATCAAAAAGTCTGGAAAAAGAACTCGATTTAGAGGTGTTAGCTGAAATGGAGGAAGGTAAGACAATTGTATATTAAAAATATTCCTTTTATCATTGTTTTAGCTCTTACTTTAAGCGGGGAAGGAATGCTAACCGTTACTCTTACTTGGACAATATTAGACAGAGGAGGATCTGTAACCCAACTTGGTATTATTTTAGCTCTAATGAGTATATTACCGTTTATTCTACAAAAATATTTCTCGAAATTGAGAAGATTAATTGCCAACTCTCCGCTATTAATTTTTAGCATATGTAGGGGGATCGGTATTATTGTAGCTTTGTATAGTCTGTTTAACGCTAAACATATTGGCGTTAACAGTCTATATATATTTGCTGGTATTTTTTCCGTCATACTATTTTTATCTACTCAGAGCTTAGAAACATTTATGTCTCAATTAGTTCTAAAAGGACAAATAACATCTAAGAAAGCTTCCAATTTACTCCAAACGTCAATCCAATTAGGTGCTTTTGGAGGGAACGCTATTGCAGGGTTTATGCTTAATATGGGTGGATTTTCTTATGTTCTTTTTGCATTAATTTTTTCTCTTGGCATCGGTATATTTGTTTCTTTCTTTACAAAGAGATTAGAGAACTATCAGAATGACAATGGTGAAAAACAACAATTAAATATTGAGAGAACACCAATAACTAATTTAAAAAGTAATACTCTAGTATTAACATTGACGATCGTTGCGATAGGGATACTCACTGTCCAGTTAGCCTCATTTAACTTTCTTATTCCAATTATTTATCACGATGTTCATAAGTGGGATCCCTCGGAATATGGTATGGTAAGTTCGACAGCAGGGGTAGGAGCGTTGCTTGCCACTTTAATTGGAAAATACGAAAAGTATATTCCTACTTATATATTCTTATTACTTGCCCTTATTGACTTGTCTCTTGGCTTTGTTAACTCATGGTTTATATCTATCCTGTGTGCATTATGTCTAGGGTTTGTATTTAATCGTTCTCGAATATATCAAAGGCAACTTATGTTTGATCACATTTTTATAAAAGAAGAAACCGTCGTTTGGACTGGTCGGTCAACTCTTGTATTACAAATTACTAAAGCGGCTACTCCTTTATTTCTTTCTATTCCCCTTGAATGGATAGGAAATAAACATTCCGGAGCTTTGCTTGGTGGCATCGGAATAAGCGTTGTGCTGCTATTGACAGTTGTATACTACTTTGAAAGTAAAAATGGGGGGAAGGCAAAGAAAGATATAGAATCTTTAAAAACAACGGTTTGAGAATTACACGAATGAAATAGAGAAAAATAGAATTTACACAAATAATAAGTTTCTACACAAGTCTTATCTATATTAAGTTGATAAGGCTTTTTTGTTCGTAATTAATTCATTTAAAAACCTTTGACAGAAGTAAAAAAATAAGGTATAGTGCTAATGACGAACAATAAAATAAATTTACTTAAGATTATTCGTATATAGAGGTGAGTGTTTTGCGAAAAGTATTTGATTATGAGGACATTCAATTGATTCCCGCTAAATGTATTGTAAAGAGCCGAAAAGAATGTGATACGACAATAGAATTTGGCGGACGTAGATTCCGTTTACCGGTCGTTCCCGCCAATATGCAAACAATTATTGATGAAAAAATTGCCCTATATTTAGCTGAAAACGGGTATTTCTATATTATGCATCGCTTTAATCCGGAAAAGCGCATCGATTTTGTTAAAGATATGCAAGCCCGCGGATTATATGCATCGATTAGTGTTGGTGTAAAGAATGGAGAATATGATTTTATCCAACAGCTGGCTGATGAAAATCTTGTTCCGGAATACATTACTATTGATATTGCACACGGTCATTCGGATTCAGTGATTGAGATGATTAAACATATTAAAAAATTGCTCCCGGAATCTTTTGTTATTGCCGGAAATGTCGGGACACCGGAAGCGGTAAGAGAATTGGAGCATGCCGGGGCAGATGCGACGAAAGTGGGAATTGGACCCGGGAAAGTTTGTATCACGAAGATAAAAACCGGTTTTGGGACAGGTGGTTGGCAATTAGCTGCATTAAGATGGTGTGCAAAAGCGGCAACGAAACCAATCATTGCCGACGGTGGAATCCGCACACACGGCGATATTGCTAAATCGATTCGTTTTGGTGCTTCTATGGTTATGATCGGTTCATTATTTGCCGGTCACGAAGAATCACCGGGAGAAACAAAAATCGTTGACGGTAAAATTTATAAAGAATACTTTGGTTCAGCTTCCGAGTTTCAAAAAGGGGAAAGACGGAATGTTGAGGGGAAGAAAATGTGGGTGGAATACAAAGGTCGGCTTCAAAACACACTGACAGAAATGGAAGAAGACTTGCAATCATCCATTTCCTATGCCGGTGGAAATAAATTAAGTGCTCTCCGCCAAGTTGATTATGTAATTGTCAAAAATTCGATTTTTAATGGGGATAAAATCTACTAGAGTAAGAAAGGTAAAGAACTGTTTTCATTACTTCCTTGTGAGCTTTACAAAAATCCCTCCTTTAATCTCAAGAAAGCTCTTTTCATTCATTATGTGAAAAGAGCTTTTTGTTTCATCGTTGCTTAATTTGGTCTCGAACTTGCTTTCATTCTTAAATGTATCATTTTCCATTAGTACAGTTTCGTTCAGTAAATTCCTGCGGTTAATGCATCTTCAACCGTTACATAAGTCAATCCTAAATCACGGGCAACTGCCGCATAAGTCACTTTCCCGTTTAATACGTTGACAGCCGATTTAATGGCTTCACTTTCGGTAATTGCCTTCACCAGCCCTTTAGTGGCTATTTCTACTGCATACGGGATCGTGACATTTGTCAGTCCAATTGTCGAGGTCCGCGGAACAGCGCCCGGAATATTGGAAACCGCATAATGGATTACTCCATGTTTGACAAAGATTGGGTCATCATGCGTTGTCGGATGATCAACCGTTTCAAAATTGCCGCCTTGGTCAATCGCGACATCCACAATTACTGAACCCGGTTGCATTGATTTTACCATTTCTTCTGTGACAAGTTTTGGTGCCTTAGCTCCCGGAATCAAGACCGATCCAATCACCAAATCAGATTCCTTTACCGCATCGGCAATATTGTACGAGTTTGACATTAATGTTTGAATACGTGCACCGAATATTTCTTCCAGCTGACGAAGCCGATTTGAATTTAAATCGACAATGGTTACATCAGCACCGAAGCCAAGCGCGATTTTTGCCGCATTTGTACCGACAACTCCTCCACCGATAATGGTTACTTTGCCACGTTTTACACCGGGTATGCCGCTCAAGAGAATCCCTTTACCACCCTCGGATTTTTCTAAATATTGGGCACCGATTTGAACGGCCATTCGACCGGCTACTTCACTCATCGGTGTCAATAATGGTAATGTTTTATTGACTGATAATGTCTCATAAGCGATTGCCGTTACTTTATTTTCTATCAGTGCTTTGGCTAGTTCAGGTTCATTCGCTAAGTGAAGGTAGGTAAAAATAATCAAACCCGGTCGAAAGTATGGATACTCTGACGGGAGCGGCTCCTTTACTTTCAATATCATTTGTGCTTTTTCCCAAACTTCCGAGGCGCTGTTTATAATTTTTGCACCGGCTTGTTCATATTCTGCATTTGAAAACGAACTGCCTTCCCCTGCATTTTTTTCAATAAGTACGGTGTGTCCCGCACCAATCAATTGGATGACTCCTGATGGTGTAATGGCGACACGATTTTCATTATTTTTAATCTCTTTTGGTACCCCAATAATCATGTCTAACATCCCCCTGTTTAAATGATAAATATAGTTTTATCGTATATCTTTTACTTCTGAATGACAACTTATAACATCAGGAAAATAAATTCGGGTTTTTGTAAAAAAACTTTTGTAAAAAACTACAATTTATTTCACATTTTTTCATTTACAAGTGGAAAAAAAGGGAGTAATATATCATCTGTTATCATTGTTTAAGTCGCTGAAACAATATTGTACGGGGGAACCAACAATGGATTTTATATATAAATCCAAGGGGTGAATCCTTTTAGGTAGGGATATTCAATGTCCCGAATCCGTCAGCTAACCTCGTAAGCGTTATTGAAAGGGAAGGTGAAATTTTGAATGAAAATATTCGTGTCTACAAAAGTCTTGACGGGCGAACTGTAGGCATTTTTTCTTTATCAAATATGGTAAGGAAAACCAGCTTTGTTTTGTTTCTAAATGGAAAGTCTAAGTTTACAGATTATTTATAGAAGGTGAAAACTTTGGTAACTGCATTAAAAAGATTACTTATTGGCAGACCATTAAAATCAACTGAATTAGGTGAACAGAAGTTATCGAAAACAAAAGCATTGGCGATTTTATCCTCAGATGCACTTTCTTCCGTCGCTTATGGTCCGGAACAAATTTTGATTGTTTTAGTGACGTTAGGGACGGCAGCTCTTTGGTATTCACTCCCAATTGCGGTTGGAATTCTAATTTTATTAATCGCACTAATTTTATCTTATCGACAAATTATTTATGCGTATCCCCGTGGCGGTGGAGCTTACATGGTTTCGAGGGAAAATCTCGGTGCAGACTTTGGATTGGTCGCCGGGGGTTCGCTATTGGTCGACTATATTTTAACGGTAGCTGTCAGTGTATCAGCAGGGGCGGATGCAGTAACTTCTGCCTTTCCAATTTTACACGATCATAAAGTTGCAATTGCTGTTGCCTTTGTCCTACTTATTACTTTATTAAATCTCCGGGGAATTACTGAGTCTGCATCGATACTAGCCTATCCGGTCTATTTATTTGTATTTGCTTTAATTATTATGATCGTTGTTGGTCTTTTTAATATAAGCTCAGGCGCCGTTCCTGCAGAAAAACATATATCGATTGGGACACCGGTGGCAGGTATTTCTCTGTTTTTATTACTAAAGGCATTTGCCTCAGGAAGTTCAGCTTTAACCGGTGTTGAGGCCATTTCCAATGCGATTCCTAATTTCCGGGATCCGGCTCCGAAAAATGCTGCAAAAACATTAGTTTCAATGGGACTGATTCTTGCTGTTCTTTTTTCTGGGATTACTTTCATGGCCTATTATTACGGAATTACACCGAATGCCAGAGAAACCGTTGTTTCGCAAATTGCATCTCAAACATTTGGACGAAACTGGATGTACTTTTTTATTCAGGGAACAACCGCTTTAATCCTTGTGTTTGCGGCAAATACCGGATACTCCGCTTTTCCGCTTTTAGCCGTTAATCTTGCCAGGGATAAATATTTGCCGCGAATGCTTTCAAATCGCGGCGACAGACTGGTGTTTTCCAATGGTATCGTTACTTTAGGTGTAGCAGCCATTATACTGATTTTAATCTTTAAAGGGAATACGGAACATCTTATTCCGTTGTATGCGGTCGGTGTATTTATTCCGTTTACGTTGGCCCAAACAGGGATGATGTTAAAATGGTTACGGGAAAAGCCGGCAAACTGGGTGACAAAATTTACCATCAATACGATTGGTGCATTCATCTGTTTTGTCGTAACAATGATGTTTTTTATAACGAAATTAGCTCAAGTATGGCCGGTGTTTATTTTCTTGCCGATGATTATTCTCCTTTTTCATCAAATTCGAAAACATTATGAAGCGGTTGGTGAACAACTGCGAATTCAAGCAGCAGCTTCTGCCGTGCCGATACAAGGGAATATCATTGTTTTACCGGTTTCCGGTATTACAACTGTTGTAGAAAATTCACTAAATTATGCAAAATCTTTATCTCCCGACCAAATTATCGCTGTCTATGTTGGATTCGACCGAGAAAATATTGTTAAGTTTGAGGAAAAATGGAAAAAAGTGCATCCGGATATTAGAATTGTGACATTATATTCATACTATCGCAGTATAATTGGTCCACTTTCCAAATTTATTGATTTTGTGAATCATAAAGCACAAGAACATCATTATAACGTAACGGTTATTATTCCACAATTTGTCCCAAAAAAAGGGTGGCATTACTTTTTGCATAACCAATCAAGTTTGATGATTCGTGAATTTTTATTATTGCGTAAAAATGTTGTTGTCAGCACTGTACCGTTCCACTTAAAAAAATAAATTGGATCAAGGAAAAACGGCTGTCTCCACTAAGAGGGACAGTCTTTTTTCAGTTGTGCAAGAAAAAGAATTTCAAAAATTCGGGTCAGCAAGGAAGGTTATTGGAAGAGCTACATTCGACTGAGCCATTCCTCGATGATTGAAGGCTTACGTATCGTATTAAAATCCACACATAACCTAATATAATTGTCCATTACCGTATTTTAGAAATCCCATATGATAAAGTAGCTTGAAAAATAATGGAGGTGTGAATGTGTCGGCTCACATTTATCATTTATGCAATCGATATCGGGGAAAAGCGGTTTATATTAAAACGCGTGATGGGAGAGTCCATAGAGGAATTATTGTAGATGTTAACCCGCGAAAAGTATATATTCGACCACTTGACAGACCAAGAAATTTCGGCGGCTTTGGCTACGGATACTATGGTTGGGGCTATGGCTTTACCTATGGACTTGCACTGGGAGCGATTGTCTCGTTGGCTGCCCTTCCGTTTTTCTTTTGGTAACAATGAAGAAAAGTTTATTTTTGTGAAAACCTCGATAAACAGTCGAGGTTTTTATACTTAATGTAAAAAATTTGATTCGAACCTGACGTGTATGAGGTCAAAGATTGCTTACACCTAATCGTTCTATAAATAGGATTAACCGGAGAAAAACTTCTTTTTTGCTTTCAAAAATATTGGTTTTCTTTTAGTGGTTATCATAGTATATTTTAAACGTTAAAGAAAACTCGGCGATTGCCGAGCCTTTAGGCGAAAGCAGAGCCGTAGTTGCACTTATGCGTTAGGAAAGTAGAAATTGGAAAATTTTTACTTTCCTATTAGCTAAAAAAGGGGGGTAGTTGA
>Ga0310827_101005_pt1 | contig 16737 bp, 13 predicted proteins | sample WT_ome_2_FD_201309 | JGI IMG/M metagenome (GOLD analysis project Ga0310827, IMG submission 201309) | Sorghum-adapted microbial communities enriched on wild type (WT) sorghum from Joint BioEnergy Institute, Emeryville, California, United... ... | reverse complement strand
GTTTATCGCCAGCTGGCAGGCCATGGGCGGTCAGGCGCTTTCTTATACTCAATCCCTGAAAAGCGAGGAGGACTGATTGATGTCTTTTCAAAATCCCGGGCAGGAAGAGATCCGGCAAATCCTGCAAAACAGCAAAACCATCGCAGTGGTAGGACTTTCGGATAACCCTCAGCGGGTTTCCCACATGGTTGCGGAAGCGATGCAGCGCAAAGGGTTTCGGATCATCCCTGTCAATCCCAATACCGATCAGGTGCTGGGAGAGAAAAGCTACGCTTCCTTGAAGGAAATTCCGGAAGCGGTGGATATCGTGAATGTTTTCCGCCGAAGCGAGCAGGTCGTTCCGATCGCGGAAGAAGCGGCGCAAATCGGCGCCAAGGTACTCTGGCTGCAGCAGGGAATTTACAACGAAGCAGCGGCGGAAATCGCCAGCCGGGCGGGAATGACCGTCATCATGGACCTGTGCATCAAAGTAATGGATTCGTTGCTGAATCCCCATCGTTAGGCATTCGGGGGAAAGGAAGGAAGTCTATGCTGCGTCATCGGATACAACAGTATCTTTCGGTGTATCTGGTTATGGGACTGGATGGAAACGGCGGACGAAGCGCTTTGGAGACAGCGGCTGCTGCCCTGGAGGGCGGAATTACCATGCTGCAGTTAAGGGAAAAGAACGCCCCTCTGTCCAGAATTTTGGATGAGGGAAGGCAAATCCGGGAACTCTGCAGACGATACCATGTTCCGTTTCTGGTGAACGACAGGGTGGATGTCGCCCTTCTTCTGGATGCGGACGGAGTACACGTAGGCCAGGACGATTTGCCTGGAACGGCAGCGAGACAGCTGCTTGGAGACCAAAGGATTGTTGGAATCTCGGCGGGGACGGATGAAGAAGCGGAGAAAGCGATGAGCGAAGGAGCAGATTACCTCGGCGTAGGTTCCATCTATGCGACCCGTTCCAAAAAGGATGCGGGAGAGCCGATCGGCACCTCACTGATCAGCCGCATTAAAGCAAAGTGGGACGTGCCGGTAGTCGGGATCGGCGGAATTGATCAGGACAACGCGGCGGAAGTCATTGGGGCCGGAGCCGACGGGGTGGCCGTCATCTCGGCAATTGTCGGGCAGAACGATCCGCGCGAAGCTGCGGCTCGGCTGCGGAATGCGGTTTTGGCCCGAAAATAAGCCGGCAACGGTGTTTCCCTCCTGATCCTCGAAATGGAAAGTCATCCAGACAGTTCACGTCGGATCCGTTTATAAAAAGGGACAGCGGATGCAAGACTAAAAAAGGCTGCATACGGAAGATATTTTTGCTTCCGATATGGAGACTTTCAATTGATGATCAGGAGGTACATCCAGGCATGTACAATCAATCGTTTCATACGAACGCTTATGCGGGAAGCACTCCGAACCATGACAATCCTCTGCGTTCGGACTCCCAACAGCCTGCCCAGCATGGAACCTATTCCCAATACCGCGGAACTTCCCAAAGAACGTTCCAACCGACAGGCATGGTGCAATCGTTCTACGGCCAGCAAAACCAAACCATGGGCTTCGGCCAGCAGCAGAACCCGCAAGCTTTCCATACGGCTAGCTATCGCGGGAACCAGCCGGGCCATGACCAATCTTGGCGCGGCGATGCGCAAAACCCGTCGCAAGGCGCCTACCGGAACGTCGGAAGCAGCTTCTCTTCGTATGGAATGAACACCGCTGCGGGCAGCTTTGGTTCTTCCTCCATGGGACAGGCGCAATACGGCATGAACCCGTCTTTCCAATCTTACCATACAGCTAATTATCATGGAAACCAGCCGGGCCATGACGCGTCGCTGCGCGGAGATTCGCAGCATCCCGCGCAAAGCGGCTTCCGGTCTTCTTTCGGAACGGGTTCCCCGTTTGGCGGAAGCCAAATGGGCGTGGGCATGGGGGCGGCGGCACCGATCCAGGCTGCTTCCCAGTTTCAGTCCCAATTTCAGAATCAGATGAATAATTCCATGCAAAACCAGTTCTCGAGCCCCCAAGCGTATCATCTGGCACACTATAAAGGTAATCAGCCCAACCATGACCAATCTCTGCACGCCGACGCCCAGTCTCCGGGGCAAAGCGCGTACAGCCGTACCGGCTTTTAGCAAGCTGATGCCCGGCACAAAAGGCCCATGCATATATGGCATGGGCCTTTTCTATCCAAAAGTTTTGACAAATCGCGGTTCTCCCTTTACCATCGTTATAGAGAAGATAGCCGTGAGAGCAGCGGCTACATACTACCGTCCAAATGCTGCAAACGCCACTAAGCGATAGAGGGTGATAGGATGAACTGGATGGGAAGTTTGCAGCAATTAGGCCGAGCGCTTATGCTGCCGACCATTGCTTTACCGGTGGCCGCAGTCCTGATCCGGTTGGCCGATTTCCCGTGGAATGCCTTCGGACTGCAACACTTCGGGGCGAATCTTTTGCTTGCCGGGAATACCGTATTTGATTATCTGCCTTTCATTTTTGCCGTGGGCGTTGCACTTGGATTGACAGAGAATGCCGGCATTGCCGGAATGACTTCCCTCATCGCATATTTCATTTACGTGCGGATTACCCAATATTACCTTGGAACCGACTTTGATCTGGGCGTGTCGGGCGGAATTTTGATCGGTTTGCTTTCGGCCTTGTCCTACCACCGGTTTAAGGATGTCAAGCTTCCGGAATCGATTCAATTTTTCGGCGGGCCGAGGGTGGTTCCGTTATTTATGGGCGTGGTTACGTTGGCCGCCTCTTATCTGACGGTAGAGCTTGGCCCCCGGTTTGTCTCGTTCATGGCCGAAATCAGCCGGTTTCTGCTGGGACTGGGAGGCTTCGGGGCCTTCCTCTACGGGGTTTTGTACCGCTTGCTGATTCCGTCGGGGCTGCACCACATCTTGAACAATCTTGTCTGGTTTCAGGTAGGAACCTATGAAAGGGTGGACGGGCATATCGTCCATGGAGACCTGCCCCGGTTTTTTGCGGGGGATCCGTCAGCCGGCCTGTATATGGCAGGCCTGTACCCTATCATGATGTTTGCCCTGCCGGCGATCGCCCTGGCGATTATTCAGGAGGCCCGGGAAGACCTGAAGCCCAAGATCAGAATCACTTTTCTGACGGCGGCTCTTACCTCATTTCTGACGGGAGTGACGGAACCGATCGAATTTGCTTTCTTGTTCGTCGCTCCCTATTTGTTCTTCATTCATGCCCTTTTGTCGGGGACGGCGATGTGGCTGGCGGCCTCGTTGGGCATTCGGCACGGCTTTTCCTTTTCCGCGGGAGTGTTCGATTACCTGATCAACGAGCACCTGGCGCACCGCGGATGGCTGCTCATACCGATCGGTCTCGGCTACGGTCTGCTGTACTATTTCCTTTTTCGCTGGGCAATCCGGCGGTTTCAGATCCCTACACCCGGCAGGGAGGAAGGATCTCAGTTGGAGGAATGGGCAGGCGATATTCCCTATCGTTCCCCGCTGATTCTTCAAGCCCTGGGGGGAAAAGGAAACATCAAGAAGATCGAAGCGTGCATTACCCGGCTGAGGCTGACACTTGAGAATGACCGGGCGATCGATATCGCTGCCTTGAAGCATTTGGGAGCGGCTGGAGTTATCCGATTGGGAGGAGGGAATGTTCAGGTTGTTTTCGGGACGTATTCCGAGCTGATTCGCGAAGAAATCATGAAGGTGATTCGCAAGGATGTCCGCCAAATTACCTTTCAGTCTCCCATGCAGGGCCGAATGATCCCCATTGAAGAAGTGCCGGATGAAATATTCGCCCGGAAATTGGTCGGCAACGGAATCGCTTTTTTGCCGGACCGCGGGGAACTGGTCTCCCCCGTTGCCGGAACGATCGTTCACCTGTACCCGACCAGGCACGCCATTGGATTGAAAACCGAAGAAGGGCTGGAAGTGCTGCTTCACGTCGGGATTGATACGGTGAAGCTGCAGGGCGAAGGTTTTCAGGCTCATGTGGCGGAAGGGGATGCTGTTGTGCCGGGTCAGCTGCTGATTACGTTCAATCTGAACAAAATCAAGAGTCAATGCAAGTCTGTGGCGACCCCGATGGTGGTCACCAACCCGGATCGCGTGAAAAGCTGGAGTTTCGCTCCATACCGAACGGTGAAAAAGGGTCAAACGACTGTCTTGTCGGTCGTGCTGAAAGAAGAGACCACAGCTGGAGGGAAAGCGAATGGTTAAAGGAATAGGGGCTTCTTCAGGAATCGCGATGGGCAAAGCGTTTGTTGTTCCGACCTGGGAATGGGATTTTCCGGAAAAAATTATTGATGTTTCCGACCTGGCTTACGAGTTTGAGAGATTATACGACGGGATCCGCCATTCGAAAAGCGAGATTGAGAACATCAAGCAGGAAGTGTCGGATGTCATAGGAGAAGAGGAATCCTCCATCTTTGACGCGCACCTGGCGATTCTGGACGATCCGATCTTTATGAACGAAATTCAGGTCATCATGCAAAAGCAGTACAAGGCTGCCGAAGTCGCCGTAAAAGAAGTCATCGACAAGTTTATCAATATGTTTGATATGCTGGATGACAATTACATGAAGGAGAGGGCTTTGGATATCCGGGATGTCGGGAACCGGCTGCTGAAAAATCTGCTTCATGATTTTGAACAGACCCTTCCCCCCCAGGATTCACCCTATATCCTGGTTACCAAGGAGCTGACGCCGTCCCAGTTGGCCCACCTGGACGTCTCGAATATATTGGGAATTGTCATCATGGTAGGAGGTCCGACTTCCCATTCGGCCATCATGGCCCGAACGATGGGAGTTCCGCTTGTTGTGGGCATTGAAGGGAAGCTGCCCCAACCGATCCAGACGGGCGATTTCCTGATCGTAGACGGGGAGAACGGCATGGTGCATGTCAATCCCGGCCAGGAGGTTATCGGACAGTATACCCGCCGCCAGCGTCATTTTTTACAATCCCGCGAGCAGCTGCAGAAAATCGCCGGGGAAAAGCCGATTACCCCCGACGGCAAATGCCTTTGGCTGGAGGCCAATATTTGCTCGGTCAAGGAACTGGATGCCGCCCTGAAAAACGGGGCCTCCGGAGTCGGCTTGTTCCGTACGGAATTTCTTTACATGGACCGCAAATCGTTGCCGGACGAAGAAGAGCAATACGAGGTATACCGCCAGGCCGTCGGCAAGTTGGGGGATAAACCGATCATTATCCGTACTCTCGATATCGGCGCCGACAAGCAGCTCGACTACATGCCCCTGCCTGAAGAAGACAACCCGTTTCTCGGATATCGGGCCATCCGGATTTCCCTGGACCGCAAAGACTTGTTTAAAACCCAGCTGCGGGCCGTATTGCGGGCCAGTGCGCACGGTAATGTCAAAATTATTTTTCCAATGATTTCCTCCCTGGATGAAATTCTGGAAGCCAAGCAGCTTTTGGAAGAAGCGAAGCGGGAATTGGCCGCGCGGGGAGTGCCGTACAAGCCGGACATTCCGGTAGGCATTATGATTGAGGTCCCCGCCGCAGTAGCGATTGCCGATTTGTTGGCCAAGGAGGTTCAGTTCTTCAGCATCGGCACCAACGACCTGATCCAGTTCTCGCTTGCGGTAGACCGAATGAACGAAAATATCGCCCAGTATTACGATCCCTATCATCCCGCTGTGATCCGATTGCTGAAACAGACGGTGGATGCGGCCAAAGCGAATGGCATAACCGTCGGTGTTTGCGGGGAACTGGCCGGCGATGTCAAAGCGCTGCCGATCTGGCTTGGACTGGGCGTAGACGAGCTGAGCATGTCTGTACATTCCTTGCTGCATGTTAAGGAGAGACTACTGCTTGCCCGCCAATCGGAAGGCAGAGAACTTCTTGAACGGGTTTTGCGCTGCGGCACGGGAAACAAGATTATCGAAATCCTGAACGAATACGATCACAAGATGCGCGGCACCTCGATGAAAAATTAGAAGGAGGAACTGGGCGTGGAACTGCAAGGAAAGAAGGGGATGCCCGTGAAAGCTTTCGTCCGATGGCTGCCGGCCGTCGTTTGGATGGGCGTAATTTTTTATTTGTCCAGCCGGACCGGGGAGTCGTTAAATTCTCTGCTTCCTCTGTTTCATCTCCTGTTCCCCCAGATGCAGAGCTTTAACTGGGGACATTTTTTCGCCTATTTTTTCCTATCGTGCACTTATTATTGGGGGTTCCTTCCTCGTGCTTCCGGCTGGAAAATCAAAGTACTGGTGGTGCTGTTATGCGGGCTGTACGGGATCTCCGACGAGTATCACCAGTCTTTTGTACCCGGACGTACGCCGGATGGTATGGATATTCGCAACGATATGATCGGAGCGGCACTGGCGATGCTGTTCGTCTCGATCCCGGCAGTGAGAAAGCGGCTTGAGAAATCGCCGATAACCAATAAATACTAGGCGGGAGAAGCAGGAGTTCCCCGGACGGGGGCGAAATAGTAAGTAAAGAAGGACGGATTTAAGGAACCGTCGGCAGTGGTTTTGGGTGATGAAGGAGTGGTCGTTTTGGACAAGCAGTGCAAGTGCGGTGAAATGATGAACGTAGGACTGCGGACTGTGATCTTCCGGAACCGCGTGGAGATCGGGAATGTGCCGGTTTATTCCTGCGATTCATGCCATCGCAACGAGGTCATGACGGAAGTAAAGCCGGCGTTGACTTTATTGATTGAACAATTGGAGGAGGAAGACGGCAAGCAGTCGCTGAATTTTGAGGATTTCAGCGAGCTTGCGCTTCTGATGGTCAAGGTATCAAGCAGGGAGCGGATGGAGGATCCGGTGGAACAGATTATCGAGGAACGAATTAACGAACTGCTGGATATGCTCCTGCTTGCCCGCTCTGTCGGGGACCGGTCGTGGATGCAGGATATTCGCGGCCGTCTTGCCCAGTTGACCCGTCACACGTCGGTATACGATTTCTCGTAACCGGCCGCCGGAATGTCAAGCAGAACCGATAGAAAGGGAACGAGCCGGCTGAACAGCCGGCTTTTCGGCGTCAAGGCTTCTGAAATGGCCCGCACTTGTGAGCAAAAAATGAAAACAGATGTCCGTTTTCATTGCAAACGTGAAAAGAATGTCGTATCATATTTTTAATATCAATTAACATTGAAAATATTTTCAAAATTACAATATTGGAGCGAATCAAATTGACCGTTACCATTTATGATGTGGCTCGTGAAGCCGGTGTATCCATGGCGACCGTATCGAGGGTCGTTAACAACAATCCTAACGTGAAGCCGCAAACCCGCAAGAAAGTGTTTGAGGCTATTGAGCGGCTGGGATATCGCCCCAACGCAGTGGCGCGGGGACTGGCCAGCAAAAAAACGACAACCGTCGGTGTCGTGATCCCTGATATTTCCAATTCAATCTACGCTGAAGTAGCGCGCGGGATCGAAGATATTGCCAATATGTACCATTATAATATTATACTTTGCAATGCCGACAAGAAGAAGGAGAAAGAAATCCGGGTTATCAACACATTATTGGAGAAACAGGTCGATGGACTGCTGTTTATGGGCGGTGCCGTAACGGAAGAGCATATCCAGGCATTCCAGACCTCGTCCGTTCCGATTGTCCTGTGCGCGACGACGGATGACAAAGAGACGATTCCTTCCGTCGATATCGACCATGAAGCCGCCGCTTTCGATGCTGTTAACCAACTGATCCAGGGCGGCCACCGGCGGATAGCCATGATTGCCGGCCCGCTGACCGATCCCTCGAACGGTTACGCCCGCTATCAGGGTTACAAGAGAGCGATGGAACAAGCGGGTCTGGAAGTATCGGACGAGCTGGTTCGAATCGGAAACTACCGCTATGAATCAGGATTGGAAGCAATGAAATACTTCCTGGATTTGCCGGAGCGTCCCACAGCGGTCTTTGCCGCTACGGATGAAATGGGCATTGGAGCGATTCATACGATCCAGGATAGCGGCCTAAGGGTACCGGAAGATCTCTCGGTGATCAGTATTGACAACAGTCGAATGGCATCAATGGTGCGCCCGCAGCTGACGGCTGTGGCTCAGCCGATGTACGACATTGGCGCGGTTTCCATGAGACTGCTGACCAAATTGATGAACAAGGAATCGGTGGATTTAACCAAGGTTGTTCTGCCGCACGAAGTCGTGGTACGCAAATCGGTCGCACAAGTTTAGGAAATAATCCGCTTGGCAGCCTCCCTTTCCTGTTCTGAGCCCCAAAATTCGCCCAATGCGCCCTTGAGGGTCCAGCGCGTCTTTTGGGGTTTTCTTGCGCGGGGAACGCAGGCGGTCTGGCAGCGGCGGAATAGGGGAGAATGACATGGATCTTCAAGGGAAAGTCATTGGAATTATCGGGGCTATGGCGGAAGAGGTAGAGCTGCTGCTTCAGCATATGAGCGAGAAAACCACCACGGTAAAGGCGGGAATTTCCTTCACTGCCGGCCGATTGCATGGAAAATCCGCAGTCGTCTGCAAATCGGGGGTCGGCAAAGTCAACGCGGCAGTCTGCACCCAGCTGCTGATCGATCATTTCGCGGCGGGGGCGATCCTCTTCACAGGGGTGGCGGGAGCCCTTGATCCGGCGCTCGGGATCGGTGATGTCGTCGTTTCCCGCGACTGTCTGCATCATGATATGGATGTTTCGGCGTTGGGATTTCCGCGCGGAGTCATTCCATATGCGGAAACGTCTGTTTTCGAATCGGACCCGGAACTTGCCGCTCTTGCCCTGGAGTGCGGTAAGGAGCAAGTGGATGGGGGAGTGTATCAGGGAAGAATTTTATCAGGCGACCAGTTCGTAGCCGATCGGCAGCTCGTCCGGCGGCTGCATACGGAGTTGGGCGGAATGTGCACGGAGATGGAAGGAGCGGCGGTAGCGCAGGTTTGCGTCATGAACGGGATTCCCCATGTTGTGATCCGGTCGATGTCGGACAAGGCCGACGGGTCAGCGCCTGATAATTTTGCCCAGTTCACGGTCAAGGCTTCGGAAAATTCGTTTCGGATCGTCGAGCAGATGTTGAAGCGGTTGTGATGGAGCATAGGGTAGGGCGGAGAGCCGCCTTACTTCGGCAAATACATTAAAGCAAGCTCCTTGCGTTTTCGGTTGGCCTGTTCGATTTCCTGCCGGCGGGGCATGGCCGTCCATTCCTCGTTGCGGTCCAGCCAGGTATTGGGAAGGATTTCTGCGCTGTAGGGCTGCCATTTGCGGATCCATGAATCCGGCAGCCTGGCCTCCGGATGATCCCGCAGTTCCCGGATTAGCGGATTTCCGCTCATCACAAGCCACAGAAGCGACCAGGCTCGGGGGACGACCCGCCAAATGTCGTAGCCGCCCCCGCCCAGGGCTATCCAGCGGCCGCCGCAATAGACCCCGGCCAATTCCTGAATTTTCAAAGGCATCTGCAGATAGATATTCATGCTGCAGCAGATATGGGCGAGCGGATCGAAGGCATGGGCATCGCAGCCATGTTGGGAAACGATCACATCGGGACGGTAAAAACGGATGACCCGATCCAGAGCTTCCTGGAAGCACTCCATCCAGGAATCATCCTCGGTATAAGGATCAACCGGCACGTTATAGCAAGTCCCGTACCCTTGGTCCATTCCGCGTTCCGTCACATCCCCCGTTCCCGGAAACAAATATTTTCCCGTTTCGTGAATAGACAGTGTACATACTTCGGGATCACTGTAAAAGCTCCACTGTACGCCGTCGCCGTGATGAACATCGGTATCCACATACAGAACTCTGGCACCATAGCGGCGTTTCATATAGGAGATCGCGACAGCCGCATCGTTGTAGACGCAAAAGCCCGAACCCCTGCTTTCCAACGCGTGATGAAGGCCTCCTCCCAAATGCAACGCCTGCAGGCTGGTTCCCGACATAACGGCCTCTGCGGCAACGATGGAACCCCCTGCCACCAGGGAAGCCGCTTCGTGCATGCCTGGAAAGAAGGGCGTATCGCCTTCGCCCAGACCAAACTTTTCCGCCTGGGAGACCCACTCGGGATCGGCGGGTTCCCGGCTCAACGCCCGGACCGCTTCCAAGTATTCCAGGCTATGCGCCCACAGCAATTCTTCCTCTGAAGCCATGCGGGGTTTAAGAAGATGTTCCGGGCGAAGGGCACCGGCTTGCCTCAGCAAGTCGTAAGTAAGCTCCAGACGCATTGGGTTGAACGGATGCGTGTTGGAGAACAGGTACTGCTGTTCCTGCGGGTCGTAGACAAATACGGCATGCTTCATACGGAACCTCCATGATCAATACATAAACCTTTGCTTGAAGCGGATGCGGTCAAACTGTTCGACGGAACTCAAAGGTACACGTTCACCGATTCGAACCATCAAGCAATTGGCCGGATGGGAACAAATTTCCGGATCGTCTGTGGCAAACCAGACCATGTTGACAGATTTCATTAATTTTTCCATCATTTTCCTGTAATCCCAGACATTGAGTCCGCTGTTTTGCAGGTCCCAATGCCAATAATATTCGGTTGTGAAGACGATGGCGTTATCCAGTTGGCCATCCGAGAAAGCCAATTGGATCATCTGCTTTCCAAGACCGAGAGAACGGTACGGGGCGGCTACCTCAATGGCCCCGAGCTCGATCAGATCTTCCATCTTTCCTTCAGACCACCGTTCCAATTCATCGGGATAATGAAAGGTGACATAACCGACGATCGTATCCTTCTCCCTGGCAAGGATAACCCTCCCCTCGGGCAGACCGGCGATTTCCACCAATGCCGCGTGCTGGTCGCGGGGACGACGAAAGGCATCCAGTTCCCGATGCATTTCCAGACGGCTTAAAACCGCCGGATCTGCCGGCCCTTCCACGGTCAAATCACGATTGCCGCGCCGAATCGCTAGAGAATGATAGATTTTGATATGCTCCATCTGAAATTCTCCTTTGCGCTGTCCATCGTGCTGCAGATTGCATCAGCATACTTTACTTATAACAAAAATAATCGTCGATTAAAAGAAATAGGCGAAGATGGGCCATTATGATATAATAATAATTGGTGCAATACTTCGAGTATTATGTAAACGTTTTAATTTAGAGAGAAGTGAGGAGGAGCAGTATGGAAAACACGCAAGAAGAGATTATGAAAGCGACAGCCGCCAATCCGAATATGAAAAATTATGAAGAAACTCGTGCCGGTTTTGATTGGAGTCAGGTGGAGAAGTATTTTACCTGGCATGAGACGGGTAAAATCAATCTGGCCTATGAAGCGATCGATCGTCATGCCGATTCCTCCCGGAAAGATAAAATCGCGCTTTATTACAGCGATGCCCAGAGGGATGAAAAATATACGTTTGAACAAATGAAACGACAATCCAACCGGTTTGGAAACGTTCTCCGCAAACTTGGCATCGGGAAAGGCGACCGGGTCTTCGTTTTTATGCCCCGGATGCCTGAGCTTTATTTTGCAGTACTGGGTACGATCAAGATTGGAGCGGTTGTCGGTCCGCTGTTTGAGGCATTTATGGAGATGGCGGTTCGCGACCGGCTGCAGGACAGCGAGGCCGTTGCAATCGTTACCACCCCGGCGCTTTTGCCGCGGATTCCGGTGAACGATCTGCCGGCTCTTAAACATCTTATTATCGTAGGCAAGGATTTTGAGGCTGGTGAAGGCCGGATCGACTTTTACCGGGAGATGGAACAGGCGTCCGAAGAGTTGGATATCGAATGGGTGGATCGCAATGACGGATTGATCATGCATTATACCTCCGGTTCGACAGGAAAGCCCAAGGGCGTTTACCACGTCCATAATGCGATGATTCAGCATTACTACACCGGCAAGGTGGTTCTGGATTTGAAAGAGGACGACGTCTACTGGTGTACGGCTGATCCCGGTTGGGTAACCGGAACTTCCTACGGAATTTTTGCTCCGTGGCTCAATGGCGCCACGAACGTGATTCGCGGAGGACGATTCAGCCCGTCGGACTGGTATTCGACGATTGAAAAATATAAGGTTACCGTCTGGTATAGCGCTCCCACGGCGTTTCGCATGCTGATGGGCGCAGGCGACGAGGCGGTGAGACAGTTTGACTTGTCATCCCTTCGTCATGTCCTCAGTGTAGGTGAGCCGCTGAATCCGGAGGTTGTACGTTGGGGGCTCAAGGTTTACGGTCAACGCATTCATGATACATGGTGGATGACGGAAACCGGCGCACAATTAATCTGCAATTACCCCTGCATGGATATCAAACCCGGTTCCATGGGAAGACCGCTTCCCGGGATCGAAGCTTCCATATTGGACGATGCAGGGAACGAGCTTCCGCCTTACCGTATGGGGAACTTGGCCATCAAGACGCCGTGGCCTTCGCTAATGAACAAAATCTGGAAAAACCCGGCGAAATATGAAGAATATTTCCGGATTCCCGGATGGTATATTTCCGGCGATTCCGCTTATCGCGATGAAGACGGCTATTTCTGGTTCCAGGGCCGTATTGATGACGTCATCAATACTTCGGGAGAACGGGTTGGACCGTTCGAGGTAGAAAGCAAACTGGTTGAGCACCCTGCTGTCGCTGAAGCCGGGGTTATCGGCAAACCGGATCCTATGCGTGGTGAAGTGATCAAGGCGTTCATTTCTTTGAGGGAAGGATATCATCCGTCCGAGGAATTGAAAGCGGATATCACGAAATTTGTAAAGGAAGGTTTATCCGCCCACGCGGCGCCCCGGGAAATCGAATTTAAGGATAAACTGCCGAAGACCCGCAGCGGAAAGATCATGCGGCGCGTACTGAAGGCATGGGAGCTTAATCTCCCTACCGGGGACCTTTCCACGCTGGAAGACTGATTTCAGAGCAAAAGAAGAGCCCTTGGGCGGTGTATTCACACTGCCCGGGGGCTCGCTTTATTTGTCCGGGAACTTTATTTTTTGAACGATACGGGCTCCGATGCTTTGGATTCTCCGGCATCGTTCACCGCCGAGATTCGGTAATACCCGTCATAGACCAGCGCAAAATACTGAAATTGGGTGGAATTTGTTGCCGATCCCAACCGCTTGTACTCTCCGTTTGCTTTTTCGCTGTAGTAAATGTTATAGCGTTTGACCTTGTCTGAGTCGGGATTGGCTTTCCAGGAGAGCTCAATGCCGGCTCCTTTCTTCTTGATGGTTAACCCGGCAGGGATAGATGGAGCTCCGGAAACAGGGTTCCGGTTGTCCTCGCCGCTGTCGTGCATGCCGGGTACCATATTGGCCTCCAGAACGCTCCCATCGGAATAAACGGCCCGGCTCGGGGAAGATTCTTTCCCTGCCACATCGACAGCTGTCACATAGTAGCCGTAGATTCCGAAATCCGTCGGCTTATCGTAGAACACCGTATCCTGCCCGGACAGCACCACTTTGCCGTTGACCCTTTGGAATGGTCCGCGATTCACCGAGCGGTAAAACCGGTAACCGACAACGTCGCTGTCAGCACCCGGCTGAAAGGTGATTTTCAACCCATCACCGCTGTAAGCCAGGGCCACTCCTCCGGGCGCTTTGGGCGGATTTCCGTCGTCTTTCCGCGGGTCGGTCTGTGTCGGCGCATCCAAATCCGCATCGCCGGGCATATAAGAGCTGATGGGGCTGCGGTCCTCCTTCGGAAGCTTCTGCAGCACCTCATTCAACTCGTCTTTCAGCTGGTTCATTGATTTTTCCCGCTTCACGACGGTTTTTTCTACAATCATATCGCTGGGGGTGCCTTCCTGCGGAATATAGTCTATGCCGTCATAAGGGATTACTTTCATTCTCACCATGGTATCGTCTTTTTCTGTCGGCACATACGCTTTGTTGAAAATATCCGTGACAAGATGCTTTGTCTGGATTGTCATCTCGCTCGGCAGCTTGCCGGAGAGGTCGGAGACGGTCATTTCCACGATTCCGTCGGGTTTGGCGAATTCCTTGGTAGGGAACCGTTCCGGCTCCTTGTCAATGGCTGCGTCCATGATCAGCGACCAGATGTTCATTGCCCGCATCGTCCCCCCGGTTGCTTTGCTCAGCTTGTATTTATATTCGTCATATCCCGCCCAGACGCCTACGGTGATATCCGGTGTAAAACCCATGAACCAGGCATCGCCGTCATCCTGGGTGGAGCCTGTTTTTCCAACTACCGGAATTTGCTTGTAGTGGCGGAATTTGTTCTTGATATTGGTCCCGGTCCCGGAAGTGATCACCGTACGCAGCATATCGGTCATCAGGTAGGCCGTTTGTTCCGAAAAAGCATAGACCGGCGCCTTCTGATGTTCGTAGATGGTATGCCCCGAAGAATCGGTAATTTTCCGGATCATATAGGTAGGGTTGAATACTCCCTTATTGCCGATGGAGGCATAAGCACCGGTCAATTCCTGAACCGACACCCCGTATTCCAATCCTCCAATGACCCCGGTCTGCGCATAATTGTCACTTTCGGTCAGAGAGGTAATCCCCAGCTTGCGTGCGAAGTCCCAGGCGTTCTTAATCCCGACTTTGTCAAGGAACAGCTTGATCGCCGGGATATTGTAGGATTCGTTCAAGGCTTCCCGGGCGGTAATCAGACCGTGATATTTATTATCCCAGTTGCGGGGAATATGGTAACCTTTCTGGCCGTCCTTTAGGATGATAGGCACATCGTCTATAACCCCCGCGGGCTGAATCGCTCCGCTTTCGAGCGCCGGCAAGTAGGCGGCGATCGGTTTCATCGTGGAGCCCGGCTGCCGCAAGGTCTGGGTGGCATGGTTGATTTGCCCGCCCTTGAAGAAATCCCGTCCTTCCATCATTCCCAGAATGGCCCCGGTTTTATTGTCGACCATCACCGCGCCGATCTGCTCCATGCCCTTGACAGGATCGTTGGGGGAGAAGTTTTTGTCGTTCTCCGCTATTTCCCTCATGGAATCGTAGATCGTCTTGTCGATAGTGGTATAAATGCGGTATCCCCCGTGAAGCATCTGATCCCTGACTTCCTTGAGCGCTTCATTGTAGGCTGCCGGATCTTTCTTGGGATTATTGGCAAGCTCCGGATGGAGCTCCTTCATCATAAGATTGGTTACTTCCCGTTCTACTTCCAGCATAAGGTAAGGGTACGTGTTATAGGCCTTTTCGCTGGGTTTGGCCAGCTGGCTTTTCACATCGAACGCGAGAGCTTCTTCATACTGCTGCGGATTGATTTTTCCGGCCTCCAGCATTCGCTTCAGCACAAGCTTCTGCCGGTTCATAGCCCGGTTGAACCCGTCTTCGTCAAATTCCCCTTTGCTGGTAAAACAGGAGAAGGAGCTCGGCTGCTGGGGCAGTCCCGCAAGGTAAGCGGCCTCGGCAATATTCAGCCGGTCCAGATCCTCGATGCCGAAAATTCCTTTGGCGGCCGCTTTGATCCCATACAGATTGTAACCCGTCGAACCGTTGCCGTAGGGAATTTTATTCAAATAAGCAAGCAGAATCTCGTCCTTGGACATCAGCCTTTCCATGCGAAGCGCCAGGAAAATTTCCTTGGCTTTCCGGCTGTCTTCCCGATCCAGGGTAAGAAAAACTCTGCGGGCCAGCTGCTGGGTAATCGTGCTGGCCCCGGTCTGCACCGATTCATGGAGCAGCTTCTGCTTGACGGCACGCAGCAATGCCGGAAAATCGATCCCGATATGCTGGTAAAATGTGGTGTCTTCCACTGCGAGCGTGGCATCCTTGACAACCTGGGGAATTTCGTCCAGGGTAGCCATCTGACGGTCCTCGTCGGATCGGAGCTGGCCCACCAGAGTGTCATCGGCAAAATAAACAAAACCGGTTTCCGAGTTTTCCTGGATCTTCTGCAGCATCACGTCCCGGCTGCGAACGGGATCGTCTTTCACCAGGGAAGCGACATAGCCTGCGGCGGCGCCTCCTCCGGCAAACCCGCAGACAAGCAGGGCAATGAACGTCCATTTGACGATCTGCAGAGAGATCTGTCCGGCTTTTCTCCATTTGTTTATGTATGACTTGTTCTCCTGTATGTCGTTGGACATAACAACCTCCCGCATCCAAGAAAGCGTCAACAGTACATGTTTCGCCAATAATAGACTTATTATAGCATTAATACGGGGGGATGAATACCGGATCCGGCAATGCCGGCGGCCATTCGAAAGCGAAGGGAAATGGATTTGACAATAACCCTGCGGTTGTGGTATAAAGTGAAACAACTGTTTCTATCATGAGCAAAATGCAGCGATGGATAAGGCCTGCATGCCGCTTTGGCGGGCCGAGTAGGCGGTTGGCTTACGGATTCAGAGAGCCGGTGGGAGGTGCGAACCGGTCGGGGCCTTCTGTTCGAAGTACGATCCGGAGCAGGGAAAGGGAACGTCTTTCCGGTATCCTGCGGAAGACAAGTAGCTTTCTCCGGTGTTCGCCGTTATCGAAGAAGAGTGAAAGCGTGAGATTCCGTTCTCCGGATCGGAAAAATGCACGCTTTAATTAGGGTGGTAACGCGGGTAACCTTCTCGTCCCTATGTCCGGGGATGAGGGGGTTTTCTTATTTCGGCTAGAACTTTGGCTGAAGGGACGTCTCAATATTGTTGAAAGGGGCAATGGAAGCGATGAGCGAAACGAACCGGAACCAGCTGACTCCGGAACAGGAGAAAAAGGTGGAGGAACAGCTTCAGCTGATCCGCCGGGGGGTAGTGGAAATCGTACCGGAAGACGAACTGCGGGATAAAATTATTCAGTCGGTAATTACAGGCAATCCCCTTAAGGTGAAGCTGGGGCTGGATCCGTCGGCGCCGGATATTCATGTCGGCCATACCGTAGTGCTGCAGAAGCTGAGGCAGTTTCAGGAATTCGGACATCAGGTGCAGCTGATCATC
>Ga0310827_101003_pt1 | contig 16756 bp, 19 predicted proteins | sample WT_ome_2_FD_201309 | JGI IMG/M metagenome (GOLD analysis project Ga0310827, IMG submission 201309) | Sorghum-adapted microbial communities enriched on wild type (WT) sorghum from Joint BioEnergy Institute, Emeryville, California, United... ... | reverse complement strand
ACAGAAGACGGGCGAAACCCGCGGGGGAGGGGAAGGCAGTGTCCAGATTTTCCAGACAGGTTCTGATCATGGTCCTGCTGATCGTGTTCAGCATTTTTTTCGGAGTGGATTTGGCCACCCGGGGAGTGGAGAGAATCCACGGACCGGCTGCCGGAACAGCCGTACAGCAGGGACTCCCCGGATCGGATGCGCGGGCGCTCCGTCAGGAAGCGCCCAAGCCGAAGTCTTCTGTTCCGCATAAAGTTTCCGCGGTTTCCGGCGATACCCTGATCAACCGGATCGCCAACAAAACGGGAGATTTGCTGCAGATCATCGCTTACCATGGAATCCAATGGATCGTCTCATTCTTCAGCGGGCTGATGCGGTGAGCGATAGCGGGGCGCGGGGAATGGATTGATGAGCGGGGAAGCCAGTGATATAATTAATAGCATTGCAATGCGAAGAGTTTCGGAACAAACGAAGCATTCCGCCAATCACGGCCGTCGACGCTTTCAAGTTCAGGCTCTTCCCCGTTGAGAGAGCTGCATGGAGGGTATTCATGTCGGAAATTCAGGATAGGCAGAAAAAAATACGCAATTTCTCGATCATCGCCCATATCGACCACGGAAAATCGACGCTGGCCGACCGGATCCTTGAATATACGGGAGCCCTCAGCTCGCGTGAAATGCAGGACCAGGTCCTGGACCAGATGGATCTGGAGCGCGAACGCGGCATTACGATCAAACTGCAGGCTGTCCGCCTGCAATACAAGGCCGATGACGGAGAAGAATATATATTGAATTTGATCGATACGCCGGGGCACGTCGACTTCACGTACGAGGTTTCCCGCAGCCTGGCTGCCTGCGAAGGCGCCCTGCTGGTTGTGGATGCGGCCCAGGGGATCGAAGCGCAGACGATGGCCAACGTGTACCTTGCGCTGGACAACAATTTGGAGATCCTGCCCGTCATCAACAAGATCGATCTGCCGAGCGCCGATCCGGAAAGGGTCAAGCAGGAAATCGAGGACATCATCGGCCTTGATGCGAGCGAAGCCGTACTGGCTTCAGCCAAGGCCGGAATCGGCATTAAGGAAATTCTCGAGCAGATCGTACGGAAGGTTCCGGCTCCGCAGGGAGACCCGGACAAGCCTCTCAAGGCGCTTATTTTCGATTCCCATTACGATCCCTATAAGGGGGTCATCGTCTATGTCCGCGTGATGGACGGGTCGATCCGTTCCGGTTCGAAGATCAAAATGATGGCCACCGGGAAAACGTTCGAGGTCATCGAGGTCGGCGCCTTCAGGCCGCGGATGGGCCTGGTGGATGAGCTGAACGTCGGGGATGTCGGCTTTATTGTGGCCGGGATCAAGAATGTCAAGGATACGCGCGTCGGCGACACCGTAACCGATGCGAAGAACCCCGCGCCCGAGCCGCTTCCCGGTTACCGGCGCATCAACCCGATGGTTTACTGCGGCCTGTACCCGATCGAGACCTCCGATTACAACGATCTGCGTGAAGCCCTGGAGAAGCTGGAGCTAAACGATGCTTCTCTCCGGTATGAGCCGGAGACCTCCTCGGCGCTCGGATTCGGTTTCCGCTGCGGGTTTCTCGGGCTGCTGCACATGGAAATCATCCAGGAGCGGATTGAACGGGAATTCAACATTCCGCTGATAACGACCGCTCCCAGCGTGATCTTCCGGGTGACGAAGACCGACGGCACGACTGTGGACATTCACAACCCGTCCAACATGCCGGAGCAGGGCAAAATCGAATATGTCGAAGAGCCCTATGTGAAAGCATCGATCATCGTTCCGAACGATTATGTGGGTGCGATTATGGAACTGTGCCAGGGAAAACGCGGAGAATTCGTCAATATGGAGTACCTGGATACAACCCGGGTGACACTGACCTACGAAATGCCGCTGTCGGAAATCGTCTTCGACTTTTTTGATCAGCTCAAGTCAAGCACAAAGGGCTACGCTTCCTTCGATTATGAGTTTACCGGCTACAAGAAGTCGAATCTGGTCAAGATGGACATTCTGCTTAACGGGGAGCAGGTCGATGCCCTTTCATTCATCGTACACCGGGACCGGGCCTTCCACCGCGGCCGGGCAATCTGCGAAAAGCTGAAGGAGCTGATCCCGCGCCAGATGTTCGAGGTTCCCGTTCAGGCGGCCATCGGCCATAAGGTGATCGCCCGCGAAACGGTCAAGGCCATGCGCAAGAACGTGCTGGCCAAATGCTACGGAGGCGATATCAGCCGGAAACGGAAACTGCTGGAGAAGCAGAAGGAAGGCAAAAAACGAATGAAGCAGGTCGGCAGTGTGGAAGTGCCGCAAGAAGCCTTCATGGCCGTCCTGAAAATCGACGAATAGCCGGCCGAAGCGGGAATCGTTCCCGCTTTTTCCTTTGAAAGGGGGAGAGGAAATGACTCGGGAAATGCTGCATCTGCATACGGAGCCGCGTTCCGTCTACATTCATATTCCTTTCTGCACGAACAAATGCCATTACTGCGATTTCAATTCCTATGTATTAAAGGGACAGCCGGTTTGGGACTATCTTGGGGCGCTGGAAAGGGAAATGGAAGAAACGGTGAAGGCGAACCCGCCGGAGCGGATCGATACCATCTTCGTCGGGGGCGGGACGCCGACGGTTCTGCTGCCGGACCAGATGGAATTTTTTCTGAGGACAGTCAACGCCTATTTTCCCCTGGCCGAAGGGGGAGAGTTCTCCATGGAGGCCAATCCGGGAACGACAGAACCGGACAAGCTGCATGCGATGAAGGAAGGCGGAATCAATCGCGTCAGCTTCGGCGTCCAGTCGTTCGACAACAGGCTGCTGAAGGAGATCGGGCGCATCCACGATACCGATGATGTCTACCGCAGCATCGAGAACGCCCGCAAAGCCGGTATCGCCAACCTTTCCATCGATCTGATGTTCGGTCTGCCCCGGCAAACCCTGTCTGTGCTTGAACAGAGTCTGGATGCGGCGTTGGCGCTTCAGCTGCCGCATTACTCCATTTACAGCCTCAAGGTTGAGGAGAATACCCTTTTTCACACGCTGTACCGGAAAGACCGGCTCCCCCTGCCTTCCGAGGACGAGGAGGCGGAGATGTTTTCCCTGATCATGCGCCGCCTGCGTGAAGCCGGGTACCGGCAGTACGAGATCAGCAACTTTGCCCTGCCCGGCTTCGAAAGCAGGCATAACTCCGCTTATTGGCTCAACCACAGCTATTATGGATTGGGAGCGGGAGCCCATGGATATGTCCGGGGACGGCGCCATGTGAATGTCAAGGGAGTTCGGGAATATATTGAAGCCGCGCAGAAGGGGCTTCCGCGGCTGGAAAGCTTTGAGGTCAGCCGCAGGGAAGCGATGGAAGATTTTATGATGGTCGGCCTGCGGCTGCTGGAGGGTGTGAACCGGGAGCATTTCCGTACCCAGTTTGGAGAGCCGTTCGATGACGTGTTCGCGGAGCCGCTCTTCCGCCTGCTGCAGTCCGGGCTCATCGAGAAGACGGAACAGGGCTACCGGCTCACGGAGCAGGGCATTTTTTGGGGAAATGAAGTATTCGGGGCCTTTCTTGACTAGGACCTGAGGTACAGGGCCAAGAAATAGCTTGTGGGATTATGCGCGCTGATGTATATTTATTCATATTATGATCGAGATTTTTTCGGGTGGGATAACTGATGAACGTTGCTTGCAGAAAGGCTGCGTTGAACGATGTAGAGAAACTGTACCAAATTATCCAGGGCTACGCGGAGAAAGGGATTATGCTGCCCCGCTCAAGGGACGTGATTCGGGCGCAAATCGACACCTTCGTCGTGGCCGAAGTCGATGACCGTCTGGTGGGTTGCGGATCCTTGTGCCGGCTGGGACCGGATCTGGTGGAAATCCGCTCCCTGGGAGTCGAGGAAGGCCATAAAGGCAGAGGGATCGGGCGGAAGCTGGTAGATTATCTGGTCGAGGAAGCGCGGAGGAACCGTCTGACGAAAGTTATGGCGCTTACTTACGAGGTGGCCTTCTTCGAGAAAAACGGCTTCAGCGTAGTCTCAAAGGAAATCTTCCCGGAAAAAGTCTGGAGGGATTGCATCCATTGCAAAAAGCAGCACTGCTGCGACGAAATTGCCGTGCTGAAACGCCTGGATTGACTTGACAACAGGCGTTTCTCTCTGGTATTTTTGTAATATCGATTAGCACTCGTTTCCCAAGAGTGCTAATGACGGCAAGATTTGCAATACCAAGCTATACGGTTCGAAAGTTTCGGCAGCGGGAAGGCACGGTGCCTTCTTTCGAATTTACGGGAGGGCAGAATATGCTGACAGAACGGCAGCGTTTAATTTTAAGCGCCATTGTCGACGACTATATTCGTTCTGCCGAGCCGGTCGGCTCGCGCAGCATCTCCAAGCGCGAAGATGTAGGCTTCAGTCCCGCTACGATCCGCAATGAAATGTCCGATCTGGAGGAAATGGGCTATTTGGAGCAACCGCATACGTCGGCCGGGCGCATCCCTTCTCACAAAGGATACCGTTATTATGTGGATCATCTGTTGAAATATGCCATTCCCACCAAGCAGGAACTGGAGATTATGAAGGGCTTTTTTGCCGGCAAAATCCAGGAGATGGAGCAGGTTATCCAGCAGGTGGCGATCATTTTATCCAATTTGACGAATTATACCTCGATCGTACTGGGACCCGAGGTGTTCAGCACTTCGCTGAAGGCCCTTCAGATTATCCCGCTTGACGATCGCAAGGCTGTGGCCATCATCGTCACCAATACGGGGCTTGTGGAAAACAAGCTTGTTACGATACCGGAGGGCGTCTCGATCAGTGAGATCGAGAAAGTCGTCAACCTGCTGAACGCCAGGCTGAAGAACATTCCGCTCATTCAATTGAAAGCCAAGCTCTACAACGAGATTGCCGACGAGCTGAGAAAACACGTATCCCGTTACGAAGAGCTGATCCACATCGTGGAAAACGCCGTGACTTCAGACGATGAGGACCGCATTTTTTTGAGCGGGATGACGAACATGCTGATTCAGCCGGAATTCAAGAACGTCGAGAAGGTCAAATCGATCCTTGACATGCTCGAAGAAACCCCCATGCTGATGAAGCTGTTCGATAACACCCCGGCCGGCATTCAGGTAAGAATCGGCGAGGAAAATCATATGGAGCCGATCAACGACTGCAGCCTGATCACCGCGACCTATTCGATTGACGATCAAGTGCTGGGCACGATCGGCATCTTGGGGCCGACCCGGATGGAATACGGCAAGGTAATCAGCTTGCTCGATTATTTGTCGAAGGATTTGGCGACGCTCCTTGCAAGGTGGTACAAGTAAGGAGAGATGCATTTTATACAGGAGGTGAAGAGGAGTGAAGACAGAAGAACAGTCGTCGGCTGCACCCGAACCGGAAAAAAGCCAGGAAAGCCGGATTCCTGAAAACCAGGAGCAGGGGCAGGCGGACGAACAGCAGCCGGACGCTGAACAGGAGGCGATTCTGGCTGAATTGGCAGAACTCCGCAAACAGGCCGAAGAGAACTACCAGAAGTTGCTGCGCAGCCAGGCGGATTTCGACAACTTCAGGCGGCGCAGCCGCCAGGAAAGGGAGGAATTGGCGAAATACGCTTCCCTCAAGCTGATTGAGCAGCTGCTTCCGGTTGTGGACAATTTCGACCGCGCGCTGAGTTCCAGCAAGGAAACCAAAGATTTCGAATCGCTGGCCAAGGGCGTGGAGATGATCTGGCGCCAGCTGGATCAGGTTTTGTCCCAGGAGGGCCTCAAACCGATGGAAACGGTCGGCCAGCCTTTTAATCCGGAGTACCATCAGGCGGTTGCCCAGGTGGAATCGGAGGAGCATGAAGAAGGCATCATTGTGGAAGAATTACAGAAAGGCTATATGCTCAAGGACAAAGTGCTGCGTCCCGCCATGGTCAAGGTCAGCAAATGACATAGATTGCAAGAGAGAGAAAGACAACATGTAATCGAGGAGGCTAGAAGCCATGAGCAAAGTAATTGGTATAGACCTGGGTACGACAAACTCCTGCGTGGCCGTCATGGAAGGCGGCGAAGCGGTCGTCATTCCCAATCCGGAGGGAAACCGCACGACTCCGTCCGTTGTCGGCTTCAAGAAGGACGGCGAGCGGATCGTCGGGGAAACCGCCAAGCGGCAGGCCATCACCAATCCGGAGCGTACCATTATTTCAATCAAACGTCACATGGGCACGAATTATAAGGTCAAAATCGACGACAAGGAATATACGCCCCAGGAAATCTCCGCCATGATCCTGCAGAAGCTGAAAGCCGATGCGGAAGCTTATCTCGGGACAAAGGTGACGCAGGCAGTCATAACGGTGCCTGCTTATTTCAATGACAGCCAGCGCCAGGCAACGAAGGATGCCGGCAAAATCGCCGGCCTGGAAGTACTGAGGATCGTCAACGAACCGACGGCAGCGGCCCTGGCTTACGGACTGGAAAAAGCCGAGGACCAGACCATCCTGGTTTACGACTTGGGCGGCGGTACGTTCGACGTATCGATTCTGGAGCTGGGCGACGGCTTCTTTGAAGTGAAGGCGACCAGCGGGGACAACCATCTTGGCGGGGATGATTTCGACCAGGCGATCATAGACTTCCTCGTGGCCGAATTCAAGAAAGAGCACGGCATCGATTTGAGCAAGGACAAGGCGGCCGTGCAGCGTCTGAAGGACGCCGCGGAAAAAGCGAAAAAGGAGCTTTCCGGCGTTCTGACGACTACCATTTCCCTGCCGTTCATTACCGTAGTGGACGGAGTTCCGCAGCACCTGGAGGTCAACCTGACCCGCGCCAAATTCGAAGAATTGACGGCCCACCTGGTTGAAAGAACGATGGGGCCGACCCGTCAGGCGCTGAGCGATGCGGGCCTAAGCCCGAGCGACATCGACAAGGTCGTCCTCGTCGGCGGTTCCACCCGGATTCCGGCGGTACAGGAAGCGATCAAGAAGATGATCGGCAAAGAGCCGCACAAAGGAGTAAACCCCGACGAAGTCGTAGCCCTCGGGGCGGCGGTTCAGGCGGGCGTGCTTACCGGTGATGTAAAGGATGTCGTACTGCTTGACGTTACCCCGCTTTCTCTGGGGATCGAGACCGCCGGCGGCGTCTTTACCAAGATGATCGACCGCAACACGACGATTCCCACCAGCAAATCGCAGATCTTCTCGACGTTCGCGGACAATCAGACGAGCGTGGAGATCCATGTGCTGCAGGGTGAACGCGCCATGGCTGCCGATAACAAGACGCTGGGCCGTTTCATGCTCGGCGATATTCCTCCGGCTCCCCGCGGAATACCGCAAATCGAAGTGACCTTCGATATTGATGCCAACGGGATTGTCAACGTTTCGGCCGTGGATAAAGGCACCGGCAAGAGCCAAAAAATCACGATCACTTCTTCCAGCGGTCTGACCGATGAAGAGATCGACAAAATGATGAAGGACGCGGAAGCGCACGCGGAAGAGGATCGCAAGCGCAAGGAGCTGGTGGAAGCACGAAACCAGGCGGACCAGCTGGTCTACACCGTCGACAAGACGCTCAAGGATCTTGGCGAGAAAGTCGGCCAGAGCGAAATCGACAAGGCCAACGCTGCGAAGGAGAAGGTGAAGAAGGCCCTGGAAGGCAACGATCTGGAGACGATCAAGAAGGCGACCGAGGAACTTACGCAGGTGGTTCAGCAGTTGTCCGTGAAGCTTTACGAGCAGGCTTCCCAACAAGCCCAGGCCGGCGCGGGGACGGCCCAGGGCGAAGCGGCAAAGGGCAAGGAAAATGTAGTGGACGCGGATTACGAAGTCGTAGACGACCAGAAGAAATAATCCTGCCGGCCCGACCCGGCAAGGACGGAGAAGCGCGAGTGGAAGTCAAAGCCGGGAATGTCCCGGCCTTTGGCTTCGCTTTGTGTTTGTATGGGAGTGGTGTGATTGAGTAAACGAGACTATTACGAGGTGCTGGGCGTAAGCAGGAATGCCACCGCGGACGAGATCAAGAAGGCTTACCGAAAATTGGCCCGCCAATATCATCCCGACGTTAACAAGGCGCCGGATGCGGAAGAAAAATTCAAGGAAGCCAAAGAAGCTTACGATGTTCTCAGCGATGATCAAAAGCGGGCGACCTACGACCAGTTCGGCCATGTCGATCCGAACCAGGGAATGGGCGGTTCCGGCGGCTTCAACACCGCCGACTTCGGCGGCTTCAGCGACCTGTTCGACATGTTCTTCGGCGGAGGCGGGCAGCGCCGCAATCCGAACGCTCCCCAACGCGGAAACGATCTGCAGTACACCATGACGATTGAATTCAAGGAAGCGGTTTTCGGCAAAGAAACGGACATCCATATTCCCCGAACGGAAACCTGTGATCGCTGCCACGGCTCGGGTGCGCGCCCCGGGACAAAGCCGGAAACCTGCTCCGCTTGCAGGGGAACCGGCCAGCAGGAGGTGGTGCAGAACACCGCGTTCGGCCGCATTGTCAACCGCCGGGTTTGCACGGTCTGCAACGGCCAGGGCAAAATTATCCGGGACAAATGCGGAGAATGCCACGGCACCGGCAAGGTGAAAAGGCAGCGCACCATCCACGTGAAAATTCCGGCCGGTGTGGATGACGGCGCACAGCTGCGGATCTCTGGAGAGGGGGAAGCAGGGACCCGCGGAGGCCCGAACGGCGATCTTTACGTGGTAATTCGGGTCAAGCCGCATGAGTTTTTCGAGCGGGAAGGCGACGATATTTACTGCGAGGTCCCGCTTACGTTTGCCCAGGCGGCATTGGGTGACGAAATCGAAATTCCGACGCTGACGGAGAAGGTGAAGCTGAAGATCCCGCCCGGAACGCAGACGGATACTTACTTCCGGTTGAAGGGCAAGGGAGTGCCGCGCCTTCGGGGCTACGGCCAGGGGGATCAGCATGTCAAAGTCGTGGTGGTGACCCCGACCAACCTCAGCGAGGAGCAAAAAGAGCTGCTGAGGCAGTTTTCCCATTTGAACGGAGAAAATACGCACGAGCAGCATCAGACCATATTCGAACGAATGAAAAAAGCTTTTCTGGGCGAGTGACGGGAGATTTCGACCCTGACCGCCCTTTTGGGACATTCACGATCACCGTTTTCGTGAATGTCCTTTTTTTCGCCGATTTCCCGGGAATAGTACAATCCGCTGAATACATATCTTTGTCACATGGGATCGTCACAGGGAGGAGGTGTCTTTTTTTCGTCCATCCGGAAACCGCCGGTAATGCCGAACAGGCAGCATTTGTCAATTTGTGATGAAAGGAGCCGTTCCGATGAACCAATACCGTTTTTATTCCCCTTTTACCAGCCCGTTGGACCCTTGCCCGCCGGTCAAACAGAAAATGTATGTAGTTCCGCCCAATTTGTTTATGGGATACCAGCCGATGAATCTCCCCCAATTCAAGCCCTACGATGCATTGAAGCTGGGAACGCTGTGGCCCGCTTTGTACAGTCCGTATGAAGGGAAGAACGTTTGAGGAGGGAAAGTATGGACGAAAATTATTACCGGCTGCTGCATGAGCTCCAGGCTGTGGATTTTGTGCTGGTTGAACTGAATCTTTACCTGGATACTCATCCGAACGATGCGAACGCTTTACAGCAATACAATGACTGCGTCCGGAGAAGGCAGCAGGTAGCCGGGCAGTTCGAAGCCTTGTACGGTCCTCTCCTGCATTTTGGCCATTCGTATCAGCCCAACGGGTGGAAATGGAGCTCGTCTCCCTGGCCCTGGCAAGTATAGCGGCCCTGCCCATAGAAATGATTCTGGAGGGTAGAAACCATGTGGATCTATGAAAAAAAGCTGCAGTATCCCGTCCGGGTAAGCAAGTGCGATCCGATGATGGCGAAATTTCTGATCGAGCAGTACGGCGGAGCGGACGGAGAATTGGCAGCGGCGCTCCGCTACCTGAATCAGCGGTATACGATCCCGGATCAGGTGATCGCTCTCCTGACAGATATCGGCACGGAAGAATTTGCCCATCTGGAAATGATCGCCACAATGGTTTACAAATTGACAAAGGATGCGACAGTGGAACAGCTGAAAGCGGCCGGTCTGGGCGCCCATTACGCGGATCATGACAAGGCTCTGTTTTATCACAACGCTGCGGGGGTTCCCTGGACGGCGACGTATATTCAGGCAAAGGGCGATCCGATCGCCGATTTGTATGAGGACATTGCCGCGGAAGAGAAAGCGCGGGCAACGTATCAATGGCTGATCGACATGACAGATGATCCGGATTTGAAGGACGGACTGAAATTTTTGCGGGAACGGGAGGTGATTCATTCCCAGCGTTTCCGGGAAGCCGTGGAAATTTTGAAGCAGGACCGGGAAACCCGGAAAATATTTTAACCCGCTTTGTCAAAATGCGGATAAAATTGATTCTTTCAGCGCATACTTCCGTTAGGCTTGCAGAAAGGAGACAGGCACCTTGGCTTTCGATGTCGATATCATACACCGGATTGCCGATGAAATAGAGAGCAGCGCGAAGAAACTGAAGGAGCAGGTCAATTCGCCGAACGAACTGACGAAACAGCTTCAAGTTATTCAGAGCTCCGTAAACAGCCTGCAATCGTTAACCCGGAACGGAGCCGCAGGCGGCAATGCGAGCACCGCACAGCAAACGCCCGGCCAAAATCAGATGTAGTGCGTAATTTATGTGGATCCTGCGAGTGGCAGGATTTATTTTTTGCAAGAATGCGAATAAAACGGCACTCGATTGGAAATCTAACCTTGAGCTGCCTTTTACAAGGAGGAATGAGAAATGGAACGCCAAAAGAAGCGGTTCGGTCAAGCCGGATCCGGACTGCCGACAGCCAAAAACGAAGATGTCGAATTTGACATGGAACTGGCCGATGCGGACGATATCGAAGCTCTGGAGCGGGCGGAAGAGGCGGATCATCGCCAGGAGCAACGTTAGGAAGGAGGGATCCGGCGATGGCGGAACGTCATCTGCAGGCATATTTCCGAACCCGGGACGAAGCGGAAGCGGCAGCCAACAAGCTGCGGGTACTCCGTGTGCGGGATCTGGAAATCGGCCGGATGGAGGACGACGGTTCGGCCCCGGTATCCGGGGTGCTGACGGCTTTGCATGCGCTGAATTCATCGGACGGATTTACCGGGGGCGGCGATTACCCTGAGGCTGCCCTGGCCGGCGGCGGTTTCGGCAGCCATGGCGATGACCGCAGAGGCGAAGTGGTGCTTTCGGCGATTGTCGATCCGGGGATTTTTGAGCAGGCGGAGCATGTTGTGAAGGATAACGGCGGAATCATCGGCGGCAGGTGAACAGGTCCTGCGGATAACGGGTGCAGGTCCGGCTGGCGCCGGCGGATTATCACGAAAGGGACAGGCCTCCAGAAACGATTCTGGAGGCTTTCGTATTGCGCGTGTTTTACTCCTGATCGGGTCTATAGTACAATAGACGGAAGTGCGGATAGCAAGGGGGTAACGTATGCGCTGGCATGAAATCACTATACAAACGACAGAGGAAGCGATCGAGCCGGTTTCGAATCTGTTTCACGAGTTGGGAGCCGGAGGCGTTTCCATTGAGGAATCGGGGACGTTAAACAAGCCCCGCGATACATCACTCGGGCAGTGGTACGAACTGCCTTTGAACGATATACCGGAGGGCCGCGCCGTCATCAAGGGATATTTTTCCGAAGAACTGGAAATTGATCCGATACTCGGACAGTTCAAGGAACAGGTACGCAGGCTGGAGCAGCTGGCGATAGATACCGGAAATCCGCTGATCGACGTGCGCGTGGTGGACGATGAGGATTGGGCGAATGCCTGGAAGCAGTATTTCAAGCCGCTCCGCATTTCACCGCGCCTGACGATCAAACCAACCTGGGAGCCTTACGAACCCGGCCCGGGCGAAGTGATTTTGGAATTGGATCCCGGCATGGCGTTCGGCACCGGAACCCATGCTACCACGGCGCTGTGCCTGCAAACACTTGAGCAGGTGATCCGGGGCGGGGAGGATGTTATTGACGTGGGCACCGGTTCCGGCATATTGGCCGTTGCCGCCGCGAAGCTGGGGGCCCGTCATGTGCTGGCGCTGGATCTCGATCCGGTGGCGGTCTCCAGCGCCACGGAGAACGCGAAGCTGAACGGCCTGGAAGAGCGGATAACCGTCCGCCGGAGCGATCTGTTGCACGCGATCCGCGAAGGGCAGGAGGCGGAGCCCGGGGTAAACATTCCCGTTCAGATCGTCGTGGCCAATATTTTGGCGGAGATTATTGTACGGTTCGTGAGTGATGTGTACCGGGTACTTGAACCCGGAGGGATTTACATCGCATCCGGAATTATCGGCAGCAAGGCCGGCGAGGTGCGGGAGGCGCTGGAAACGGCGGGGTTTACGGTAATCGGGGAAACGACCGATCAGGACTGGGTTGTCCTGACCGCCAGAAAGTGACGGTGATGATGTGAGCGGTTTGAACAATTTTCTGGCCTATCCGCTTGAGCAAATTCCGTTTGTGCTGCTGGTGCTGCTGATCGCCTTTACCTTCCACGAATTTGCCCATGCCTATACGGCGTACCGGTTCGGTGATCCCACGCCCAAGCGGATGGGCCGGGTCACGCTGAACCCGCGCGTTCATCTGGACGTGCTCGGCACCCTGCTGATTTTCATCGCCGGCTTCGGCTGGGCGAAGCCGGTGCTGATCAACCGCGGCCATTTCAAACGGCCGCGGCTCATGGGAATCGTTGTGGCGGCGGCCGGTCCGGCCGCCAACCTGCTGATCGCCTTCGCCGGGATGCTTGTCTATTATGCGCTGATTTATTTTCAAGTGGTGGATCAGGCATCGGTAGGGGTCCGCAACGCTGTCGATCTGTTCATGAATATTTTAATCGGGCTTAATCTCATTCTGTTCATCTTCAATCTGATTCCTCTGCCGCCGCTTGACGGGTATCACATTCTGGAGAATCTTCTGCCGCGATCCTGGGCGGTCAAACTGCAGGGACTGCAGCAGTGGGCGATATTTCTCTTCCTGCTGATGGTGTTTATCCCGCCGGTTTACCGGGTTACCCTTATGCCCCTGTTCGGCCTTAGCGGGTATATCCTGAGCTTGTTTCATCTTGTTCTGGGAAGCCTGTTTGATCTGCGGTGACAGGAGCTTTTGCATCCTTTTGCTTGCATGGCAAATATGGCGTTTTGCATGGAAAAGTTGTATGATCAAGGGTGGAACTTTCCGGACGGTCCGGGCATGTTCCCCCGGAACGGACGGCCGTCTCCGACGAGGGACGGTCTTTCTGAACCGGATCCGGAAAAAAGAAAGTCAGCATGATGAAGGAAGTAGGTCTGGTATGCAGCGTTATTTCGTGCCCCCGGAGCAATTCGCCGGAAATCGGGTGGTCCTTTCCGGCGATGATGCCCATCATGCGATCCGCGTCATGCGCATGAAGGCGGGCGATCGCATGATTTGCAGCGACGGCCGGGACCGGGAAGCGCTGGTCCGGGTTTCGGCTATAGACAAGCAAAGCGTTGAGGCAGAGGTGCTGGAATGGCTCGATCCGCCGGCGGAGGCCGCGGTCGACGTCTGGGTGGCCCAAAGCCTGCCGAAGGGCGACAAGATGGAGACCGTCATCCAGAAGTGCACCGAAATCGGCGCCGCCCGCTTTATACCGTTCCTTTCGGAACGGACGATTGTCCAGTATGACGGCAAGAAAGAAGCCAAGCGGCTGGAACGCTGGAATAAAATCGCCAAGGAAGCGGCCGAGCAATCCCGTCGCGGCCGCATACCGCAGGTGGATCCTCCGGTTTCGTGGAAGCAGCTTCTGCAGCTATCGGGGGAGGCCGGCCTGGCGCTTTTCTGCTATGAGAAGGAGGAAGAACGCGGGCTGAGAGACATTCTCTCTGCCTGGATGGGGGAACCCCGTTCCGGACGGGGGACGATCCTTCTCATAATCGGTCCGGAAGGCGGATTTTCCGAAGAAGAGGCGGAGGAAGCGGCAACCGCCGGCTGCCGGCCGGTCCGTCTGGGGAGGCGGATCCTCCGTACGGAAACGGCGGCGATGGTCGGACTTTCCTGCATCATTTACGAATCTGGCGAAATGGGAGGTACCTGACGATGCCTACAGTGGCTTTTCATACGTTGGGCTGCAAAGTGAACTTCTACGATACGGAAGCGATCTGGCAGCTGTTCAAGAAAGAAGGCTACGAGCAGGTGGACTTCGAGCAGACCGCCGACGTCTACTTGATCAATACCTGCACGGTAACCAATACGGGGGACAAAAAGAGCCGGCAGATGATCCGCCGGGCCGTACGCCGCAATCCTGATGCCGTGATTGCGGTCACGGGTTGCTACGCGCAGACATCGCCCGCGGAGGTGATGGCCATCCCGGGTGTTGATCTTGTTATCGGGACGCAGGACCGGGACAAGATCATCACCTATGTCAAACAGGTTCAGGAACAGCGCAAACCGATCAACGCGGTGCGCAACATCATGAAGACCCGCGAATTTGAAGAGCTTGACGTGCCGGGATTCGCCGACCGTACCCGGGCGTTTCTGAAAATTCAGGAGGGATGCAACAATTTCTGCACGTTCTGCATTATCCCCTGGTCCCGCGGGCTGATGCGCAGCCGCGAGCCGGAAAGCGTGCTGAGGCAGGCGAGAACGCTCGTGGAGGCCGGCTACAAGGAAATCGTGCTGACCGGAATCCATACGGGCGGTTACGGAGAAGACCTTGACAATTACAGTCTGGCCAAGCTGCTTTGGGATTTGGACAAGGTCGAGGGCCTGAAGCGCATCCGCGTAAGCTCCATTGAGGCCAGCCAAATTACCGATGAAGTGATGGAGGTGCTGAACGGCTCGGACAAAATGTGCCGGCATCTGCATGTTCCCCTTCAAGCGGGGGATGACCGGATACTGGCCCGGATGCGAAGAAAATATACAACCGCCGAATTCGGACGGAAAATCGAGAAAATTCATAAAGTTATGCCGGGAGTGGCCATTACCACCGATGTCATTGTCGGATTTCCGGGCGAAACCGCGGAAATGTTCCGTAACGGCTACAAATTTATGGAGGAAATGCAGTTTGCCGAAATGCATGTTTTCCCGTATTCCAAGCGGACCGGAACTCCGGCTGCGCGGATGGAAGACCAGGTGGACGAGGAAACCAAGAATGCGCGGGTCCATGAGCTCATTGAATTGTCGGAACGGATGCAGCTTGCATACGCCCGGCCTTTTGTCGGCCAGGTGCTCGAGGTCATTCCTGAACGCTCCCATAAAGGGATGGAGGAGAGCGGCCTGATTATGGGGTATTCGGATAACTACCTGAATGTGGTCTTCCGGGGCAGCGAGGAGCTGTTCGGCCGGGTCTGCCGGGTGAAAATCACCGAAGCCGGGGTCAACGAGTGCTTCGGGGAACTCGTGCGCGACGCGGGTTCCCTCCGGGTGGTCAATCTGTAAGCTCCCGAAGCGGGATTGATTGGCGCCCGAAGTGTCATTCCCGTTCGGTGTCAACGGCGATGGCAGGACAAACCGTCGAAGAGACGAAGGCATGGAAGGGGGAAGCGGCATGAAAGAAATATCCGCGGGAGGAGTCGTCTATCGCCGCAGGGGCGGCCTGCTGGAGATTCAGATGATCCAGGACCGTTACGGAAAAATCACGCTGCCCAAAGGGAAAATGGAGCCGGGGGAAACCGTGGAGGAAACGGCGCTCCGGGAAATTCAGGAGGAAACCGGAATCCGCGGGGAAATCCGCCGGCCCCTGGAGACAATTACTTACCAGTACTCCATGCCGGACCAGGGAACAGTGGACAAGGAAGTTCATTATTTCCTGGTCGAAGCGGTGGGAGGAGAATTGAAGGCCCAGATCGAGGAAATCCGCGGAGTGGAATGGCTGGATCCGGAGGAGGCCTGGAATCGGCAGTGCAGGGACGGATACGGCAACAATGATGCCGTGCTTCGGAAGGCGATCCGTTTTCTGGGGCTGGAGGCGGCAGAATGACGGGATGGCCGGAGTGGGACCGGGAAAAGCTGGCGGCCGCTATCGATCATACGCTGCTAAAGCCGGATGCCGGCCGGGAAGATGTTCGGAAGCTGTGCGACGAGGCGCTGGAGTATCGTTTCCATAGCGTCTGTGTGCACGGGGGATGGGTGCCTTTTTGCCGCGGGATTTTGGCGGGCTCGCCCGTATCCATCAGCGCTGTCTGCGGATTTCCGCTGGGAGCCGCGGCCCCGGAAGTGAAGGCGTTTGAAGCCGCCCGCGCGGTAGAGAACGGGGCGTCCGAAATCGATATGGTGCTGCAAATCGGACGGCTCCGCGAGGGGGATGAGGAGGCGGTCCGCGAGGACATCCGGCAGGTCGTCGAGGCGGTGAAGGGCGGCGCCATTGTGAAAGTCATCCTGGAGACGGGGATGCTTGCGGACGACCAGAAGAAAACGGCCTGCCGCCTGGCGGCCGAAGCCGGCGCCCATTTTGTCAAGACCTCGACCGGATTCGGCCCCGGTGGGGCGACCGCGGAAGACGTGCGTCTTCTGAGGGCCCATGCCGCGCCGGGGATGGGGGTCAAGGCATCCGGGGGAATCCGCGATCTTGCCGCAGCGCTGCGCATGCTTCAGGCCGGCGCGAACCGGCTGGGAACCAGCTCCGGAGTGGCGATCCTCCAGGGCGGCGCCGGTGATAGGCCGTATTGAGCCGCTGTCCATGTTCTAGAGCCGCTGCACCCCCTTCAAATAGCACATCGGCAGCGCCAGGAAGGAAGAGACCAGGTTGAACAGGGTCTGGGCATGGGCGATCTGACCGGAGGGATCGCC
>Ga0310827_100994_pt1 | contig 16827 bp, 20 predicted proteins | sample WT_ome_2_FD_201309 | JGI IMG/M metagenome (GOLD analysis project Ga0310827, IMG submission 201309) | Sorghum-adapted microbial communities enriched on wild type (WT) sorghum from Joint BioEnergy Institute, Emeryville, California, United... ... | reverse complement strand
TGTTATGATGAGTCTGAGCCATGAGTAAATCCTCCTGTTATGTGGGTTTTCGACGACTTAATCATAACGGATTTACTATGGCTTTTGTCTATTTATTTTGTTGCATTTAATTTTACAATGAACGCATTTTTGATCTCATCTAATATGTTCTGCTCTTCCTCGCTTAACTTCCGGCCTGCCAACAGGTCCGGCCTGCGCAGATAAGTTCTCAGCAGTGATTGCTTCTTGCGCCACGCCTCAATATGCTGATGATGACCCGAGAGCAGCACAGGAGGAACCTCCCACCCATGAAAACTGGCTGGCCGCGTATATTGCGGATATTCCAACAATCCGTTATAAAAGGAGTCGGTCAAAGCGGATTGATCATTGCCCAGTACGCCTTTCCGCAATCGGACAATGCTGTCGATCATCGCCATCGCTGCTATTTCCCCGCCGGTCAAAACAAAATCTCCCAAAGAGAGTTCATCCGTAACCAGATGTTCGCGAATCCGCTCGTCATAGCCTTCGTAGTGGCCGCAAATAAAAATCAGATGATCTTCCCGGGATAATTCCTGCGCCTTGGCCTGATCAAATCGTTCTCCCTGCGGGGTGGTCAAAATGACGCGCGGCCTTCTATTTTCGCGCTCGCATTTCAGCCATTCGGCAAACATTGGCTCTCCGCCAAACAGATGCTGCAGCGCAAGATAAATGGGCTCAACTTGCAATACCATCCCCCCGCCGCCTCCATAGGGATAATCATCAACGGTTCCATGTTTGCTGGTGGAAAAATCGCGGAAGTTATGCAAATGGATATGTACGAGCCCTCGCTCTCTCGCTTTTGCTATAATGCTTTGTCCAAATACGCCGTCAAACATCTCCGGGAACAGGGTAAGCACTTCAATCTTCATCTCTACTCCAACCCTTCAAGAAGATGAACAATCACCTTTTTCCCTTCCAGATCCACCTTTTTGACACAATCATCGATATAGGGCAACAGCAAATCCGGTTTCTTGTTTCTCTTTACCACCCAGACATCGTTGGCACCCGGTTGCAAAATCTCTTTTATCACGCCAATCTCTTCCCCTTCTTCGGTCCAAACATGCAGACCTATGATCTGATCAAAATAATAATCTCCCGCAGGCAATTCCTGACGATCAGATCCCTTCACCTTAAGCATGGAACCCTTAAACTTTTCCACATCATTTATTGACGGGTACCCCTCAAAGGAAAGGAGCACAAATTGTTTATGCGGGCGATGCGTTTTTACGACCAGCGGTATAGGCTCAGCTTTATTTTCCTGAAAGAGATAAAGGGTATTGCCGGGTTTAAAGCGTTCCTCCGCGAAATCGGTAGAAGAGATGACGCGCACCTCACCCTTAATCCCTTGCGTATTTACAATCTTTCCCACATTGTAGTACTTTTCATCCATTCCATTCACCTCAGTTCTAGACAGGAGCCTGATCTACCCAGTGGCGGGTTGGGTTGAATATTACAAAGAAAAGGGTGAATCTACATTCACCCCCGAGATTATCACCTATATAATTTCTAAAATGACGCGTTTTTTCTCCTTCACGGCTGCCGCTGACAAGACTGTTCGGAAGGATTTGGCAATCCGTCCCTGCTTGCCAATAATCTTGCCCATATCGCTGGGATGAACAGATAATTCATAAACAACCGCTTTTTCTCCAGCCACCACGTTTACACGCACTTCTTCTGGATGATCCACTAACGCTTTGGCAATGGTCTCAACAAGCTCTTTCATGCACCATGCCCCCTCATATTCGCCCGCGTAGTACGCTTCATCGTTTACGCTGATACTTTTGCGGGCTTAATATTGATTCGATTACTCGCCTTTTTTATATTTAGCTTCGTGAACTTTCTTCATAATTCCTGCTTTGGAGAAGAGATTGCGTACGGTTTCTGTGGGCTGCGCACCGGTCAGAATCCATTTTAATGCTTTCTCTTCATCGATTTTCACTTCAGCCGGTTGGGCGATAGGGTTATAGAAACCAATCTCTTCAATGAAACGTCCGTCGCGAGGTGAACGAGAATCAGCCACTACCACGCGGTAGAAAGGTTTTTGTTTGGATCCCATACGTTTTAAACGAATTTTTACTGCCATTTTATAATTCCTCCTTAAGTATTAGAAAAAAAGTTAATTAAAATTTTGTGGGGGGCTTGGCAAAAGGAAAACGCATCTTTCCTTTTTTCCCTTTACCTTTGCCTTTGGTCATGTTGGTCATTTGCTTCATCAATTTCTTCATATCTTCAAACTGCTTCAGCAGACGATTCACATCATTAACCGTGGTTCCGCTCCCTGCAGCAATCCGCTTTCTGCGGCTTGCATTAATGATGCCCGGATTTTGCTTTTCCGCTTTGGTCATCGAGCGGATAATCGCCTCTACACGTGAAATCTGCTTATTGTCGATGTGAATGTCCTTGATTTTATTTCCTATACCCGGGATCATTTTCAGAACATCTTCCAGCGGACCCAGTTTGCGTATTTGCGCCATTTGATCAAGAAAATCGTCAAGCGTAAATTCCATTTTGCGGATTTTCTTTTCCAACTCTGCCGCTTTCTCGGCATCCACCTGAGCCTGCGCTTTCTCAATCAAAGTGAGGACGTCTCCCATGCCCAAGATGCGGCTTGCCATGCGGTCAGGGTGGAACGGCTCCAGCGCATCCAGTTTTTCACCCATCGCCGCAAACTTAATCGGGCATCCCGTGACTGCTTTTACGGAAAGAGCGGCACCGCCGCGAGTATCCCCGTCCAACTTGGTGAGAACCACACCGGTCAGTTCAAGCTGCTGGTTGAAGCTCTCCGCCACATTTACAGCATCTTGCCCTGTCATAGCGTCCACAACGAGCAAGATCTCATGCGGACTCACCAGCGAACGGATCTCTTTCAGTTCATCCATCAGTTTCTCGTCAATATGCAGACGCCCGGCAGTATCGATCAGCACCGTATCGAGGTGCTGTTCTTTCGCGTGTTGAACCGCTTGACGCGCAATCTCTACAGGGCTTACATCACTGCCCAGCGAGAATACCGGCACCTTGATCTGTTCGCCGAGAACCTGCAATTGCTTGATCGCCGCAGGCCGATAAATATCGCAAGCAACGAGAAGAGGCTTCTTGTTCTGATTTTGCAGATGCAGAGCAAGCTTTCCCGTAGTCGTTGTCTTCCCCGCTCCTTGCAAACCGACCATCATAATGACCGTAGGCGGTTTTGAAGCAAAGTTTAATTTAGCCTGTGTGCCGCCCATCAACTCGGTTAACTCTTCATTAACCACTTTAATCACTTGCTGGGCAGGATTCAGGTTTTTTAGAACCTCAATGCCAACGGCACGCTCTTTGACGCGAGCAACCAAATCTTTTACTACTTTGAAGTTCACATCCGCTTCTAATAAAGCCAAGCGAACTTCGCGCATCGCTTCATTAACATCATCTTCCGTAACTTTACCTTTCCCGCGAAGACGTTTAAACGCTTCTTGCAAACGACTGGTAAGATTCTCAAAGGCCACTTGATAAGCCTCCTAATCTATTTCTCTCAATAATTTGAGGAGTTGTAGTCCATGTTCTGACTTGACTTTGCTTTCATTGAGACTCGCCATTTCCGTCAGCAGCGCCTGAAGCTCTTTATACAGTTGTTCCCTTCTTTCCGATTTAGCGAGCAGCTTCATCTTCTCTTCAAAGAGCTCTAACTGTGCTTCGGCGCGGCGAATCTGGTCATACACCGCCTGGCGACTTACGTTGACCTCCTCAGCAATTTCCCCGAGAGTTAAATCATCCAAGTAATATAACTGCATATATTGCTGTTGTTTTTCGGAGAGCAACATTCCATAAAGATCATAAAGAATGTTCATCCGGGTCGTCTTTTCCAGCATCCAATTCCCCCAGGTATATTACGGATACAAGCCACACACAGGCCCTTGTCTGACAAGGTCCCAACTTGACACTTTTATATGTTACTGAAACGGCAAGGCGATGTCAAGCATTTTTCTTGTCAGCTCTTGAGTCACGTGCTCCACCCCGTTCAGTTTGCTTTCATCTTCCTCCATCTCCCAACATGCTCCCATTGATGAACAAAGGAAGTTATACACTGCTTACTGATCAAGTATAAACTCTACCGCTTCGGGCAATATCGTTGTGAAATCATCCGGGAAAAAATGTCCTAATCCTTCCCTTACAACTAACTTGCATGGGAGACCGCTTCTTTCACAGGCCGCATGGAGATCAAGCGCCTGTCGGTAATAATAATCCTGATCTCCCGTAATGATGCAGCCTCTCACCCCTTCCGCAGTTGCATCGGCAATGGAGTGATGATACTGCTCAACATCTCTAATGGAAGGGACAATGAGAATAAAGCCTTTGGCGCGAATATCATTTGGTTTCAATGCAAGTTCCAGGGCTAACTTACCGCCCTGTGAGGCACCGGCAAGAATTAATTCCTCAGTATTGACAGAATAACTTTCTTTCATCTTTTGTAACCAATGAATGATCTCGCTTTCTGCCAGTCTTGCATCGTCCCAACAGTATTCGTTAAACCCGTAAAGTTGAGAGGATTGCGGAAAGGCGATCCAATATTTATTTCTCACCTCTTCCGAATCCCAGAAACGGGAAAAGCGTTGTATATTATCCCCGCGCCAATGAAAGGAAAGGATGAAAGGGGCGCTTTGTAATCTGGAAAAATTCCCTTTATCCGTCGGTTCCCAAACCATGAACTCCGGTTTTGACCTTCCCTTTGATTCTTCAAACCGCCTCTTGCTCTCAGCCACAATATGCAAAAATTCTTCCCGATTACGAAGAGCTTTTAAATCCTCATCTTTTTCGAGTCGATCCGGACTCCACCATATGCCTTCATCCAACGCATCTCGCAATTCTTGAACCGCCAGATCTGCATTTCCGGTAATAGAGTGTAAACAGGCTTTCCAGAAGCTCGTCTTATATCTCATCTCGGGATACTCTTTCTCTGCCTGGTCGGCTAGAACAAAGGCCTCTTGATACTTCTCTTGGTCGAATAACGCAAATATGCTTTTCTCCATTTTGAAGAAGCTCATGCCAATCCCTTCCCCTTTGCAATTAAAATAGAAACAACTTTAAAGACTTTCAATCGTGCTATAATAAAGGAAATATCAAACTTTACATATCGATGTCCTGTAAGCACTTGGGCCAATCTCAATTCAACTATCAACAAATATCGTTACTGAGATTATACTAGATTTTCCAATGCAAGTTACATTTTTTCATTCGTTTTCAGCAAGTTTGGAGTCTTTCAAAAGGAGAGAAATAATATGCGGCTGCATTTCGATCATCTGGTTCATTTTATTGACCGTAATCCGGCAGAGGTTGTTTCCTGCCTAAGAGAAGAAGGATTTCATGCGGTAATGGGTGGTCATCATGAAATGTGGGGCACCTATAACGCACTTTGTTACTTCGATTTGGCTTATGTAGAATTTCTGGCAGTAGAAGACCGGTCTGTTGCGGAATCAGCCAGAGATAACGGGTTGATCTCGCAATTGTTATGGGATTTGCAAAAAGGAGAAGGATTTGGACAGATCGCGATTCGCACCGATGATATCCTCGGTCTGGCAAATCTGCTTCGGGAAAAAGGATTCGAAATCGACCTGAGAGAAGGAAGCCGCAAACGGAATGATGGATCACTGTTGCGATGGAAAATGCTCTTTATTGCAAATGATGCAGAGCGATTGCCTTATCCTTTTTTCATTGAATGGGATCAAGATGATGAGAGCCGCAGAGTTGAGCTAACGGCACGAAAAGTGATTGCGAACCATCCGCTTGGCAATCTTAAGCTTAAAGCGATCTATTACTTGGTCAATCATTTGGCTTCTTCTATAGAAAAATGGAGCCTGATGCTGGGTTGCGCAGCAAGTGATCCGTATGTAGATGATGAGCTTGGCTCAACTTGCCAGTCTTTTAAGATAGGGGAAGTGGAGATTATCTTCTGCCAACCGTCACAGGAAAACCATATCGGCCCAATGCTAATCAACCGCGGTGAGCGTCCATTTATGATCAAGCTGACTGGCGCTTCTAAAGCGAAGAAGATAAACCTATATAATGGAATCTATCTGTTAGAGCCTTAATGAAGCAGAGCTATCCATTCGGTCATTTTCCTATACCTTATTCTCCATTTTCAAATTCGTTTAATTAGCAATCATTAGGAAATACTGCAGATATATATGGTTAGGGGTGAAGATTATGTTACGTAAAAATGGGGCCGAGGTTTTAGTTGAGCTATTGATCGAATGGGGCGTAGATCATATCTATGGAATGCCAGGTGATTCGATTAACACCATTATCGAAGCGCTAAGGAAAGCTAAGGATAAAATCAAATTTATTCAGGTGAGACATGAGGAAGTAGGGGCAATGGCTGCCGCCTCCTATGCGAAGCTAACTGGTAAATTGGGAGTCTGTATGGCAATTGCGGGCCCTGGAGCAATACACCTGTTAAACGGTCTCTACGATGCCAAATTGGACCATGTTCCTGTTCTGGCTATCACAGGGCAAGTAGAATCCGATTTATTGGGTACAGATTTCTTTCAAGAGGTAAATCTGGAGCGGATGTTTGATGATGTAGCAGTCTATAATCAACGTGTGATGTCTGCTGAGCAGATTCCCGCAGTAGTGAACCAAGCGATTCGTTCAGCCTACACCAAAAAAGGTGTGGCTGTGCTTACTATACCAGACGATATACCCAAATTTGAAGTTAAAGCGGAGGCGCGTAAAACCACCTCTTTTTTTGTGAAATCTGAAACGATCCCAGAGCATGCTGATATGTCAAAAGCAAAAGAGATCCTCCTATCGGCAAAAAAGCCAGTAATCTTAGCAGGTAAAGGGGCACTAGGAGCACGTGAACCTTTGCTTCAATTTGCCGAGAAGCTCGCTGCTCCGATCGTGCTCACCCTGCCTGCAAAAGGGTTGATCCCTGATGAACATCCCTTATGTATTGGGGGGTTAGGTTTAATCGGGACCAAACCGGCATATGAAGCGATGAGAGAGGCAGATACATTGATCATGGTAGGCACCTCCTATCCGTTTACGGGATTTCTGCCTGATGATGCCAAAACCATTCATATTGACATCGATCCAGCTCAGATTGGCAAACGATTGACGATTGATGTAGGTTTGGCAGGAGAAGCAGAGAAAACACTTACATGGCTCACAAATCAAATCAACCATCAAGAAGACCGGTCATTTTTAAAGAGATGTCAGGAGAATATGAAAAAATGGTGGGAAAAGTTATCCGAGGATGAGAATCGCGATTCAATTCCGATCAAGCCGCAAAGAGTGATTCATGAACTGCAAATGGTAGCGGATGAGGATGCGATTCTCTCTGTGGATGTAGGCAATGTTACGGTCTGGATGGCAAGATACTTTCGGATGACCAAACAAAAGTTCATTATTTCAAGCTGGTTAGCCACCCTAGGGTGTGGCTTGCCTGGTGCAATTGCAGGCAAAATCGCTTTTCCAGACAAAAAAGTATTTGCCATCTGTGGTGATGGCGGATTTGCTATGACGATGAATGATTTTGTAACCGCTGTAAAGTACCGTTTGCCTATGGTCGTCGTTGTACTCAACAACCATAAGATTGCGATGATCAAATTCGAACAAGAAGTAATGGGAAATATCGAATATGCCACGGATCTGCATAATCCCAATTTTGCCATGTATGCGGAAGCATGCGGCGGAATCGGTTATCGCGTAGAAAAGATAGAGGAGTTAAGACCAGCCTTTCAAAAGGCAGTTGCTCAGGACAAGCCAGTCATTATTGATGTGGTGGTAGATGCAGATGAGGCCCCCATTCCGCCCAAGATCACTTTTGCTCAAGCTGCCGGCTTTGCGAAGCATATGTTGAAGGAGTTATTTGAAGAAGGTAAGATCGATTTACCAAAGCTGTAAAGGAAGGCAGAACAAAAAAATCAGAGGCTTTGGTGACGTTGAGCTTGGTTTCTTGTGCAAGTCTCAACTACAGCACTTAGCCTCTACTTCTTGTTGAAATATTTGTATCTATGCTTTATTTAAGATTAATTTCGAACTTTTATAAGCACTGGAAAAGGATAATTCCGATAATTGCCCCTCTCCTTCGCACCAGTCGCCGGCAAAAAACAGGTTCCGATAATCGGAGAAATAAAGCGGCATCGCTTTTTGATTCATCGTCCATTTAATCTCTTGCGCAACTGCTCTTACGGAGATGCGCGGCACCACCAATTGCTCTCTCCAGCCTGCGAAATGCTTGTCATACAACTCTTCAATTTTGCCTTTATACATTTCTACCGACTCTTTATTCTCCACCTCTTGCTGGGTAAGATAACAGATCGCTTGAAGCAGTTGGCCTCCCTCCGGCACGCAGTGGGTGTCATAATAGGAGATGTCGGTAATAAAGATTTTGTTTTCTCTGTCGTAAATGTACGTATAAGGCACTTCCAGCCGATTTGCCAAGCCAAGATCATACACCAGGACATATGCGGGCAGATATTGTTTATATTGATTGACATAATGCTCGATCTTGGTATTTGCAAAAACTTTGCTTAACTCTTTTGGCGGAATGCAGAAAAGGAATTCCTTGCCCGTAAAATGCTCTGTAGCCGTACTTACGCCTGTGATACGGTCTCCTTCTGTCTGCACAGACTCTACTCTTGACTTGGTTCGTATCTCTCCGCCATTCTCTTCAATCACCCGCACAAATTCGTCAATCAGCGCTTGCCATCCCCCGCCAATGTAGGCCGCAGGTTTATTGGTTGTAAACAAGCGAGAGTAATAAGAGAAAAATACGTCGGATGGGATCTTCTCAGGCTCCCTTGTGAAAAAGTTGGATGAGGCCAGCGTTAACATCATCTCTTTCACTTCCGGATTGAGATTGTGATCATCCATCCATTTCTTAATTGAGATATGCGGATCCCCTTTTTCCATGCGGATAATCGTTTTCAGAATTTCAAAGGTAAAGATCACTTTTTCTGCACCACGTAACATCTTCGTTCTGAATAAGCCTTGGATATTTGTGGGTACCGCAGTCAATTCGTTACCTATATCATATTTTGCTTTATTCGGATTAAAATCTTTCCAATCAATCTGAATTCCCAGTTCCTTTTCAAACAATTTTAATACCGAAGTATCCCTGCCGTAGATCGCATGGGCGCCAAAATTAAATGAAAAACCTTTAATTTTCAGGGTAACCGCTCTTCCGCCCAAGTTACCCAATTCCAGCAAAAGGACTTTTTTCCCATGCTTAGAGAGATATGCTGCTGAAGAGAGACCAGCCAGACCGCCGCCTACGATCACAACATCATAATGGTCCATCATGATTCACCCATTCCTCAAAAAACTTATTAATAATTATTCTAATGTAAATATTATTATCATGCTGGATGGGTGAAATCAAATGATTTTATATGGAAATCATTCACTTTTTTCAAGATGTTTCATAATCGCCATCACATCCAGTTCTCCCAAACCCTCTCTTAATGCCGTTTGATAGGTTCTATAAACGGCATCGGCCGCTGGGGTTAAATGAACTGCATCATTAGCCAGGCGAAGATCTTTTGCCATATGTTTAAGCGCAAAGGCAGCCGGATATTCACCTTGTAAAATGGAGCTGGACTTTAACCTTGAAATAGCGGTTCCTACCGCACTCTCATTGATAATGGTTAATATATCTTCCTTTTTAATGCCCAGTTGATTGGCAAATAATACCGATTCTGCGATCCCTTGAACCGTAATGCCGAGCAAAAGATTGATCGCCAGCTTGGCCGAACTTCCCGATCCGGACTGACCGAGATAGAGCGACAATTTGCCCAGAACATCAAAGATCGGCTTAACCTTTTCATAGCTCTCCTGATCTCCGCCCACCATGATCACAAGCTTCCCTTCCTTTGCGGGCTGAACGCTGCCGGAAACCGGCGCATCCAAGAAAGAGATCCCCGCGTTTTTGCAGGCTTCATACAACTGGCGGGAAGTAGAAGGAGAGACCGTGCTCATATCGATGAGGATTTTGTCTGCCACAGGACGGGCAAGCAGTCCGCCGGCGCCGAGATAAACCTCCTTCACCGCCTGATCATCAGCCAGCATGCTGATCACAACATCACCATCTTGCAAAAGCTGGCTTGGACTCTCCGCAAATGAAGCGCCTTGTTCCAGCAATGCCTTGCTTTTCTCTTTTGTCCGGTTATAAACAGAAAGCTCATATCCTGCTTTCAGGAGATTTCCCGCCATGGGAATTCCCATGTTTCCAAGTCCGATCCAGCCAATCTTCATTGGTCTCCCACTCCTGCTCTTTTTTCATACTCGCTTTTCAAGATGGACATCAGGATTACGTCTACATACTTTCCTTTTATGTAACGCTTCGCCCGCAATCTTCCCTCTTCTTTAAAACCGCACTTCTGATAACAACGGTAGGCCCGTTTGTTATAATCATAGACCTGCAACTCGAGGCGATTCAGATTTAATCTTTCAAATACAAATTGCTGCAGCAGCAGGATCGCTTCAGTACCAATGCCCTTCCCTAAACGTCCCGTATTTCCGATGACGATCCCCATTTCCACAGACCGATTCTTCCAATCAAAGCGAAAGAGATCGATCTGGCCAATATATTCTTCCGTTTCTCGGTCGGCGATAATAAAGCCTTTCATATCGCCTTTACCCTCGATCATCGCATTTAAAAAGCTCTCTGTATTATGTAAGGTATGCGGATAGAGGAAAACATCGGATAGAAAATCGACAATCTCAGGATCGTTCACCCATTTGCGAATGGGTTCGAGATCCTCTTTACGGTATTCCCTCAGTTTAATCCTTTCTCCAATTAAATGCGGCATAATAAAACCCCTCTCCTTTAGCATTTCTTTGGGAATCAGTCCATATTTACATCCCAAGAATTTTTCTAATTATCCTATCACCACAGAAGAATATTGTAAATAAAGATTTTGGGGACCCCATGCCGCGCCGGGCGGGGTCCCCAAACCTTTCTTTTCTCTTTTTCATCATGTCGATCAACCTGCTGATCATGCAAGTTGATAAAAAACTCTCGTGTTGTTCAAGATACTCTGTGCAACCATATCCGGGTCAGATGATTTGAGCTCGGCAATTTTTTCAATCACCTTGCGGATCATGCGCGGATGAGTAAGCTCCCCCTGAAACTGGCCTTCGAATGGCCATGGCCCGTCCGTTTCAACCATGAGCTGTTGAAGAGGATATCTCCTCACCAAGCGTTGTATCTCGTCCTCATACAGCACGTCTGGAGTGACCGATATAAAATAGCCTTGTTCAATCATGCGCTGTGTGACTGCATCAGGGCCTTTATACCAATGAAAATGAGCCAGCTTTACTTGATGTTTCTCCAAAAGATCGCAGGCAATCTCCGCATCCTCATAGACAGAATGAAGAATGATCGGTTTTTGCAGGGATTTGGACAAAAGGATAAACTCCTCCAGCAACGAGACATAGCGGGTCAGGTCAAACTCCTCGCCCATCCCTTCTGCTTCTTTCCGCATATAATAGGGAAGCCCCACTTCTCCGATGGCAACCATCTCGTGGCGATGCAACTCCATCCATCTGAAAAGTTCTTCAATCTCTGCTCTGCCAGGAAAGCTCTGCTCGGGATGGTATCCATAAGCCGGATATACCAGTTGAGGATACTTCAGGTAGATTTGCCGGTTGATCTTGCAGGATTCCAAATTCTTGGATACCGCGATAAAGCCTTTTATATTCAGAGGACAAGCATCAGCCATGATCTGTTCACGCTGTTCATCCGCATAAAGATCAAGATGAATGTGGGCATCTATGATCGGGATCATCCCAGCAACACCCCCTCCAAACTGTTGCGATTCGCTCTATATTTAGCCATCTGATCATAGATCTCTTGCCTCATTTCGACAAAATGAGGATCGGTCAGGATGGAACGATCGCGCGGCCTCTGATATGGAACGGTGATCTCTTTCATTACACGGGTAGGCAGATGCGAGAGCAGATAGATCCGGTCCGAGAGAAAGAGCGCCTCCTCGATGCTATGCGTAATAAAGAGGACAGACCTGCGATCATGCTCCCACAGGTTTAACAGCCATTGCTGCATCTCTTCTCTCGTCAGGGCATCCAACGCACCGAAAGGTTCATCAAGGCAGATTAACTCCTGCGGACTTAACAAGGCTCGTATGAAAGCGACGCGTTGTTGCATTCCTCCCGATAAGAGATGAGGATAATGATGTGCATACTCCCTTAATCCAACGCGTTCCAACCAGAGTCTAGCATTCTGTAATGCTTCCTTCTTGGGTACACCGGCTACTTCCAGGGTTAAGATTACATTCTCTTCTACGGTTCGCCATGGAAATAAGGTATTAAACTGCGGCATATAGCTGATTAAGCCCTTCTGTCCTGTTACCTCTTTTCCATCCATGTAAACCTCTCCTGAGGAAGGCTTCGTAATCCCGCCAATAATGTGAAAGATCGTGCTCTTGCCGCAGCCGGAGGGACCGATCATCGATACAAATTCGCCTTCACGCACCAAGAGATCAATCCGGGAGAGTACTTCTACTTCCTGCTTCTGCTGCTTAAATCTCTTTGCAATGTTCCGCAGTTCCAATTTGACTCTGTCCAATCTTAACCCTCCTTCTTATGCCAGGGAGCAAGAACCCTCTCCAAAAGCAGGATCATGCCGAAGAAAACAAGGCTGATCATGACGATGACCGCAATAGCGACAAAGACGCGATCGGTTCTAAAGGATGAAATCGCGAGCGTCATATAGACACCCAATCCCTCCCTTGCTCCCAGCCATTCGCCAATTACGGCACCCATCACACTGTAAGTAGCCGAGATCTTTAAGCCTGCAAAGAGGAAGGGCAGGACGCTGGGTATTTCCAGCTTAATGAAGATATCCTTGCGCGATGCGCCGATCATTTGCATATAATTCAACATATTGCGGTCAGTTTGCCGGAAGCCGTCCAGCATGGAGACCACGATGGGAAAGAAACAGACCAAAGTGATAACGATGACCTTGGGCAGAAGTCCATAGCCAAACCAGATGATTAAAAGCGGCGCCAGCGCAATCGTCGGGATGTTCTGCGACAAGATGAGCAATGGGTAGATGCCCCGTTTCAAAACGGGAATGATGTGAAGCAAGATGGCAAGCAGAACGCCAAATGAACTGCCCACGGCTAAACCGATCAACGCAACCTTGATCGTTGCGGCAGAATGCGTGCATAGGCGCGAAAAATTGGCAATCCCTTCATTCAGAATGTCAATTGGGCTTGGCAGCAACCATTTGGGTATCTCCCACCAGGTAACCACTGTTTGCCACACGACAAGCAGAAGGATAACTGTGATGAGCGGTGGACCTATTCTGGACCCATGAAGCGAAACTCTTTTTCGCATCACCTATATTTCTCCGTTAGTGCATCCATGGAGGCACCCGCTGGATTGTAATAGATTTTTACTTGTGAGATTACATTCGGACTTCCCATCTCGATCATCGCTTGGTTCATCTCTTTTACAATGTCCAGCAATTGGTCCAGCTCGCCTTCCATCGTGGTTTCCAATGGACCTACACGATACTTCACGCCCGACTGATGGATCACTTCTATGGCACGATCGACAAAAGGGATCACATCTTCACCATTTTTGGTCTTAGGAATGATCTGAATGCTTAACAAAGTGTTCGCCATTGGGCTCCCCTCCTAAGGCAGAAAGTCATTCGTAAAGGCAGAGTCTACATCAAGTTCCTTCTCCAGCAATTGATGTTCCAGCATCCAATCTGCATAATTTTGCCATACTTCGCGTTTCTGTTCCCCCCAGCGCGGCGCATCATCTTGATAACGCGGACTGAGCCACTTTTGTCCTTCAATCACAAGCTCTTTATCCAAATCTGGCTCTGCGGCCAGCAAGAGATTGGCTGCCTCTTCGGGATGATCGATCGCAAACTGGTATCCCTTTGCAACGGCTGCCATAAAGGCTTTGACGATTTCGGGCTTCTCAGCAATCATCTTTTCACTGGTGATCAATACCGGAGTATAGTAATCCAATTTCTCAGAGAAGTCTTTTACGTAGATCATGTTGATCGGCTCATTGCGCAGTTTGGCTTCAATGCCTGTAACTCCGTAAAAAATCCAGGCAAAGTCAATATCCCGTTTCACCGCCGTAAAGAAATCGGTATCGCCAATATTTAAAATCTTCACTTTGCTGAAATCGGCATTTTGTGATTCCATGATCGATTGAATCGTGGCCTGCTCTGCCGGGGAACCCCAGCCACCGTAAACCTTTCCTTCAAAATCTTTCGGTGATTTAATGCCTTTCTCCACAGGTGAAGCAAAGCCTGAAGTATTATGTTGAATTACAGCAGCGATGGAGACGATCGGCACACTTTGAATGCGCGCTTGGGTGACGCTTTCCTGATAGCTTACACCAAATTCTGCATTGCCAGAGGCCACCATCTGTTCCGCACCGCTCTGTCCCGGCAAAAGAATCTCCACATTTAATCCTTCTTCTTCAAAATACCCCTTCTCGCGGGCAACATATAATCCTGTATGGTTGATATTGGGCGACCAATCCAATACCAGCTTAATGTCGGTTAACTGACGATTCTCGCTATTCTTCGCTGATTGATCTCCGCTTTGCCCGCCACAAGCAGCTAACAGAAGTAAGGCACAAGTGAGCATAAGTGCCAAGAAAAATTTGATTTCTCTCATCTTCTCTCTCCTCCGAACCTGTTTTTATGCACATAAAAAGCGCTCCTGATATGGGAGCGCGAAAAAAAACGATACTTAACCAAAAGTATACTTCCTACGCTGGCATTACCCAGATCAGGTTAAAGGGTCAGTATCTTTACGGGATACAATCTCAGCCGGCCAATTCCAGCACCCCTGCTTTTTATATGCATCTTCATTATATCAAATCAGATTTGCATGTCTATAGAGATCACTATATTAATCCGCAGTTGTTTGACCGCTATAAGCGTGTTTATGCGGCGTTCTGCCATTCACTGTAGTCACGCCTTCAAAATAATGAATATGTCCCCCGCCGGGTAAAGGAATAGCCGGACCTGTAGTTCCGCTAATTACATGCGTATGTCCATCATCAAACGAAGTGACTGTACGATACCCATGCGTATGCGGAACACCGCTGGGCGCCGGCTCTGTCGTTCCCGCATATTTGTGCTGATGTCCGACATCAAATGAAGTGACGCCAGAAAAATTATGGACGTGCAATTGCCTTCCATCCCAGGAGACAAGATACATTTCATGCGTATGGGTTGTATCAGATCCTTCATCATCTGCGTGAACAATAAAACCAATAACAGGTTGTTCCACTTAACACTCCTCCTCTCGAAGCTCATGATCTCCATACAGCTTATGCGTTTAGGAATATTGGTGAAACCGTTTTAGTGAAGATGCCTAAAATGGTTGACTCAAGATTAAACCATCAGGTCCTTTAAAGCATCTTTTAAATCTGTATACTTAAAAGTAAAACCCGCGTCAATCAATCTCTTTGGGATGCACTTTCTCCCTGACAGAGCCAAGCTCGGATCGGTTCTCATAATCAGATAAGCCCCAAGCCAAACAAACGGAGCCGGCACAGGAGGAGACCAACCCTTACCCATCACATCTCTTAAAGTTCGCATAAAAACCTTATTGGTAACCGGGTTAGGACCCGTTGCGTTATAGATCCCGCGCATCTCATCATTTTCGATGGCCCACAGTATCATCTCATTTAGATCATCAATATGTAGCCAGCTAATATACTGTTCCCCTGAACCGATTGTACCTCCCAAATTATATTGGGCTAGACGCTGTAACGGTTCAAGTGCACCCCCATTTTTCCCAAGGGCAAAACCGATCCTCAGTAAGACCTGACGCGTATTGGTCAATTCCTGTTGAAAAAAGGCTTCTTCCCATAGTTTGCAAACCTCGGCGGAAAACCCATCACCATGAGGCGAATACTCGTCACAAAGTTCCTTTGTATTTCCGAAAATGGCTAAAGAACCCGCCTGGACAAATACCTTTGGCGGCATTTTGCTGTTTAATACTGCTTGTTGAAGGGCATGAACGGAGTTGATTCGAGAAGATATGATCTCCTCTTTGTTCTTTTTGGTGTAAATGCAGTTGACGCTTTTCCCCGTAAAGTTAACCAATGTATAAGACCCATCAACCTCTGATGCCCAATCATCCAAATGGAGACCATCCCATTGAACATAGCGTATACCGTTCACCATTTTCGCCGGATTCCTGGAAATAATCGTTATCTTATATCCTTTTTCTATTAAAAATGCGGATAATGATTGTCCCAAAAAACCAGAGCCACCGGCAATTACCACTTTTCGCTCCATAGGGCTTCCCACCTTCCTGATCGTAAAAGCAGTATTTTTTCTACATGTCTTGTTGCTTACATCCCAAAATACGCCTTACTCTTATATATTCCATACATACTTAGGAATTCCTTTAAGTTGCAAACCTTGCCACTTTTCGAATAAAGTCTCTTCACCAAATTTTGTGATGCAAGTCACTCTGGCATAAATACTAGTTTTATTTCACTCATAAAAAATGATCACTAGTACAGGAAGAGTATACTCTTTCGCACAGGATCATTCCTTGCCATTAAAGAGTATCTCACCTTCATTGCGCTATTATTCCCAATTACTAGGTAGGCTTGAGGTACTTCTTGAGTATTCAGGATCATTCCTTGTCCGCTTTTAACTTACAATATGATCTAACCATTCAATAAAAGACCGATCTCTATTTAAACCCGAACACTCTAACATTACTCTGGTTCTAAATCGATGGAGATTTCGATACCCATAGGCTCTACGCTTGATGTTCTTAATTTTGTGATTTGTACCTTCGGTACGTGCATTTG
>Ga0310827_100991_pt1 | contig 16924 bp, 19 predicted proteins | sample WT_ome_2_FD_201309 | JGI IMG/M metagenome (GOLD analysis project Ga0310827, IMG submission 201309) | Sorghum-adapted microbial communities enriched on wild type (WT) sorghum from Joint BioEnergy Institute, Emeryville, California, United... ... | reverse complement strand
GAACGGATGCGAAAGGTGGCCACACGTGTCGGACCAATTGCGCCAAATGGGGATTAGAACAAGGCGAATATCACTACCATAATGGGGGAAGCTCTTCTTCTAGTTCTAGTAAGAAATCCTCTTCTTCATCTTCCAAAAGTTCTACCAAACCATCAACCAAAGGTTCTTCTGCTCCAAAATCGACAGAGCCAACCTATAAGAAATCTAAACTGACTGTATTCATTAATGGGGAGAAAGCAAGTTTCGATAGTGGTTTAATCATTTATCAAAATACAAACCTGGTTCCTCTCCGCGAAATTGCAGATTTACTAGGTGCAACCTTTAGTTATGATGCCAAAAGTGGTGTCATTATTGTAAGTAAAAATTCGAATACGGTCACATTTACAATAGGAAGCAAGAAAGTGTACTACAACGGGGAAGCTGAAACGATGAATGTGGCGCCCCTGGTCGTCAAAGGAGTTACTTATGTACCATTACAAAGCCTCGTTAAAGGGCTTGGGGCGAGCTTGAAATCGGATGATTCGAATAAACTGAGTATCACAATAAAGTAAAATGTAAAGTAGCATGAATCGCCTGCTCTGAACCTCGACATGGGCCGAACCCTTGCTTGGGCTCCTGCATAGCATATAGCACACTTGCAGGAAGAGGGGCGTGACTCCATGATAGGCATAGAGTTGTCGGCGATTCATTATGTGTATCTAGCGTTCATCGTCTTCATCATGGCGTTGTTGATCAAGCGGCGCGATACGACGATGATTTGTGTGGCAGGGATTTTTACGCTGGGGTTGCTTGCGACGCAAACGCTCAGCGGCTCGGTTTCGGGGATTTTTAATTCGTTTATTTATGCAACCAAAGAGTTAATGGGGACGATTATGATCATCTCGATCATCGTGGCGATGAGTCGGGTGCTGATCCGCACGGGCATCAACGAAACGATGGTCTCCCCCTTGACGCGGTTTATTCGCACACCAACGATGGCATATTGGGGCATCGGGATTATTATGATGGTAACCTCGATGTTCTTCTGGCCCTCACCTGCGGTGGCGCTGATCGGCGCTGTTCTGTTGCCCGTGGCAGTCCGCGTGGGACTGCCGGCGCTTGGGGCGGCGGTGGCGATGAACTTGTTTGGGCACGGCATCGCTTTGTCCGGCGACTATATCATTCAGGGGGCGCCAAAGCTGACGGCAGACGCCGCGGGCTTGCCCGTCTCTAGCGTCATGTCGGCCAGCGTGCCGCTGGTTCTCGTCATGGGTCTGGTGAGCACGGTGACTGCTTTCTGGCTGATGCGCCGTGATCAGCGGAACGGCACGTGGCGCGATGGCCTGATCGCCGGAAAAGACGCGGGAGGCGTGCTTAGCGAGGATCGTCCAACGAGCAAAGAGGATCGCGCAGCCATTACCCCTCTGGCCCAAAAATGGTTGGCCATCCTGATCCCGCTGCTGTTCGCCGCCGACGTTGTCGCTATGTTCCTGCTCAATTTGCAGGGCGGCGATGCGACGGCTCTGGTTGGCGGCACAGCGGTGCTGATCCTGATTGGCGTGACGCTGCTGGCGCACCGGAACCGGGGCCTGGAGAAGATCACCTCGTATTTGATCGAAGGGTTGACCTTTGGCTTTAAGGTGTTTGGCCCCGTGATCCCGATCGCCGCCTTCTTCTATCTAGGCGACGCGGCGTTTCAGGAGCTGTTCGGGCAGGTGCTGCCCGAAACATCGCACGGGATCGTGAACGACCTCGGTGTAGCGCTGGCCGACGTCGTTCCGCTGAACGGCATCATCGGCGCCGTGACCCTTGCCGTGACCGGAGCGATCACCGGCCTGGACGGCTCCGGCTTCTCGGGCATATCGCTGGCCGGCTCGATCGCCCAGCTCTTTGGCACCGCCATCGGCTCCGGCACGGCCGTGTTGACGGCGCTGGGGCAGGTCGCCGCCATTTGGGTCGGCGGCGGTACGCTGATCCCGTGGGCGCTCATTCCGGCCGCCGCCATCTGCGGCGTGAGTCCGTTCGAGCTTGCCCGCCGGAACCTCAAGCCGGTGCTCATCGGCCTTGCCGTGACCACCGTGGTGGCGATGTTCCTGGTGTAACACCAGGGAGGGAATGGGTTATACTTGCACTTGCAAAGAAGGAGGCGGTGTGGCCGCCTCCTTCTTTGATTTTTGCCGCGAGTGCATCCCTTGAACTAATTTACCTCCAAAACCTACCGTTAATTTCGCAAGTTTGAGCTTTTAGCGCAATTTAAATGTAAAACCTACCGTTATTTTCGGTACATTTGCCCCGAATCGCGGTTTTTGACCAAATTTACAGTAGGATTTACCGTTAATCGTAACAAAACCCCATGATCCGTCAAAATTAACAGTAGCTTTTACCGTTAAACCGTCTGACTTCTTCACACCGCCAGCTTTATCCCGTCGGATGCCCCCCTCATTAAACCTCCGAATTCCCCTCACTGTCTCACACTCCGACCACCCCCACCGTTCAGCTACAGCATTCACCATCACAAATAGTTCGCCACTCCGCGTACCAGTTCATATTTGACGATGCGTTCCCCCTTTCCACGATAAACGGGCCTCATCCACCCTTTAGCTGTCACCTTCTGCAGCATTTGGACCGCCGTTTTATGGTTTAGCTCGAAATGACGTTCGACATCCACCGGGCGAATCGGGCGCGCGAGTTGCACGGCAAGTCGGATGAGCTCCTTTTCCCGCTAGCAGGCCGCGCGTTACAGGCACCTGGTCCGGATGGTATCGGCTGAGCACCATACGCAGCAGGTTGATGCAGAGCTCTGGACGTTGCTCCACGTCATCGTACGCGAAGGAGATCACCTGGTAGCCCATGGCGTGCAAAAACGTTTCGCGGTTGAGCTCATGGCAGTACTTTTGTCGGTCCATGTCGCGAACATGTGCAGCGTAACCCTTAATCTCAAACAGCAGCTTCAACTCTCCGTTCCCAGGCAACCAGGCAAAATCAGCGAAGTACGAGCGCCCCCGCCAATCAGTGACTTCGTACTCCGGATGTAGATCATCAAAGTTGCCGCGCAACGGCCACCACACATTCCTCAGAAACAATGACTCCGCATGGGCATGTCCACGTTCGAGTCGGCCTCGACGTTCCCCGGATCTCCGGGCTAAATGGTGCTCGAGAAATGCTGTGTAATTTTCTTCAAAACTTATAGAACTCATCAGCCAATCGCCTCCTCCAAACAAAATAAAAAACGCCCCGCATTAGCTCTTGAAGTTTGATCCTTAATCGCCAGGAGCGCCATCAACCCAAAGGTCATGGTACCAGCCCCTGAATATGGTTCAAACTTGAGCTAAACGGGACGTGCTTCGTCTTAGCTTTTAGTATAGTGCTGGCGGAGGGCTCCGTCCAGCATGGGAGTTAGTTGAGGGCATATGCTGGCGGGGGGCAGGGAGGCAAACTCATCTGACCTCACATCCATTTTTACATTGCATTTCTTAAGCAACGGTCGTAAGCTAACGGAAGGGTTTTCCAGCGGGGTCTCCAACGGTTGCCTTAGCGGCCTGCTGATAGGCATTTGGCGCCGAACCCGTGAGCATAACCAATCCACTTCCCGGTTCATTTCCCACCTTCTCCCTGCATAAAGGATGAAACGAAGCGGAGATGTGCGCGTAACAATATTTAGTGTGTATAACGAAAGGGTGAGGGGCATTGGAGAACGGCATGAACGTGAAGTTGTATGAAAAATTACCGGACGGCGAACTGCGGGAACTGGAAGAGCGCGTCTGGAACGCGAATATGGTCGCTGCGTTGGAGCATGTCAACTATCTAGTCGTGGGCAACCGGGAGTTTGAAACGGTGGAAGGCCGGCTGAACGTCGACGAGGGGAAGCTGGAGCTGCTGCTCGTACCGGTTGTGCATGAGTAAGCTGTTTTTTTCGTAAGGAGGGAATAGGTCTTGGCCAAAGAAGAGGAAGCCACACGAACGGAAAATACCGCTGCACCAGAGACAACGGCGAAGGAGCCGTTGGCATCTAAATTTTTGACCCCGGAAGGCAAGCCGATCCGCGTCTTGTCTACCTCACTGGGCATTGCGCTGTTGGCGAATGCGTTCCTGATTCCAGGGGCCGGGGCTACGGCAACAGGGAGCGGGACGTCGGCTGACGAACCGAAGCTGGTGGCTTGGTCGACGGAGGAAGTGAAGCAATATTTCGATAAAAACGTAGACTGGAACATCCCAGTTCCGGTGGAGGAAGAAGAAGCATCCGGGGAGGCCGCGGGGACCGGTAGCTCAAACGGCACAGACGCCTCGAACGGCTCCGGAGGAACCACCGTCATCAATCATTACGGCGGGGGATTCGGTTGGGACGATATGCTGCTGTATCACCTGCTGTTCAACAGCGGGTCCAGCTATTCATCCAGCCGCTGGTATGACAATCACCGCGGGTATTATGCCGGAACGTCGACGCCGTACAAGCCGAAAACGTACTCCAGCGAAACGTTCCAAAACAAACAGATGGCCGGCTCCGTCGTTCGTCCGAAGACTTCGACCTCGTCAACCGGCTCCATCGTCCGGCGGTCGACCTCCTCGAAGGCGGGCGGCATCGGCGGGAAATCCAGCTCGCTGGGCTCGTCGTCGAGCTCCTCGTCCGGCTCATCCAAGAGCTCGATTTCCGGTTCGAGATCCAGCGGCACCGGTAAGGGGTTCTTTGGCGGATGACGGACGAGAACAATATTTTTGAAGTTGTGGGCCAGCCGCATCCCAACCGGAGCGAGCGGGTGGAGAAGCTGGCCGAGCTGGGCTTTACCTGGGCGGATCTCGAGGAAGAGGAGTATTGGATCGATCAGCTGGTGTTGATGCCGAAGGAAACCTATGCGGAGCTCGAGCAAGCTGCGGCCGCGCTGTGGCGCATTCTCGACAAGGCCGCACGCTACGTCCATCGTCGGCCGGATCTTTATGAGCTGATTGGGATTCCACCGATTCTGTGGACGATGCTCAATGAGCTGCCGATCCCGGAGCCGGGATTGATTAGCCGCTATGCGCGGTTTGATTTTGCCGTGGCGAATGACGGCACGATCAAGCTGCTGGAGCTCAATGCGGATACGCCAACCGGCTACGTGGAAGCTTCGATCGCCACCCCGTGGTTGATGGAGCAGGCGGGATACGATTCGCCAAATGCCCGGATGAAGGACCTGGTCGCGGAAGCTTGGGCCATTGAGCGGCCGGATACCGTCGCATGCGTGGATTACGGCTGGCATCTGGAGGATTCCGGAACGATTGAAGCGCTGGGCCGGCACAGCGGGCTGGATTTGCACTATGAAGATTGCCTGGAGCTGTGGATTGACGAAGGCATCCTGAAAAATAAAGACGGCCGTACCATTGAGCGCCTCTTCGCGTTGTACCCGAAGGAATGGATGGCAGTGGACGATGCCGGCGAGGCGTTAAGCTACGCGATCGAAACCGGTCGCCTGACCATTTTCAACGGGCCGCACAGCATTTTGCTGCAATCCAAAGGCTTGCTTGCCGCTGTCTGGGGGCTTTACGAGCTGGGCTTGCTGTTTGATACCGAGGAACGCCAGGCGATTGCGAAGTACATGCTGCCCACCTACAACAAGCCGGTCTTCGCCGGCGGCTTCGTATCCAAGTCGATGTTTGGACGTGAAGGCGGTTCGGTCCGCTTGTTTGATGAGGAGGGCCGGCTGGAGCTGGAGGATCAAGAGGGCTTTGACAGCAGTGTCTTGTTCCCCACGGTATATCAAAAAAGAGCCGAGCTGGCACGAATCAATACCGTCTTCGGCGAGCGCCATTTGTTGACCGGCCTGTTCGTCCTGAACGGGACGCCTTGCGGCTTGTTGGGTCGAGCCGGCGGACCGATTACGGGCAATACCAGTCATTTTATCGCGTTAGGAGTGAAATAGATGCATAGTTCGAAGCAGACTTGGACGCGGCGTTTCCTCGTTACGTTGATGCTGGTGTTGTCGGTGGGCTTCCTTGGAGCCTGCGGGGATACGACCAGCGTCTTCTCAACCGAGAGCGGTTCGGAAGCGGAGTTAACGACCGCTCGCGTCCCTTGGGACTATAAAATCGTGGAGGCAATGGTAGGAGATCTGGTGGGCAGTGATATGACGATTTTGCCCGATAACGATCTGCTGCCGAACGATAACAATTACGCCACCGGGGATAAAATTTGGATCCTGCAGTTTATGGACGCCGAGCTGACCACGGACGAGAACCAGAAGAATGAAGTACGCCTATCCTCCTGGACGACGTTGAAATCCTATCCGGATCAGGCGTCTGCCGAGAAAGATCTGGCCGAGCTGAAGGTGTCGGTGACGACCGACGTCAACCTAGTTGGTGTGTACAAAACGGAATACCAGGGCAAAATACGGTGTTTTGCCGTGCTAGAGCTGCCAACTGGGAACCGGATTAAGCAACCGATCGACGAGGAACGATATGCTGCGCTGGAGAAAGCGAAGACGGTGCCGGTTGTGCTGGAGGAAGTGCATGATTTTGCCGATTATGATTTGGCGTTTGCGAAATTTCGGGGGTGGGCAAATTGACGATCGTGATCAATATTGTAGTTAGTGTCATCGCGATGATTTTGCTGCAGTTGCTGGGGATGGTGGTCTTCAATTGGATGACCCCTTACCGCGATATGGAGGAGCTGAAGAAAGGCAATGTTGCCGTAGCCCTGGCGCTGGGCGGCAAATTCCTGGGCACCGCGATCATCTTGGGGGTGTCCGCCTTCACGAACACCTCCATCTTACATATGATCCTGTGGTTTGCCGTAGGTTATGTGTGTCTTGTGGCATCTTATTGGATTTTTGAACTGGTCACCCCGGGATTTAAGATTTCCGACCAACTGAAGCAGGGAAATGTTGCGGTCGGCACCTTGCTGTGCTTGGTGTTTATCGGGATGGCGTTTGCAGTAAGCAGCCTCATTATCTAACGCAGGGCAAAATAAACAAGAACCCCCGTATTCCGCCGATGATTCGAGCCTGGTGGAATGCGGGGGTGTTTTTTTGTAAGTGTGGAGGGTCGGTTACATTAACTCTTGCCGTTTACGCAGATAGCCGTATAAGATCAGGCTGCATACTGCGCATAACAAGGCGCAAACGCCGATAAAAGCATACCCGGCTTGCAGACCGCGCAAGAGGCCAAGTCCTGTGTCCGTGCCGCCGGAGAAGAGCTCTTTGATCCCGTCCGTGATCCAACCGATCAGATAGTTGCCGATGACACTGCCCACCCCCATCAGCGTAACGATGAAAGTAATCGCTGAATCGCTGGAAGAGCGATACTTCTTGGCGATGAGCGCCATGACCGTCGGATAGATCGGAGCGATGCCGATGCCGGCCGCTGCGAACAGGAAAGCTCCGGGTTCGCCTGCCCAGATGGCAACCAAGGTACAGATTCCCGAGAAAGCCGAGAACAAAATCAAGGAGAGCGTAAACCCTATTTTATCGGTAACCGGCCCGAGTGCCAGCCGTGCGAATGTAAAGCAAAGGAAAAAGGCAGACAGCATCCCGGATGCGCTGGTGGTGTTCCAGTGATAGGCCTTTTCCAAAAAGTTCACCAGCCAGCCGCCTACCGCCAGCTCCGATACGACGCCAAACGAAAGCACCAGCACGATCAACCAGATTGCGGGATCACGCATTAACTGGGTGAACGGAACCCGCTCGCCGCCCTGTTCTTCCTCGCCGGGGAACCGGCTTAGCAGCGTAGGGATCATCGGGATCACCGAGAGGGACAGCATGATCAAATACATGCCTCTCCAATCCAGCGTATGCTCGCCAATTGAGACGGTCATCAGCCCCGAGGCGATTAATGGTGCTACCGTAGAACTCAGCCCGTAGAAGAAGTGAGACAGGTTCATCATCGTACCGGTGTTGCCGACAAAAATCCGCGCGGCCAAGATCGCGAGCGCGATTTCCAGCATCCCGTTGCCGATGTACATCAGGAAATAGGATCCCGATAATGCCGGGTAGGTGCGCGATGCAAAGATAAGGACCCCGGAAGCAACCATGGAACCAAAGGCGAGCATCGTCACCGTTTTGGCGCCCCATTTGCGGGTTAAGTAGGCCGTAAAGGAACAGGCCAGCAGATACCCCAGCGAGTTGAGCGACAGGAGCGTGCCGATTTGCATCTCGTCCAGACCGAAGTCCGTTTGAATACGCGGGATCGCGGGGCCTTTAATATTTTCCGAGAAGCCAAAGACTAAGAAACCGATAAAGACCGTTAGCAGTTGGAATACATAATTTCGTTTGGAAGAAGCGGCGCGGGGGTTGGCGTCGACGGAAGCCGCCGTCGTCTTCTCCGCATCAAGTTGTGTTTGCGCTTTCAAGGGAAGCCCTCCTGATGCCCATCAATCGTAAATGTAAAAAAGGTCGAACAGGCAAATCGTAACACACTTTTGGGCTTCAATCTATCCCCGGCAAAAAAACACCCGCCTACCACACGCTTGTTCAGCGGCGTAAACGGGTGCTTTACCGTCCTAATGGTTAATATCGCATTTGTTCATGATAAACCTGATTTGATTTTCGAGCCGGTTGATTTTCTCCTGCGTCTCCGGATCGGCGTGACCCAAGCCTCGCATCTCGGCGAGTTCTTGCTTCAATCGGTGCAGGTCCTCGCCTGCGTTGGCGCAGTTATAATCGCTTTCGAGATTTTCCAGCATGCTGATCTCCTCCATTGGTTACTCCGTGATTCTTTCCTATTATGGAGGATTAAGGTTGGGCTTATTCAGATTGCTCCGGTTGATCGGAGTCGCCGCCGATTTTGCGAAGAAACTCGTTGATGTGTTGATGCATGGAAATGATGTCCTCCACCTCGGCATATGTACCTTCAAACAGCCGCATCGGGACGGTGCAGGCTTTGTTCTTCAGCGCTTTCCCCTCCTCGGTTAATGCGATGATGACGTTGCGTTCATCGGCTTTGTCCCGCGTTCGGGTAACCAGGTTCATCTGCTCCAGCTTTTTGAGCAGCGGCGTTAATGTGCCTGAGTCAAGGAACAGCATCGAACCCAGCTCCTTCACCGTGATCCCGTCCCGCTCCCACAATGCGAGCAACGTAATGTATTGCGTATAGGTTAAGCCTAGTTCCGACAGCAAAGGCCGGTATAGCTTCATAATCTCCCGGGAGCAAGTATAAAAAGCAAAGCAAAGCTGATTCTCCAGCTTCAACATTTCATCAGTATTCATCTATATTCACCTGCCATTTAATTGCATGCAATGTAATTGCTGTTGAGCCATTATAGCATTGCTTGTTCTTTGGCGTAAAGGGGCTGGAGCGGGACGTAATTGGATACACAAACGCTTGAGGAGACGGAGATTCGGGATTGCCGGTAAAGTTGAGGGGGGCGCTCTGTTTAGATCTACAAATTGACACGATTATATAGATTGTATACAATTAAATTACACTTAATTAATTTGTTGGCGGAGGTGCCATAGATGTCATTATTCGATATTGAAGTCAAAACCATTCAAGGCCAAGTGCAAACGCTGGAGCCTTATCGGGGCCAAGTCATGCTGATTGTGAATACGGCGACCAAATGCGGGTTTGCTCCGCAATTTAAAGGGCTGCAGAAGCTGCATGACACCTACAAGGACCAAGGCTTCACGGTATTAGGTTTTCCTTCAGGCCAGTTCGCCAACCAGGAGCTCGGGACGGATGAAGAAGTGGCGCAGGCTTGCGAGCTGAATTTTGGCGTGTCGTTCCCGTTATTTTCGAAGATCGATGTGAATGGAAAGAATGCTCATCCGCTGTTCAAGCACTTGACCAAGGAAGCTCCGGGATTGCTGGGCTCCAAGTCGATTAAATGGAACTTTACGAAGTTCCTTGTGGATCGGGACGGCAAGGTGGTCAAGCGTTTCGCACCAACCGATGAACCTGCGAGCATTGAAGGGGAGATTCGCAAGCTGCTTGGGGTTTAGGGCAACGACTGTCGCGCGAAGTGCGGAAACGCCTCAGATCCAATTGCGTAACTTTCTCTGCTATGTCACACTAGTATAAATACAAGTAACTGACGTGAGGCAAAGCCTGCCCCGTTTCCTATCCTGAATGGAGAGGAGCGGGGCTTTTTGTTTTTTTACTAAGGATGTGAGGGGGCTTTCTTATGGGATTCGAAGCGGAACATGAGATTTGGCTGCAGGAGCATATGAAACGAAGAACGGGGGAGCGTCTGGATGCACTTCGGCGAGGGCATGGTTATGGGAATCGGTTGTTTGTCGAGCGCATTTGGTGGCCGTTGGTGGGACACTTTGACGGATTGCATCCCGAATACGAAGTGAAGGATTGGCGGGGGAGGTCTTATTATGCTGATTTCATGTGGGAGGTGGGGACGGTACGGATCGTGTTTGAGATTATGGATTACGGTTCACATGGCACAGACCGGACGAAATATCGGATGGATTTGAACAGGGGATTGTTTTTGCAGTCCCAAGGCTTTCTAATCTACTATATTGCACTGGACGAAATGAAGGAGAACCCTTCGTTTATCCTCTCCTCCTTGCGGAGTATTCTGGCGCCGTATTTGTCTGTGGTTGAGGGGGGAGCCCTGCGGGCCTTTTCGAAGATTGAGAGGGATCTGATGCGTGCCGCGGTTCGCCATGATCGGGTCATTCGCCCGACCGAGGTGGCGAGGGAGTTGGAGCTGCACCCGATGACAGTCATAAAGTACTGCCGGATTCTCACGGCAAAAGGGAAATTCCGCGCCATCGCCAAAGGGAGCTCCGGACGCATCACTTCATATGAGTATGTGGGTTCGCTGCTGAGCCCGGATTTGGTGTGAGCGCGGCGGACTTAGGGGAATGTACATGAAAAATCGTGTACATTTGGTCCTCGGGAGGGGAAAACGGCCCGAAATATATGAAAAATCATATAGAATGGGCCGAATTGATGGCGAAGTGGCAGAATGTACACGAAATTTCATATAGAATGCGCCGTGTGGCGAGGGTTTGGGGGAAATGTACACGAAAAATCGTGTACATTTGGTCCTCGACTCGTGAAACCGGTCAATATAGGCGGGAATCGGTTCCGAGATGTACGGCCTCAAACCAGCTTCTTCCGCAGATAACCGGACATCCAGTCTACGAGCGTGATCATCACGATGATGCCGAGCAGAATGATGCCCACGCGGTCCCAATCCCGCGAGCTGAGAGCGAAGATCAGCGGGGTACCGATGCCGCCGGCGCCGATGACGCCGAGGATTGTTGCGGAGCGCAGGTTGATCTCGAACCGGTACAGCGTGTACGACAGGAAGCCCGGCAGCACTTGGGGCAGCACGGCGTACCACAGAATTTGCAGGCGGTTTGCTCCAGCAGCGATCAGCGCTTCGGTGGGACCGTGGTCCATGTTCTCGATCTCGTCGGCGAACAGCTTGCCAAGCATACCGACCGAGTGCAGCCCCAGCGCCAGTACTCCGGCAAAAGCGTTCGGCCCCACCGCTTTGATGAACAGCAACGCCATCACGATTTCCGGGAAGGTGCGGACGAAGCTGAGCAGGATTTTGCCGGATCCAGAGACGAAACGAGACTTGCCCCGATTGGCCGCCGCCCAGAAGGCGAACGGCAGGCAGACGAGCGTAGAAACGAACGTGCCCAGGATCGAGATAGTCAGAGTCTCCAGCAAACCGCGCAGCAAATCCTCCCCGTCTGGCAAATACACGTAATCCCAATCCGGCGAGAACAAGCCCGAGAGGATCGACTTCGTGATTTGCCCCGCCGTTTCCTTTATTCCGTCAAAAGGAATCCCGGCAAAAGCCCATACATAGAGAAGCAGGAGCAAGATATAGATCAGCAAGCGGTAACGGTTCTTTTTGGGCTTTGGCACTTTGTGCCGCCAAGTCGTTGTGTTTGTTGTCATAACCATTTCTCCCGCAATTTGGTGCTTACATAATCGATCAACAGGACGACCACGAGCGTGAACAAGATAATCATGCACGTCTTGTCATACTCTAGGAAGCCTAAGGTCACTTCGTAATAATGGCCGATCCCCCCGGCCCCGACGAGACCTAATACCGCCGCGGCGCGAACGTTAATTTCGAACGTGTACAACACGTACGAGATAAAATGGGCCTGAATCTGAGGCACAACGCCAAAGGCGATCCGTTGCACGGGCGTAGCCCCGACGGCCGTCATCGCTTCCAGCGGCCCGCGGTCAATCGTCTCCAACGCTTCGTACGTCAGTTTGGCGATTAGACCAAACGAGAAGACGCTTAGCGCCATGATGCCGGGCAGCGGGCCGAGTCCAAAGATGGCGACGAAAATGGCCGCCAGCAGCAGGTCCGGAATCGTCCGCACCAGGTTCAGCAAGAAGCGGACAGGCTGATAGATCCAGGCGCTGCGGCTGAGATTGGAGGCGCAGAGCAGCGCTACTGGTACAGCAAGGATTGCGCCAAACGTCGTGCCGATCAGCGCCATGCGGATCGTCTCCAGCATCGCCGGAACGATATTGTCGAAGTAGCTCCACTTCGGCGGGAACATCTCCCGCAGCAGATCGAGCATGTTTGGCGAGCCCTGGATCAGCTTGCCCCACGAAGCGTCCGTATCCACGGCGCTGCCCCACAGCAGGAGCAAGATGATCGCGGCGGTTAAATAATGCTTCAGCTTGCTGGGGGCTGCAGGGCGATGCTGCTTTAGACCAGCATGGCCGGACGGGCTAGTGCTTGGATTGGCGTTAAAATTAGCATCGGCGTTGCTGTTGATGTTAATGTTAGCACCCACGTTGGCGTCGGCGTCGGTTACGGCGTTGGCATTGGTATTAGCCTTAGCATCTGCATCGAAGCTAGGACGAGGGTTCATGTTCATCAAGCCTGCGCCTCCAGCACCTGCGGCCCCGGAAGTCGACTGGCCAACAGCTCTTCGCGGTCGATTGCGCGACCGTAAATTTCGGCAAACCGCTCGTCCGTGGCTTCCCCCACAGGACCGTCGAAGACGACTTGCCCGGCACGGAGCCCGATGATGCGCGTCGCATAGCTGCGCGCCAAGTCGATAAAATGCAGGTTAACGATCGTCGTAATGCCCAGCTCGACGTTGATACGCTTCAAATCATCCATAACCTGCTTGGTCGTCAAAGGATCCAGGGAAGCCACGGGCTCGTCGGCGAGGATGATTTTAGCCTCCTGCGCCAACACGCGAGCGATGGCCACCCGCTGCTGCTGCCCGCCGGAGAGCTGGTCGGCCCGGGCGTAGGCTTTTTCCACGATGTTTACGCGTTCCAGCGCTTGAAAGGCTAACTCTACATCGGCCTCCGGAAAACGGCCAAACAACGTACGAAGCGTGGAATGGTAGCCGACCCGGCCAGCCAGCACGTTGCGCAGTACGGAGGAGCGTTTCACGAGATTAAAGCTCTGAAAGATCATGCCGATGTCGCGGCGAATCATCCGGAGCGATTTGCCAGCGGCTTGCGTGATCGATTTGCCGTCGATGAGAATGTCGCCTTCCGAGATGTCGTGCAGCCGGTTAATGGACCGTAGCAGCGTCGATTTGCCCGCACCGGACAAGCCCACGATCGCCACAAATTCACCGGGATCAATCTTTAGGTTAATTTGATCCAGACCTTTGGTGCCGTTCGGATACGTTTTGGTAACATTGCGCAGTTCTATCACGTTTAGGCTCCTTTTTCACAAAAAATAATCAGGAAAAGTGCACAGCCAGCCGGGAGCACACCGCGCTCCGACTGGCTTGAAGGAGGATTCGTCAAATTTCGCATCATCGCCTATTCTGTCTTCACTTTCTCGTTATACTCGCGGACGATGTCGAACACGCTGTCGTTGGATTCGACATAGCCTTCATGCGTGTAGATATCCGCGATGATTTGATGTCCTTCCGGATCTTTGCCGATTTCGATGAAGGCATCCTTTAGCTTCTGCACCCATTCGGCGTTCATATCGGAACGAACGGAGATCGTGTCGTTTGGAATCGGTTCCGTGTACGTCAGGACGCGGGTGTCTTCGAATACGGTAGGATAATCCTTCACCACAGTGTTCCGTGCATCCTGGAAGATCGCGGCGGCATCGACATCACCGTTCAGGACTGCGATTACGCCTTGGTCGTGACCTTTTACCGTGATCGGCTCGACGTCAGACAGCGGATCCAAACCAGCTTCTTGAAGCTTGGCAGCCGGCCAGACATAACCGGCAGAAGATGTGACGTTTTGGTAGGCGATTTTTTTGCCTTTCAGGTCTGCCACGGACTGGATGTCGGAATCTGTTTTGACGATAATCATCGCCTTGTAGAAATCTACCAGTTTATCCGTAGGCGCACCGGTCTCATCTTGTACTCCGTAACGTTGTGCTTGTAAAATCACCTCGGCCGCGCCTTTATCTTTGGCCAGCACGTAAGCGGTTGGAGGCAAGAAGCCGACATCCACTTGCTTGGAAGCCATCGCTTCAATAATCGTATTGTAGTCAGTCGACACGCTGACTTTAACCGGAATGCCCAGGCGATCGGACAGCAGCTGCTCCAGCGGTTTTGCTTTGGCTTCCAGCGTGTCGGCGTTTTGCGAAGGTACGAATTGGACGGTTAGCGTTTCTGGAACGTAGCCGGTATCTGCAGACGTGTCAGCCGCATTTGCGGATGTGTTGGATCCGGCACCGGGAGACGCGGCATTCGATTGACTGGACTCGGCCGATGCATTCCCGCTGGTGTTCGCCGGAGCGTTGTTACCACAGGCGCTCAGGATCACGGAGAATGTTAATAATAAAGGTAAAACCAACTTACTAATCTTCTTCAAGCGTATGACCTCCACTATTCTTATTTTTTTAGGTTCGAGACTACTATAAAAGAGATTTATTAACACGCCGTCAGAGGAAAAGCGGAAGTATGTAAAATTCCTTTTCATTCAGGAGTTTACAAACTTTGCGATCTTCGTTGCTAGAATGAGGAGGGGAATGAATAGGAATCCGAGGTGAAGGTGATGGAGCAACATGTGGAACGTGGAACCGGGGCGATCTCATCGGGACAGGAGGAAGTTCTCTGCAAAATCCTGGTCACCAGCGACATCCACGGCTTTATTTATCCAACAGATTATCGTTCGACGGCGGAACGTTCGCTGGGGCTGGCCAAGCTGGCTACGCTTATTCGACGAGAACGCACGCATACACCCGACTTGCTGCTGATTGATAACGGAGATGCGATTCAGGGGACACCACTGTGCACCTATCACGTCAAAAATCACCCCCACGGGGTTCATCCGTCCATCGCGGTGATGAATCTATTGGAATATGACGCCGCAGTACCGGGGAACCACGAGTTTAATTACGGGCAAGCACTGCTGGGTAAGGCGATGAAGGATGCCCGCTTTCCGTGGCTGTCGGCGGGGATTTTGGCTGAGGAGTCGGGGGAGCCGGCGTTTGGCAAGCCTTATGTGGTAAAAACAACCCCGGAAGGCGTACGGATCGCTATCTTGGGTGTTACGACTCACTATATCCCGCATTGGGAGCATCCCCGGCATATCGAGGGTTGGGCGTTTCGGGATGTGCTTGAGACGGTGAAAACCTGGGTTCCCCGCATCCGAGAAATAGAGCAGCCGGATTTGCTGGTGGTCAGCTATCACGGCGGGTTCGAGCGGGATTTGGCGACCGGCGTACCGACGGAACGGTTAACGGGTGAAAATCAAGGCTATGCCATGTGCCTGGGGGTGCCGGGCATCGACGTCTTGATCACGGGCCATCAGCATCGCATGCTCACGGGCGAGGTCGGCGGAGTCACGGTGATCCAGCCAGGAACGGGCGGACAAGCGTTGGGCCAAATCACCGTTCGCTTCAAGCGCGGAGCTGACGGTCATTGGAGCATCCGCGAGAAAACGGCCGAGCTGCTCGTTCCCGATGCCGCCGTGGAGGCGGATGCCAAGGTATTGGAGCTCATACGGCCGCTGGAATCGGCTACACAGGCTTGGCTTGACCAGCCGATCGGCCGGGTGGAGGGCGATATGACGATCGAAAGCCCGCTCGCCTGTCGCTTGGCGGATCATCCGTTTATGGAGTTCGTGAATCGGGTGCAGATGGAGGCTGCTGGAGTTGACGTGTCCAATGCCGCGTTGCTGAGCGAGGCATCCAAAGGGTTTGCCGGAAGCATCACGCTGCGAGATGTGTTAACGAACTTCATGTACCCGAACACACTGACCGTCCTCCGCTTAACAGGGAAGGATATCCGGAAGGCGCTGGAGCAGACAGCGAATTATTTCGTTTTGGACACGGATGGTGAAATTACGGTAAATCCGGTGTATATCCAGCCGAAGGCTCAGCACTACAACTACGACATGTGGGAGGGGATTGAGTACGAGCTTGATATCGCCCAGCCCGTAGGGCAACGGGTCGTGAAGCTGACCCGTAACGGAGCGCCGCTGCAGGACGACGCTGAAGTTGACGTCGTGATGAACAATTACCGCGCTGGCGGGGGCGGCGATTACGAGATGTACCGGGGCAAGCCGGTGGTTCGCGAGATCCAGACTGACATGGCAGAGCTAGTGGCGGAGTACATTCAACGGCACGGAACGATTCACGCCTCTTGTGATGGGAATTGGAAAGTGGTCAAGGGATCGTCCTAAAGTTGGCGTTTTCTGGTACAATGCAAGCATTGAACTCAAACGTCGAAGGAGATGTCCCAATGCCAGCTTATGCCTACACGATTCTGACCGCCATATTTCTCCTACTCCTGCTGCTAGCGGTTGTGGCGATCGTTTATCGGAGCTGGCGAAACGGCATTTCGCCGATGCCCACTTCCGCTCCCGTGAGGCAGGCGGTCATCACGGAAATGAAACAACTGGAGCGGGCCGCTGCCCTCGCTGGAGAGGCTCCAATGGCCACCGTTAACCCTATCATTGAGGCGGGAGCCGGATGGGGAACGCTGGCCTTGGCGCTAGCGAAGGCTTATCCGCATTGGCGAATCATCGGAGTTGAGAATTCGTTGATTCCGTGGTTATTTTCCCGGTTGAGCTTGCGGTGGAGTTCGTATTCTCAGGTGCAATTTTT
>Ga0310827_100984_pt1 | contig 17010 bp, 14 predicted proteins | sample WT_ome_2_FD_201309 | JGI IMG/M metagenome (GOLD analysis project Ga0310827, IMG submission 201309) | Sorghum-adapted microbial communities enriched on wild type (WT) sorghum from Joint BioEnergy Institute, Emeryville, California, United... ... | reverse complement strand
CGCGCTCGCGTGCCCCCGTCAGCTCGCCTTCGTCGAAGGCGCCAACGACCCGCTCCGCCTCCCGTAGCCGAGCGATACGGGGATCTGCGCGGAGCTCCTTGATCCGCCGCTGAAGCTCCGTTCGCTGGCGTTCGAAGCGCTCCTGACGCTCGCGGACCAAAGCTGCCAGGGACACGCGAGCGTCGTGAGCGACTGTGGAGATATGGGGGGTGCCAACCCGGACCACGATGCCTGGGGCGGGGTTGACGATGTCGACCACGCGCTCCACCGCGTTGTCCACGGCGACATTGGTCCCGGAGACCAGGAGCACACGCCGTCCCTGAGCGACCAGGGTGGCCAAAGCGCGTGCGATGACCTGTGTTTTCCCCGTGCCGGGTGGCCCCCAGACCGCGTGCAAGCCATCGGAGACACACGCCGCCCAGGCCTTCTGCTGTGCCTCGTCCAGCTCGTCCGGCGCATCCTTGCGTGTCGGGACGTCATCGAGCTCTCCGTTGTGGAAGCGCTCCAGCAGCCGCATCGTCTCCATGGCCCGAAGACGGTCGAGGAGAGACTTGGTGAGTCGGGCCGAGTCGACTGGCTTCAGCCAGAGGTAGAGCCCGTCCTCCGGTGCGCTCTCGAGGACGTGGAGGAAGAGCTGGTTGCCATCCCGTTCGCTCTCGATGACGTGGTACGACTCGGTGTTTGTCCCCTCCGCTGGGGCGAGGACCGCCTCGTCGAGCCGTCCGTCGTCGTACGAAGCGCTCACCGTCACGACGTACCAGCCAGGTCCCTTCGCTGGGGCACGCGTAACGGGCTTGTCCTTTCGCAGGTCTGTGACGTCGCTCGCCCGTCGGTCGCCGCCCTGCGCCTGATACAGCGTCTCCACCTCGGCGATGAGATCCTCGATCCAGCCTGGTCGCGTCACCACGTCCCCCACAGCCACGACGACGCCGCGTGCGATCAGCGACGACCGATCCATTCACTGACCGTAGTCGTTCGTGATCATTGTGACACCGGACTGGCTCTCCTCTACGCCGCTGACCAGATCCGGTAGGGACGCGTCCGGGATGGCTCACGGCGGGTGGGCTCGCTCGAACCCGCTCGTACGCTGCGAGGGCACCCCCACGACCGAGGAGGTGCCACGGTGGGATCTCGGGACTCGTCTCCGGCGCTGAGCCGGCGCGCCATGCTCCGAAGCGCCGGCGCTCTCCTCATCGCCACGTCGGCGACCGGCTGTGAGTTGTTGTCGACCGAGCCGTCCCGTTCGTCGACGCCGAGCTCGAGGGCCGGCGGCGACGAACGGGAGGCTCCCATGCTGGCCGAACGAGTCCGGGCGGGCGAGCTGCCGCCCGTCGAGGAGCGTCTGCCCGAGGAGCCCCTCGTGGTCGAGCCGGTGGAGCGACCCGGCGTCTACGGCGGTGAGTGGGCCAGCGCGATGACCGGACCCTCTGACGCCGCGTGGCTCCAGCGCATCACCGGCTACGAGACCCTCACCCGCTGGGACCTCGCGTTCGAGTCGGTCATCCCGAACGTCGCGCGGGAGATCACCGTCGAGGACGACGGCCGGGCGTACGTCATCCACCTGCGGCGAGGGATGCGCTGGTCCGACGGCGCTCCGTTCACCGCGGACGACGTCGTCTTCGCCTACGACTCGGTCCTCGGCGACCCCGACCTCTTCCCGGGCGGACGGCCCGACTTGTACAAGGTGCGCGGCGAGGCTGGGACGATCGAGAAGGTCGACGACCACACAGTCCGCTTCGAGTTCGTCGCGCCGAACGGCCTCTTCCTCGAGAACCTCGCCACCCTCTACGCCGCGGACCTCACCAAGTATCCGCGCCACTACTTCGAACGCTTCCACGCCAAGCACAACCCCGACGCGCCCAAGCTCGCCGAAGAGGAGGGGCACGAGCACTGGGCGACCCTCTTCCAGGCCAAGTCCGACGTCTGGAGCAACCCCGAGCACCCTGTGCTGTACCCGTGGGTGCCGGTCAGGGTGTTCGGCGAAGGCTCGAGGCTCATCTACGAGCGCAACCCGTACTACTGGAAGGTGGATCCGCAGGGCCGCCAGCTCCCCTACATCGACCGCTTGGTGATCGCCGTCATCGACAACCCGGAGACGATGGCGTTGCGGGCGGCGGCCGGCGAGATCGACATGCAGGACCGGACGATCAACACGCCGGCGAACAAGCCCGTGCTGGCCCGCGCGCGTGAGTCCGGCGACTTCCAGTTCTTCGACGAGGTGCCGACGAACTGCGTCACCTTCGCCATCGCCCTCAACCTCAACCACCGGGACCCGGTGAAGCGGCAGATCTTCCTCAACCGCGACTTCCGGGTCGGCCTGTCCCACGCCATCAACCGGCAGGAGATCATCGACGTCGTGTACCTACGGCAGGGCGAGCCCTACCAGGTGGCGCCACGTCCGGACTCGCCGTTCTACGACGAGGAGATGGCCAAGCAGTACACCGAGTACGACACCGACCTGGCGAACGAGTACCTCGACCGGGCCGGCCTCACCGAGCGCGACAGCGCGGGTTTCCGCCTCGGTCCGGACGGCCGGCGCATCACGATCGCGGTCGAGCACATCGGTGGCCCGAGCTCGCAGACCGACCCGCTCGAGCTCGTGCGGGCGTACTGGCGCGAGGTCGGCATCGAGATGCTCAACCGGCCCGAGGACCGGGCGCTGTTCGAGGAGCGCCGACGCGCGAACGCCCACGACGCGACGGCGTGGGGTGCGGAGGGCGGCGGCAAGCTGGAGCCGCTCCTGCGGACCGACTGGTTCTTCCCGTCACGGTTCGAGTCCATCAACTACGCGCCCTTGTGGATGCAGTGGTACGAGACGAACGGACAGGCCGGCGAGCGACCACCGGAGCTGGTACGCCGCCAGATGGAGCTCTACCGGCGGGTGCGGGAGACGGTCGACCCCAAGCAGCGCGACGAGCTGATGAGGCAGGTCCTGCGCCTGGCGAAGGAGTTCTTCTATCACATCGGGATCAGTCTCGCCCCGCCCAGCTACGGCATCGTCAAGAACGACTTTCACAACGTCCCCGAGGAGATGCCGGCGTCGTTCATCTGGCCGAGCCCAGGTCCGTCGAACCCGGAGCAGTACTTCATCGAGCGTCGTTAGGAGACCGTCGACATGGCCAAAGGTGACCTGTTCGGGCCCGAGTGGCACGAGGTGGAAGATCTCACCACGGGGGTGAAGACCCTCCAGCTCACCGACCACAAGGCCCACAGCCACCACCTGTACTTCACCAACTCCGGCTGGTACGACGACAACCAGCAGCTGCTCTTCGGCTCCGACCGGGGCGGGTCGAGCAACCTCTACAGCCTCGACCTCCGAACCGGCGAGTACCGACAGCTCACCGACCTCGAGGAGCCACCGGGCTCGGGGTCAGGCGCGTTCCAGTCGACGAGCGTCAACCCCGTGCGCCCCGAGGCGTACTTCTGGTGGCAGAACACGCTGGTCGCGATCGACCTGGAGACCCTGGAGGAACGCACCCTCTACACCGTCCCGGACGGGTTCCATGGCGGCGGCCAGACCAACGTCACCGCCGACGGCGCCTACGTCTGCGTCAACATCGGCCAGGACCTCTCCGACCGCATCCCGATGGACCTCGGCGCCGGCTACGTCGGCATGCGGGAGTACTGGGCGGCCAAGCCTCGGTGCCAGATCGTTCGCGTCCCCACGGACGGCGGCGAGCCGAGCGTGGTGTGGGAGGAGGACAGCTGGATCGGCCACGTCAACACCTCGCCGACCCGGCCGAACCTGCTCACCTTCTGCCACGAGGGCCCCTGGCACCTGGTCGACCACCGCATCTGGATGCTCGACCTCGACACGGGCGAGGTGTGGAAGCTGCGTCCGACGGCGCCGAACGAGCGGGTGGGGCATGAGTACTGGTTCGCCGACGGCGAGCACGTCGGCTACCACGGCTGGACCGAGGGAGGCAGCCCGTTCCACGGTGCGGTGCGCTACGACAACACGACCGTCGGCGAGTACCCGCTCTCCCACACCTCGACGCACTTCCACAGCAACGACCTGAACCTCATCGTCGGCGACGGCAACCGCGACCGGCCGTTCCTGCTGCTGTGGCGCCTCACCGAGCACGGTTACGAGGGTCCACGCGTGCTGCTCCGGCACCGAGGGTCGTTCCACATCCAGGCCGTCCACGTGCATCCGCGCGTGAGCCCAGACGGCCGCCAGATCCTCTACACGAGCGACCCTCGCGGCTACGGCAACCCGTATCTCGTCGAGATCCCCGACGTCGAGACGCTCCCGCTCCTCGAGGAGGTGGAGCAGCCGAGAAGCTGACGCCATCGTCCCGCGCTGGCAGGGGCCGTCGGACGCCGTATGCCCCGGCGCGCTCTCCCTGACCTGGCTCGACACCGTGTCCCAGCGTGGTGGGGAGGCCGAACGTGAGCGGGCCTTTTTGTGGCGTGGCCGAAGCAGGTGGCGCAGCACAACACCCGCTCACCCGCTGGTCCCGCCTGGTGCGGCGTGCGGACGGTCAGCGCGCTCGGCGTCGTGGTAGCGCGCCTACTCCCTGATGTAGAGCAGCTCAGGGCCGATCGGGGCCGGGTCCGGGTAGAGCGAGCCCTCAGGGATCGGCTCGGGGATGTTGCGGACCTTGTTCTGCGCGATGGTGTAGCGGCTCGCGATGAGGACGGTACCGATGCAGTAGAACTCCTCGGCGGAGATCCGCAGGATCTCGGCGAACAGCTCGCGTTGCTTGTCCAAGTCGGGTGTCGTCTTGATCTGGTCGTAGATCTCCATCTGTCGGCGCGGCGCCGGCGGTGGCTCCTCGCCGCTCTTCCCTCCGCTGGCGTACCAATCCGCCCAGAGGCGTGCGTAGTAGCACCGTCCGCCGATCGGGAAGAACCATCCCGGGTCCAGGATGGCGTCGCGCAGGCCGTTCTCCGCGCTGTACATCACGGCGTCGTGCTCGTTCGCGAACAGCCGCTCCCAGAACAGCGGACCGCCCTGAGGCTGCACCCGCATCTGGACGCCGACCTTCTCGAAGTACTGCGCGACCAGGTTCGCGGTCTCCGGGTAGGTCGGGTCGAACCCGGAGCCCGGAAGCTCGAGCGTGAACGAGATGCGCTTACCGTCGGGCCGGAGGCGGAACCCGTCGGAGTCGCGCTGCCGGTAGCCGGCCCGGTCCAGGTACTCGTTGGCCAGGTCGGGGTCGTACTCGGTGTACTGCTTGGCCAACCTCTCGTCGTAGTACTCCGACTCCGGGCGAGGCGCGGACTGGTACGGCTCACCTTGCCGCTGGTGCACCGCGGCGATGAGCTCCTCGCGGTTGATCGCGTACGACAGCCCGATGCGGAAGTCCTTGTTCTGGAACACCTCCCGCATTGCCCGGTCCTTGTGCGTCAGGTTGAGACAGACGACGCCTGCGTTGATGTCGGAGGTGTTCTGCTCGACGATGCGGTAGCCGCCCTTCTCCTGGTTGCGGGCGTAGACCGGCTTGTTCTGCGGGGTCAGCACGTCGGTGGACGGCAGCGTGAACTCGCCGTTGCTCGTCCGCAGCGTCGCCGTCTCCACGTTGCTGATCACCTCGATCTCGACCTCGTCGAGGTAGGGGAGCTGGTTGCCCTCCGGATCCACCTTCCAGTAGTACGGATTGCGCTTGCAGACGAGCCGGTCGGTGGTCAGCGGTGTCGCGACGGTCCATGGCAGCAGCACGGGAAGCTCCGGGTTCTGCCACAGCGCCAGCCCCGCCGGACCGTCGCCGCCCTTGCCGAAGTAGAGCTGGTTCCAGTCCTCCAGCTTCTCCTTCTTGACGAGGGCGTCGATGTCTGGGTTGTACTTCTTGTGGAAGCGTTCGAGGTAGTGCTTGGGCGTCGCGCCGAGCAGGTTGCCGTGCGGGCTCGCGAGGTGCTCGAGGAAGAACGCGTGCGGTTCGGCGAAGACGAACCTGCAGGTGACCTCGTCCACCAGCTCGAACTCCGCTGGTTTGCCACCTGGCGCCAGCCACTCGGGGAAGACCGGGAACAGGTCCTCGTTGCTGATGACATCCTCGTAGGCGAACGCGATGTCGGCAGCGGTGAACGGCTCGCCGTCGGACCACTTCATGCCACGGCGACAGTGGAAGACGTACTCGCGGCCGTCGTCGCTCCGCTCCCACTCCACGATGTTGGGCATGATCCCGGTGAAGTCAGGAGTCCACCGGACCAAGGGCTCGTAGCCGATGTTCTCGTAGACGGACGCACCGTCGACGCCCTGGATGAAGGTGCTCCAGCGACCTCCGTAGGTGCCGATCTCCTGGGCTGGTTCGAGCACGAGTGGGTTCTCAGGCAAGCGTTCCTTGTGCGGAGGGAGCTTTCCCGCCTTGACTTGCTCGGCGAGCTCAGGCGCCTCCTTGGTCCTCGTTGCGCTGTTGCGGCTCGGCTCGCGCCGTGTTGCGGGCTTGGTGCTCAGCGCCTCGCAGCCCACCAGGGAGACGGTGGCGAGGAGTGCTCCCCCAGCCTGGACGAGGTCTCGTCGGCTGAGTCGTCCGTGCTGTCGGCGCGGATTGACCATGACTGTGGCCTCCAAAACGCGTGCGTCGCCGAGGAGGCCGCGGAACGGGGAGGGCCTCAGTGCGACCGGGCATGGGCACCGGCGTCGGAGTCACCGTGTATTTCAACGTTGCAAGGGTGGACTCTTTGTCGCACGCCTCGACGCAGGCGTCAATCGAGACGTGCGCCCGATATCGGAAACCCTCGACCGGTTCGGGCCAGAGGTCCCGGTGCGGACAGGCGTGCGGAATGGGCACAGCCTTTCCACGATGCGGGCTGAATGGCCTTGACGCGCCCAGTGACCCGGCGTTTGACTGGCAGTGCGTCGCGGGGTATTGGCGACCTCCACGAGGGGTGCCAGCGACGACACGAGGCCAGCCGTTGGCGCTGACTCGCCTCACCCAGCGGCCGTTCCGCGAACCTCTGAGCGGGCGGAGGAAATCATGATCGTCCTCGGACTACTCCTGCTGCTGGCTGCTTGCGTTGTCGGCCTGGTCGGTGTTCTCACCAACCTCAGCGGTCAGGACTTCTCGATCTTCGGTATGCCGGTCGGTGGCGCGAGCGGCTGGCTGTTCCTCTTCGGCATCGTCGTAGGCGCCGTCGGCATGCTCGGGCTCGCCATGATCCGCGGTGCCAATGTGCGCAGCCGGCGGTTGCGGAAGGAGCTGAAGCAGACCAGGCGGGAGACCGAGAGCCTGCGCAAGGAGCGTGAGCGCGGGCACGAGCGGGTCACGCGTGGTGAGGAGACGGCGCGTGGCCGCGAGGCACCCACGACCAGCGAGACGACGCACGCGGGTGAGACCCGGGCCGGCGAGGCCCGTCCCACGGACACGCCGACGGGCGAGGCCCGCAGTGCGGACATCCCTCAGCAGCGGGCAGCCGAGCACAAGCCGAGCTTCCGAGAGCGGCTCGGGTTCCGCTCCCGCAAGTGAGCCCCGGCAGGTCTGTTTCGAGCCTGACACTCGGCAAGCGACACTCCACTGAGACGGACTCGCCGCTCAGGTGGGGTGTCGTCGTCCACTGCGGGCGAGCGCGAGCCCGACCAGCACGAGCAGCGCTCCGAACACGAGGAACGCCACGTCGAACGCCGTCTGGTACGGGCCGGACCGCACGTGGTGGACGCCGAGGATCTGGTGGTCGACCGTTCCCTCCACCAGGTTGAACACACCCCAGCCGGCGAGCATCCACCCCGACAACCGGCGATCCGCGGCCGGCCCACCGAGGTGTCGCGCCGAGCGGACGAGGAAGACCAGGCCCACCGTGACGAGCAGCAGGCACGCCAGGTGGAACAACCCGTCCGCCACCATGTTGATCCGCATGTGGGCGCCGGCCGTGTCCGGATACCAGCCGGAGAGCATGTGGTGCCACTCCAGGAGCTGGTGGAGGACGATCCCGTCGACGAAACCGCCGAGCCCGAGTCCGAGCACCAGTCCAGGCAGCGCGAGCCCGCGACCGGTGCTGGACGGGTGGGTGGTCATCCGCGCTCCTCGCTCGTCAGCCCTGGCGCAGGCCCGACTGGCACCGCGTCAGCGACGGCAGCCGAGTACGTCGACGTCTCGTCCGCCCCGAGGCATCGCACGGATGCGGAGCACTAGCTGGTGACCGCGCAGCGGCCGCGGTCGGCCCGCTTGGGTCCTTCGGCGTTGGGTCGGATGTCGAAGTCGAAGATCGCTGTCGGCAGGTAGAGGGTGCAACAGGCGTTGGGGATGTCGACGATGCCGCTGATCCGACCCTCGATGGGCGCCGAGCCCAGGAGCAGGTACGCCTGTTCCCGGCTGTAGCCCCACTTGGTGAGGTACTCGATCGCGTTCAGGCAGGCTCGCCGGTACGCCACCGTCGCGTCCATGTAGTGGTTGGTGTCGTCGTCGTCGACGGAGATGCCGACGAAGCTGAGGAACTCCGAGTACCTCGGCTCGACGTTGCCAGGCATGAACACGGGGTTCGTGGTGATGCCGTACTTCTCCATCCCACCCTTGATGAGGTCGACGTGCATGTCGATGTAGCCGCCCATCTCGATGGCGCCGCAGAAGGTGATCTCTCCGTCGCCCTGGCTGAAGTGCAGGTCACCACCGGACAGCTTGGCGTCCTTGACGAAGACCGGGTAGAAGACCCGGGAGCCGCGAGAGAAGTTCTTGATGTCCTGGTTCCCTCCGTGCTCGCGTGGCGGCACGGTTCGAGCGCCCTCCTGAGCGATCCGCTCGGCGTCCGACCCTGTCGCCTGACCAGCGAGTGCGTTCTGCGCGAGCGGTGGAAGGGCGAGCGGCGGAACCCGGTTGGGGTCCGTGTCAATGAGCGCTTGCTCCCGACGGTTCCACCGTTGGAGGAGCTCAGCCGACGGAGCGGTGCCGAAGAGTCCTGGGTGCGCGATGCCGGTGTAGCGCACCCCGGGGATGTGCCGGGACGTCGCGATCTGGCCGTGGAAGTCCCAGATCGCCTTGTACGCGTCGGGGAAGTAGTCGGTGAGGAAGCCGCCGCCGTTGTTCCTGGCGAAGATGCCCGTGTAGCCCCAGCCCTGGCCAGCGACGTCTCCGGTCTCCTGCGGGACCGGACCGATGTCGAGGATGTCGACGACCAGCAGGTCTCCCGGCTCCGCGCCTTCGACCCCGATCGGCCCGCTGAGCATGTGCGGGATGCTCAGGTCGACGTCGCGAACGTCGTTCGCCGAGTCGTTGTTGCCGATCTGGCCGTCGGTCCATTCCCGGCACTCGATGCGGAACTCGTCCCCGGGCTTGACCATGGCCGCCACCGGGATGTCGGGGTGCCACCGGTTGTGCCCGGGAACGGCTTGGTCGCGCATGGACCGGGACTGGTCGACACTGAAGACGACGTTCGGCATGGCACTACTCCTTCGTCCCTTCGGCTCACTGAGTCCTTCCCCAGAGCGGGAGCGCGCCACGCCCGGGCGTCCGCGGCCTAACGACCGCCGGTCCCTGACGTCCCGCTGGTCTCCTCGGCAGGCCGCCGCGACGAGCGGGTCAGCGGCCACAGGGCGGCGAAGACGACGACGCCAAACACCGCCCACGCGATCGCGAACTCAGCCGTGGGCCGCCAGTAGTCGGTCAGGATGAGGAACGACGGAATCACGGCCGTCACCCACCCTTGGATCGCGGTCACCCACCCGGTGTAGACCGTGAGCGAGGTGCGCTTGAGACCGAAGAGCAGGAAGAACAGGAACCACAGGAACGACCAGTACAGCCAGATGACTCCGAAGGGGTACTCCCGCAGGATCGCGAAGTTGGCGTAGGAGTAGCCGAGCGCCGCGATCGAGACGAACAACGAGAACCAGCCGACACCCGTGCTGTCGAGGTCGGCGAGCAGGCCGATGCCCACGTAGAGGTACGTGAAGCCGAACAGGTAGAGCCCGGAGGCGCTGAGGATCTGGGCCGGGTCACCACCGGAGGCGATGATGAGGTACGTCGGTGTCACGACCTGCAGACCGCCGACGAAGAGGTTGAGGATGGCCGCCGCTTTCGGTTCGACCTTGCCGAGCAGCAACAGGCCGTTGAGGAAGAGCACCGCACCGACGTACAGCAGCGCCACGTTTCCCATCGGCACTCCTTTCGCGGGGCTCCCGTCCAGACGGGCGCCGACCTTCGGTGATCGAGGCGGCCCTTACGGTCGTGGCAGCCGTCGAAGCGCCGGGTTCGGAGGTGGAGCGGGTCGGCTCGTCCGCCGTGGTGGAACCTCGGTCACCACGTCGGGTGCCTCTCGGCTCTTCTCCTCGAGGTCGCGGAGCGACCGGATCGTGGGAGAGAGTCGCCTCATCCGGGGCGCGGAGTAGACGCGCCGCGCCGCGTCACCACAGTCCGGGCACGCCGTCACACCAGGCGCGCTCCCCATCGGCATGCGCAGGTCGAATGTGCCGCACGATCGGCAGGAGAACTCGTACGTCGCCATGGACACACCCCTGACACCTCATCCGTCTGTGCCAGACGTACCCAGGCGTGCGGCCCAGCCAACGCTTCAGGCACGCGCTGCCAACGCTCCAGGCACGCGGCCGCGAAACATCGACCACGGGTGGGTCGGTGTACGGCGTCGCTCGCCGTCACTGGCTGGCGCGCCGGGTCACGACGCGACGCAGCTCGTCCTCATCCGGTGGCTCGCCGAACCGCTCGTCCCCCGGCAGGCCGTCCACGAGCACGTAGTAGACGACTCCTTCATCCTCGATCGTCTCGACGAGCGCGACCTCGTGCTCGTCGACGCGGTACGTCGTCACCACTCGGTCCATGGCTCCTGCTTCCCACGCGCCCGCCGACGGAGCGTGACCCTGTCCGTGACCGACAAACACAGTCAATGACACACTGACACCTGTGTCTTTCCCAGATGACGCTGATCGTGTCCCGCACGACAGAGCCACTACATCAGCGCGGGTTGATCAGCGTGTCGCCCCGTCGTCCGTCGCGATGACGATGCCCAACGCCTGGGCGAGGGCGTAGGACAGGGACACGAGATCGGTCGGGTCGATGACGGCGCCGCGTAGACTGGTCACACCCTGGATGCCGTCCAGGACGCACCGCGTCAGCACCGCGCCGGCCATCCGCGCCTGTGAGAAGCGTGCCCTGGTCAGGTCGCAGTCGACGAACTCCACGCCACCGGTGAGATCGGCGTCCATGAAGTCGGCCTGGGTCAGGTTGCACCCCTCGAAGCGGACCCGCTCGAACCTCGTCCCGTGGAACGCAGACAGGTCCAGCTTGCATCCGCTGATCACCACGTCCCGGAGCACGCCGTCCCGCCAGCACAGGCCGGTCGCGCGGGAGCCGCTCACCTCGACCCTGACCAGCGTCGAGGATTCCGCCGACAGGTTGGCGAGGTCACAGCTGTCGAGCCGACAGTCGACGTACCTCACGCGGTCCAGACCGGTGCCGCTGAAGGTGGTCCCCACGAACCGGCAGCGGTCGAACTGGACGAGGATCGCGTCCCGGTCCGACAGGTCGAGGTTGGCGAACTCCAAGCGAGCGAGCTCGGCTTCCTCCTCGAGTTCGTGGTCGGGCAGGACGGCGGGGGCCAACGCGACCTTGCCGATCTTCGGAGCGGCGGGTGGACGACGTGCACTGCCGTGACGCGCCGAGCTGGTGGACATGCCCGCGCACCTTAGCCGCCCGCACCGAAGCCGCCCGCACCGACGCATCGTGTCGCGGGAGAAGCACCCTTCGCCACACGAACGGCACCGCACGTTATGGCGGCGATAACGAGATCGTGGGTTCCGGCCCGGAGGATTTCGCTGTTGCATGGGCCCCACACTCAGGATCCACGAGGAGCCGGAGGAGCCGATGACGCCGAGGCCCCGCCTGCCCGCGATCGAGCTGAACGGACGTCACTACGGTCCGACAGCCGAGCCGGTCGTCGTCGTGTGCGTGGACGGCAGCGAACCCGCCTACCACGAGGAGGCGATCGCGGCGGGGCGGATGCCCTTCGTCGCCAAACTGATCGAGGACGGCACCGCGCTGGTCGCGGAGTCGGCCATGCCCTCCTTCACGAATCCGAACAATGTCTCGATCGTGACGGGGGTCCCCCCTGCCGTCCACGGGATCTGCGGCAACTACTTCTTCGACCGCGACAGCGGCGAGGAAGTCATGATGAACGACCCGCGCTGGCTGCGGGCCCCGACGATCCTCGCCGCGTACGCCGAGCACGGGCGGAAGGTCGCGGTCATCACCGCGAAGGACAAGCTGCGGCGGCTGCTCGGCGCGGGACTCAAGGAGGGCATCTGCTTCTCCGCGGAACGCGCCGACGAAGCGACTCGCGAGACCTGCGGGATCGACGACGTGCTGAGCCTGGTCGGCATGCCGGCGCCGTCCGTCTACAGCGCGGAGCTGAGCGAGTTCGTCCTCGCGGCGGGTGTGGAGGTGCTGCGGCGGGAGCAGCCCGACGTCATGTACCTGTCGCTCACCGACTACATCCAGCACAAGCACCCGCCGGGGTCACCCGTCGCGAACGACTTCTACGCGATGCTGGACCGCTATGCCGAACGCCTCGACGCGCTCGGCGCGCGGCTCGTCATCACCGCGGACCACGGCATGAACGCGAAGTCCGACGACACCGGCGCACCCCAGGTCGTCTACCTCCAGCAGCATCTGGACGAGTGGCTGGGCGCGGGAGCGGCTCGCGTCATCCTTCCGATCACCGACCCCTACACGGTCCACCACGGCGCGCTGGGCTCCTTCGCGACCGTCTATCTGCCACCGAACGCGGACGCGTCCACGGTGGCCGAGCGTCTCGCCCAGCTCTCCGGCATCGAGCTGGTCCTGCCCAACGCCGAGGCCTGCGAGAGGTTCGAGCTTCCGCCCGACCGCACGGGCGATCTCGTCGTCGTCAGCGAGACGAACGTCGCGCTCGGAACGTCACCGGACCGCCACGACTTCTCCGGCCTCGACGCTCCGCTGCGCTCGCACGGGGGCCTGTCTGAGCGACGCGTTCCGTTCCTCGTCAACCGCCGGGTCGAGGGCCTGCCCCCCGACCACCGGCTGCGCAACTACGACGCGTACTGGGTGGCGACCAACTTCGTGGTCGCCGGCTAGGCGCGCCCGCACCCAGGAGGCTCGACCATGGCCAGTCACGCGCTCGCGGCCGTGTGGAACGGCCCAGCGGAGGGCTTCCAGCTCACGGAGATTCCCCTGCCCCCGCTCGCGGACGGCGAGGTGCTGGTCGAGGTGGAGGCGGCGACGCTGTGCGGGAGCGACCTGCACACGATCGCCGGCGAACGGTCGACACCGCTCCCCACCGTGCTGGGGCACGAGATGGTGGGCACCGTCGTCGCCGTCGAGGGGCAGGTCGAGACCCATGACGGACGGCGGGTGACACCCGGCATGCGGGTCACCTGGTCAGTCGGCGCCTCCTGCGGCGACTGCCCGCGCTGCCGACGCGGCCTGCCCCAGAAGTGCCGCACGCTGCGAAAGTACGGCCACGAGGCGATGACCGACACCTGGAAGCTCAACGGCGGGTTGGCGACCCACTGCCATCTGGTGCCGGGGACCGGGATCGTCGCTGTGCCCGACGAGTTGGCCGCCGAGGTGGTTGCGCCGGCCAACTGCGCGACCGCCACGGTGGTCAGTGCGTTCCGCCAGCTTCAGGCCAGCGAGGCGCGGCTCGTCGTGGTCCAAGGCTGCGGCATGCTCGGCCTGACCGCCGTCAACTACGCCAAGGCCCAAGGCGTGGAGACGGTCATCGCCTCCGACGTTGCGCCGGAGCGGCTCGAGCTCGCCCGGCGGTGTGGCGCCTCGGTCGTCGCCACGCCGGACGACCTGCCGGACCAGGTGGCGGCCCACAGCGACGGTGAGGGCGCCGAGGTCGTCCTCGACGTCACCGGCAGCAGCACGGCCGTCGCGGCCGCGCTCGACCTGCTCGCCCTAGGCGGCCGGCTCGGCCTCGTCGGCTCGGTCTTCCCCGCCCCAGCCATCCAGCTCGACCCGGAGATGGTCGTCCGGCGCATGCTGACGCTGCGCGGCGTCCACAACTACACCCCTGACGATCTCGCGGTCGCCGTCGACTTCCTCACTCGGGCCGACCACGAGCTCCTGCGCAGCCTCGTCGCCAGGACCTTCCCCCTCGCCGAGCTGGACCTGGCGGTCACCTACGCGAGGACGAAGCGCCCACCGCGGGTCGCCGTCGACCCACGGATGACCTCCCCGGGAGGAGTGTGCGATGCGTCGCGTTGATCCACAGCACCTCGGCAACTACATCGCGGGAGCGTGGCGGGAAGGGCAGAGCGGCAAGCACCGTCGCAACGTCAATCCCGCCGACATCCACGACCACATCGGCGACTTCACCGAGTCGGGTGTCGTCGACGTCGAGTGGGCGGTCGACGCCGCCGCCGAGGCGTTCGCCGACTGGCGGGCACGCGGGCCGATCGCCCGGGCGGAGGTGCTGCGGCGTGCGGGGCGCCTGCTGGAGGAGCGCCGCGAGGTGCTGGCCGCGACGATCACCCGCGAGCAGGGCAAGCGGCTGGTCGAGGCACGCGCCGAGGTCGACCGGGCCCTGACGATCCTCGACTTCACCGTCGGGGAGGCGCGGCGGCTCAACGGCGTCACCACCCCGGCGGAGGACCCACGCACGGTGGCGATGACCTTCCGCCGCCCGATCGGGGTGGTGGGTCTCATCACCCCGTGGAACTTCCCGGTCGCCATTCCCATGTGGAAGGTCGCTCCCGCGCTGCTGTCCGGCTGTACCGCGGTCCTCAAGCCGTCCCCGTTCACGCCGTTGACCGCGGCGCTGCTCGTCCAGGCGTTCCACGACGCCGACCTACCGCCCGGCGTGCTCAACCTGGTCCAGGGTGACCGGGCGGCGGGGGAAGCGCTCGTCGCCCACCCCGCTGTCGCCGGCGTCTCCTTCACCGGCTCTCTCGCGGTGGGTCTCGCCATCCAGCAGGTAGGGGCCTCCCGGCTGCTCAAGACCCAACTGGAGCTCGGCGGCAAGAACGCGTTGATCGTGCTCGACGACGCCGAGCTCGACCGGGCGGTGGACGCGATCATCCACGGCGCGTTCGGACAGGCCGGCCTGCGGTGCAGCGCCACCAGCCGAGTGATCGTCGACCGCACCGTCAAGGAGGACTTGCTCGATCGGCTCGTGACCCGGGTCCAGGCCATGCGGGTGGGCCCCGGGACCGACCCAGCGGTCGATGTCGGTCCCGTGGTCAACGAGGAGCGGCTCGAGGCCTGCCTGAACGCGATCGAGCGGGCGGTGGCCGACGGCGCCACGGTCGCGTGCGGCGGACGTCGCCTCACCGACGGGCTGCCTGAGGGGTACTACGTCGCGCCGACGGTGCTGCGGGACGTGCCCGAGCAGTCCGAGATCGCCCAGGAGGAGATCTTCGGCCCGGTCCTGGCCGTCCTCGACTGCGACGGCCTCGACGACGCGATCCGCATCGCCAACTCGGTGCGCTACGGCATGTCCGGCACGGTCTTCACCAAGGACCTCACCCGGGCGTTCGAGGCGCTCGACCGGCTCGAGGCGGGCATGCTGCACGTCAACCGCCCAGGCGTCGGCGCGTACGCCCACCTGCCGCACGTGGGAACGAAGAGCTCTCAGTACGGACCACCGGAGTGCTCGCCGCAGGTCTGGGACTTCTACACCGAATGGCGCTCGGCGTGCGTCGCGTACTAGAGGTGGCCCATGCGGCTGAACTTCCACCGACTGTGGCTCTTCCTGCAGGTCGTCGAGTGCGGTGGCTTCTCGGCGGCCGCGCAGAAGCTCTACATGAGCCAACCGTCGGTGTCCAACCAGGTGCGCCAGCTGGAAGCGTCGCTCGGCGCGACGCTGATCGATCGGTCCGGGGCGAAGGTGCGGCCCACCGCTGAGGGCGAGGTGCTCGCGGAGTACGCCCGACGGTTGTTCCTGCTGGCCGACGAGGCCGTCACGGCCGTCCGACAGGTGCAAGGGCTCACGGTCGGACACCTGACCGTCGGTGGCTCGACGACGGTCGGCACGTACCTGCTGCCGCCGCTGCTCGCCCGGTTCCGTCAGGACTATCCCCACATCGGCGCGGACCTGGTCGTCGCGAACGCTGAGGAGGTCAACCGCCGTCTCCTCGACGGGGAGATCGGCTTGGCGGTCATCGCGGGTCGGCCGCGGTCCGGCCAGCTGCAGTGGGAGCAGGTGGGAACGGACCGGCTCGTCCTCGTGGCGCCCCTCGGGCACCGGCTCGCGGGGCGTGCGGTGGACGCCGACGAGCTGGCGGGCGAGAGCTTCCTAGTGCGGGAACCTGGCTCCCACACCAGGGAGCTGCAGACGGTGGCGCTCCATCAGTGGGGCCTGGACCTGGAGCCGGCGGAGGTGTGGGGCCCCGAGGCGCTCAAGCAGGCGGTCGGCGCCGGCTTGGGGCTGTCGCTCATCTCCGAGTACGCCGTCCACCACGAGCTTCGCGAGGGACGCCTGGCGACCATCGTGGTGGAGCCAGCACCGCCGGAGCGGCCGATCGTGGCCGTCCACCGCCGCGACCGCCTGCTCTCCCCCGCGGAGCAGGCGTTCCTGGGTCTGCTGCGGCGGCGAGAGGACTGGCCGCCGGCCCACCCGGACTCGCGGTGAGTCGAGCGGCCGCCCGCCCCAGCGTGGGCGGCCACGCCGCGGCCGCGCGTGGGAGACGTGGTGGGAGCGAGGGTGCGCCGGGACCGGCGGTCGACCGAGCCCTCGGCGCACCCTCGACGCGTCCGCGCTACGAGGCGGCCGTCCCCACCGGCGTCAGCTCGTAGGTGACCGGGACGTCCCGGTAGAAGACGCGGTAGACCCACACCCAGAACCGCATGCCGAACGACTCGCGCGGGTTGGTGTCGACGACGCGAGCCAGACACTCGACGGCGGGACCCGTCACCTTTCCACGCCGGGTACACGGCGCGACGGTGACCTTGGGATTGCGGGCGATGCGCTTGACCTTCCAGGTCTTCGACCGGGTGGTGACGTACGCGCGGTCGCCGTCCACACGGATACCGACCATTGTTCCGACGCCGCGGCCGTCTCGGCGGTAGCTGGTCAGCATGACGACCGAGGACGAGCGCAACGGCGCCAACGCGTCGCTCATCTCGCCTCCTTCCAAGCCGA
>Ga0310827_100977_pt1 | contig 17040 bp, 13 predicted proteins | sample WT_ome_2_FD_201309 | JGI IMG/M metagenome (GOLD analysis project Ga0310827, IMG submission 201309) | Sorghum-adapted microbial communities enriched on wild type (WT) sorghum from Joint BioEnergy Institute, Emeryville, California, United... ... | reverse complement strand
AACCGCAAACGAATCCACAGTTCGATTGGGTATCTGACGCCCGCTCAATTTGCTGCACACTTTGGAAAAGTGGTCTCATGACCTTGTTATTTCGTGTCCACTTTCTTGACAGAGGTCCAGATTCATCCGCATCGGTCCCCGAATGTCCGTTCCGTTGGCGTACAACGGTTGGTTCGCCGCTGTCAGTCCAAATTTTTCCGATGCATGGCGTAACGAGCAACATTATCCAACCGGATACCGTCTATTTCGGCAAAGAGACCGGCGAAAGTGGCCGGAAGGAACAAAGGAGGCGTTCCGCCATGCATATCGGGGGTCATTGGGATCGCACAAAGAGAAAAGGTCGGTTTCGGTACGCTGCGTTTCTTTTTGCCGTAATGCTTTTTGCCGCTTTCACGACCGGTTGCGGAAGTGCGGGCAGCAATTCGGCGGACACGGCCGCGTCGGGCGGATCGTATTCCGGCTCCGCGTCGTCGGCCAGCGCCCAATTCATGAGCACAAGTTCCTCTGCCGGTTACACCGGAGAAACCCTGGCCTTGGCCGACACCGGAACGGTACCCGAAGCCGGGATCGTTCCCGGAACGGCAACGCAACAAGCCGAGGTGCGCAAAATCATCTATTCGGCCGACGTCGTCATGGAAGTCGAGGATTTCGGCAAGGCCCAAACGGAGCTGGACAATCTGGTCGTCCTGTCGGGCGGTTACATGCTCCATTTCAGCGACAGCCGCAATGACAGGGAAATCGGAGGAAATTTCACGATCAAGGTGCCGTCGGACGGGTTCCGGTCTTTCCTGAAGCAACTGGAAACCTTGAAGAAGGGGAACGAATTTCGCCGCAGCGTGCGGGGACAGGACGTCACCGAGGAGTTTGTCGATCTGTCCTCCCGGCTCAAGGCGAAGGAGGCCGTCGAGGCGCGTTTGCTGGAGTTGATGAAACAGGCGACGGAAGCGCGGGATTTGCTCGAGTTTTCCAACGAGTTGGCCAGGGTGCAGGAAGACATCGAGTCGTACAAGGGCAAAATCCGCTACATCAATGAAAACGTGGCCTACTCGACGGTCAGTTTGCGCATGTACGAAGTGATCGACGACGGCATTCGCCGTCCCGGTGACGACTCGCTCCCCGCGCGGATTGCCGGCGCCTTCGTCAGCGGCGGGAAAGCGGTGCTCCGGTTTGTCAGTGACGCGCTCGTCATCCTGGCGGCTGCGCTGCCGGCACTCGTGTTGATCGCCGCCTTCGGCGTTCCGGTTTGGTGGTTTGTCCGCCGTTACCTGAAAAAACGGGCAGGCAAGGCGTCCGCTTCGGCTCGCGGCTTGTCGGGCGTCCGCCCTCTTGGCGAAGAGATGCCGGTGCCGGAATCATCGGTGTTGACGGGAAGTCTTGGGACCCACCCGACCGGAAAACCCGATAACGACATGGCCGGCAACAAGGCGGCGCGACCTGGCCAAACGGCCGAAAAACCCGGCAACCCGGCGAACGATCCGACCGGCGAACCGAGCGATAAGCCGCAAAGCAATCCGAAAAACGATCGGCCCGATCCGCACAACACCTGATTTTGGTCCCACTTGCCGGAAAACCAAAACATGAAAAGTCATTCTTTGTACCCAAAAATATCCTGCTTCAAGCAGGATTTTTTTGTTGAGTGGAGAAAAGGTATTCCAAAGTGGTGCAAAGTGGTGTAAAGTGGTGGATAAAGGGGGCGAAAGGGGGAGCCGGGGATGTTCATGGGTGAATATCAACACAGCATCGATGACAAAGGCCGTCTCATCATTCCGGCCAAGTTCCGCGATGCGCTCGGCCAAACCTTCGTCGTCACCCGCGGCCTTGACAACTGCCTTTTCGTATACCCGCAGCAGGAATGGTCCGTCATGGAACAAAAGCTGAAAGCCCTGCCCCTGATGAAATCCGATGCCCGCGCCTTCACCCGCTTCTTTCTGGCGGGCGCGACGGAATGCGAGCTGGACAAACAGGGAAGGGTAAACATACCCGCCAATTTGCGGGAGCATGCCGGGCTGGACAAAGATTGCGTCATCATCGGCGTATCCAGCCGGGTGGAAATCTGGAGCAAGGAGAACTGGGAATCGTATTCGAAGCTTTCGGAGCAATCGTTCAACGAGATTGCCGAAAAACTGGTCGATTTCAACCTGGATCTCTGACAGCGGGAGGAACGCGCCTTGTTTCGCCATGTCACGGTGCTTCTGAAAGAAGCGGTGGATGGGCTGAACGTGAAGCCGAACGGCATTTACGTGGACTGCACGCTGGGCGGAGCCGGTCATTCCGCCGCCATCCTGGAGAGGCTCGGACCGGGCGGACGGCTCATCGCCTTCGACCAGGACGAAACCGCCATCCGGAACGCCGAGCGCAAACTGGCAACCCATCTGGACCGGGTGACGCTGGTGAACGAAAATTTCCGCAAGCTGGAACAGGTGCTTTCCGAACTGCCCGTTCCGAAGAAAAACGGCGTCCCCCAGGTGGACGGCATCCTGTTCGATCTCGGCGTTTCCTCGCCGCAGCTGGATGAAGCGGAACGCGGCTTCAGCTATCAGCATGACGCGGATTTGGACATGCGCATGGACCGGCGGACGACACTGACCGCCGAGACCATCGTCAACGAATGGCCCCAGCGGGAAATTGCCCGCATCCTGTCCGAATACGGCGAAGAACGGTTCGCCGGCCGCATCGCCGCACACATCTGCAGGCGACGGGAATCGGCGCCGATCCGCACCACCGGCGAACTGGCGGAACTGATCAAGGAAGCCATTCCGGCCGCAGCGCGCCGCAGCGGCCCGCATCCGGCCAAACGCAGCTTCCAGGCGCTCCGCATCGCCGTCAACGACGAACTCGGAGCCTTCGAAGACGCGCTGAAACAATCGGTCAACTGTCTGGCATCCGGCGGAAGGGTGGCGGTCATCACGTTCCATTCGCTGGAGGACCGGATTTGCAAACAATTTTTTGCGAAATTTATTGAACGTTGCACGTGTCCGCCGGATTTTCCGGTCTGCACGTGCAAAAACGACAGCTTGCTCCGCGTTGTGACACGCAAGCCGATCGTGCCAAGTCCGGAAGAAATCGGCTCCAATCCGCGCGCCCGGTCGGCAAAACTGCGCATCGCGGAGAAACAATAACGGAAGTTCAGGCGAGGAGGAACTGCATGATGTACGTGCAGGGGAATCTGGCGATCAAGGAAAAACGGGAAGAACGGTCGTCCTACGGGGAAACGCGGCGCGTCGTGCGGCGCAGGAAGCCGATCCCGGTGAAAGAGAAACTTTTTTACCTGTTTGCCGTGCTCATTTGCGTGGCGGCCGCCGGGCTCGTCATTTTCCGTTATGCCCAAATCTACGAAGTGAACGCCAAAATCCAGCAAATGGAGAAAGAGATCCAGCGGCTGGAAAACGAAAACAACACCCTCCAACTGGAAGTGAACGTACTGAACGATCCGAAACGACTGATCGAACAAGCCAAGATGCTCGGCCTTCGCCCGGCGGAAGAGGGGGAAGTCAGCGAGATTCCGAACCGCTCCGCTTTGAAGGGCAGTGAAGTGGCGATCTCGAGTTACATCAGATAACGCCGGAAAGGCAGCCGAAGCCAATGGGGAAACGAATCCGCATCCGTACGTTGTTCGTGGGGGCGCTGTTCACCCTTCTTTTGTTCGGGGTCACGCTCAAACTTTATTGGGTGCAAGTAGTGGAAGGCGCGGAATTGCGCGCCAAAGCGGAAGAAATCTGGAGCCGTGAAGTGGTGTTGCAGCCGGAACGCGGGCTGATCGTGGACCGCAACGGCAACGTGCTGGCCCAGGACGGCGACGCGTATACGGTTGCCGTCAATCCGCGGCTGATCCATGAATACGGTCAAGAGGAGCTTGTCATTCACGTGCTGGCTCCTCTTCTTGGCATGGAGACGCCCGACGGTCTGGCGAAACTGCGCAGCCGCGTGACGGCGGTGAACAAGGAAGGCAAGCTGCTGGCCCAGGTGGAAATCCGCAACGAAGGATGGAAAATCGACCGCCAGACGGCGGAACAGATCAAAGAAGCGAAAGAAAAGTACGGCCTGCAGGGCGTCTATCTCATCGAGGGAAAAAAGCGCTATTATCCGGCAGGCAAGCTTGCGGCCTCCCTGCTCGGTTACGTGGACAAGGAAAACGTGGCGCGCAGCGGGCTGGAGCTGTATTTCGACGAACTGCTCCGGGGCAAGGAAGGGCGGATTTTGTACGAAAAGGACGCCCTCGGCTATGAATTGCCGGAGGGCAACGTTTCCGTCACCCTCCCGGAGGACGGGAAGCAGATCAAACTGACCATCGACCGGAACATCCAGCTGTTCATCGAAGAGGCGCTCGAAGCGATGGACGCGGAGTACCATCCGCAAGCTGCCACGGTGATTGCCGCCGATCCGAATACGATGGAAATCCTTGGCATGGCCAGCCTGCCGACCTATGATCCGAACGTGTACTGGCAATTTGCCGAGCGGCCGGACTTCGCCATGAACCGGGCGATCAGTTCCGCGTTCGAACCGGGATCGACGTTCAAAATCGTCACCTTGGCCGGCGCCGTCGAGGAAGGGTTGTTCGACCCGGATGCGACCTTCCAGTCGGGCCGCATCAACGTGGCCGGCACGGTCATGGGCGACCACAACAACCGGCAGGGCTGGGGGGAAATCACCTACCTGGACGGTCTGAAACGGTCCAGCAACGTCGCGTTCATCAAGCTCGGCTACGAAATGCTCGGTGCGGAGAAACTGCGCGAATACATCGAGCGGTTCGGTTTCGGGACGCCGACCGGCATCGAGCTTCCCGGTGAAATCAAGGGGAAAATCGACTTTCGCTACCCCGCCGAAGTGGCCAACGCCGCCTTCGGCCAGGGGGTCACGGTGACGGCGCTCCAGCAAATTGCCGCCATTTCGGCGGTGGCCAACGGCGGCGAGCTGTTGAAGCCGCACATCGTCAAAGAAGTTCTGGATCCCGAAACCGGGGAAGTGCTGGAATCCTACGAACCGCAAGTCGTGCGCCGGGTCGTGTCGGAATCGACGGCGCGCCAGGTGCGGGTATACCTGGAGCAGGTCGTCTCCGACCAAAACATCGGCACGGGCCGCCGGGTATACCTGGACGGTTACCGGGTGGCGGCCAAGACGGGGACGGCCCAGAAGGTCGTGAACGGAAAGTATGCCAACGACCGCTACGTCGTGTCCATCATCGGTTTCGCGCCGGCGGACGACCCGAAAATCGCCCTCCTGGTCGTCGTCGACGATCCGGACATCGGCGGCGATTACCGGAGAGGCAGCGAAGTGTCCGCACCGCTGTTCAGGGAAATCATGCTCAAAACGCTGCGCTACCTGGGCGTGGAGAAAGAAGGCACGAAGGTCGGCATCACCCAATGGAAAAACGTGTCCGCCCTCACCATGCCGGATTTGACCGGCAAAACCGTCAGCGAAGCGGCGGGCGTTCTGGCGAGGTACGGCATTGTCGTCGAAAACGTGGGCGTCGGCGGCAAGGTGACGGTCCAGTATCCGGCGGCAGGCGAGGCGGTATCGGCCGAACAGAAGGTGTATGTGCTGACCGGCGACGCGAAATACGCCGATTTTCCCGACGTGACCGGCCGTCCGATGCGGGACGTCCTGGAAATCTGCTCGCTCCTCGGTGCGGAATGTTCGTTCACCGGGGAAGGCTATGCGGACAGCCAGTCCGTCGTGAAAACGGGAGATTCGAACCGGGTTCAGGTGAATTTTTCGCCCTACCGTCCGGGAACGGAACATGGCGGCGGATCGAACGGCGGCAGGGAGGGCGGTTCTTCCGGGACGGAAGACGGCACCCCGGCGGCACCGACGGTCGGCTGACGAAGACGGGAATGGATCACCCGGCTCACGCTGTGATGCCGCCCGGCTCACGCTGTGATGCCGCCCGGCTCACCCCGTGATGCCGCCCGGCCGGCTTGTTCTAACCCCCTCGCGGATTGAATAGGCTCTTGGTGAACGGGGATTCACCGATTCGCCGAATCCGTCGGGGGGGAGAACGGATTGAAAGTATCCGAAGCCACCATCAGGCGGCGCCTGGCCGTGATGCTGTTCGCCGGCCTTTTCGTGTTTCTGGCGCTGATCATGCGCCTTGCCTGGGTGCAACTTTGGCAAGGCGACGAGCTCGCTGCCCGGGCGGAAGATTCGTGGCGGCGCAACATTCCGTTCGCCGCGAAACGCGGCGACATTCTCGACCGCAACGGCGTCCGCCTCGCCTACGACGTCAGCACGCCGACGGTGATGGCCGTTCCCGCCCAGGTGAAGGATCCGGAAGCGACGGCCGCGGCACTGTCCCGCGTGCTCGACATGAGCGAAGACAACCTGCTGAAACTGCTGACGAAACGGCAGCTCGTGGTCAAACTGCAACCTGCCGGCAGGAAAATATCACCGGAGAAGGCGGAGGAGATCGAACGGCTCGGTTTGCCGGGCATCCACGTGGCGGAAGACCACAAGCGCTACTATCCGAACGGCACGCTGGCCGCCCACGTGCTCGGGTTTACCGGCATCGACAGCCAGGGGCTTTCCGGCGTCGAACTGCAGTACGACGACCGGCTGAAGGGCATCGCCGGCCACGTTTCCTTCCTGGCGGACGCCCGGGGCAGGCAAATGCCCGGATCCGTCGACCGGTACACGGAGCCGAGGGACGGGCTGCATTTGCAACTGACCATCGACCGGCAAATCCAGGCGATCATGGAGCGGGAAATGGACCAGGCGGTGCTCCAGTACCAACCCAAGCACGTGATCGGCATTGCCATGGATCCCGGCAGCGGGGAAATTCTCGCCATGGCTTCGCGTCCCACCTTCAATCCCGCCGATTACCAGGCTTTCGATCCCGAAATCTACAATCGCAATCTGCCGATCTGGATGACGTACGAACCCGGCTCCACCTTCAAGATCATTACGCTGGCGGCGGCGCTGGAAGAAGGCAAGGTGGACCTGCACAACGAGCATTTTTATGACAACGGGTCCATCGAGGTGGCCGGCGCCAGGCTCCGTTGCTGGAAAAAGGGCGGGCACGGCAGCCAGACGTTCCTGCAGGTGGTGGAAAACTCCTGCAACCCCGGTTTCGTCGTGCTCGGCCAGCGGCTTGGCAAGGAAACGCTGTTCGACTACATCCACAAATTCGGCTTCGGGAAGAAAACGGGCGTCGATCTGGCCGGCGAAGCGACGGGCATTTTGTTCGACGAGAGGGACGTCGGCCCGGTGGAACTGGCCACCACCGCCTTCGGCCAGGGGGTTTCGGTCACCCCCATCCAACAGGTGGCCGCGGTGTCCGCCGCCGTCAACGGCGGCCTCCTGTACCGTCCCCATGTGGCCAAGGCATGGGTCCATCCGGAAACGGGCGAGACGGTGGAAGAAATCAGGCCGGAACCGGTCCGCCGGGTCATTTCGGAAGAGACGAGCCGCAAGGTGCGGGAGGCGCTGGAAAGCGTGGTCGCCAACGGCACCGGGCGGAACGCCTTCATCGACGGATTCCGTGTCGGCGGCAAAACGGGAACGGCGCAGAAAGCGCAAGGCGGCCGGTATCTGGCGGACGAACACATCGTCTCCTTCATCGGCTTCGCGCCGGCGGACGATCCGAAAATCGTCGTGTACGTGGCGGTGGACGATCCCCAGGCCATCCAGTTCGGCGGCCTGGTCGCGGCGCCGATCGTGCGCAACATTCTGGACGACGCGCTTCGCTACATGGGCGTGGAGCCGCGCAGGGAGCAGGTGGAAAAACGGATTCGTCCGGAGTTCGGCGACGTTCCGTACGTGGAAGTGCCCGATCTCGTCGGCATGACCATCGGCGAACTCTTGCAGGACATCGGCTCCGATTTTCGCATCGTGAAAGCCGGGCGGGGACAGACGGTCATCAGCCAGGCGCCGAAGCCGGGAACCCGCCTCGAGCGGGGGTCGGAGATTCGCATTTTTCTCGCGGATGTGAAGGCGAACAATGAATAGGCGATTGCCCAATCGTGCTATAATGGGGAAAGCGGAAAAGAACGGGAGATGACGGGAATGGCGATGTTGTTCAGGGAGTTGGCGGATTTGCTTGCAATGTCCAGGCTCGTCGGCGACGGGAATGTGACCGTGACCGGCGTACAGTCGGACCACCGGCTCATCGAGCCGGGCGACGTGTTCGTCTGCATTCCCGGCGCGGTCCATGACGGACACAAGTTTGCCGCGGAGGCGGTGGCCAAGGGCGCCCGAGCGCTCGTTGCGGAGAAGGAGTTGCCGTTTCTCCCGGTCCCGCAGCTGATCGTGAAAAACACCCGGCACGCGGTCGGCCGGATCGCCGCCCGCATCCACGGATACCCGAGCCGCGAAATGAAACTGGTCGGCGTCACCGGAACGAACGGAAAAACGACCGTGACCTGGCTGATCGACCGCATTTTTGCGGATGCCGGCTTCCATACCGGCGTGCTCGGCACCGTCGGCGTGAAATACGGCGACGTGCGGCTGCCCGCGGAACGGACGACCCAGGAAGCGCCGGAGCTGCAGCGGACGCTGCGCTGGATGGCGGACGCCGGGGTCGACGTATGCGCCATGGAAGTGTCCAGCCACGCCCTGGAACTCGGCCGCGTCAAAGGATGCCGTTTCCGCACGGCGATCTTTACCAACCTGACCCAGGACCATCTGGATTGGCACGGCACGATGGAGCGGTACCGCGAAGCCAAGGGGCTGCTGTTCGCCCGCCTCGGAAACGGTGAAGAAAGCGGAGACGGCCGGACATTCGCCGTGTTGAACGCCGATGACGACGCTTCCGAAACATTTGCCCGGCTGACGGGGGCTCAGGTGATCACCTACGGCATCGAACGGGAGGCGGACGTGACGGCGAAAGACATCTCCGTCCATCTGAAAGGAACGTCGTTCGTGCTGGAGACGCCCTTCGGTTCCCGCCCGGTGCGGATGAAACTGATCGGCCGGTTCAACGTGCAAAACGCCCTTGCCGCGGCTGCCGCTGCCCTGGCGGAAGGCATCGGGCTCGATTCCGTCGTCCGTTCCCTGGAAGCGGCGGAACCGGTGGAAGGCCGGATGCAGACGGTGGATGCGGGACAAGATTTTCTCGTGCTGGTGGATTACGCCCATACCCCGGACGGGCTGGAAAATGCGCTCCGAAGCGTTTGCCAGTTCGCCGAAGGCAAAATCATCACCGTGTTCGGCTGCGGCGGAGACCGTGACCGGTCGAAACGTCCCGCCATGGGGCGCATCGCCGCCGAATACAGCGATCTCGTTTTCGTCACGAGCGACAACCCGCGCAGCGAAGAACCGATGGCCATCATCCATGACATATTGGAAGGCGTTCGAGACAGCGGTTATCCGGAAGAACGGTGCGTGGCGGTGGAGGATCGCCGCGAAGCGATCCGGCGAGCCGTCGCCGCAGCGGAGAAGGGGGACGTCGTGCTGATCGCCGGCAAGGGGCACGAAACGTACCAGATTTTGAAAAGCGGCACGATCCCGTTCGATGACCGCGAAGTGGCCCGCGAAGCCCTCGGAGGGCTCAAGCGATGATCCGGGCCAGTCTTTCGCAAATCGCCGCGATGATTCCCGGGGCGGAAGCGGACGCCGCACACCGGGACGTGCAGGTGGCCGGCGTCGGCCGGGACACGCGGGAACCGCTGGCCGGGCGGCTGTTCATACCGCTCGCCGGAGAGCGGTTTGACGGGCACGATTTTGCCGGAGACGCCCGTCGTCTCGGTGCGGCGGCGACCTTGTGGCAACGGGACCGCGGGGCGCCGCCGTCGGGTTTGCCGGCGGTGCTCGTGGACGACACGCTGGAGGCGCTGCAGCAACTGGCGGCTGCATACCGGCGCCGTCTCGGCGTGAAGGTGATCGGCGTCACCGGCAGCAACGGCAAGACGTCGACGAAGGACATGATCCATGCCGCATTGTCCGCCGCCCGTCGCGTCCACAAAACGAAAGGCAACCTGAACAACCATATCGGCCTTCCCTTCACCATCCTGGAGATGGCGGAAGATGCCGAGTTTGCCGTTCTGGAAATGGGCATGAGCGGCACGGGGGAAATCGCGGCGCTGTCGAACATCGCCGCGCCCGATGTCGCCGTCATCACCAACGTCGGCGAGGCGCACCTCATGCAGCTCGGCAGCCGGGAAGCGATCGCGCGGGCGAAATTCGAAATCATAAGCGGCCTCGTGCCCGGCGGCGCCCTCGTCTGGCACGGCGATGAACCGCTGCTCGATGCGCTCGTCCGGGAGCACGACGAACGGCTGCCCGCCGCGAGGATCCGCTTCGGCGCCGGGCATGGCAACGATTACTATCCGGATCACGTCGAGATCTCCCTGACGGGGAGCCGGTTCACGGCGGTTCCCCGCAGCGGCGCCGCCATCCGCGACCTGTCCGTGCCGCTTCCCGGCCGCCACAACGTGCTCAACGCCTTGGCCGCGGTGGCCGTCGCCCGGCTGTTCGGCGTGCCGGACGACCGGATCCGGGAAGGGCTTTCCGGCATGCAGCCGACGGGCATGCGCAGCGAAACGGTGCGGGCCGCGTCCGGCGCCACGCTGATCAACGACGCCTACAACGCGAGTCCGACTTCCATGAAAGCCGCGCTGACGCTCCTTGGCGAACTTCCTTGCGGCGGATGGAAAATCGCGGTGCTCGGCGACATGCTGGAGCTTGGGGAAGCGGGCGGACGGCTGCACCGGGAAATCGGAGATTTCCTGTCGCCCGGGGTCGTGGATTTCGTGTTGACTTACGGCGACCTTGCGGCATATATTGCGGAGGAGTGCCTGCCCCGTTTTGCGGACGGGCGTGTGGAAGCCTTCCGGGACAAGACGCTCCTGGCGGAGCGGCTGAAACGGCTGGCCGGACCGGGCGATCTCGTGCTGTTCAAGGCTTCCCGCGGCATGCGGCTGGAAGAAGTCATCCAGGCGCTTGTTTGAGATTTTCAGAGTTGGAAAAGAGGGTGCAGGGTGGATTTTTCCGTCGTTTTGATCACCATGGGGGCAGCCTTCGTGCTGTCCGTCATCCTTGGTCCCTTGCTGATTCCGCTTCTCAGAAGGCTGAAATTCGGGCAGCAGATCCGGGCGGAAGGCCCGGCGGGACACCAGAAGAAAAAAGGAACGCCGACGATGGGCGGCATCATCATTTTGCTGACGATGGCCATCGCGTATTACCGGTTCGCCGAAACCGGACGGGAATTTTACATCCTGCTTGTCGCCTCCCTCGGCTCGGGCTTCGTCGGTTTTCTGGACGACTACATCAAAATCGTGTTCAAACGGTCCCTCGGCCTGACCGCCCGGCAAAAACTGCTCGGCCAGCTCATCGTGGCGATTGCCGTCTGCTGGATGCTGGCGTCGATCGGGCACGACACGTCCGTGTACTTCCCGCCGCTGGACGTGTCCCTGAATTTGTCCTGGCTGTATTATCCGTTTTTCATCCTGTTCATGCTCGGTTTTTCCAACGCGGTCAATTTCACGGACGGGCTTGACGGTCTGCTGTCCGGCACGGGCGCCATCGCCTTCGGCGCGCTCTGCATCATCGCCATGTACCGCACCGAACCGGAAGTGGCCGTGTTCAGCGCGGCGATGATCGGGGCGTTGCTCGGATTTCTCGTGTTCAACGCGCATCCGGCGAAAGTGTTCATGGGCGACACCGGTTCCCTCGGCATCGGCGGCGGACTGGCCGCGGCGGCCGCATTGACGAAGACGGAACTGATGCTCCTCTTGATCGGCGGCGTGTTTGTCATCGAAATCGTGTCGGTGGTGCTGCAGGTCATTTCGTTCAAAACGAGGGGCAAACGCATTTTCAAAATGAGTCCGATCCATCACCATTTTGAACTGTCCGGCTGGTCCGAATGGCGGGTCGTCGTCACCTTCTGGGCGGTCGGCCTGCTGTTTGCGGCGGGCGGAATCTTTCTGAACGAGGGGTTTTGAGCGATGCGGCATCCACGGGAATATCGGGACCAGGACGTGCTCGTGCTCGGCCTGGCCAAAAGCGGACAAGCGGTGGCGAAGGTGTTCGCCGCCCGCGGTGCCCGCGTGACGGTGAACGACGCCAAGCCGCGGGAAGCGTGCCCGGAAGCGGACGGGCTGGAACGGCTCGGCATCCGCGTCGTCTGCGGCGACCATCCCGACGGCATCGTGCACGAAGGCATCCGGCTCGTGGTGAAAAATCCCGGCATCCCGTACCGCATCCCGCCGCTCGTGAAAGCGGCCGAGCTTGGCATCGAGATCGTCACCGAAGTGGAAGTGGCGTGGCATCTGGCCAAAGGGCCGATCATCGGCATCACCGGCACGAACGGCAAAACGACGACCACCAGCTGGGCGGGCGCCATGCTGGAAGCGTCCGGCATGCATCCGGTGGTGGCCGGCAACATCGGCCGCCCGCTCTGCGAAGCGGCGGAAGAAGCCGAACCGGGCCGGTGGCTCGTGGCCGAGCTCAGCAGCTTTCAGTTGAAGGGCACGACGGATTTCCGTCCGACGATCGCCTGCCTGCTCAACTTCAGTGAAACCCACATGGACTGGCACGGCACGATGGAGGACTATTGGGCGTCCAAAATCCGGCTGTTTGCCAACCAGACGGAGGCAGAGATTGCCGTCCTGAACTGGGACGACCCCGCTTGCCGGGATTTGGCCCCGCGGCTTGCCGCCCGCGTCATCCCGTTCTCCGCCTGCGGAGAGCCGGAAGGCGTTGCGGCGGGAGAAGGCCGGTTTTCATCCGGCTCCGTCTGGGCCGAAAGCGGGAACATCGTGCTGCGCGAACCGGACGGAAGCCGGGTGGCGCTGTTGCCCGCGCGCGATCTTGGCATCGCCGGGAGACACAACCTGGAGAACGGCCTGGCCGCCGCGGCGGTCGCCCGGGCGGCGGGCGCAAACCCCGCCGCCATCGCGGAAGTGCTCCGCACGTTCCGCGGCGTGGAGCACCGCCAGGAGCTGGTCCGGGAAGTCGCCGGCGTCCGCTGGTACAACGATTCCAAGGCGACCAACGCCGCCGCGGCGTCGAGGGCGCTTGACGCTTTCCGGGAACCGATCGTCTGGATCGGCGGCGGACTGGACCGGGGCGCCGATTTTCGCGATCTGATGCCCGGGCTTGCCGGGAAGGTCAAGGCGGCGGTGGTGCTGGGCGAAACCCGCCACAAGCTGGCGCAAGCGGCCCGCGACGCAGGCGTGGCGATCGTCCGCGTCGTCGACGCGGATTCCCGGGAGCAGGCGGCGGAAGCCGTGGAGGAAGCGGTTCGCCTCGCGGCCCGGGAAGCACAGGCCGGTGACATCGTCCTGTTTTCCCCGGCGTGCGCCAGCTGGGACATGTTTGCTTCTTACGAGGAACGCGGACGCATGTTTAAGGCGGCGGTGCATAGGCTGTAGATAGACAGCCCGTACGATTCAGGAGGTAGTGATCGTGCCGAATACCCGCCCAGCCCCCGATTTCTGGATTTTGTTTTCCGCCATGGCGATTTTGGCCATCGGCGTCGTGATGGTATACAGCGCCAGCGCTGTGCTCGCGCTGCACGATTACGGCGACAGCTTCTATTACCTGAAACGCCAGCTGGCGTTTGCCGCCCTCGGCGTCGTCGGCATGGCGCTGACGATGAACGTGGACTACCGGCTGTGGAAAAAATACGCCGGCGCCGCGCTCGTCATCGGTTTCGCCCTGCTCGTCCTGGTGCTCATTCCGGGCATCGGCGTCGTCCGGGGCGGGGCGCGCAGCTGGCTCGGCATCGCGTCCTTCGGCATCCAGCCGTCGGAATTCATGAAACTGGCCATGGTGCTGTTCGTCGCCAAGACGCTGGCGGACCAGCCTTCGCGCATCGTTTCGTTCGCTTCCGGGCTGCTCCCGATGCTGGCTGTGCTCGGAGCCGCCTTCGGCCTCATCATGCTGCAGCCCGATCTCGGCACCGGCGCGGTGCTCGTCGGCGCCACGCTGATGGTCATCTTCGCTGCGGGGGCCAGGATCAAGCATTTGGCCTGGCTCGGCGTCGCCGGAGCGGCCGGCCTGGCCGCGCTCATTGCCGCGGCACCCTACCGGCTCAGGCGGATTACGGCGTTTCTCGATCCGTGGTCCGATCCGCTCGGCGCCGGGTACCAGGCGATCCAGTCGCTTTATGCCATCGGCCCCGGCGGGCTCGTCGGCCTCGGCCTCGGGATGAGCCGTCAGAAATACAGCTATTTGCCGGAGCCGCAAACGGATTTCATCTTTTCGATCATTGCGGAAGAGCTTGGGTTCATCGGCGGCGCCACCGTCATTGTGCTGTTTTTCCTGCTCGTCCTGCGCGGCCTCCGGACGGCGATCGGAGCGCCCGATGCCTTCGGCAGCCTGCTTGCCGTCGGCATCGTCGGCATGATCGCCGTGCAGGTCGTCATCAACATCGGCGTCGTCACCGGCCTTTTGCCCGTCACCGGCATTACGCTGCCGCTCGTGTCGGCGGGCGGCTCTTCGCTGACGATGATGCTGGCATCCATCGGCATATTGCTCAACATTTCCCGGCATGCCAGGTAAACCGCCCGGCCAGGCGCGGCCCTCCGAAACGGGGGCTCGCGTGCCGGGCTTTGCGGCATACGGAACGTTTTGGAGGGAGAGGCGGATCGACATGGGGAAAATCGTGTTTACCGGCGGCGGCACGGCCGGCCATGTCATGCCCAATATCGCGCTGTTCAAAACTTTGCGGGACGAGGGCTGGTCCCTTTGGTACATCGGGTCGCACGACGGGATCGAACGGGACATCATCACCGGTCTCGAAGGATTCGGCGACATTCCGTATTACGGCATTTCCACGGGCAAACTGAGGCGGTATTTCGACCTGAAAAATGTCAAGGACCCGTTCCGCGTGCTGTGGGGTGTCTGGCAGGCTTGCCGGCTGATCCGCAACATCAGGCCGGATCTCGTGTTTTCCAAGGGCGGTTTCGTGTCCGTGCCGGTGGTCGTGGCGGCTCGGCTGTGCGGCGTGCCGGTCATCATCCATGAATCGGACATGACGCCCGGGCTGGCGAACAAAATTGCAGTGCCGTTCGCAACCCGCGTGTGCGCCACGTTTCCCGAAACGATGGACCATTTGCCGAAGGAGAAGGCGGTTCTCACCGGATCGCCGATCCGCGCGGAACTGCTCGCCGGCGACGCCAGCAGGGGCCGCATGCTTTGCGATTTCGTCCGGGGCAAGCCTGTGTTGCTGGTGATGGGCGGCAGCCTCGGCTCGCAGGTGATCAACCGTGCCGTCCGGGACAGCCTGGACAGGCTGTTGAAACAGGTGCAAATCGTCCACATTTGCGGCAAGGGCAATCTCGATCCGGCGCTGACAGGGAAGGCGGGGTACCGCCAATTCGAGTTCGTCGGGGAGGAGCTGGCCGATTTGCTGGCCATGGCCGACGCAGCGGTATCCCGCGCCGGCGCCAACGCCATCTTCGAATTTCTCGCCGCGGAAAAACCGATGCTGCTCATTCCGCTGTCGCGCCGGGCGAGCCGCGGTGACCAGATCCAGAACGCGGCTTCGTTCGAGAAGCGGGGGTTCAGCATGACGCTGCCGGAGGAACGGCTGACGCCGGACACCCTGGTGAGCGCGGTGCAGCAACTGCTGGACAAGCGGGAACATATCCGGCGGAACATGCGGAAATACGGCGCAGGCACCGGCAACGAAGCGATCCTGGCGCTGATCCGCAAAACGGCCGGGACATCGGGCAAAACTTGAACGGGAAACAAGTGCGGAATCCAACACAAAACCAAACGCAAAACCAAACCAAACCAAACGCTGACCTATTGCAATGCCGATCGCAGAGTCAACTCCGGAACCAAACGCGGAAACCTGTGCGGAGAAGCATTTCCGGAGAAGCAAGCCGGGCAACCGGCACCACGATTATGGGCGGCTGTCACACTCGATGCCGGGCCGACATACGATAACCTAGAAAACCCGGCCAATCTCCGTCAGCCCTCAATTTCAAGCGAAGGAGGCAAGTCGGATGGAACACCTCTTGGCGGAACTGGCGTCCCTCGACGTCGGCCAACTGCTCCCGAACGAGCCGATGGCTCCGCATACGACATGGCACATTGGCGGTCCTGCGGACCTTATGGTCATTCCCGGGACGAAGGACCAGCTCGTTCGGCTCGTCGGGGCGCTGCATGAACGGCAGGTGCCCTGGATGGTCATCGGCCGGGGCAGCAACTTGCTGGTGACCGACAAAGGCATTCGCGGCGTTGTGATCAAGCTGGGCGGCGGCTTTGACGACGTTCGGTTCGAAGGGAAAACCGTTCATGTCGGCGGCGCGTTCAGCATGATCAAACTGTCCGTTCTGGCCGGCAAGCAGGGGCTGACCGGATTGGAATTCGCCGGCGGCATTCCCGGTTCGGTGGGGGGCGCCGTCTTCATGAACGCGGGGGCGCTCGGCGGCGAGATGGCCAGGGTTTTGAAGGTTGCCGAAGTGTTGCTGGAAACCGGCGAGTTGACATGGATGACGGCGGAAGAGCTTCAGTTTTCCTACCGGCATTCCCGCCTCCAGGCCATGAAGGGGATCGTGACGGAAGCGGTTCTCGAGCTGGAGCACGGGGACCGCAAAGAGATCGCGGCGGCGATGGCCACCTACAAGGATCGGCGCCTGCGCACGCAGCCGCTCAAGGAAAACAGTGCGGGCAGCGTCTTCCGCAATCCGGCGGGACATCACGCGGCCCGTTTGATCGAAGAAGCGGGGCTGAAAGGATTCCGAGTCGGCGGCGCGTGCGTTTCGCCGCTTCATGCCAATTTCATCGTCAACGCCGGTGAAGCGACGGCAAGCGACGTCCTCACCCTGATCGAACACATTCAGGCCGTTGTCGAGGAGCGGTTTGGCGTGCGTTTGATACCTGAAGTACGGGTGGTGGGTGAGCGGTAATTCGGAGGTGAGACATTGGAGAAACTGATCATCGAGGGCGGAAAACCTCTCGTTGGTACCGCGCGCATTCACGGAGCGAAAAATGCGGCCCTGCCGATTTTGGCTGCAGCCATCCTGGCCAAAGGCGTGCATGTCATCGAAAATGTGCCCCGCTTGCTGGACATTGACGTGATGCTGGATATCCTGTCGGCGCTCGGTTGCCGCTCCGAGCGGTACGGCGACCGGATCGTGCTGGACACGACGGCGC
>Ga0310827_100972_pt1 | contig 17114 bp, 19 predicted proteins | sample WT_ome_2_FD_201309 | JGI IMG/M metagenome (GOLD analysis project Ga0310827, IMG submission 201309) | Sorghum-adapted microbial communities enriched on wild type (WT) sorghum from Joint BioEnergy Institute, Emeryville, California, United... ... | reverse complement strand
CAAAGTCGCTAGCATATTCTAACTTCGGAACAATAATGGATGACCGAAAAGTGTATAGCAGCGCTGCTAAAATCACAAACGGAGCCAATGAGAAAACCGTTTTTAAGTTCTCTTCCGTGTAAACAAATGTGATTAACTCTTTCGGTCTTAATAAAATTTCTTTTAAGTCGCCTCCGTTCCCGATCATATAAAACAATCCCATCAGAACATAGGCAGCTATAACGGTCAACACAACACTAGCGAATATTGGCTTCCAGGCATCTTTTTTAAAGTTCATCGTGATTTCCTCTCCCCCTTAGCGTTCAAATTCTTGACCACGATATCTTCTGCGTTGCCGTTTCTTCGTTGGGTCTTTCTCATATTTCTTGCGATCATTCGCTCGTTGTGCTTCTTCTATCGCTTCTAACAAGCCATCAGCCACATGTTGCCGGTATTGATACTCCATGATCTGCGCTTCTGTTTCAGGTTTTGGCATACGTTCGAGTTTTTGTTGTTCGCTAACGTGGATATGGCGCAAATCTGCTTCAAGGTCTTTACTGCTTTCTCCACGTTCCACCAGCTCATGCAACCGCAATAAGGCTGCCGTGTTCGTGATCGATACATCTCTGCCATAATGCTCGCTCAAAATGGCTTGCAAAACGGCTTTATTTTCTTCAAGCTCCTTGCTCATCTTTTCTTTTCTTAACATGCATTGCTCGATCTTCCGGCTTACTTCAAAAGCCTTGTCAAAGTCTCTTGCCTTCAATGCCTCCATGCGCTCTTTCGATTGCTTCTGAATCGTGCGATTCAAAACGAAGAGACTTTGATACATGTTTCGGGTTTGCTCCGCGAAGGTCGGCATCCGATGAGTCTCTTGCTCTTTCTTCGCTGCATAAGCCGGAATGTCACTTTCCGGCAACACATTCCCTGTGTCCTTAAAGTATTGAACAGCATGATATTTTTCTTCAATCCGGAAGTCAGCTCCGGCATGAGGATACAAGACTCGGAACTCTTCTTCTGTTAGCCGTTTTTGCACTTCCAGTGCTAATTCGGCTTTCTTCAGAACAGCTTCGTATTTGGTTAACTCGTTTTCAAAGGATTTCTCCATCTCTTTAAGTTGAGCGATTTTTTCTCTTAGTTGCTCATTAAATTTTCCTGGATGGAAGCCGTACTGAATCACTTGTTTTGGTTCTTGCTGATACGCATGATACGCCTTATTGATGACATTCTTAAGCGCTCGCAGCTTCAGCTGCTGGCTGTCGATTTTTTTCTTCCAATTTCCTTCAGCAAGATCATGATATACACGTCTTGCTACAGCAAAATCAACATACGTTTTTGCGCGTTTAGCAACCAAAAGCAGTGATGCTTTTTCTACATCGTTTAAAGAGGCATTTTTACGAATGGATTCGATCGTTTCGTTCAATGATTTTTCTTCTTGATATTCAGAAATGGATACAACTTTTTCCTGTTGTTTTAACGCTTTTAGTTCTTGATTAATACGTTGAATTTCTTGATTCAATTTGCCGTAATATGTAACCGGCTCATACGGTTTTCCTTGCTTTTCAGCTTCTCTTTTCATTCGTTGTTCATATTGATACGCCTCACGAGAAAGACGAATTTGAGGTACTTTATCAATTCCTTGTTTCTCATAACTTTCATGAGAAACTCGGTCATTGATTCCTTTTTCTTTAAATTTTTCGTTGATCCGATCGGCGAAATTTTTTCTCCATTTCAGAAGCGTTTCTTTATCATTCCAGTTTGTTAAATGAACGGATTTTCCGTTCACTTTTTTACGTTTCTTCCCCCACGTTCCATCTTCATTAAACGGACGCATCGTTAACATGATGTGAGCGTGTGGATTATGTTTTTTATCACGGTGAATGGCGATATCTGCTACCATTCCTTCATCTGCAAAATTCTCTTTACAAAAGTCCAAAAGTAATTGCGTTTGCTCTTCATTGGTTAATTGTGTTGGAAGAGCGACGATGATTTCTCTAGCTAATTGAGCGTTATGTTGTTTTTCAACTTTCTCCACTTCGTTCCATAAACGTTCGCGATTGTAGACCCACTCTGGAGCATGTTTTGGCGCAAGAATATAAGTTTCCGGAGGAATGTCACGATGGCCGTATTTTTTCGTTAATCCATCCCGTTCTGAATACAATGCTTCTCCACTTCGATAGGCAGCACAAGCAACGGCTGAACGATTTGATTTACTAATGATTTGTGTACGGAATAGAAAGTATGCCATCGTCATTCCTCCTTTCTTAATTTTTTTAGCCCCTGCGGGTCATTTGTCGAAGACAAACTTTTTATCGAGCGAAGCGAGTTCCCATTTACCCCTGAAAGGGGTATAAATGGGCACTCATTTCATTCGTGACTTCATTATACCATAATTTTCTTATTTTGGATAGACATAAAATTCCTCATCATGTAAAATATTCTTAAGAAATATTCAAAGAAGAAAGGATGAATGAAATGGCAAGAAAAGACCCTTTGTCCAGAGCACAAGAGATTGAGGAACAGATCAAAAAATTGCAGGAGAAGCAGCGAAAATACATCGAGCAAGCTCAAAAAGAAATCGGTCAATATCTAATGGAAACGTGGGATATTGAAGATATTGAACAGGCGAAATTGTTGATCGACGAATTCAAAGAAGAAGCAAAAAAATATTTCAACAATGAACACAACGCGGAGGAATCCAATGGAAAAGAAACGTCCGATCAGTGATCTGCAAAAACGAATTGAACAGCTGGAAGAAAGGAAACGACAAATATTAAGATTAACAAAAGAACACGAACGTAAAAAAAGAGCGCATCGGTTAATACAAACCGGCGCACTGGCGGAAAAATACTTCGAATTGGAACACTTGACAATCCCAGAACGAGAAGAATTGTTTAAGATTTTTGCTAACTACATCAACGAAAAAAAGCCGGATAAATTTAAGAAAAAAGAATAAGGAGGCCACAGTTAATATGGACTCCCGAGATCACATCAACCAAAGTTTGTATGAGATACTTGAAGAGATTTTGGAAAAGGCTAAACGGTCACGAAAGTTAAATCCTCCCTCTCTTGAAAAAAGCGAATTGGAAGAAACTAAATCAAACGAAAAATCACTTAAAACTCTACTGAAGGCAAAAGAAAACCTGAACGATCTTAAACAGAAGCTGATGGAAAACCCGAAAAAGAATAAAAAAGAATTGGAACGCCTACAACGCATAGAATCGAAACTAGAAGTGAGCATTCGAAAAGCAGAGAGACGAGAAATCGCAAGAGCGCTAACTTCGTTAAAAAAAGACCCAAAACGAACCGTTTTTCGTTTAGTGGAAGCTAAAGACAGGTTAATGATTTTGAAAACAAAACTACAGGAAAATCCTCGGCGATACAAAGCCGAATTGCAGCGAATGGAGAAACTAGAACAACGGCTGAATCAAAAAATTGAAAACGCTCGGTTAAAAACACTTAGAAGAGCCATCATGTATATTGAAAAAAATCCTAAACGATATAAGGAAGAGCTTCAGCGCTTCAACGAATTGGAATCAAGACTAAAACAAGAGTTAGAAGAAAAACGAACGCAAGAAAAAGCTAAAGGAAAGGATTTAGAGTTAATCCGATGATCTTTTTCTTTTATACACCAATCTGAGAAGCCGTTTTTTTTTAGGTATTTATTTTTGGCTCTTTTATTCAGCTGCCATAGCATCGGCTTTTGTTACATGTACAGTGCCATGTGGATGTTGTGGAGGCGCATATATCGAGTAAAGTTTTAGCGGGATATTACCTGTATTGATTACATTGTGCCATGTTCCAGCAGGTATCATAATGGCAGAGTCATCATAGACTTTTCTTTCAAAGTTTAAATTATCTTTACTTCTGCCCATTTGAACAATTCCTTGACCTTGTTCAATACGTAAGAATTGATCAACGTTAGGGTGAATTTCCAAACCAATATCTTCTCCAACATTGATACTCATCAATGTGACTTGCAAATGTTTTCCTGTCCATAAAGCAGTACGATACGTATTGTTTTGCTTTGCAGCCGCATTGATATTAACTACAAACGGTTCTGGTCCATAATCTTTTAACTTGATTTTACCCCTTCCCAAACCTAGTTGTTTAGCATACTCTATCTCATTAGGAATAGTCCAGTAAACAGGCTGTCTTCCATAGTTATACATTGGCACGTTAACATAATAAGGATATGGATATGGGTAAGGAACATAGTACATTTTTCTCGCCTCCTCGTATATTTCAAAAATAATCCTATGCATTATGTTTAGGGAAAAATGATCCTTTAATAAAAGGAGAACACATATTTTATTCATGAATAATATGTGTTCTCCTTTATTTTCACCTCTCTGATCCCCTTTCTGTTGATTTTCATTCGTTCTGATAGGCCTCTCCATTTTACAAATGAATGAATAAAGAATTCAATTTGAATGAATAGTGAATGATAATATCTCCTAATAAATGAATAATGAATTTAAAATAAATTAAATATGAATGAAAAATAATAATGAATCTTATATGATTTAAATTTGCATTTAAAATACATTCAAAAATATTTGTTTTTTAAATTCATTTTGATTGATTATATAATACTAATGCTTTATAATGTAGATAAGAATTAATTATAAATTCGATTTGAATTCAAAATGAATTATTAGGGGGAGTTTAAATGAAATTAGTGGTGGCTAATGATATTGGGAATTCGGAAACAAAAATGATCGTGAACGATACGCTCATAAAACAACCATCGGTGGTCAAACGTCTGTTATCCAAGCCAAATGTGACGGAAACAAATGTGGAAAAAAACATTGCTAATTTGTTGGATGAATTGATTGTTCATGTAACAAGTAACGCTATTAAACGAAGTGGCCTATACTTCATCGGAAAACGCGCCAATATGACGGCCGATAAAGTAGAAAATATGAATATCAAATTAGGGAATAAATCAAAACACGATATTCCAGTCCTAATGACGCTATCGATGCTTGCTGCTCGATCAGTTCAATTAGCATATCAAGAAAATCAAGAGCTTCCTCCATCAATTTCAGTAGATGTCTCAATGACAACAGCAATCCCTGCGTCAGAATATAGTGCCGATCAAGCCAGATACCTTGAAGGACGTTTCACTAGCAACGATCATGTGGTGATTGTATATGTCGGAGAAACTCCTGTGACCGTCACACTCCATTTTCAGACTGTGAAAGTCACTCAAGAAGGCATTCCAGCTCTATATGCCTTATTGGAAAGTGAGAATGAAATTCTGAAGAATTATAACGAGCACTATAAAAAACAAGCTGTGCCAAAAGACTTCGCTAACAAACGAATTCTCCACGTGGATATTGGCGATGGAACAACGGAATATGTCTATACTGTTGGAATAAATCCTGTGACAGATGTTTGTTCAGGGGAAAAACGAGGAGTGGGTCATGCCACGGAAGAAGCTACTCAATTGCTGAAAGAGGAAGTTGGCGGCTTTTTGAACCTAAATCGCCAGCAGTTTATGGACATTTTTAGAGATCCATCCCACCATCTTCACGATTTAGCCGTTCGCTTCATGCAAGAAGCAAGGTATTCGCAGGCTCAACGTATTCTAGAAGACATTCAAGAAAAATACAGTGACATCGCCGGAAACGTGGATGTAATTGCCGTGTATGGTGGAGGCAGCATCCAGTTCAAAGAAGAGCTATATGAGGAGCTATTGGACTTTGCAAATACCGTACACTGTGAAGTCCTTTGGATTCCAGAAAAATATGCCGTGGACATGAACGTAAACGGGTTGCATGTCATTAACGAAAAAATTCTATTTAAGCAACACGCTTGATCGAGGTGAGTGATCGTGGCAAAACGAAAAATCGTCACTTGGAGGGTGGCTGACACCCCCCAAAGTGACTTGATTAATGAATGGCTGGACAAGCAACAAAATATTCAAGTCTCTCTTACTAACATTGTTTTACACATGATTAACCGTTTCGGAATCAAAGACATCATGGATTACGATATACAAAGAATACTATATCAAGAGTTTTCTTCCGGTACATCCAAAGAGAACAGAACAGTCTCAAACCAAAATGAAGAAGCAGACAATGAAGAGGCAGAGAAAGTAGCCGCGAAATCCTTAAACAATCCAGACCCGAAAAAAGACCGAGATAAAGAAAACCAAGATGATGATAATGATCTCTATAAAAACGTGGATATAAACAATCTTTTCTAAACAGGCTGACCAAGGTTTGACCTTTAGGTCAGCCTGTTTTATATTCACTATATTTTCCATTTCAGAGTTTGGATTAACTCCCGAATCGCTGCTGATTCGGTAATATTTTTTGTCTGACAATATTGTTTCAACAACTGATAACTCTCATCGTCCAACCGGACGGTTACACGATGCGATAGCGTATTTTCCTCTTTAGGTCGTCCCTGTTTTAGCTTTTTCCGTTCATACGTTAAATCATCATATACCACGACATCTAAATATCCAAAGCGATCATAAATGTTTTGATTTTTCCGCACGAATTCTTCCCACATTTGAGGAATCTCACGAATCAGGCGCAAATATTCTTGTTGTAGCTCCCATGTTTCCTTTTCTGTAGACGGTCGGCGTTGGGCAAACTGGGATAAGATCAATACCTGAAAATCATGTTGTTCATAGCATCGTCCTTCTCTCATAGAAATCACCTTTTTTGTCTGACGTAAATTTATTTCTATATTATCACAAAAAACATCCATGAGTAAATTTTACTCCCCACCCAGGCATGAAAATCCATCTCTCCTTCCATAATAGAGTGATAACGTTGGTTAATTGGTTCAACCTGGGGAAACGGAATCATCGCCGCAAGCAAACGACCGCCATAATTGGCGTATATCGCGTTTTAAGAGGCGGGGTAATGTTTAAATATCCCCTCGACCGAAAAACGCCTCTACGGGCTTGCTAGACGCCTTAAAACGCGCGTCACGCTTCAACGCCCTTAATTCGTGCGACCGCGTTCAATAACGGCGCAAACATGTTGTCTATGTCGTCAGCGTCAAACGCTGGCTTGCGCTGACTTGCCGGCTGGCTGGCGCTTGCGTCCTCTGTGAAATTCTTGTATAAAAAGCGATGCGTTTAGCGTGTTTCATTGGCAGCGACCTCCTTTTTCGGTTCTCCATATTCACGTAACATCGCTTCTTTCGATACTAACCACGCTTTTTCTGTTTTTCTTATTAATCCATATGGAATGTATTTTTTTAAGCGACTGCGGTTAATAGACTGACGTGTTTCTCCCGGTGTTAATCCCCATAGTTCATCCGCTTCTGACGTCGTTAACCACTCGGCCGCGGTTATATCAACCATTTCGATTACTCCTGCTTGCTCACAATATTTTTCGGTTCTATCACCGCGCAACTCAATTAAAATCGAACGTTTAGCGATGTCATGCCGAATGATTACACCGTTCGCTGTCTCGATAAAGTAAATGTCACGACCGATAATTCCATCTGGAAGCTGTTGTGTACATAGCTTTTTTAATTTTTCATATGTTGTGGACTTTGGCAACTCAAAAGAAGTGTGATTCACGATTTCTTGAATTTGCATAATGATTCCTCCTTAAATTTCGATTCCAAGTTCAATTACTCAATATCGTGTATCTACTTTTATTATACACGATAACGTGTAAAAGTAAACACTTTTTTAAAATTTCTTTTCAACAAAATAAAAATTAGCAAGAAGATTGTTGAAAAGGCAAAGGCACTCGGATGCGGCATTGCCCTTGAAGATTTAAAGGGCATCCGCCAACGCACCGAGAAAACGGTTAAAAAGCAACAGCGTCGTCAACACTCTTCTTGGTCTTTTTATCAGTTGAGAAAGTTTATTGAGTATAAAGCGGCGATCGCTGGCGTGCCGGTGGTATTGGTTCATCCAAAAAATACTTCCCGCACCTGTCCGGTTTGCGGACATGTGGCCAAAGAAAACAGACCGTCAAGGGATCAGTTTTGTTGTCGAGCTTGTGAGTACGCTGCCCCTGCCGGCAACGTGGCTGCGGAAAACATCCGCAGGGCTGCTGTCAACCAGCCGAACGCGGCAGCCAATTAGGCTAGTTGCAAGCCCACGGCTTTAGCCGTTGGGTAGTTGACTTCCGCAAATCCACGACTAACCCGCTCGACTTCGGCTTCGGTTGCGCCGGCTTCAACGACTCGACAAACTGTCGGAACGACTGCGCCTTTCGCTCCCCCCTTTTAACAAATTCGCTTTTTTGCGTCATTCTTGCGTTTCTGCTCGTACTTTCGTGTCGCAATACATTTCCGATACATCGTTATTGAAACGTTGCTACAACGTTGTTTTCTCGTCGGCTGACTGATTTTGACGAGAAAGCTACAACGTTATTGCTTTGTCGCTTTCGTGTTAATAGCCTATGCCGCGTTGTTTGTCCAAGTTGTCACTTTTTTGCGCGAGGTTTAAAAAATGACACCTCGGACAAGAATGATACCGAGGGAGGTCATAACCATGTTTAACTGGCTAGGACTCGGAAAGAAACGGAGTAAATTCGGCAAATGGCTTGATCGCCAGGGAATTACGCAATTAGAGCTGGAAAGACGGTCGAAGTTAAGTCGCGGCACTATTTCGAAGCTATGTAACGATGATTCATACCGGCCTAAACACTCGACGATTGCCAGCGTCAAAAAGGCGCTGAAACAACTCGGCAAAGACGTGCCGGACGACTTTTTTAACACGTGATCGCTATGGTGGAGTACGTTGTATTCTTCGGACTAATTATCGTCGGTATCGTCGTTTTTATTCTCGACTTAAAACGAAGGCAGCTTTTACAATTTTATCCAACGGATGTGTATGGTCTATTAATTTATTAATATCGTCATGTTTTTCGACCGGTGAACTAATGGTAACGTCCGTTTTACGCGCTAAATTGCTTGATTCCGTAGGCTTTTCGGCGTTTTCTACTTTATCAGCTTCGTTGTCACGTAAGTTTAAAACGGCTGCAATACGCTCGAAATTTGCATGGCTCCGGAAAATGAATACAGGCGTTTTAGGTCCGTTACTATTCGGATTCTCACGATAGCAAACAACGACCTCGCCCGAGTCTTTGAGCATGCGAGTAGCACGATCAACAGTCGGCAAGGACACGCCTAACTTTTTGGCAAGCGTTTCGCGCCCTGGGAACGAAAAACCGCGGTCTGTTGCGAGCCAAACAATTTCGTCGATGACGCGCGTTGTTTTTTGCACTTTGCGGAACTTGCGGCCTAATGCGTCGGCGATACGCTCCATTAGCTCATTTTTAATCTTACGGCGTTTATAAACGAAATCTGTGACTCTCTCGATTTCTTTCAGTTGCGTGAATTGTTCGCTAGTGATTATGTACATTTCCGTTTTCCTCCCGTTTCTCCAACGGAGCCTATTTACGTTGATTATGAACGTGCAGCGTGCGAAAGTCCGATCGAGCGTCGGCTTTATGACGCGCTGCAATTGCGGGGGTATTACGTGCGGACGCAGGTGTTTCCACCGTCCGCAAGCAAACGACCGCCATAATTGGCGTATATCGCGTTTTAAGAGGCGGGGTAATGTTTAAATATCCCCTCGACCGAAAAACGCCTCTACGGGCTTGCTAGACGCCTTAAAACGCGTGTTTGCCGTCGTTATGCTTCAACGCCCTTAATTCGTGCTACCACGTTCAATAACGGCGCAAACATGTTGTCTATGTCGTCAGCGTCAAACGCTGGCTTGCGCTGACTTGCCGGCTGGCTGGCGCTTGCGTCCGCCGTGAAATCGTACCAAATTAAGCCGATCGGTTTGTAGTCGGCTTGTTTGCGTTGTTGGGCGCGGGCTTTTTCGGCTTTGACCTTCGCTTTTGCACGTTGCATTAGGTCGTCGAGTGTTTTGTTTATGTATGCGGATAGATATCGAATGCCGTAAGGATGACGCTTCTGCACTTCGTTCACTTTAATAACGACGTATTTTACAATTTTATCCAACGGATGTGTATTGTCTATTAATTTATTAATATCGTCATGTTTTTCAACCGGTGAACTAATGGTAGCGTCCGTTTTACGCGCTAAATCGCTTGATTCCGTAGGCTTTTCGGCGTTTTCTACTTTATCAGCTTCGTTGTCACGTAAGTTTAAAACGGCTGCAATACGCTCGAAATTTGCATGGCTCCGGAAAATGAATACAGGCGTTTTAGGTCCGTTACTATTCGGATTCTCACGATAGCAAACAACGACCTCGCCCGAGTCTTTGAGCATGCGAGTAGCACGATCAACAGTCGGCAAGGACACGCCTAACTTTTTGGCAAGCGTTTCGCGCCCTGGGAACGAAAAACCGCGGTCTGTTGCGAGCCAAACAATTTCGTCGATGACGCGCGTTGTTTTTTGCGCTTTGCGGAACTTGCGGCCTAATGCGTCGGCGATACGCTCCATTAGCTCATTTTTAATCTTACGGCGTTTATAAACGAAATCTGTGACTCTCTCGATTTCTTTCAGTTGCGTGAATTGTTCACTAGTGATTATGTACATTTCCGTTCTCCTCCCGTTTCTCCCGAATTTTTCGGGACAAACAAAAGAGCGCGTTGCCGTACATTAATACGTAGGCAAACACGCTCTTATCGGAAGAAAAACGGAAATTTCCAGGCGTTTCGCTCTTGCATTCAACATATTTATGCATTAAAATGAAGACAAGGCATAAATATGTTAACACAAGAGCTTTCGAGCAGGTGTTTGCCGTAGTGCAGGTACGGCGAACGGTGTAAGGGTGTTGGCAGCACCACTTACACACGCTTCGGAAGCTCTTCTATTTTGTCCCGTTCTGTTATGTTGTCTCTATTGTACTACTAATCTTCGAGTCGCGACAAGGTCTATTTTCCAAAAATTCTCGACAGCCATCCCCGTTTTTTTGTCCCCTTGTCCTCCGTTGTCGCTGCTGTCTCCAACGTGACTTTCTCTTGTTTTTGCGTTTCTTCAATCATCGCTCTTTTTTGTTCCTGTAGCGCTCGAATCGATTTCAAAAGCATCTCATCTCGTTTATTCAATCGTTCATCTATATATTTCTGTTGTGCTATTAACATTTGTTTGAGTTCCTGGATTTCTTTCAGTAACGCTTCATATTGACGATCAATGCGACCTATATCGCTTTCGTCTATCATTTTCAACTCATTTTCTAGTGGTGTAGCGACTTCCGATTCGATACGAATCGGGTCAGATGCGTCATTTTTTTGTTCACTGACAAGCATTGATGCGATCCGATCTACTGGCATCCCTGTATCATTGGACATTTCTTTCATACGTTCAAATATTTGAATATCCTTATCGGTAAAGATACGAAATCCTTGATCGTTCTTTATGAATGTATAACCTGCCTTTTCGAGTGCTTGAGAATATTTGCGAACGGTTGGAGTCGCTATACCAACGATATTCGCTATATCTTTTGTGGAATATTCCTTCATTCGCATTCGTCTTCGCCTCCTCATACGATATACATTCGATACAATCCATATGGAATCCTTTATAACAAAGGGTCTAGCTTGTCGCCGTAGTGTGTCATAGCGTCATTCTCTCGTCTTTAGCGCGACAATGTCTGTCCCCGTGTCTTCGAGCATAGCGCTCCATTTCCACTAGGTTGACGCAGCGATCTCCAAATCACTTGGACAGGTAAATATTGTATATTGTTTTTAAAACTGGTATAATTAGATTAACTTTAGGTTTAAAGTTAATCAAAAATCAAGGTGAAGGGTTGGGTATATTGGTATGAGATTGACGATCTCCATTAATCGTGAAATCAATGAGCTAATCGGGAAGATTGCCGAACAAATGGGAACAAGCAAGAGGAACGTTATCGCGTTTGCCTTGGCAGAAATTCTGCAAAAAGGATATAGTTTCGAGCAACTGGAAGCGTTGAGAGAAAAGATCAATCTCGATTCCCAGACGACGATTTTTTTGACGGAGGAAATGGCGCAAAAAATTGAACAAATCGATCGTTTTGGTTTATCAAAAAGAACTTTTTTTGGGCTGTTAGTTTCTGATTATTTTAAAAAGAACAAAAAAAATTTTTCCTTAGCCGGAGATATAGAAGCCAAAAACAACGATGTAAGTCGTGACTATATCAACACCAATATGGACGAGGAGCTAAAAAAAAAATAACTGATTTCTGTAAGTCGAACTCTATTGCAATGAGTTTCTTGTTTTCGTATTATCTCTTGGCTAAGAATGTGCAGATACGCCCGTTCCAAATAAAGAAACGAGAATATATGCATCTAAACATGAATGCGCTCGCCAAAAAAATGCTAGATAAAAAAAGTAGTGACATCAACGTAACTAGGCAATTTTATCTACATTTAATCGCTTTGCAAATCTGCGAGGATTTCAATTTGTGAAATTTTAAAAAATAGCGAAAAAAATTCGCTATTTTTTATTTACATTTTTCTTCGATTATGATATAATTTTCATATAATCAAAAAGAAAAAATAATCCATATTTGGAAAGGAGAGGGATGATTATGTTTGACCAACTTCGAGGGCTATTGAATTCTTTGTTTGGAGACATTACGTCTACATTTATCACTTTGTTCGCTATTGGCATTCTCATTTGTGGTCTATTGGCGGCATTTGGTGGAGAAGAAAATCAAGCAAAGTTCAAACGGGGGTTGTTTTTGTGTATCTCTGGGTTGATTGTGTTTTTGCTTGCCCGCCCGATCGTTTACTACTTCCAAAGCAACCTCTAATCGGAGGGGTGAATGAATTTGGCATATGAAACACAATCAATTGCTGAACGAAGGGAACAGTTGCGGGAAGAGGGGAAGATAGAGCTACCTCTAAACGTTGATACCCGAAAGTATTTACTCTCTTTCATTCGTTATCGAGACGTGCTGATCTCCCTTCCTTTACTGATTGCTGGCATTGTGGCACTGTATATCATCTATCGAACGGGAATCGGCATTAATTCGCAGAACGTGATTGTCTGCTTTGCTCCCTGGGCAACGTTCTTACTGTTGCTGACGATTCAACATCCCGATCGGAAGAACATTTCGTTTTTCGAACACCGGATTGTTTGGCGCATTAAGTACAACAACCGTCAAAAACTGTTTGTTTACACAAAGGGTGATCTGATGGGAAAGAAGAAGGAAAAAGATGTTCGTGAACAGCTCGGCATTTCTAACATTTATTCGGATTGCTATGAGACAACGGATAAAAGATTAGTTAAAGTGATTAAAGTGTCGAGCATCAATCTTTCGTTGCTAAATAACAAAGAGAAACGCATGATTTTTCAAGCCTACGAAACGTTCCTCAACGACCTTCCAAAAAATCTGACGCTACAAATCAGCCAGATCGCGCAACCAGTCAACCTAAAAAACTACTTCATGTTCATCCAAGAGCAGACATCCCAAGAACAAGATATGGCGAAAAAATTGTTGGCGAAAGGATATCTTGATTTTATCGACGACATTCAAAAGTCTAAGAACATGGTATCTCGAAACCGATATGTCATTATCTCAAAACCGTTTACAGTGCAAAACAGAGAAAGTGTACTAGAGGAACTTGACAGACAAGCAAAAATCCTTGTTTCTCAAATCGAGAATATGCTCGGCGGTCGTTTTCAGCTGAAAGCAGAAGTCTTAAACAACGAAGAGTTATTCCATCTCATCTACACCTGTGTTGACTACGAAAATGCACAAGTCAATGCGGAAATCAAAACAAGTACATTCCCGATCACACTGGGGGAAGAGACATATAGAGAGATGAAAAAGAAATGGGAGAAAGAAGTAACGGAGAAAATCATTTAAGCCAGGGGGAAGGACGATGAGACTTACACTTCCTTTTTTCCGAAAAAAGAAAGAAGAGAGTTTGGAGGAATCGTATTACAACGCTAATGAACATATTTTGAATTTGCTTTCTCCTGACAGTATCGAAGAAAAAGAGAGTTATGTCCGTTCGGGTACGAACTATACCCGAACACTTGTTGTTGTAGAGTATTCGTCCATTATTGTGCAGGAATATGTTCAACGTCTGAATGATCTGAGTGATAACATCAGCGTCATTCAGTACATCACGGAGTACGATTCTTCAGAAGTGCGGAGACATTTATCGGAAAGCATTAAGCAAAACAGTCAGAAACTATATTCCAAATACGTCAATGATGCAGGAAAAGCTGAAGCACAAGCGCAGATCGACAGTGCTAGAATGTTGCTTCATCAGCTGAGTTTCAAGAACGAAAAAATGTTCATGTTTCAAATGCTGATTCACATTGTCGCAAACAACCTAAAAGAATTGGATGCGTTGACTCAACAGGTGAAATCCATTGTCGGCCCATTTTCAAAAACACTCACGCCGACTACAAGAATGAAAGACGCTTTTGACAGCTTCTTGCCGATCGGTAAAAACAAAGTATATGACTTGACATATCGCCCGATGAATGCGGAAGCCGTTTCTTATTTCTTTCCGTTTCATGAAAATGAGATTTTCGACGAGAAAGGCATCATCAAGGGAAGAAACATGACAACCGGAAATGTGGTAATCGTAGACGATGATTTATTGTTAAATCGCCATGAATTTGTCATTGGAATTTCCGGTTCTGGGAAATCCACTTACATTTTTCAAGATATGATGCGGAAGTACATGTTAGGACGCAGAATCATTGTGATCGACCCGAAAGGAGAATTCGGGGAGGTATTTCATACACTTGGCGGTGAGTGGGTGAAAATCAGCCTAAAAGGCGGGAACATCATCAATCCGTTTGATATCCCGAAAAATCAACATGGAACAGAAGAAGGAAATCCACTGATCGCTAAAATCAGCACCTTGTTGACGATGTTCCGCCTCATGTATCCGCAGATGACGGATTTGCAGGAAGATGTCTTGTCGAAGTTATTAATCGAGCTGTACGCCAAGTTTGGCATCACGGAAGAAACAGACGTAAACGCCTTAACGTTGACAGACGTTCCGATCATGGAAGACTTCTATCGTTTTCTTGAAGAAATCAAGGAAACAAACCCTGAAGAGTATGAGCACGTAAGGGACTTCCATACCACGTTGCACGCTTATGCGAAAGGCATGTTTGCCAAAGTGTTTAATGGGCATACCAACGTGGATGTGTCGAATCCACTTGTCGCTTATGATATTTTTGACCTCCAAAACCGGGAAAAAGCACAACGAGTAGTATACTTCAACCTATTATCTCATATCAACTATGACATCTTGAACGGTGACCGGCATCCAACGCAAGTGTATATTGACGAGGCGCATATCATCGCTGACCCAAAAGTGCCTCTGGCGATGGAATATGTGTATTTCATGATGAAAGTATTGCGGTCGTTTAATTGCGGTGTAACTCCTGCTACCCAGTCGATCAAAGACTTCCTTTCTGCAAAAGATGATAAACGAAACTATGGGGAAGCTGTCATTTCACAAGCTATTCAACGTTTGTATTTGCCGATGCAAGAAGTAGAAATCAACTTCTTGGAGAAAGAACTTGGACATCAATTTTCTGAAGAGGAACGAACGACACTAACGGTCGTTGAGGGGCGAAAAGACGAGCAAGCAGGTAAGGGCATCTATTTTGTCGGCTCGAAAAAAATCAAATTGGAAGTGCAGCTAACGGATGTTGAAAAACAACTATGGTTTGAACGGAAGAAATTAAGCGAGTTGGTCTTATGAGAGATGTTGTTTATTGGTTTCTTCTTCGCAAACCACTTGTATGGATGGGTATAGGCATACTAAGTGTGGTTGTACTGATCGGCGCTGTCAGTAATGCGATTTTCGGGGAGGAAGAAACCTTCTCTAATATTTCGGGCGGGATGGCGATGTGCACGAAGGGGAAAGTGGATGAAGCAAGAATTGAAGAAGTGCTATCTAACGCCGGAGTTTTTGCTGGAAAAAAAGATGTGTTCATGAGTGCAGCTGAAAAATACGGTATTGATCCCGTGCTACTCATCGCCATTGCGTTGCATGAAACTGGATATGGAACATCCAATGCGGTCAAAACCAAAAACAATCCTGGTGGCATTATGGACCCGAACACTGGAAAGCTGAAAGTATTTGATAGTCTGGAAGACGGCATCAATTTCATGGCAGGAAACCTGTATCGGGTCTATATATCTCAAGGATTGGTGACGATTCAACAGATCGGAGCGAAATATGCTCCGATTGGAGCCAATAATGACCCGACAAATTTGAACAGAAACTGGGTTCCGGTGGTCACCAAGATTGCAAATGAACTAGGCGGCCTCTCGATGAACTGTGAAGTTATGGGGACAGGAGAATTCGCGCTGCCTACCGGTTCGATGAGTATCACGTCCAATTTTGGATATCGGAGTGATCCGTTCGGAGGCGGAACGGAATTACACAAGGGAACAGACTTCGCTTGTTCGCGAGGTGATGCAATTTATGCAGCTGACGGGGGGCAAATTGTAGTGTCCGTGAAGTCCGGATATGGTGGCGGATACGGTCATCATGTCATTATCGATCACGGCGATAAATTCACCTTGTACGGCCACATGGAACATGTGGATGTAGACGTAGGAGACACGGTGCAGAAAGGACAGAAAATAGGCACTTGCGGAACAACCGGTTCCTCAACGGGATACCACTTGCATTTTGAGGTTCAGCTAGGCGGCATCTATGGTAAAAGAGTAGACCCAATGACGTACTTCCAGCCGGCAAAGAAGGAGGAAGATGAATGAGAATCACCGTTACTAACCTTGTGTTAATCGCTCTTCTATTGATTGCAGGAAGCTTTAGCTTCCTCTTGTATACAGACCTTCAGGAAGCAAAGGAAAAGATTGAGAAGTATCAAGATATCGAAAAGCTGAATCAACGATCAGAGGATTTTATCGAAGCGTTGGTTTATGGGAAACATAAAAAGTATCTGACCGGAGAACAACTGGAGCGATATGAAGCTGGCCTGAAAGAGTATGGAGAACCAACGGAAAAAAACATGGCGAAAATAAACGAATTTAAAATTCATCAGCTGTTCACAAAAAAACAGAAAAATAAAGATGATGAGGCGGAATCGTATGCCATTGTACAGATTCGCTATGAAACAGGTGACCCTAATCAATACGGGGATGACTATATTCATACATTAACGGTCAACTCTCATTGGGTGAAAGACGCTGGGGAGTGGAAAGTCGATCATATAGATATGGCTTTGCTTGAAGACAG
>Ga0310827_100960_pt1 | contig 17233 bp, 14 predicted proteins | sample WT_ome_2_FD_201309 | JGI IMG/M metagenome (GOLD analysis project Ga0310827, IMG submission 201309) | Sorghum-adapted microbial communities enriched on wild type (WT) sorghum from Joint BioEnergy Institute, Emeryville, California, United... ... | reverse complement strand
TACCAAATTTGTGGGGATTTCTACTTTTCGGACAGCCCCTTCTGTCTTTTATACCAGTTAAAAAGATGGTTAGGGTTTTGTAAAGCAAATTAATATGAAAATGGAAGAAATAGAAAAGTGTCCCATTAAATATTCACACTTTAAATTAAAAATAAATGAAAATGTTAGTAAAGATAAACAAAATAAGTAAAAAGAAAAGTTAATCAACTGTTATATTGTAATTAGCTAGTTTTGATATGTATTCATCTGATAATTTATCATCAACTATAAGAGTATCAATCTGTTCACATTTAGCGAAAGTAGCGATAGAACTCGTTCCAATTTTAGACATATCTAGTAATGCGATTATCTTTTCAGCTTTATTAGCCATTACTTTTTTTAATTCAACCTCATAAACGTTAAAGTCCGTAAGTCCCTCTTCTATTGTAAAGCCACTTGCTGAAGTAAACATTGTATCGATATTTATTTTATCTAAAATATTTATTCCTAATAATCCTTCTATTGCCATTGAACCCATACGAGTCATTCCGCCAATTAGTATAACATTTATTCCCGGATTTTCTTTTAACTCAATAGCTGTAGATATTCCATTAGTAACAACTGTTAAGGTCATATTTGAATCGCGAAGGAGGCGGGCTAACTCTAGAGCAGTTGTACTGGCATCAAGCAAAATGCAGTCCTTATGTGAAATATGCTTAATTGCCTTTTTTGCAATAATCATTTTAGATTCCCTATTTTTCTTTTCCCGTTCAGAAAAGCTTTTTTTTGCTGGAAGATCGACATTTAATATTGCTCCACCATGGGTACGAGTTAATAATCCTTCTTCTTCAAGAATATTTAAATCTGTCCGTAAAGTTGCTTCGGAAACGTTTACATCCTTTGCTAGTTCTTTTACTGTAACTCGTTTCTTTTCACGTAAAATAGATAAAATAAGTTCTCTTCGCTCGTCGGCAAATAACTTATTCAATATGCTCCCTCCTTTCAGAACAAAAACAAACATCAAAAAACAAAAAACCTTAGAGATTATTATAGTAGAATATAGTCAATGTTAATAGTTTAATCAATATTTTTATCTATTGCAAGTAATAAATAAAATTATTGAGGATCAAAACGCAAATATTTTTATTTTATATTAAAACAAAAACAAACGAAAATAAATGCTTGTAAAAGAAAATAAAATATAATAATATAGAAGTAGAAAGAAGAACACTTATCCAATTTTATAAAATCGAAAGGAGCTACAAAAATGAAAATTGGAATTGGCTGTGATCATAATGGTTTTGAATTGAAAGAAACAATAAAAAGTTTTGTTGAGGAACAAGGTCACGAAGTAAAAGATTATGGTTGTTATTCAATAGAAGCGATTGATTATCCGGATGTTGCTTTTAAAGTGGCGGAAGGGGTAAGCAATGGTGAAATAGAACGGGGAATATTGATTTGCGGTACGGGAATTGGCGTTTGTATTGCTGCTAACAAATATCCGGGAATTCGTGCTGCCATGGCTCATGATGTTTATTCTGCTGAAAGGGCTCAACTAAGTAATGATGCACAAATTATTACAATGGGTGCAAAAATTATTGGCCCGGAAGTTGCGAAAAAAGTTGTAGCCGCTTACTTAAACGTTAAGTGGCAAGGTGGTTCTCAGCGCAAGGTCGATAAAATTGTAGAGAAGGAAAAACAATTTTTAACTGGAGAAGGTCAACAAGTTATCGCAGGTTCTTGCGGTTGTTAAACCTTCAAAATGGCTTAAAAGGAGTGGTTTCCATATGCAACGTTTAATTATTGATTTTTTAAATGTGACGGAATCAGCAGCCATCGCATCGCTGCCTTGGGTGGGAAGCGGGAATAAGTATGAGGCTGATCGGGCTGCAACTAGTGCAATGCGGCTATTTTTAAACGAGATTGCCATGGACGGAATTGTTGTTATTGGTGAAGGGGAAATTGATGAGGCACCGATGCTGTTTATTGGGGAAAGAGTTGGTACCGGTATAGGTCCTGCAGTGGATTTAGCTGTAGACCCGATTGATGGAACTACTTCAACCATTCACGGACAAAACGATGCAATAACAGTTATCGCAGCTGCTCCAAGAGGCTCTTTACTTCATGCACCGGACATGTATATGGAAAAAATTGCCGTTGGACCAGAAGCAAAAGGAGCAATCAATATTAATCGATCTCTTGAAGAAAATCTACATGCAGTAGCTGAAGCAAAAGGAAAGAAAGTAAATGAACTAACGGTTATGATTCAAGGAAGAGAACGTCATCAGTCAATGATTGATCAAATTCGGACCCTTGGTGGTAAAGTGCTTCTTTTTGAAGAAGGCGATGTTATACCAGCTATGTCAACATGTATTGAACATTTAAAAATCGATATGTTTATTGGCATTGGGGGCGCTCCTGAAGGTGTTTTAGCAGCAGTAGGAATCAAAAGTTTAGGCGGCGATATGCAAGCGAGACTACTGCCTCGAACAAATGAAGAGTATGAAAGATGTAAACAAATGGGGTTACCTGATCCGAAACAGGCTCTTACCCATGACCAATTAGTCAATGCAGAAGATTGTCTTTTTGTTGCAACTGGCATTACAAACAACATGTTAATCAGTGGAATCCGTCAGAATAATAATAAATTTATTACAAAGTCAATAATAATCCATGGAAAAGATAAAAGATTACGTTATGTTGAAACAGAACATTTTTGTAAGTAAGGAAAAACTCCAGTAATGAAACGAATTTTGACGTAGAAAGAGATTTTAAATATAGATTAACAGCCGGCAAGAGTGGTTCCAAAAAATCTAATCACAATTGAAAACATGCAACTGGTTTGTGGTGAACTAAGATTTTCTGTTTCTTATTTATCGTACGTCAGCTTTTCCTCTAAAAATAACTAAATCAAACAGTATAGGAGGTAAGATTCATGAAGTTTTTTCTTGATACAGCAAATATTGATGAAATCAAACGTGTTGCAAGCCTTGGTTTAGTCGATGGTGTAACGACCAATCCAACGATTATCGCTCATGAAGGCAGAGATTTTGAAGAAGTTATTAAAGAGATTTGTAGTATAGTAGATGGTCCGGTAAGTGCGGAAGTTATCGGTTTAACAACAGAAGAAATGGTTAAGGAAGCGAGAGTTCTTACAACATGGGCTCCTAATGTTGTTGTAAAAATCCCTATGACCGAAGCAGGTTTGGCAGCCGTCCATATTCTTTCCAAAGAAGGTATTAAAACAAATGTTACTTTAATATTCACTGTTGCTCAAGGATTAATGGCTGCAAAAGCCGGTGCAACTTATGTTAGCCCATTTGTAGGAAGACTTGATGATATAGGTACTGAAGGTCTCCAATTAATTAAATGGTTAAAAACAGTACTTTCCAATTACAATTACGAAACAGAAATTATTACCGCAAGTGTACGGAATCTCCAACATGTTGAGGAGGCAGCAATTGCCGGTGCAGATATTGCCACAATTCCCGGGAATCTATTTCCTAAACTATGGAGCCACCCTTTAACAGAAAAAGGAATTAAACAGTTTTTAGAAGACTGGAAAAAGGTTCCGAAAAAAGAGTAACTTGTCCTTTAATGGTTAACACCCAAAAAGATGTATTCTTTTAACAATGTTACACCCCGAAGCACAATGTTTTGATATATCAATTTCAATCAACACTGTATCTGGCATAAAAATATATTTAAAATCTTTTTGGGTGATAATCCTTTCATAGATTAGGGCAATTCGCGGTCAATGGTTAGCACTTGATTTAACAAAAATAGAAACTATAGGAGGAAATATAATGGTTAGCACCGTTTCTGTTGAACAATTATCAATCAATGCGCTTCGAACATTATCCATTGATATGATTGAAAAGGCAAACTCCGGTCACCCGGGATTACCTATGGGTGCAGCACCAATGGCATATGTGCTATGGACCGAATTTATGAAACATAACCCGAAAAACCCAAAATGGTTTAATCGCGATCGTTTTGTTTTATCTGCCGGTCATGGCTCTGCATTATTATACAGTCTGTTACATCTATCCGGTTATCATGTAACAATGGATGACTTAAAAAACTTCCGTCAGTTTGGCTCAAAAACACCGGGGCATCCGGAAGTCCATCATACGGACGGTGTTGAAGCAACAACCGGTCCATTGGGTCAAGGGATTTCAATGGCAGTTGGAATGGCAATGGCAGAGTGTTTCCTAGCTGCAAAATATAATCGGGAAGGTTTAAAAATTGTTGACCATTATACTTATGCTCTTGTCGGTGACGGGGACTTAATGGAAGGCATTTCTCATGAAGCGGCATCTCTTGCCGGCCATTTAAAACTTGGTAAATTAGTTGTATTATACGATTCAAACGATATTTCATTAGACGGAGATTTGAGTCTAACAAACTCCGATAATGTTCAAAAACGTTTTGAAGCGCTTGGCTGGCAAGTGTTACGCGTTGAAGACGGTAACGATTTAAACGCTATCCGTCATGCGATAAAAGCGGCTAAATCGAATACAGATCAACCAACATTAATCGAAATAAAAACAGTTATCGGTTACGGTTCACCAAATAAGGCCGGTTCTTCAAAATCACACGGTGCACCGCTCGGTAAAGATGAAAGCAAATTGACAAAAGAATTTTACCACTGGGATTATCCGGAATTTGAAGTACCGGAAGAAGTTTATGCTGATTTCAATGAAAAAATTATAGAATCAGGTAAGGCTGCAGAAGAGAAGTGGGAAAAGGAATTTACTGAATATAAAGAGAAATATGTTGAAGAAGCAATTGAATTTCAAACCGCCATTAACGGCGAACTTCCGAACGGCTGGGACAAGGATTTACCGGTTTTCACACCTGGAGAAACGGTCGCAACTCGTGCTTCTTCCGGTAAAGTGCTAAATGCCATTGTGAAAAAAGTACCAAATTTAATTGGTGGCAGTGCTGACTTATTTGAATCAAACAAAAATTATATGGTTGGACAAGGTGATTTTTGCCCGGAAAATTACTCCGGCAGAAATATTTGGTTTGGTGTTCGAGAATTTGCAATGGGTGCAGCACTGAACGGCATGGCACTTCACGGCGGTGTAAAAGTTCAGGGAGCCACTTTCTTCGTATTTAGCGACTACTTAAAACCAGCGATTCGCTTATCTGCTTTAATGAATGTACCGGTAACTTATGTATTTACCCATGATTCTATTGCAGTAGGTGAGGATGGTCCAACCCATCAACCCATTGAGCAATTAGCCGGATTAAGAGCCATTCCTAATCTTTCTGTTATCCGGCCGGCAGATGCGAATGAAGTCCAAGCGGCATGGCGTCTCGCTTTGGAAAGTAAAGACCAACCAACTGTCTTAGTATTGACACGCCAAAACTTGCCAACATTAGAAGGGACAGCAAAAAATGCGTATGAGGGTGTAAAACGCGGGGCATATATAATCAGCAAAGGTAAAAAAGAAGTTCCGGATGCGTTAGTAATCGCGACAGGTTCAGAAGTTCAACTAGCAATACGTGCACAAGAAGTATTAATAGAAAGCGGAATTTCTGTTGATGTTGTGAGCATGCCTTCATGGGACCGCTTTGAACAACAAGACGAAGCTTATAAAGAATCTGTCTTACCTTCTACAGTGAAGCCTCGCCTTGCAATTGAGATGGGATCTCCATTCGGTTGGAAAAAATACGTTGGTGAAAAAGGAGCAGTTTTAGGCATAAACACATTTGGTGCATCCGGAAATGGCAACAAATTAATTGAGGAATACGGATTCACCGTGGAAAATGTTGTAAATAAAGTAAAAGAGTTGTTGAAATAAAAAGAGTTCTTATAAACTGAAATCGAGGATATCGGGGATAGCCCAAATGATAATGCTGATAAACAATGATAATCCAACTATTCATGGAAAATGGCAATGATTAACTCTCTCCTGAAGACTCGTTGTAAAGGGATCAATCATTGTCGTTTATTGATTGTGTAAAATCACCAGCTAATTTACAGGTTGGTGATTTTTCTTTATGACTGGCATGGGTGATGATTTGCTGGTTAATCCGAAAGCAATGGAGCAGTTGTTCAACAATATATAGAAAATTGGCAGCGGCACAAGATACCATAATTTAACAAAATATATGAAACAATTCAATTTTGATGATATACATTATGTTTGTCCTTAATGCTCCTTATAAAAGTATTTTCGTCAAAAACTTTCCCTTCTGCGACATCCAACTTCTGGTACATGTCCCTCATGCTCATTATTTCTTCATATTTTTTCAAACACATAATGACCATATTACCGTAACCATTTTTGTAAAAAATCGGATTATCAGGTTCATGACACAGCCTGGAAGTTTCTCTTTATTTGTCTTTTTCTTAAGGGTTGTGATTAACTAATATGTGTAAATAAATTGATTAACTTCATAATAAATAGCCTACCTTGCAATTTAAAAAAAATATAGATATATTTATTACAAGTAAAATTGTAATAAAAAAGATAGGAATGATTTTCATTGAGAAAGCTAACATTAACACTCCAAGAAGCAATTCAAATATCAAAGACTTTAGGGAATAACCAACGGATGGAAATACTGCGTTTTTTAACCGGAGGCCCAAAAAATGTAAATGAAATAGCAGAACATTTAGGTCTACCTTTTACTACAGTTGCAGCAAACGTGAAAAAACTAGAAGAAGCAGGATTAATCAAAACTCAAATGGTTCCAGGAAGAGGTACACAAAAGGTCTGCTCTAAATTATATGATCGTATTATTATCGATTTGGAAGAAAGGCAACAAGTTAGTGACACGGTTTTTACTATAGAATTAGGTGTTGGTGAATATGTCAATTGTGATATTGAACCTACATGTGGCCTTTTAAGTGACGAAGGTATTATTGGTATGTTAGATGATATACGTACTTTTTATGAATTGGAAAGGAAAAAAGCCCAACTTTTATGGTTTCATTCCGGTTATGTTGAATATCATTTCCCTAATCGAATTCCTTATAATACTGTCGTAGATGAGCTAAGTTTTTCAGTTGAACTTTGTTCTGAAGCACCTTACCATAACGATGTCTGGCCATCAGATATTACGTGTTGGATTAATGGAGTCGAATTGGGAGACTGGACCTGCCCAGGTGATTTTGGAGGAAAGAGAGGATTTCTAACACCTTCTTGGTGGGAAACGCATAATACACAATTTGGCTTATTAAAATATTGGAAAATTAATCAAGAAGGAAGTTTTGTAGATGGTGTTAAAATATCTTCTGTAACCATTGATGATTTAAAATTGCAGCAACTTCCCTATATTGCCCTTCGAATAGGCATTAAAAAAGATGCAAAAAATGTTGGTGGAATAAACTTGTTTGGTTCGAAATTTGGGAACTATGAACAAGGAATTATTATGAAAATAAAGTATATTGAGTAATAGGCAAAAAATGATTTGCACCCAAATAAATTTTATGAACAATTTCCATACTAAATGTAGTAGAAAATGGGCTTTTTGGGTGCTAATCAAAATAAATTAAAACATACCCCTTTTTAATACGACTTTTATTGCGATATTAATGGTAAATTCAACCTAAATTAGTATATTATGCACTATTTTTACAAGTTTTTAGCCAAAAAAAGAAAAAAATCCTCTTTTTTTACAAAAAAACTTGAAATATTACCTAAAAAGGTGTAATAATATAATTGTTAGGTGAAAGCGCTTTTATCAAAATAAAAACAAAGTCAGGGGGAAATAAAATTGAAAAATCTCAGTAAATTTATCACTCTTATTCTTGTATTATCATTTGTTTTAAGTGGTTGTTCGGGTAATAACTCTTCAAAAAAATCATCTGATGGAAGAGTTGAAATCACCTTCATCAATGGATTTACTGGAGGTGATGGGGAATATATGAAGAGAATTACAGATGGATTTAATAAGTCTCAAGACAAATACCGTATTATTGAAAGTCAGGAAAAAGATCATTACCTGAAATTTAAGTCAGGGGATTACGATTTAGTTGTTATTCACGGAAATAATATGGAAACGTATCGGTTGGATGGAATGATTCAATCAGTTGATGAAATTTATAAAAATGCTGGAATTAAGGAATCTGATTTTCACAATGTTGCTATTAACTTAGTAAAATTAGATGGTAAATTATATGGATTTCCATTAGATATTCATCCTTTAACCATGTTTTATAATAAAGAATTCGTTTCAGATCCACCCAAAACATACGAAGATTTAGTTACATTAAATTCGCAACTTCAAACTCAAAATAAAGAGCTATACGCTTTGGGTATACCTTCTAGCGGACTGGTAGAATTTTATGCACTTATGATTGCCGCGCAAAATGGGATAAATTTACAGAAAGGAGATTACCTGAATTTTGCACAACCAAGTTATGTTGATGCTCTAATGACATTTCATGACATGATTTGGAAAGATAAAATTTCACCTTCAGGTTTGGGATTAGATGGAGAATTTAAATCCTTTATGAAGGAAGCTGAAGAAAATAAATCAGTTCAAACAGCCGTAGCCCTTACTGGTCCCTGGTTTTACCAAGCGGCAAAGGAAAAATATGGTGACAATTTAGGAGTTGCTCCTATACCGCAGATTGGAAGTAAAGCTGGTGCATACGGAAACTCTCATAATATTGCTGTTTCGGCAGATGTCAAAGATGAAAAGAAATTAGCAGGCATAACCGAATTTATTAAATATTTATACAATCCAGACAATCTAATTAACTGGGCTGAAGGTGGGCAAGCTCCTACACACCTACCAACTATAGAAAAAATAAAATCAGATCCTGAAAAATATCAAATTGCTCATCAAAACTCTCAACAATTTGATTCATTTGTTGGAGCGCCAGCTGTTTACCAATTTGGTGAACAAATTCGTTATATAAATGAAGTTGTATTCGGAAAAGTTGTGTCTGAGAAAGATTTAACAAAAGAAGACTTAATGGAGGAACTTAAAACTGCTACAGAAAAAGCAAAACAAATAGCTGAGACAAAGCCTCAGTAAATATACAGTAAAAAAGAGTGGCGCAAAAAACGGCGTCACTCTTAAATAAAATAATTTAACTATTCCTGATACTAAACGTAGCTATTTTAATGATTGATTGTGGGGTTGTAAAAAATGGAGGTTAGAAATTATGCAAAATAATAAATCTGCTAAAACATGGGCCGTCTTATTGGTTTCTCCATTTGTAATCTGTTTTATTTTATTTTGGCTCATTCCGGTACTATTTGGCATATGGATGAGTTTTCATAATTGGAATCTAAACTCTGGAAATAATGGATTTATTGGTCTACAAAACTATATTGAAATTTTGACTCCAGGGACATTGTATAACGATTATTTTATCTCAAGTTTAAAAAATACTTTAATCTTTGTATTAGTAAGTGTAATTCCTCTCGTAATAATCGCATTAATATTAGCCTTAATTATTGATAATTTGCCGATAAAGTTCAAACCACTTTTCAGAACAATCTATTTTATTTCTTATTCTATATCTGTTACAGCAGTTTCGTCAATTTTCTTGTGGTTATTTAATAATAATGGTGGTTTTATAAATAATGTTCTTAAAAGCATTGGTATTATAAAAGAACCAATTAACTGGTTGGGAGAACAGCCCTATGCATGGATATCTATCTTGGTTGCAACAGTCTGGTGGACAATTGGTTTTAATATGATTTTATTTATCAATGCTCTTGATGAAGTGGATTCAAGTTTATATGAGGCCGCTGATATTGATGGGGCAGGATTTATGGCAAAGTTTCGTTATATCACCTTACCAAGTATTAAAAATGTTAGCCTATTTATTGTTATAATGACGATCATAGCATCATTTAACCTCTATGGGCAAACAAAACTTATCACAGCTGGTGGACCAGAACAATCAACCACAACATTAACAATGAATATACAGAACGTTGTACAAAACATGAACCAGCTAGGAATCGGGTCGGCGATGGCAATTTTAATGGGAATAATCATGTTTTTTATAACCGTTGCACAATTTTTCCTCACTAATAACAAGAAAAGTCTAAAGGAGGGAAGTGGAAAATGAAAAGAAGAAAAACAAAAAATATAGTTTTGGTTATTGTTGCATTACTTATTGCATTTTTATTTTTATTGCCTTTAATCTGGATGTTATTTACATCTTTCAAAACATTAAGTGAGTCTATGTCCAGTTCTACAATATTACCAAAAGAATGGACATTTGAAAACTATACAAGTATATTTGCATCTACAAGCGATACTCCGATTATACGATGGATTTTAAATACGGGGATCGTAACTATTATTGGAACATTATTAGTAGTTTTTGTAGATGTACTTGCAGCATACGCACTGGCTAGATTAAGGGTTCCTGGTAAAAAGGTTATTCTAGCCTTTGTAGTAGGTGCCTTAACAATCCCAGGTATTGTTTCATTATTTCCGGCATTTTATATTTTTAAGTCGTTTAATTTACTAGATACGTTTATTCCTTTAACTGTAACCTATTCAGCAGGTTCTATGGGAGTATTTTTAATTTACAATTTTTTGTTGGATTTTCCAAAAGATTTAGAAGAGGCTGCCTATATAGATGGAGCTTCTCAGTGGACTATTTTAAGACATGTGATTTTACCATCAATTCGTCCTGTAATGGCGACATTAGCTGTTATCACGTTTATGGCAATTTACAATGATTATTTATGGCCATCTATTGTTGTCAATTCAAACGAGATGAAAACCTTAACGCTTGGTATTGCAACATTAGTCCAGGGATCAAACTTTGTAAATCCTGCAAGAATGATGGCCTCTACCGTTATTGCTACTATCCCTGCAATTATTGTATTTTTAATCTGTAATAAATACTTTGTTAAGAGTGCTACAAATACAGGAATAAAATAAAGGAGAACGATTACATGATTCGTCAAGAATATCCTAGACCACAGCTAAGAAGAAGTGAATGGAAAAATTTAAATGGAATATGGAATTTTGCATTTGATGACAAAAATAAAGGGTTGGAACTAGGATGGCATAAAGATCCTTCCTCTTTAACAGATAAAATTAATGTGCCGTTTGCATACCAATCAAAACTTAGTGGTATACATGACTCAAACTTTCATGATTGGGTATGGTACAGCCGTAATTTCACAATTCCTGAACATTGGAAAGATAAACGAGTTATTCTACATTTTGGAGCTGTAGATTATCGTGCATGGGTGTATATCAACGGTGAATATGCAGGTTTCCACGAGGGAGGGCATGTTTCTTTTTCGTTTGATATAACAAATTACCTTAATTGGAAGAATGAAATTATCACAATTCGGGTAGAAGATCCATCTACTGATGAAACGATACCAAGAGGAAAACAGTATTGGAAAGAGAAGTCAGAGTCAATATGGTATACCCGTACAACAGGGATTTGGCAGACAGTTTGGTTAGAAGCAGTTAATCCCATCCACTTATCTTCACTAAGATTTACACCGAATATTGACTATGGGGACATAAATATTGAATTTGAAGTCGAAGGACAGTATGAACATAAACAGTTGGACATAGAAATTTTATTTAAAGGTGATTTAGTAGCGAAAGATACGATCACTTTATTTGAAAAAAATAATAAACGTTCCATCAATCTATTTAATCAAAAAATATTTCGTACAAGCTACCATAATGATGGATGGTGTTGGTCACCTGAACATCCAAATTTATTTGATGTGAAAATGACAATAAAAGACAACAATCAACTATATGATCAAATTGAATCCTATTTTGGGATGAGAAAAGTGCATACAGAAAATGGTATGTTTTATTTAAATAATAAGCCTTATTACCAAAAGCTTGTTTTGGACCAAGGATATTGGCCTGAAGGGCTGATGACGGCACCGAGTGATGAAGCGTTTAAAAAGGATATAGAACTTGCAAAATCAATGGGATTTAATGGTTGCCGTAAACATCAAAAGACTGAGGACCCACGGTTTTTATATTGGGCAGATAAACTAGGCTTTTTAGTTTGGGGTGAAAGTGCATCATCCCCATCTTATAGTGAAAAGGCGGCTGCTCGTTTAACAAGAGAGTGGATTGAAATTATTGAGAGAGACTATAACCATCCGTCTATAGTTGTTTGGGTACCTTTAAATGAAAGTTGGGGAATACCACTTGTCCATCATGATAAACAGCAGCAAAATCATTCATTAGCTATGTACCATTTAATAAAATCATTAGATCCAACAAGATTGGTAATCTCAAATGACGGGTGGGAATTGACCAAAACGGATATTTGTGCCGTCCATAATTATACACAAGGTACAGCTAAGGAGAAAAAAAAGCAAGACGCATACCTTCAATCTATTCTAACTAAGGATAATATATTGAATGCCCAACCTGCTAAAAGAGCTATATATGCAAATGGCTTTAAACATCAAGGGGAACCAATTATATTAACAGAATTTGGAGGCATTGGTTTTAAAGTAGGGGGAGAAGTTGGATGGGGTTATACAACCGTTAAAAATACGGAGGAATTTCTAAGCGAATATAAACATATTATTGATCAAATTTACCAATCAAAAGCTATTCATGGTTTTTGTTATACGCAGTTAACTGATGTTGAACAGGAAATCAATGGCTTGTTAACATATGATCGGAAGCCAAAATGCGAAATAAATGAAATCAAGAAAATCAATGATCAATGGCATCAAGAAACGATATCAGAAGGTGATTCTTATGATTAAAGGGTTTAGGACTATAAGAAATGTTAAAACAACGGATATTCATATCAGGGATCCTTTCGTATTTCCTTATCCAAAAGAAAATAAATATTACCTGTTTGGTACCACTTTTGCTGATGGCTGTGGTGATGAGGATCCTGTTTTTGAAGTATATGAAGGAAATAATTTAGAGGATTGGCAAGGTCCTTATGTGGCTTTCCAACCTCCAAAAGGTTTTTGGGGGGTTCGGCATTATTGGGCACCTGAGGTATTTGAAATAGATCATAGATTTTATATGTTTGCAACATTCAAAGGCGGTATCGGAGAACATCGTGGAACTGGAATTTTAGTTTCAGACCATCCTGCTGGTCCCTATATACCACACAGTGAAGGCCCTGTGACCCCTAAGAATTGGGAATGTCTTGACGGAACTTTTTATGAGGAAGAAAATGGAGAGCGCTGGATTGTCTTTTGTCATGAATGGACACAGGAATTTGAAGGGAAAATTAAAGCAATTCGTTTAACCCATGATTTGAAAAAGTCAATTGGGATTCCAATAGAAATATTAAATGCATCAAAAATGAATTGGATTCGCCTGTTCGGGGATCCACGTATTGAAAAACAAGGTTATTTAACAGATGCCCCCTTTATGTATAAAGCAAAAAATGGTGATTTATTAATGCTTTGGTCAAGCTATTCCAAACCTAATTACGGTGATAAAGGCTTAGGAGGCTATACAGTCGCTGTAGCCCGTTCGCGTTCTGGAAGCATTAAAGGTCCATGGGAACATGAAGAAAAATTATTAATGGACCGTAATGCTGGGCATCCTAGTCTTTTTAGAGGGCTGGATAATCAGTTATATATGCACGCATTATCCTGATACACCACATGGACAAGAACGACCATTATTCTTGAAAGTTGAAGAAGAAGATAGTCAACTTGTCATAATCCAATAAATGGGCTTTGATATTTTGGTGCAAAAACATTTACTCAATTATAGCTTTCTAATTATAGCTTTCTGAATAAAATTAATAGAAAAAGGATGACTTCTAACTAATCCAGGGTCATTCTTTTTATTTAAGTTATATAAAAGGTTCATCGCACTTATCAATGGGTTTATAGGTTTTGGGGCTTTATATGGAGTAGCGGGTATGGTAGCCTTGTTTGGCGGTGCCGATGTTGTGACATCTGGCTTCTTGGCAGGAGAACCAAGAACCATACCTGCAGAGCCTCCATGTAAAGACCCATGCTAATAAACTATCTATGTTAAACCACTACACAAAAGTACGAATACCCTGAAAATAGGGGCTGTCCTAAAAGAACAACTTCAAAAATTTTAATGCTAATAGAATAGGTTCGTTGATTTTCGTTTCGGTGGCGGACGCTTTCCGCGGGCACGGCCTCAGCCAGAGCCACTTCCTCGAATACTCTTCTCTGGCTCTTGCACCGAGGAATCCTGCTTCACTGAGGTACTAGAAGACGCAGGTGCAGCGTAGCAGGGTCTTCGGCTCGTGTGACTGTCGCTATTACTTTCGTCAAAAAGGCTTTTGCTATTCCCGCAGGACTTTGAATAAGCTTCCTCGAATTTGCATCGCAAGTGATAATGCGACTAGCATTATCGCTGAGTCGCCGCCACCATCACTTCAATAACCTATACCTATTGGCTTAATTTTTGACTTTCTGGACAGCCCCTTTTTCTTAGTCATAAGTATTGTTTTATTAAAGTAAAAGGTTAAACTTAAGTAAAAATGAGGATTTTCATGAAGGATTAAGTTTTTGAGGAGGAATTATGGACATGAATCTGGACCAAATTGCCATCTATTATAATGAAGGGACGAAGGAATTTCATATCCAAGGTTTGAATTTTAGCTATATATTCAAGATTTTAAAAAATAACCAACTAGGTCATATATTTTATGGAAAAAGGATTCATCACCGAGCATCATTTTCCCACTTGTTAAAAATCAAACCGAGGACAAATTCCACTGTACAATTTGAGGATGATTCGGCATTTTCCTTAGAGATGATTAAGCAGGAGTATCCTTCGTATGGAACGACGGATTTTCGCGAACCTGCATTTCATATGGTTTATGAAAATGGTAGTCGTATTTCGAACTTTGAGTATAAGGAACATAAAATCTATAAGGGAAAACCTAGGTTAGATGGATTACCGGCAACCTATGTAGAAAATGAAAATGAAGCCATTACTTTGGAAATCCATCTGTTTGACGCACTAACGGCTACACAGCTCGTTTTACTATATACCGTTTTTGCTCAATTTAATGTTCTTACGCGGAGTGCGAAGTTTATTAATAAAGGAAAACAAGCATTGAATTTAACAAGGGTTATGAGTGCAAGTATTGATTTCTTTGATGCTGATTTTGAAATGATCCATCTGTCCGGGGCTTGGGCAAGAGAAAGACATGTGAAAAATCGAAAACTTGAAGTAGGTATTCAAAGTATATCAAGTACTAGAGGAAATGCAAGCAGTCCGCACCATAACCCGTTCATTGCTTTAAAAAGGCCGGAAACGACTGAACATCAAGGGGAAGTGTACGGGTTCAGTCTCGTTTATAGTGGAAACTTTTTGGCACAAGTTGAAGTTGATAACTTTGAAGTTGCCCGTGTATCGTTGGGCATCAATCCATTTGATTTTAACTGGTTATTAGAGAGGGGAGAATCGTTTCAGACACCTGAAACGGTGATGGTATACTCGGACCAAGGCTTAAATGGAATGAGTCAAACGTATCATGAACTTTATCGATCCAGGCTAGCCAGAGGAGAATGGCGGGATAAAGTGAGACCTGTTCTAATTAATAATTGGGAAGCAACATATTTTTCATTTAATGAAGAGAAGTTACTGGAGATAGCCAAAGTTGCCAAAGACCTTGGGGTAGAATTATTTGTATTAGATGATGGATGGTTTGGGCAAAGAAATAATAGCAAGACATCATTAGGGGATTGGTTTGTTAATCAAGAAAAAATACCAAGTGGAATTGATGGTCTGTCGCGGAAAATCAATGATCTCGGTTTAGCATTCGGCTTGTGGTTTGAACCGGAAATGATTTCAAAGCAAAGTAAGTTATACAGTGAGCATCCTGATTGGTTGATCCAGGTTCCGGGCAGGAGACAATCACCGGGGAGAAATCAGTTCGTACTGGATTTTTCAAGAAAGGAAGTTGTTGATCATATTTATGAAAAGATGGCAAAATTGCTTTCCACTGCACCAATTTCTTATATCAAATGGGATATGAACCGCTATATGACTGAAATAGGATCGGCGACTTTACCAGCTGAACGTCAAAGGGAATTATCTCACCGCTATATTTTAGGTGTCTACCGTTTGTATGAACGATTGACCGATGAATTTCCTCATGTATTATTTGAATCATGTGCCGCCGGTGGAGCACGTTTTGATCCGGGTATGCTTTATTATGCCCCGCAAACGTGGACAAGTGATGATACAGATGCCGTTGAACGTTTAAAAATCCAATACGGTACATCTCTTGTATACCCATTAAGTTCGATGGGTGCACATATTTCTGCCATACCAAATCATCAAGTCCGGCGGTTGACCAATCTTCATATGAGGGCTGCTGTTGCCTACTTTGGTGTCTTTGGTTATGAACTTGATGTTACTAAAATGTCTGAATATGACAGGGCATGTATGCGTGAACAAATTACTTTTTATAAGAAACATCGTGAACTGATTCAAAAAGGGATCTTTTATCGGTTATTGAGTCCCTTTGTTGGAAGCGGTAATGATACTGCGTGGATGGTTGTTTCAAAGGATAAGAAAGAAGCAATCATAGGCTATTATCAAGTTCTGGCAAAACCAAATCCTAAATACAAAAAACTGATATTAAAAGGTTTGGATCCGAATACAGAATATGAAATCGAGGGTTCAAGTGTAACACATTATGGGGATGAACTGATGAATTTCGGCCTTGTATTAGAGGAAGGAAATGTTGTTGTTGATCAGAGTGGTTATAAACAATACGGCGATTTTACGGCGCAACTTTTTGTCATGAAGGCAAAAAGATAGGTTTTATAATTTTTAATTTTCAAATCTGCGGTCTAGGGATTGTCCGAAAAGTGGCAAACTCCTATTACCTAGTCATGAAACATATTAATGTATCAAAGTTTTAAAACATGGAAAGGGCATCCAAAAGTCGAAAAATGGACTTTCTGGACAGCCCCTTAAGAATAAAGGGAAAATTTACTGCCAAATATGGGGGAGCTTGAAGTTTGTGAAATATTAAAGTTATCCACAGTTCTAGTTATCCACAATACAATTATTCCTATAAAATACCACCTGCCTAACACCATTTTTTTTATAAAACATAGAAGGAATTTTTTTGTTGATGTCGAAAATTGTATACAATCCCCCTTACTTATTCATCCTGATTCAATTGCACGAATCACTTACATCCCAAAGTATGAAATCATTTTTTAAAAAGGAGTGACACTATGCTTGTTCTTACTTACGTTTATGAAGATGCAGGTACGTCAAGGTATACAGACCATGACCAACTTTTTAAAGAATTAATTCATACGTTTTTCGCAGAATTTCT
>Ga0310827_100958_pt1 | contig 17267 bp, 17 predicted proteins | sample WT_ome_2_FD_201309 | JGI IMG/M metagenome (GOLD analysis project Ga0310827, IMG submission 201309) | Sorghum-adapted microbial communities enriched on wild type (WT) sorghum from Joint BioEnergy Institute, Emeryville, California, United... ... | reverse complement strand
CCTTTGAATTCCAAGTATTAAAGAAAAGCTTATTCCGTGAAGAATGGTATGAGGACGCATTTGAAATCGATGATATCTTATTCGTCGGCACCGACACTTACCGAATGATTAAAGAAGTGATGGAGCGAGGTGAAGTAGTCCATTATGGAAATAATCCTTCCCTATCAACGGATTTTCAGGCAGACTTTTTGTCTTTAGGGGCAGCATCGGATGAAGAACAACGTACCCTGAAGAAGACTGTCAAGGAAAGGGGAGAGGATATGTCGATTTGTGCCGAAGTAAAAGAGGAAGGGAGTAAGCTACCGGACGACAAGAGCGAAGAGGCATTTCTACAGCAATTCTTTCAACTTGCGCGCGACCGTTCCCTGCTGTATTCGGAAAAAGATTTGATCAATTTCCATACGGCCATGAAATCATCGACACTAGTTATCTTGGCTGGAATGAGCGGAACCGGTAAGTCGCGGCTTGTGGAGGTATACGGTCGTGCACTGGGTCTCGACGATAAGCAATTAACAATCATACCTGTTCGTCCCTCTTGGACAGACGACGCCGATTTGATAGGATTTGTGGATTCCATTCATAATGTTTACCGACCAGGTGATTCCGGTTTAATTGATGTTCTATTCCAAGCTGCTGACCCTGATAATCAGGACAAGTTGTACATTGTTTGCTTTGATGAAATGAACCTTGCGCGTGTTGAGCATTATTTCTCTCAATTTTTATCTGTTTTGGAAATGCCGCTTAACAGACGACAGTTGCCGTTGTATAATGAGGAGCTTGAGATGCGATTATACAATTCGTCCCGTTACCGTTCCAGTGTCTCAATTGGTGAAAACGTTATTTTTGTCGGCACTGTCAACTTAGACGAATCAACTTATCATTTTTCTGATAAAGTGTTAGACCGGGCCAACGTTATTCATTTAAACGTTCTTCCTTTCAGCCAACTGAAGGAACTGAGAGAGAAGAAAACTGAACGGATCGAGCCGTGGTCGTTCACATTATACCGTTCCTTCAAGTCGACTAGCGATTCATTCCAGCTTTCAGATCAAGAGTTGGAATTTCTTTACCGTCTCCATTTACTTCTGCAAACTTACAAGAATCAGGGAATTGGCTATCGCATAGTTCGCCAGATTGACTCCTATTTAAAAAACTTGCCCGAGACGGACATATTGTCCCGATCGGACGCTTTCGATTTGCAGATCGTCCAACGCATTATGACGAAGGTTCGCGGACCTGAAGAACAACTGAAGCCCCTGCTCGGTACGTATAACCCGGAAAGCGGCGAAAATAAGAACAGCGCCATGGAAGAACTTTTGGACGAGCACTCAAATATTTCTGGGTTCACAGAGACCCGTAAGTCAATTTTATTGAAGGCAAAAGAGTTGAGGCTACATGGTTATACAACCTGAATTCTCGATTCCTTTTCAGTTGACGTTTCATCAATATGAACGGCAGTGGGAAATCACGCAATTCAGCCCGGATCCAGAAGTTCAGTTGGAAAACGTTCCAGAAGTGGTGGAAAACCTTGATTTTTCCATAACATTTCAAAGTGAACATAGCGATGCCAGGCTTTACATGGACGGACTGGAGGTGCTTTCTGAGAGAGAGGGAATCGAGCTTGATGACCAGCACCGGCCTTATTTACCGCCAGAGGACAAGCCTTATGTAATCTTCAAGAACACGGAGGATTATTACCCACTTATCCCTGGGCATTACCGAATCACCGTCATAATAAACGGCGATACGTACTATTCACTGTTCCGCGTAATACCAAAGCAGCTTAGTCAAGAGCAATGGGAACTTATGCGGGATGAACTAGAAGCTGAACTACGAGGGCTTGCATTGGATCTGGTCCGTAAACATCTGGGAGTCGGGGAGGCACTGTTCGAGTACATTCCTCCAAAAAAGTTGTTCCAATTTCTCATAATTCGGAAGAGATTTGATTCTATCATGGCCTCCCTAAGCGATCTGATGACAAGGGTTTATTTCCATACGCAAAAACACTACAACTTGGTGCCTGTAGATCGAGCTCGAGCAATTGATCAGGAATCGGTTAGGTATAAGCTTACGCATCCGGAAGTGCAAGACTCCTTGAAATCGCCGATACGTCGGATCGAATACGACCTCTTAGAAAATCGTTGGATCAAGCGGATTTTAAAGGTGCTCTCAAGACATTTGGAGGACATTGCCTCCTCTTTGATGCAATATCGGGACGCGCTGGCCGAGGAATTAAATGAATCGCTTTTATATTTCAGCTCATCTGGTTCTAAGATACCAGTTTTTCTTCGTGAAAAGCAACGTCTCTTGGCTGATCTTCAATCATTCGTAGTAATGGCGCAAAAAATGTGTAAGGGGCTCCAAATCATCAAGCTAGCGGCTTGGTTCGAACAGGTCGGCGAATTAGTGGAGCCTACAGTTTCGCCAGTATTACTCTACGACCCTCGGTACAGGTCCCTGTATCAGTTGTATAGGGAACTTCAGACGGAATCAATGGAGATCGTGATCGACAGCCATTATGCTTATCAGTGGAAACGTACCGACCAACTATTCGAAATTTGGGGCTTTTTGAAGTTATGCAGAACGCTTATTAACCAACTCGGGTTCGAAGGAGTATCAGGCTGGCTGTTCGATCAGGAGTATTTTGGAGGTAATCTTCTCGTGCCGACTTTACTTCCCGAAACGGCCATTGTGTTAAGGCGAGATGATATTCAATTAAAGCTCGTATACAACGCGTTAATCCCGTCTGAACAAGGGGCGGAGAATCATCCAATTTACATGCTCGGGAATTTTCATAACCGACCGGATGGCAGACTCGATTTTTACCAAAACGAAACGTACATAGGCACAATAATAATAGACTTTAAGTATCGCCCACGAAGAGGGAGATATGCGTTCTGGAACCCGGCGCCCAGGACTGCTTCGAGACGACCCGCCGCGACGAATCAGTTGATTGCGTACCGGGCGGATAGCGCATCCCGCTATTTATACGGTAGCCATATTGACCCGCGTCAGCGTGAGCAGATCCGCCCAGTCCTGGAGACATGGGCCATCTATCCGGGATATAGGCAAATTGAGCCAGAAACCGAATACGATTCAAATCATCATGTACGGCTGTTGCAGTTAACACCGGGGGAATCAAACGTGCATTTGAAGCGGGAACTAGAGAATGCTATTGCGAATATTTTGCGAATGTTTGAATTGTACCGTGGTTCGTCCCCCAGCCCTGTTAATTCCTAAAATATATTGAAAATCAAAGGAGGATCGAATATCCGTTGTTAGGGTGATCAAGGCCTCCTACTTTATGAGGATGCTCTGAAATTTCGCCTCACATATGATACGGTGAGCCGTATCACAAGTAGGGCTTGCTGAACGAAAGAAAAATCCAGTAGCAGCAAGGGTTTAGCGCCTCTTTTGTTGAATTCAAGTGCAAGGAAAACGGGTTTATCCCGTGAAAAACCGTGCACGTGGAGGCGTCCAGATTGTATCAGCGAACCGAGAGCCAAATGATCTTGCCAGGAGACTTCTTCCTTCCGTACGGCGGGAATTTGCGGAAGATAACCGCTGGGTATTGCTGGCCCAGATGATTCCTTGGTGGAAGCTCGAAGAGAAGTATGCGAAAAACTTTAAGAAGAGCCTCAAGGGTCAAAAGGCCGTATCGATCCGTGTTGCGCTCGGCGCCCTCATTATTCAGGGCGTCTCGGCACCGACGATCGGGAGACGCTTCGTCAGATTCTGGAGAACCCGTATCTGCAGTACTTCCTCGGTCTGCCGGAATACCAGTACCGCCGTCTGTTTCACCATTCTCTCATGACACACTTCCGCAAGCGGCTGGGCGGCGAGATCCTTGATGAAGTGAACGAGTGGATCGCCCTTGAAGAAGCGCGCAAGTCCAGCGAATCGGATGATTCTTCGGACGACAATGAACCTGGCAGCGGAACTGCCGCAGCGTCCGACGTGCCGTCAGAACCGCAGCCGCGGCAGATGGAACTGACGAACGAGGGCGAACTGCTGCTGGATGCGACCTGCGCGCCGGCGGACATTGCCTACCCGACGGATCTGTCTCTTCTGAATCAGGCTAGAGAAAAGCTGGAAAAGATCATCGATATCCTGTATGAGCCGAAGCGCGGAAAGACTCGCAAGCCAAGAACATACCGGGAGCGTGCCCGCAAAGCCTATCTGGCGATTGCCAAGCAAAGGCGTGTAAAGCCGCGCACGATGCGCAAAGCAATCGGCAAGCAGCTCAGGTTCGTTTCCCGTGATCTGCGCATCATCGCCGAACTTGCCTCCACGGGCGGCCTGACGCGGCTGCCACGCCGCATGTACAAGGAACTTCTGGTCATTCAGGAACTGGTTCGCCAGCAGCAGGCGATGTACGGCAAACGTACGCACAGCGTACCGGATCGGATCGTCAGCATCGCGCAGCCGCACGTGAGGCCGATCGTGCGCGGCAAAGCCCGCGCGAACGTCGAGTTTGGCGCGAATCTGGCGATCAGCGTGGTGAACGGTTATGCGTTCCGGGAACACCTGTCCTGGGACAACTACAACGAAGGCCAGACGCTGCAGGTTGCAGTGGAACGCTACCGCGCTCGGTTCGGCACTTATCCGAGAGCGGTGCTGGCCGATCAGCAAGAGCAGAAGAAAATCGCCAAGGCGGATACAACCGCGCGCAATGCGGTGGAAGGCAAGTTCGGCGAGGGCAAGCGCAGCTGCAGGCTTGGCCGTATTCGAGCGCACCTTCAGACGACGAGCGAGACCGTAATCGGGCTGCAACTGCTGGTGATGAACCTCGAAAAGAGACTCCGGGTTCTCTTTTTGCCTGTTTTGCAATGGCTATTGTCGAGGCTCGCAGTTCGTTTGCTCGTGTCACCGTAAAATGTGACCCGTTCAGCAAGCCCTAATTCCGGCGTTGACAAAAATATGCGAGCGGGTGCTCTTGGCTTCACCCTGACAGAGTTTAAGCGGGTTTACTGCTTCGGGTCTGCAAATTGGAGATGCGTGTTTCAACACGATAATCCCAGTAGCCTGATTTAGTCGTTATAAATGATAGGAACGACGTTTCCAGCTACCCATTCGGCAAGCTCTTCCACGCTCACTTCTTTATTTGCTACTTTCATTGTCATATTATATAGCTCGTCATCTTCCAAATGAATCATATATCCATTCAGTTCTAAAAAGTTTGCCATGCATGCGTATGCAGTTCTTTTGTTTCCATCGCAAAAATATTGATTTGTGGCAAAACCATGCATAATAATAGCGGCTTTCAAGAAAAGGCCAGGATATAATTCTTGTCCCCATAATACTTGGGAAGGCTTCTCAGCCAAAAAGTCAATCATCCCTGACTCATGTTCTCCTGATAAGCCGCCATATCGTTCGAGCATGATTTGGTGTATTAACCTTATTTCTTCGGGCGTTAGATATACAATGCTCAACTTTTGCTGAGTCTCCTCAATGCTCCATCGTTTCGCTTGCAAATACGGTTTGTTTGTTCACGTATGAACTGCATACGGTCTTCTTTGGACATTTTCGAGAAATCGGGTTTTTTGTAATCAACTTGTTTGGCAATCATTTCGTCTTTTTCCTCCTTGCCGTCGCACATACTATCCTCTCCTTCTATCGGGCTATTAGATAGTATATGCCCTAATCTTGACCTCACTATACCATATTTGTTTCATGTGAGGTATAAAATTAATCTTTGAACTTTATGCCCTGTTCAATTTCCTCCCTAAAAAGCAAAGACGGCCCGCAAGCCGTCTATTGCTTTTAGCCCAACAACCTCAAATCGCTTCACGGAACTCTTCGGGAAGATGGAGCTTGTGGCGGGTCTGGTAGAACAGATTCCGGGCGGCCTCCCACATGATGAGTATTCCGTGCATCGGTCTCATTACTGTGGCAGGATTCCTGGCGGAGGTCGGAGACTTGAACGGCTATGACCACAGCCGGTAAATCGTGCGTCGCGCCGGTCTGAGCCTGCGGGAAAACAGCTCCGGACCATCCGCAAGCGAGGTCGCTGCCGCCTCCGAGCTCTTTTGTTCCGGGCGCACTGACGATGGTCGCCAAAAACCCGGAGTTCCGCGCGCTGCACCTGTACTTCACGAGGCGTAGGAATAACCCGTTGAAGAAGAAACCTATGAATACCCGTTTATATAAGAATACAATTTTCACATCATTAGTCTTTAAATCGGCACGCTGAACCGTATCACAAATCGTGGTAAACCAGGGAAGCGGACGGAAATGTCGGGCCAACTGTTGAGTCCGATTCCCCATATGTTCAAATGATGATTCCCTGACGGCGGATGCGAAACAGTCCTTGAGGCCTCCGGCATTGAAAAAGAATTGAAACCGCGCATAATGTCCGTAACATCGATGATCCGGTTCCTCAGGAGGAACAGCTTCAATCATTTGGAAAGACCTCTCGAAAATCTGGAGGCCGGGGCCTCCGCCGGCACCCCGGATGCTTTAACGCCAAGCCGCACCGTAATAGTCTACAATGTCTGTCCGCTGTCCACGGTGATTATCTGGCCGGTTATCGCTTCCTGCTCCAGGACGGAGCAGATCATGGCGGCGATGTCGTCGGGTGTTGAAATGCGCTGCAAGGGAAGGTTGGGGGCGAGCCGGTTCATCTGATCTTCTTTTCCGGTCCACCATCTTGTGGCAACGGCTCCCGGTACGATGCAGTTGACCCGGATGTCGGGGGCCAGGGCGTGCGCCAACGACTTTGTCAGGCCATGTACGGCCGCTTTGGATACGGCGTAGGGAAGCGAGGAGCCCAGCCCGGTTTGCCCGGCGATGCTTCCCAGGTTTACGATCGCCCCCTGTTTCTTCTGCTTCATGTATGGCGCGACCGCCCGCGCGCAGAAAAACATGCCTTTCACATTCACGGCGAGCAGCTCGTCCCATACCTCCTCCGCGGCGGCCTCCAGATCATCCATCGGGAGATGGCGGGTGATGCCGGCGTTATTGACGAGCAGATCCACGGATCCGAATTGACGGACAACGGTTTGGACCAGTTGTCGGACCTCCCCGTCCCGGGACACATCGGCCTGCACAGCGACGGCCTGTCCCCCCTGATCCCGGATCCATTGCACAGTTTCCTCCGCATCAATCCGGGAGCGGGAATAGTTCACGATCACCGTCGCCCCCCGCTTCGCCAACGCAATGCCGGTTGCCCGGCCAATCCCCGTACCGCCCCCCGTAACCACGGCTACTTTGTTCCGCACTTCCATGTTTTCTCCACTCCTTGGTTTCATTTCGGTTAGTTCCATTGTAAGGGCCATTCTGTTATTTGTATAATTGAATCATTTGATGAGTCCATTCAAATTTTTTGAATGACGGCAGGGGGAAATGGGCCATGGATCTCAAAACGTTAAAAACCTTTCACGCGATTGTGAAATACGGAAGCTTCAACCGGGCGGCGCAAGTGATGAACTATGTGCAATCGACCGTCACGATGCAGATCCAGAAGCTGGAAGCGGAAATGGGCGTTTCGCTCATTGAGCGGGGAAGCGGAAAAGAACTGCGGCTTACCGAAGCCGGTCGATGGTTTTACAATCAGAGTCTGGAGATTGTGAAGAATCTGGAACAGCTTCAAAGCAGCTTATCGGAGATGAGGTCCGGTGAAGCGGGGCATCTCCGGCTGGGGGCCACGGAACCGACCGCCAGTTATCGGCTGCCCGGAATTTTGGGAAGGTTTATGTCGATCTACCCGAACATCCGCATTTCCGTGGATATCGCAAATACCCCGGTGCTTGGCGAACGCGTTCGCCAGGGAGAAATTGCTTTTGCACTTGCGACGGCGCCCGGGCTGGGATCCGGCCTCTCCTTTGAACCCCTGTTTGCGGAAGAATTTGCGGTGCTCTTGCCGGAGAATCATCCGCTTGCGGAGAAAGAGATCATTGAGCCGGAGGACTTTCAAGGGCACCGGCTGCTGATCACCTCGGCCACTTGTCCCTATCGCAGGAAGCTGGAGACGATCCTGCAGGAGAAAGGGGAGGTGGCGCTCGACACCATGGAGATCGGGAGCATGACGGCGTTGAAATTTTATGTCCGGAACGGGCTGGGAATTGCGCTCGTCCCCAAAATTGCAGTCGAACCGGAAACGAAGGAGACCACGGTACGCATGATCAGCGGCAGCCTGATCCATATGACCTTCGGCCTCCTGCGTTTGGAGTCGGCCTACCCGCTGCGGGGCGCCGCCGAAAAGCTGTATCATTATCTCAAGCAGGAACTGGCTTCCGGATAACGGGGTTAAACCCTCCGTACCGCGAACGCCGGGAATGCTTTACCAGGACAAACGCCTGTCGGGATCGATCCATTCAGGCGGGCAGCCGTGCGATGTCCCCGCAACAAAGGAGCATTTCATACATACGTTATTTCGAGGCGGATTTTTCCGTCACGGGACAATCCAATCCGTAAATTGATGGCGTGGGAGGTGCACGAATCAATGATGACCCCGGAAGACGCGGACAAAATCATCGGCACGTTTTTAAGCCCGATGTGGTATTTTTTGTCCTCGCGGGAGGATAAAGACGAGGTCCACCGGCTGGCGGATCAGCTGCGCAAAGCATCGGGCAGGCTTGCGGACGGTCAGGCAAGCGGGTTAAGTCCGCAAGATGCGGTGAAAATCATTGACACCTTTCTGAGCCCGGCCTGGTTCCTGGCTTCTTCACAGCAGGACAAGGATGAAATTCACCGGCTGGCCGATGAGCTCCGCAAAGCCTCCGGATTGCCGGACGGGACTACCGGGGAGGAACGGCCGCCCGATTTGCGGTTTTCGGTCCTCAGCGATATTCACGTTCAATATTGGGATGCCGAATCCCAGACGAAATTCGCCGCCGCCCTGAGCGATTTAAATGCCGCCGGTTCGGCCGGCGATGCGTTAATTCTCAATGGCGATCTTGGCGACGGACGGCCGCGGGATTATCAGACCTTAACCGATATACTGGCAGCGAATCCTCATCCTCAGCAAATTTTCTGCACGATAGGAAATCACGAATTTTACCAGGCTTATTACGATCAGGACGGAAACTGGAACCCGGCCGCGTTTCCGAACGGGGAGTCCGATCAGCAGTCGCTTGAGCGGTTTCTGTCGTTTATCCGGCGGCCCAAGGTTTACTACGACAGCTGGATCAGGAACCACCATTTTATTTTTTTGGGCTCCGAGCAATACCGGCAGTCGAACCCGGGCAATGATGAAGACGCTTATTTGTCGGACTCCCAGCTGCAGTGGCTGAGCACGGCCTTGAGCAGTCATTATGTTCCGAATAAAGCGATCTTCGTCTTTTTGCATCAGCCCTTGCAGGGTACGGTTTCCGGAAGTCTGGCGAGGGGAGTCGTTCAGGGCGGGCAGCTGCGGAGCATATTGTCCCAATACCCGGAAGTCATCTTGTTCACGGGACATACTCATTGGGAGCTGCGGCTCCCTCATACGCTGGTACGGGATACGTTTACGATGGTCAACAGCTCTTCGGTGTACAAACCGTATAACGGGAATGATCAGCCCGTGGAAGGTCCCCAAAGCGAAGGACTGTACGTGGAGGTGTACGGGGATCGGGTGTCGATCCGGGGAAGGGATTTTGCCGCGAAGCAGTGGATCCCCGAAGCGCAATTCACGGTAAGGTACAACCGGTCGTGAATCGATGGACGATTGCGGTTCGGCGTTGCCGCATACGTGATTTTATAATATTATTCCCATAGATAAAGTAGACATTATTGGGGCGATTGCGTATAATCGATATCAAAAGAAGGTGTCGGGAAAGGGGCGAATGACATGGAAGCCGCGCTGCCCAAAACAACGGACCGCGACCGCAGAAAATGGTTCCTTTGGATGACAGCAATCCTGCTTTGTCTATGCGCTACAGGTTACGGCTATTGGAAGACCCATCCCGCCGCGAAGCATTCCTCCAGCATCACGCCCGAGCAATTGTACTATGAGCGAATGGTATACGCTGTTAATGAAATGCATAACCAGGTGGAAAATTACGCCGCGCTGCGGAAGCAGGGAACTTTGCCCGCGGCCCGGCTTGGGGAAGGAAAAACCTATGTGCAGTCGCTGATGAGGGCCTTAACCTCCCCGCCGGAGGAATTGGCCGTAGCCCAGACCATCGCCGATCAATTGTACGCGTCTTATCAGCGATACGTGAATGATCTTGTGAACGGTTCGGCTTCGCTGGACAATTCATTGGCCCAGGCGGAGTCGGATTATGAGCGATTCCGGCAGAATGCGGCGATCATCAAGCTGCTTAGCAGCTATCGCGGGGTCAATATCGATTGTCATTGACCCGGGCCGGAAGACGAGACTGGTGTAATCTTTGAAACGCGGCCATCTCAAAAAGGGCACTTGAAGGTGCTCTTTCTTTATGGTTACGTACAATCCTGCTGAAAAGGTTGTGAATCCCATGCATCCCCCATTCACCGGTTCGGCGCTCAGGCATCCCTCCTTCACCAGGTATTGGGTTTCGCGGACGCTCTCCTCCACTTCGTTTCAAATGCTTTCCGTGGCCATCGGGTGGCAAATGTATACGCTTACCCACGATGCGTTCAGCCTCGGCCTGGTAGGGCTGGCCCAGTTTCTGCCGATGGTGCTGCTTACCCTGATAGTCGGTCACGCGGCCGACCGTTTTGACCGGCGCCGGATTGTGTTTCTGTGCCAGATCGTCGAAGGAGTGATTGCGGCGCTGCTTCTGTACGGGAACCTGACCAGCCGGGTGGAACGCGGGCAAATCCTGCTTGCTGCGGCGGTCATCGGCGCCTGCCGCGCTTTCGAGGGGCCGTCCTCTTCGGCGCTATTGCCCCAGCTGGTGCCGAAAGCTCTGATCCAGCGGGCGGTGGCCTGGACGACCTCGGCCGGACAAGCCTCGCAAATCCTCGGCCCCACGCTCGGCGGGGTGCTGTACTCGTTCGGCCCCGTCTCCGTTTATCTGACCGCCGCTCTGGCGCTGCTTGCGGCGGGAATCCTTACGTTCCTGATCCGGATGGAACGAATCGTCAGGAAACCGGAGCCGGCGCCCATCCGATCGCTTTTTACCGGTATTGTTTTTGTCTGGCGCAACAAGGTTATCCTGGGGACCATCTCCCTCGATTTGTTTGCCGTCCTGCTTGGCGGGGCAACCGCGCTTCTGCCGATCTTTGCCCAGGATATTCTGCATACCGGTCCCTGGGGCCTGGGCCTCATGCGGACGGCACCGGCGGTCGGAGCGCTGCTGATGTCGATGGGGTTCGCCTATTTCCCTCTGAAGAAAGCGGCGGGCCCGATGCTGTTCGGCGCCCTCGCCGTTTTTGGAGCGGCGACCATGCTTTTCGCCCTTTCGACTCACCTGCCGGTCTCGCTGCTTGCTTTGCTGCTTGTCGGGGCTTCGGACGTGGTCAGCGTCGTGATCCGTTCCTCGCTCGTGCAGCTGCAGACCCCGGATGAAATGCGGGGCCGGGTAAACGCCGTGAACTCGCTGTTCGTCGGCACCTCCAACCAGCTCGGCGAGTTCGAGTCGGGCATGCTGGCCGGGTTTGTCGGGCCAGTCCTGGCCGCTTTCATCGGCGGTCTGGGGACGCTGGCCGTCGCGGGCCTGTGGATGATCATGTTTCCGTCGCTGCGGCGGCTGAAAACGTTGACGGGAAGCGAACGGCCCGGATGAACTTTCCGGGGTTGCGCAAGGGCGGAATCGGGGAGATGGCCGGATCGGCCGACGGGATGCGCCGGCGGCGAGGAGGCCGTGGCGAAGGTATATCCCGGAAGCAGGGCGGGCCGAACGAATTCGACGCCAAGGCTGCGAACGCAGGGAAAGCAGGACCCATGGCAACGGAAAACCGGGGCTGTCCGGAAAACCGGGGAAAACCGGCTGCCGGACGCCCCGTTTTTGTCAAATGAAACCCTGTTCAATCGAAGGAGCTGTTGAATTTTTTCAGCAGCCGGGCAAACTGCGCACATTCCTCGTCGGACCAGCCCTGAAGAAGATAACGGAGCCGTTCGACCCGCTCCTTTTTGTAAATTTCCAGTTCTTTTGTTCCCAGCTCGGTAATGTGGTAGGAATAGGCCCTTCCGTCCGAAGGGTCGGGGATTTTATAGACATAGCCTTTGGCTTCGAGGGCGGCGGCCTGCCGGCTCACCGTGGAGATATCCAGATGGTATTCGTTCGCCAGCGCCTTGACTCCGGCGGATCCGTGGGAAGTAATTTGCTGCAGCAGCAAGTACCCCGACCGGTCCAGATTTTTTTTCTTCTTGTCGGATACGGACGTAATATAACGCACCAGGGCGGCCAGCTCGAATTGTATATGTTCCAGGGAACGTTCATCCATTCCTCCGTCACCTCGCTCGCGTACCTCTCTTGAACCCATCATAACTTGCCGCCCTTTTGAATTCAAATCTCCGGATAGTGTATTGACATCCCGGTTAATAGTTGTATTATACAATTATGAATTGGTCGGGGCAACCGCTGGAGGAAACCTTTCCATTTTGGGAATAACAGTAAGGCAAGCGCCGAAGAGGGTACAATCCGAAATTCCTGGTTCGGGAGATCATTTGCTGCAGGCGGGAGGTTGTGCGATGATGAAAGCTCATGAAATCATGATCAGCAGAGTTTACAAGGTGAAGGAAACCGACAGTGTGCGCTCCGTGATCGAACGATTTATTGAACACCGGATCAGCGGTCTGCCCGTGGTCAACGAGCGAAACGAAATCGTGGCCTATATCAGCGATGGAGATATTATGCGGTATATCGGCAAACACCGGGATATTATCGTGGATTCCATTTATTACGTAGGCGTGGTCAAGGGGGACGATCAGGACTTTGAGGAAAGAGTAAGGAAAATTCTTGATTTGAACGTGATGAGCATTGCCAAGAAGAAGGTCATCAAAGTCGACTGGAATGAGGAGATCGAGAATGTAGCGGCGATTTTGGGACAGAAACGGATCAAGAAACTGCCGGTTGAGCGCAATGGAGTGCTGGTTGGAATTATCAGCCGGGGAGATGTGATCCGGCACACGTTTAAATCCCTTTTATAGAAATGAAAAATTCGCAAGAGAAAAGGAGCAGTACGCATGTCTTCCACTTCCATATCCGAAAAGGCGGCGGCCAAAGCCGGAAGCGAAGCCGCCATTCCGGAGCAATCCGGCCTGCTTGAACAGCCCAAAGCGGTTTGGGCCGTCTTTTTTGCATCGATCATCGCTTTCATGGGTCTCGGACTGGTTGACCCGATTCTTCCGGCAATCGCCGAACAGCTGAAGGCTACCCAGAGTCAGGTGACCCTGCTGTTCACCAGCTATAATGCCGTGATGGCGGTGGCCATGCTGATTACCGGCGCGGTCTCGTCCAGGCTTGGTATCAAGTGGACGCTGCTTTCGGGAATTATCGTCATTGCGGTATTTTCCGGTCTCGGGGGTGCCTCGAACAGCATCTGGGCGCTTGTCGGATTGCGGGCCGGCTGGGGCCTTGGCAACGCGTTATTCGTGGCTACGGCGCTGGCCGCGATCGTATCACTGTCGAAAAGCAGCTCCGCGCAGGCTATTATCTTGTACGAAGCGGCCGTCGGACTCGGCATTTCGGTAGGCCCGCTGCTCGGCGGCTGGCTGGGGGCCATGAGCTGGAGAGGTCCGTTCTTTGGTGTGGCTACCCTGATGGTCGTCGCGTTCATCGGACTCAGCGTGTTAATGCCCAAGGCGAAAGCCGGTTCATCCGCCCCGGCGAAAAAGATTTCCCTGATCGATCCTTTCCGGGCATTGCGGCATCGCTCGCTGTTTGTCCTGGGCCTGGCGGCTGCGCTGTATAACTTCGGATTTTTCACCCTGCTGGCTTACGCCCCCTTCGTCATGGGATTGAAGGAACACGGGTTAGGCCTTGTCTTTCTGGGGTGGGGAATTTTGCTGGCGATCACCTCGGTATTCATGGCTCCCAAGCTCCAGCAGCGGTTCGGCACGGTGAAATCGATGTGCGCCATGCTGACCTTGTTTGCCCTGCTGCTGGTCGCGATGGGCGTCTGGACATCGACCCAATGGGTGGTCATCGTGGCCGTGATCCTTGCCGGCGCTCTGCTTGGCAATAATAATACCCTGATTACGACCGCGGTTATGAATGCCACTTCGGTTCAGCGCTCTACCGCCTCGGCGGCTTACAGCTTTCTGCGCTTTATCGGAGGAGCGATCGCGCCGTATTTAGCCGGGAAGCTGGCGGAAATATACAATCCGCACGTGCCCTTTATTACGGGAGCGGTCTTTGTGCTGATTTCGGTGCTGGTCATCGCTGTCAACTACCCCCATCTCAAGCATGTCGATCATGCGGAAGCGGGCCACTAATTCCACGCCGGACGGAAAATTCAGGGTTCTGTTCCGGTTTGCCCGGATCCGGAGCGGGCAGCCGCCCAAACGGCTGAAAAATGGACGAGATCCATCGATGGCTGCCCTTCCTTATGTTCCCTTCCCTTCATAATCTGTTGGTAGATTAAACGAGGGGAGGTGAACACGTTGGCAGTCACCCCGCTCTGCAAACAGTTTGCCGCCATCTTGAAGGCAACGCCGCAGACGATCAACGGAGTCTGCACCGCTTCATCGGTCCGCAACAACATCAAGCCGATCATTCTGGGCAAAAGAGCAAAATCGTTCCTGGCAATCCCGCAGGCATTCTCCTTTGAAAATATTGGCCGCGACGGGCGAGCTCTGTGTCTTGGCGAAACCGTCATTTTGACGGCGGAGATCAACCCCTTCATAACCCGGCTTCGCAGACACGGCATTAAAGTCACCGCGCTGCACAATCACTGGCTGTTTGCGAAACCGAATCTTTGGTATATCCACTTTGAAAAAGTGGAAAAACCGCTCGTTTTCGCCAGAGAAACCCGTGATGCGCTCGATGTCCTGACCACCAGAGTCGTCCGGCCGGTTGTCAAAAAGTAAGATTGCCGATCCATCCCCTATAGAGTCCCCGGACTCTGCAGGGGATTTGTTATTTATAACGGGTGCGGAGAAGGCGCTTAACGCTGCGGGATCCGCGGGCTGCATGGTGCTGTGGTCATGGCGTAGCGGTCGGCATCGCCGGCACCCGGCAGGCTGCGATTCGCGGCCGCGGTTGCTTCCGGCACAAGAGGCAAACGAAAATTTCCCGTGCAGCAAAAAGAAAAGGGAAGACGGCTGCACGCCGGTTCTTCCCGGAATTCAGGCTTTGTTTGTTCGTCAGTAAGGGAATTGGGAGGAATAGCCGCTGAATTGCTGCCGAGCCTGCTGCAGCTTTTGCTGATCTTCGGCTTCCAGCTTGTACCACCCGTTTTGAAACATCGTATTGTAAAGCTCGCGCGCGCATTGATGCGTCTCGGTCAAAATCTGCATCATGTCGTTGAACAGCTGCTCATGGCTGGCCTCGCGAACCGCTACATTCAGGCTGTCCGTCAAATACTTGCAGGTTGCCAGACCGTCGTTCAGAAAATCGCGGTCGTTCATCTCCGGGCCCTTTACCTCGGGCAGCTGGCCGGATTGCGGATTGGCAATTTGATTCGGGTTCTGCATCTGCGGTGTTTGCATTCGTCGCGCCTCCTTCTGGAATTACTGCTGCATTTGCCCGGGACGGGGCAGGTTCGCCATGGCGGTATGGTTGTCCACCTGCAGGTGGGTCAGCAGTTTTTGGTAATGCCGCTGATGCATTTGTCCGGCTTTGTCCAGCATTTGCTTTACCTGGGGATTGGTTGCCTGCTGCGCAAAGAAATGAAATTTTTTAAAGGCGAGCAGCTCCCAGGACAAGGCATCCTTCAAATACGACAAATCCTTGGTTGTAATGACGCGCGGCGGCATCGGAATCGGTACCTGCGCTTGCTGTCCCGGAGGGGTCATGGTTGTCGTGGTCATCAAATCGCTCCTTTCAGGTGTCTTGCTGTACACAAGTACAGGATTAGGATGAACAAGATAGGAACGATTATGCGCCGCAGGAAGGAAGAACCAAAGGTTCGGTATTACTTGGTAATATTTCGTAATACCATCGCTCGTTTGCAGATGGATTCCGATTTGCGGCAGAAGATCCGGCACTTTCGGTTTTCCGGATAATCGCGGTCTCATGCTCGGGGACTTCTTCGAAGCCGATTTGGCTGCTAGCTATTCGCGCTTCTTTAAATCGCCCAGTTTCCGCTGCGGAAGACGGCTTCGGTCGTGCCGTCCGGCAATTCTCCGTCGATATCGAGCTCCGCGGATCCGATCATGAAGTCGACGTGGGTGATGCTTGAGTTTAAGCCGTTGGCCGCAATTTCCTCCTCGGACATCTCCTTTCCCCCCTCCAGGCAGAAGGCGTAAGCCCGGCCGATGGCCAGGTGACAGGAGGCGTTCTCGTCGAACAAGGTGTTGAAAAAAACGAGATTTGTCTCGGAGATCGGCGAACGGTGAGGGACCAGCGCCACCTCGCCCAGGAAGGAAGCCCCATCATCGTTTTCAATCAGATGTTTGAGTACTTCAAGCCCTTCCGCAGCCTGTATATCGACAATTCTTCCTTTCTCGAAGGTCAGGGTAAAATCTTTGATTAACGTTCCGCCGTAGCTGAGCGGTTTGGTGCTGGTCACTTTGCCGTTCACCGCGTCGCGCAGCGGGGCGGTAAATACTTCCTCCGTCGGCATATTGGCTACAAACGAGGTGCCTCTGGCATTCACACTTCCTCCGCTGATCCAGATATGCTTGGGGGGAAGCCCGATCTTCAGGTCGGTACCGGGTCCCTTATAGTGCAGGGAACGATACTTTTTCCGGTTAAGCAGACCAGCTTTCGTATCAAGGATTTCCAAGTGCTCCTTCCAGGCCTGTACCGGATCTTCCGTCTTCAGCCGGGTGGCGGCAAAGATCGCATCCCAAAGGGCGTCCATTCTGCGGCTCTCCTCCAGATCCGGGAAGACCTTGGCTGCCCATTCGGGGGAGGGGACCGCAACGATGGACCAGCTGACCTTGTCGGTCATCAGATAGCTGCGCCATTTCTGCATGGCCTGACCGGCGGCTTTCGTTGCATTGGAGATCCGTTTCGGATCAATCCCTTTGAGAAGGTCGGGATTGGCGGAGATGACCGAGAGGAAAGCGGCATTGTTTTCCGCCATTTCCTCCCAGCCGCGCGCCCGCCACATCGGGTATTCCGTGAAGGCTTCATCCGGAGCCATTTCATACTTGATGCGGGTCATGTCGTCATCGTTCCACTCGACATGAACGTTCCTGGCCCCGGCTTCATACGCTTTCCGGGCGACCATCCGCACGAACGGAGCCGAAGATAAGGGAGCCATCACCACCAGGGTTTGGCCCGGCTGAACGTTGACGCCGATTTGCACCGCCA
>Ga0310827_100955_pt1 | contig 17316 bp, 13 predicted proteins | sample WT_ome_2_FD_201309 | JGI IMG/M metagenome (GOLD analysis project Ga0310827, IMG submission 201309) | Sorghum-adapted microbial communities enriched on wild type (WT) sorghum from Joint BioEnergy Institute, Emeryville, California, United... ... | reverse complement strand
TTCCACAAACATTTTTTCACCATCAAGAGTGATAAGGACATCTTTCATATTTTTATTTAAGAAATTTAACCATTCATCGACTCGTTCTGATTTGCCTTCTTTGACTTTAAACCTTGTTAATTCTACTCTCATTTCCTAATACCTCATTTTTATTAAATTTTCTAGCAATATTTCAACTTAGTTTTCCAGCATCTATAATGAAATAATGAAAACCAACAAACTTTACCGAAAACAGCCTTTTTAATTCATCGACCCTTTAGAAGGTTTCGGTCACATGATCCGGATGGATGTTAATAAGGAATTCTCTTCCTTTTTTTTGTGATGAGGGTGCCTTTTCGGCCTTTCCCTACAGTAATTAAGCCATAATCGCGTAATAGTTTCTGACGATAGCGAAATTGCTGGTCGGTTAATAAAATCCCTTTTCTCTGTAAAGCTTTTAAAATGGCGGGACGACCTAACCCCTTAGTGTCCGCATGGGTAAGAATCTCTAGAATCCCTTTTATCTCAAACAGAAAACCCCTATCAGTGAAAAATGTCTTCATTTTTTCTAAATCAGCTGAATGTACTTTATTCGTGTTAATAAATTTATTCCCCGATATAAAAGGCAATAACTCAGCATTGACCGTGTCATCGGCGATATGGATGACATATTCTATTACATTTCTAAGCTCTCGGATATTACCAGGCCAATGATAGTCAAGCATAGCTTTCTTAGCTTTATCTGATAAACGCGGCACAGGGCGAAGATGTTCGGCACATAATTCTTTTAAAAAGTAATTGGACAGCAGTAAAATATCTTCTCTTCGTTCCCTCAGTGGAGGAAGATATAAGGGCAAGACATTCAATCTATAGAATAGATCTTGGCGAAAAAGCCCTTCCTCAATCATCGCTTCAAGATTGCGGTTCGTGGCAGCGATGACGCGGACGTCTAAATGAATAACTTCCTCTCCTCCAACTCTCATAATTTCTTTTTCTTGTAGAACTCGCAACAACCTTTGTTGAATCGTCAGGGATGCATCGCCGATTTCATCTAAAAAGATCGTCCCTTTGTGTGCTTGCTCAAACAAACCGCTTTTTCCACCTTTTCTAGCACCGGTAAAGGCGCCCCCTTCATAGCCGAAAAGTTCACTCTCGAGCAGCGATTCCGCAAAGGCCGAAAAATTCACACCGACGAAAGGGTAGTAACTCCTAGGTGATGCGTTATGAATGGACTGGGCGAGTACTTCCTTTCCTGTTCCTGTCTCCCCAAGAATTAATATGGTGGCGTTACTTTTGGCCAACTTTCGGGCAATTTGCTTGAGGTTTTCGATCGTTGAATTCGTCGTGACCATATCAGTAAAGGAATATTTGGCAATGAAATTTTTCTTTTTTGTTTGCCTGCGGTATTGGTGTTCCAATTTTTGAATTTCGTTAGCCTCGCGAAGAAGAATCAAAGTGCCGTAAAAGCGATGATCGACATATATGGATTTTTTTCGCATGTAGTAAGTGACATCCTCGATGTCCTTAAAAACATCCGCATCATTTTCTATGGTATGAAAGGCATCTAAGAAAGCTTTTGGCACGATGTTTTCAATATTCTTTTGCATAGATAGACTTTGGATGCCAAGTAATCTTGCTGCTTTTTCGTTGATAAATTCAATTTGCCCGTTTCCGGTATAGAGAACAACTGCTTCATCAACATTGTGCGCAATGCCCTCTAGGCTGTTACGGAGCATTTTTGTTTTGTAGATTTCGCTACTCAGCTGAGAGGTGATGGATATTAAAGAGTTAAAAAAGCGGGCTGACAGTCTATTGTAGGGTAAGTCGGTCATGTTAAAGTGATTGTAAATTTCTATAATCGTTGAGATATCCAAAAAACGGATACCGATATTTATCACTTTCTCAATCGTTTGGGGGATATGTTTCACGTCTCCTGGAGTGACCGCGATTTTTATGTTTGGATCTGCCTTCTGCCCTGGATAAAACGGTGTAAAATTTAAGTGGATTCCAGTATCTTGTAATAAATGAATGGTGTCGACTGCCGGATCTTTCATATTACTAACGAGAAGCACATCGGTTCCTTCCGGCAGCTCGAGTAAATCGCGGATGTTTCCATAATTAATCGCCCTTTTGGCAACAATCACAGGTGTATCATTGTCTAAGTATGGTTTTGTCATAGAATGGACGATCTTGCTTAGAGCAACGACGAGGGTGTTTTTGGCCAATTGTGTATTTGGTAAGTCATTCACAGTCAATGCCTGCAGATCAAAGTCTTCATGTAAACGTATTTCATAGAGCTGGTCCATAATTGCCTTAACAGTGGCTCGTTCGTAACCGATCACTGTAATCGTCTTCATGCTTAAACCTCCAAAGCTGTCTAGTGAAATCGTCAGAGATTGTGAAGTAATCTGTTTTTTCCATACTGGAAAGAAAGTAAAACATTTCTCACGCCAGTATAAGAACAACCAAGGCTCTGCTTTTTGCCAAAGAATTGGCAGAGCCAAATTACTTTAGGACCAGTCTGCCCTGATATGATTTTACCATAAATATAGGCGGAAAAGCGCTAACCTTCGGTATTTTCCGCTGGGCCTTCCCTCTGGTTTATGACGATGGAAGAGTGATAAAACTTAGCTAAAACTTGTATGATGATTTTTTATACTGATAAGAAAGGATATCAAATAAGGATATGATTATGCGCACAAAAGACTTGCGGAGCCTATTTTCTTTAATCGACGGATAAGCGTTGTTTTATTCTTTTTGGGGGCTAATTGGAAAGTATAGCTAACCAACTTAACACCGAAAAAGAATGGGCGAGATTATTAATGGCTTGACTTGAAGCGACTCTAGTGGCTAATTGATCGGTAAAATCATAATTTGGAAGTCGAACTTCCCAATTCAGTGGGAAGTCCCCATTTAATATTCGAGTGAATTCCTTATAAAGTTCTGGTTAAAACTTAATTATCCGATTAATCGCTTACAAAATTTTTGGAATTAAAATAAAAATATTATTGACAGTTTGCTTTAATAAACTATACTAAGTTATAAAGTTATAACTTTTGGAGGAGTAGCATGCAGATCAATAAAAACCTACCGACTCCTTTATATCATCAGGTACAAGAGATTCTTGACGAGAAAATATCCATTGGCGAATGGGAAGAAGGATTTCAAATACCCACAGAAAAAGAACTTGCGCGTATCTTTAACGTAAGTGCGATTACTGTAAAAAGAGCCGTTCAGGAGTTAGTAAAGAAGGGCAAGCTGTATCGTGTTAGAGGCAGGGGCACGTTTGTCTCTAAGAAAGCAGAAGAAAAAAATGTTTTGGATATAGTGACATTCGGCAGCGAAGAGGCGAAGATGAGCCCACATAAACTGCTTTATTCTACCATCGGGCCAGCCGATGACGGGGTGTCGAAAAAGTTAAAGCTTTCAAAAGACGATCGAGTCATCCGCATGATTCGTTTGAAATATGAGGATGATGAACCGGCGGCGATTGAACATACCTATCTGGTCTATAAATTATGCAAGAACTTTTCCCCTGAGATGACGGAAAAGGAACTAATATATAATGTTGTTCAGCAAAACGGCGTGAGTCTCGAAAAGGTAAAAATCAACTTTTCTTCGATCAGGTCGGATGCCTTTGAAGCCGATCTTTTAAAGATAAAGAAAGGCACGCCACTATTTGTCATAGAAAGAGTGACATTCACCGATGAGGATGTTCCGGTGGAATATTCCAAGTTTGTGATTCGTCATGATAAAGTCGATTACTATATTGAAGTTAGCTTAAACGCTTAATCGATTTTTTAGAGAAAAAAAGTGTTTTGTTTTGATGCATAATTATAAGTTATAAAAATATAAAGTTATAAAATTATAACTTTATATTTTTTAGATAGAAATGTCAGAAATTACACGCTTAAATTATAATTCTAATTTTAGAGGAGGATGAGAAATGGTCAATCGAGGAAGCCCTGAGGAGGATTGGAAAGATAACCAATCCGTTTTGCCCCCGCAGAAAGGATTTTTTGGACACCCAAAGGGGCTGTCGACACTTTTCTTTACTGAGGTCTGGGAACGTTTTTCTTATTATGGCATGCGTGCTATCCTTCTTTTCTACATGTATGATCAAGTCGCGCACGGTGGCTTAGGGATGTCTCAGGGGGCGGCTGCTGCCATTATGTCAGCTTATGGCGCACTCGTCTATATGTCCGGTATTATCGGAGGCTGGCTTGCCGACCGCTTGCTCGGCACCTTCCGATCTATCCTGGTGGGCGGGATTTTGATTATGTTAGGTCATATTGCTTTAGCGATACCAGCAGGATTGACTGCTCTCTTCATATCAATGGTCTTCGTAATTGTAGGGACGGGGCTACTCAAACCGAATGCTTCCAATGCGGTCGGTCAGTTGTATTTCCAAGACGATATCCGCCGCGATGCAGGTTTCAGTATTTATTATATGGGTATTAACATCGGTGCCTTTATTGCGCCTTACATCGTTGGAACGTTGGGACAAAAGGTCAACTATCATCTCGGTTTCGGGATGGCGGCTATTGGTATGGCTTTAGGTTTGATTATCTTCTTGCTGACGGCAAAGAGAAACTTGCCCGAAACATCATTTAAGCCGATGAACCCTGTCAAAAGCGATGAATTTAGGACGCTGTTTTTCCGTTTCATTGGCGGTGCCGTCGCGATTGCACTTCTTCTAGTTTGCTTTCAACTGATAGGCGTCTTGACTATCCACTTTTTTGTGAACAGCATTACGACTCTAGCGATTATTGTTCCAATTTTATATTTTATCGTTATGTTAAAGAGTAAGAGGACCACCGATCTGGAAAAGTCGAGGATCTGCGCTTATATTTTCTTATTTATTGCGTCAGTGTTTTTTTGGGTTATTGATGAACAAGGCTCGACAACGTTGGCCACTTTCGCCGACCAAAGAACCAACCTGAATGCGTTTGGCTTTATGATTCCGTCGTCGTGGTTCCAGTCACTGAACCCGATTTTTACCGTCATTTTGGCGCCGACTTTCGCTTTTATTTGGATCAAAATGGGTCACAAGCAGCCGAAGACGCCAAGGAAATTTGCGTTCGGCCTCATTTTTGCTGGGGTCTCGTTTTTGATTCTGACCTTGCCTTCCCTGATGTCGGGTGTTGACGTAAAGGCCAGTCCGTTTTGGCTCGTGGCCAGTTACTTCTTAGTTATTGTCGGTGCCATGTGTTTATCGCCAGTCGGTTTGTCTGCAACAACGAAACTTGCACCAGCTGCGTTTTCTGCACAGACCATGAGCTTATGGCTTATTTCTGATGCAACTGCGCAAGGAATTAACGCACAGATTGTTCCGCTGTACAAACCAAGTACTGAGGTCAGTTATTTTGGTCTCGTCGGCGGGATCATATTGATTTTAGGTATCATCTTATTCTTCTTCGCACCGAAAATTCATCAACTGATGCGGGGAATTGATTAACACTTATATAAAGGACTGATGACAATGAAAGTTGTAGTTTTAGGAGCAGGTATTGTAGGAGCAAGCGCCGCCTATCATCTGGCGTTAAAAGGCGCCGAAGTCATAATTGTAGATAAAAAACATGAGGGCCAAGCGACTGCAGCGGGAGCTGGGATTGTCTGCCCATGGCTCTCCCGCGTGGATGATCCGGATTGGTACAACATGTCGAAAGCAAGTGCTCTCTATTATCCCTCGCTTGTTTCCCAATTGGAAGAAGACGGTGAAACCGAGTTAGGCTACGCTGTTGTCGGAGGGCTCGGGATTAGTAAAGCCGTCGATGAACTAAAACAGATCGAGCAAAGAGTGACGGAAAGGAAAAAGGATACTCCGGAAGTAGGAGAAATTACGTATCTTGCTCCTGGTGAACCGCAAAAACTCTTCCCGCCGCTTGATCCGGCCTATGGTGCCATTCATGTGACGGGAGCCGCTCGTGTCGACGGCCGGCTTTTGCGTGAATCACTTCTAAATGCCGCCCAAAAACACGGTGCTGTTTATCTCCAAGAAGAAGCCGAACTCGTCACTGTCGATGGCAAGGTCACCGGGATTAAGGCTAAATCCGAAACGATTGCTGCCGACCGGGTTATTGCCGCTACAGGTGCCTGGACGCCTAATTTATTGGAACCGCTGGGGGTAGATTTGCCAATTGAACCGCAAAGAGGACAAATCGTTCATATCAATTTGCCGAATCAAGATACATCAGAGTGGCCGGTCATTCTCCCACAAACGGGTTACTACCTGCTTGCTTTTTCCGACAGCCGCGTTGTCGTCGGCGCCACGCGAGAAACAGGCTCGGGATTTGATTATCGCCTGACGATCCGAGGGGTCAGCGAAGTTTTAAATGCCGGCTTAGATGTGGCGCCGGGCTTAAGCGACGGAACGCTAAAGGAAATCCGAATCGGGTTCAGACCAATGGCACCAAGACATATTCCGATTCTCGGCTTCATTCCGCAATATGATGGATTGATAATCGCTACGGGGTTAGGGGCTTCAGGGCTTACCATGGGTCCCTACTTCGGTAGACTGGCCGCAGAGCTTTCGTTAGATGAGCCTGTTGAAGATATTGATTTACAACCGTATCAGCCGAGCAAGTACTTAGTGAATGGCGGCAAGTAAAACAGGATAGAGTAAAGCGTCGTTTAGAAGCTTTACTCTTTACCATTTTTTAATGAGTGGGGTGGAGGATTTGAAAAAGGTTTTAGTTATAGGTGAAATACCGGAAGCCGGTTATGAAGTACTAGAAAACGGTGACTTAGAAGTATATGTAGAAAGTGATTCAATCACGGAAGATCAATTTTGCGAAGTGGTTCAAGATAAGGATGCGCTATTAGTGCCGCTTTCGACAAAAGTCAAGGAATGAGTTATCGATGCTGGAGCGCATCTCAAAATCATCGCTAATTTCGGCACGGGTTACGACAATATCGCCGTAGACTATGCGAAGCAAAAAGGGATTGCGGTGACCAATACCCCCGGCGTCTCCACAGAAGCGACGGCGGAAATTACGCTCGGGTTATTGCTTTCCGTTTCCCGCCGAATCGTAGAGGGAGATCAATTATGCCGAACAAAAGGTTTTAACGGTTGGGCGCCACTCTTCTTTTTGGGGCGGGAGTTGTATCACAAGAAGCTTGGGATTATCGGCCTCGGCAGTATCGGTCAGGCTGTTGCCAAAAGAGCCAAAGCATTTGGTATGGAAGTTTTATATACGGGCCGCGCACCCAAGGACCCTCAATTAGAAAAGGAATGGGGCGTTTCTTACAGAACTTTAGAAGACCTATTGCGAGAATCAGACTTTGTGTCCATCAATGTTTCATATAATAAGGATACGCATCATCTGTTAAACGAGGATACCCTCTCGTTAATGAAAAAGAGCGCCTTTTTAATCAATACCGCGAGAGGTCCAATAGTGAACGAAGCGGATTTAGCGGATGCACTTAGAAAAGGGATCATTGCCGGCGCCGCCCTAGATGTTTACGAATTTGAGCCCGAAATCACTGCTGAATTAAAAACATTCAGCAATGTCGTCCTGACCCCGCACATCGGCAATGCGACCATTGAAACAAGAGACGAAATGGCAAGACTCGCCGCAAGGAATATTGTTTATGTTCTCCGTAATGAACCCGCTTTAACTCTCGTATAAATCAGAAACACTTTTAAACAAACGTTTAAAAAGCACCGAGCTTTTTGTTCCTATAAAGTCGAAAGCCGGTGTTTTTTTATACCACCTCTAAGTTCTAGTATATTTATAAGAATTGATGCAAATTTTCCATATTGACAAACGTTTCTGTATAATATAAAATCTAGCCAAATTAGTTAATAAACTTTATTTAGTAACTAATGGTGATAATGTTTTAGTAAATTCATCATTTTTAGTTATACATTGTTGAACGAAACTTCTGATTGAAAGGGGATACAACTTGTGACGCTTAATGAAATCCTTGTTAAAGAAGGCAAAAGGTTTCCGGGAAAAACGTATGCAGAAGTTGTATTGTCCCCAGCATATGAGAATGCTAAAAAATTCTTACTTAAACCAATGCTCTCAATTAGTAAAGCGCATCTCATTATGTTGGTGGAGCAGGGATTATTACCTAGAAATATTGCTATAAAAATTGCGGAAGCGATTAAAGAATTAGATTTAGAAAGCATCCAAGAATCGAAATATGACGGCTCTTTTGAGGATCTTTTTTTCTGTGTTGAAAAAAAGATTATGGAAAAAACGGGAGAGGTTGGTGGTAGTTTACATATCGCCCGAAGCCGAAATGATATGGGAGTAGCGATGTACAGAATGGTTTTAAGAGAAAAATTGCTACTTGCTCTAAAATCCATGTTACGCTTTCAAGAGACCTTACTCGATGTTGCCAAGAAACACCGGGACACCATCGTACTAGGTTATACACATACACAGCAGGCACAGCCAATGACATTTGCACACTATATGATTGCTGTCCATGATTCTGTTTCAAGGGATGTTAAAAGATTCCTTGCAGCCTATAAAAATTGTAATTTAAGTCCATTGGGTGCTGTTGCATTAACGACAACAGGGTTTCCAATAAATAGAGAAAGGGTGGCTCAATTACTCGGATTTAATGGCATTGTTGAAAATGCATATGATGCCATTAGTGGCGCTGATTATTTAGGTGAATCAGCAAGTGTGGTTAAGCTAGCACTTATTGATCTTGGCCGATTCATCCAAGACTTACTCATATGGTCAACTCAGGAATTTTCAGCCATATATGTCGCTGATCCATATGTCCAAATCAGCTCTATTATGCCACAAAAGAGGAATCCCGTATCGCTAGAACATATCCGAGCGTTAAGTTCCAGTGCCGTTGGAAGTGCATCCACCGTTTTACAAATGATTCATAATACCCCTTTTGGAGATATCAATGATACTGAAGATGACTTACAACCATATTTATGGAATAGTTTGGAATTAGCTGAAAAAATTTTTCGGTTAAGCACCGTTGTCATTGGAACGATTGAATTAAATAAAGAATTACTTCTAAATAGAGCGAAGGACAGTTTTGCAACCATCACAGAATTAGCTGATACACTTGTTCGGGAATTAAATATCCCCTTCCGGACATCCCATTCGATCACGAGACATCTCGTTGAAATTTGCCTCCTGAGAAAAATAAAACCTTCAGAGGTAACAACAGAATTGCTTGATGAAGCGGCCAAACAAGTTATTGGAAGGCCATTGTTGTTATCAGGTGAAGCTTTAAAAAGTGCTTTGGATCCCGTTCATTTTGTTAAAGTTAGGTCTTTAACGGGTGGTCCTGCACCAGAAGAAATCGATCGCTTGATAAGAACAAGACAAGAGTTATTAAGAGAGAAACGTAAAAAGATAGAAGCAGAAACAAAACGGATCACCGAATGTCTAACAAATTTAGATGATATCACGGAGTACTGGAGTCAAGCTTTATGACAAAAATCCCAATCTTAGCAATAGATGCAGGAGGAACGAAATGCCGAGCCATTCTCTGCGAGAAAGATGGTACGATTGTATCTTACGTAAAGGGTCCCCCTTGTAATTTACACAATATTGGCATTGAAGGAACGGTACATACATTAACAAAAGTCCTCAATCAATTAACAAAACACTTATCGAAACCACTTAATGTGGGTCTAGCCGTAGTAGGAATGGCCGCACTAGATACTCAAAAAGACATTGAGAATATTTCAAGAGTGGTATCTCGCGTTTTACAAGATTGCCATATTAACGTAAACGATATAGTGATAAATAATGACGGTATCATTACGCTTCTAGGTGTTTTAGGCGACAGCCCAGGTCTTCTAGTCATATCCGGCACCGGATCGATTATCTGCGGGAAGAATGAACAAAACCAATTCGTGAGAGTAGGCGGATGGGGATACCGCCTTGGAGATGAAGGAAGTGGTTATTTTATAGGTCAATCTATTCTTCGTTCTATTTTTCAAGCAAAGGATCGAGGTATTTCTCTATCTCCAATGGCAAATCGCGTCCTGCAAATGCTGCAATTGAATTCACTAGATGAACTATTAGCATGGACATACAGTAAACATTATTCAGTCGATAAAGTTGCCTCTTTAGCAAAAATTGCCTTTTCATTTGAGTGTAAGGGTGATCAAACGGCTAAGAACATTTTAAATCAAGCTGCCCAAGATCTAGCGGAGATGTGTCATACCGCTATTGAAAGATTAAATTTAACAAATAAAACCTTTGACGTTATATTTTCTGGCGGGATTTTACAGAACAATATAAGTATTGCAAATAAATTTGCCAAAATATTAAAAAATCATTACAAATCTATTAAAATTGTGAATATGGAAGGTGAGCCAATAATAAGAGCTTTTCAATTAGGATTGCGAATATTAAAAGGTCATTCTAAAGATGCGGTTAAAAAGTGCACTGATCTGCTTGCAAAGTTGGAGTCCAGTAAAAGGGATGATTTACTTTAAGTAAATAGTTTGGAGGAATGATAAATGGAATCCATAAAAACTAAGGATGTCCAAAAAGCACTGGACCGTTTTCTAAACCGTGATGTTTATCTTCACTTGGAAACAACGACAGGGTCATATGCCGCCTTGTCAGGAGAAGATAAGATGGCTGTTGTCGCTTACATTCGTAATGGTCGAATCAAGTACCACCAAGGTCAAATTACCGGTAACGGACCATATCGTGTAGGTTTGAAGCTTGAGGATGGCTGGGTTTACGCTGAAGGATTGACGGATTGGGAATTAAGGAAAGAACAGGATCAATTGTTATTGGCAGGATACGATAAGGATGGGCAGTTAGCAGTGGCTCTGGAATTAAGTTCAAAACCTTTTCCTTGTAATTAGAATGGAAATACAACTAAATAAACGATGATGAGTAAGGAGGTAATGATCATGAGCAGAAGAATTCTTGCCGTTTATCCACACCCTGATGATGAAACGTTTGGTAAGGCAGGTGCGCTTGCTCTACATATAAAAAACGGCGACCAGGTGACATTAATTTGCGCCACATCAGGACAAATGGGGAGAAGAATGGGGAACCCTTTTTTTGCCAATCGCGAGACTCTGCCCTCTATTCGCGAAAAGGAATTACAAGAAGCTTGTAAGCATATTGGTATTAAAGACCTCCGCATGTGGAGAATGCAGGATAAAACCTTACAGTTCGAAAATCCACACGTGTTAGCGGATCGCATTTTTAAAGTCATAGATGAAATTAAACCATCAATCATTTATACGTATTATCCTGAACACGGTGTGCACCCAGACCATGATGCATTGTCCGCTGCAACAATTTTAGCTGTGTCTCGGCTTCCAAAAAAACAACGACCGATTATTTATGGTTCCGCCTTTTCTAAAAACTGCTTGCAAGAATTAGGGGAGCCTGATGTCATTATTGACGTTTCTGAGGTGTTGTCAATAAAAATGGATGCCATGCGTGCGCATCATTCTCAATCAGAGTTAATCACAAAAAAACTAGATTTAGAACTTGCCAATCATCCTGAAAAAAAAGATGAGATATTGGCTCCATATAAGGTGGAGCGATATTGGACTTATAGGTGGCCTGAAGAAACTGCTTAAAAGGTTATGGATGATTGAAGTCATTGAATGACTTAAAAGAAGGTGGGAACTTATAGGAAAAAATCATTTTGATACTATTTTTTGCCTTTAGTTTGCTTCGGTTTATTAAAGCTTTACGTTGCCCCAAATCTCTAAAGAAAGTCTAATCGGTTAATCAAAAATTAGACGCTCTCCTTACATTGTGCAAAATCTTCATCGTTAAAATAACATGATCCAGTGTTTCATTCAGAGTTTTAACATCCAGAACCGTTAAATTTGAGAGCTATCGATTTCATCCTAAAAATCCTCTGACAGCATATAACGATGGCCTGATGTGGTAAGGTGATCCGTATTTTGCTTGAGATTGGCTGTCATCAGTGTGCGTGTACCGAGGAAAGAAGATTTAGGTTATGCCTCTACAGTATAGGAACCTTGACTCATTGAGGGATGAAAGGGTTCATCTCCATGAGTATTGTAGAGCTCCATAAAAGGGATGATACCATCATTGACAAAAAGGCAATCCATTTTTTGTTATTTATAAAAATTCATGGCTAAAACAAATGAGACTGGGTTCCGGAGAGTATGCGAGAAATGCTAGGAATAATTTATTCCATAGAGGGAGGTAAACGATTTTTATGAAAAAAAGATTTGGTGTGTTTCTATTAATATTGGTCATTTTAATGTCAGTACCGCTAATCGGTGCATGTAACAGTGAAAAGAGCAGCACAGATTCTAAAGGAAAGGTGACGATTACTTATTGGCAATATACCTTTCCACAAAAAGTAGATGAAATTAAGTCTCTTATTGCGAAGTTTGAAAAAGAAAATCCCAATATTAAAGTAGTGGCACAAGATTTCCCTTATGATCAGTACAATCAAAAGATTGCTGCCGCCATGCATGCCCAAAAGGGACCAGATATTATGAACCTCTATTATGGATGGCTCCCTCAGTATGTGGAAAAAGGCTATATTCAGCCAATTCCTGAAGACTTTATGAGTGTTAAAGATATTGAAAGTTATTATATTCCCATGATTCAATCTTCCAAAATTGATGGTAAATATTACGGTCTTCCAACGGCCGTTCGTTCATTAGCTTTGTTTTGGAACAAAGATATGTTTAAAGCTGCGGGACTTGACCCAGAAAAACCACCAAAGACCTGGGATGAACTTATAGCTGATGCCAAGAAGATGACAAAGGTTAAGAGTAACGGACAATATGAACGAGAAGGTTTTGCGTGGAATGTTAATGGTCAAGGGTATCATACTTTTGAAGAAGTATTATTACGTCAATGGGGTGTTGAACCTTTCAGTGAAGATGGAAAGAAAGTTCAGTGGGATACACCAGAAGGTCTGGAAGCTTTTAAATATTGGATTAACATGACGAAGAAGGAGAAAATTGGTGACGAAACCTTTATGCAAGAATACAATACGGCTTTTCGCGCTGGTAAGGCAGGTATGATGATTGACGGCTCATTTAGTATTGCGGCGACAAAAGAAGCAGCAAAATTTGACTGGGGCGTAACGACTTTGCCTGTCAAAGAGGAAGGCGGGTTAGAATCTAACTTTGGCTCTTACTGGACCAATAGCATCGCCAAAGGTGTTAAAGGTAAAAAATTGGAGGCTTGCGAGAAGTTTCTTAAATTCCTTATTTCGGAGGATACCCAGAAGGAATGGCTGGAGAAAGTTGGGGAATTGCCAGCGGCAGCATCATTATCTAATGATCCAAGCATTACAAAAGACCCTATTTATGGTCCATTTTTAAATGGCCTAAAAAGTGCCCATGCTACTTTATTTGTCGATGAAACAAAAGAACGTGCATCGATCGATAATGCTGTTAAGAAAATTATTCTTCAAAACGCTCCAATTGATAAGACGTTTAAACAGCTGGTGAAAGAGCAACAGGAAATCCGCGATGAATATTATAGAAATTAAATATTAAAGGAAAGTGGTATTGGCCGCTTGATGATATACATCGAGCGGCCTTTTATAAAAGGAGGATGGCAAGTGACACACGTTCCAATTACTACTGGAAAAACCTTTAAAACTAAGACACCATTGAAACTGAAAACAAAACGAACGCTTGTTGCCTACACATTTTTGACCGTTCCGGTACTTTTTTTCTTGTGTGTACGCATCTTTCCAACTCTATATGCCTTTTCTTTGTCTTTTAAAGCTCAGGGGATATCGGGATTTACAGTTATCAACTACGAAGAGTTGTTTAAAGATTCAGCTTTTTGGAGATCGGTTTTAAATACATTTCTTTATGTTATTATTACTGTTCCACTTCAAATGGCGTTTGGTCTATTTATTGCACTAGGCATTGAAAGAATTCACCATTTAAAATGGTTTTATCGTATTATATATTTTTTGCCTTACATAACATCTACTGTTGCCGTTAGCTGGGTTTGGCGTTTGATGTATGATAAAAATACCGGTTTATTGAATCATATATTATCTTGGTTTCATATCCCTCCCCAAGGATGGCTTGGTGACCCTAAAGAAGCATTAATCTCTGTTAGTATTGTGATGATCTGGCAAGCGATGGGTTTCAGCATGCTTATATTTATGGCTGGTTTACAAGCCATTCCACGCCAATTTTATGAAGCCGCACAAATTGATGGTGCTAGCAAATGGAAAATGTTTTGGCATATTACTTTTCCGCTACTCAACCCTACGATTGTATTCCTAGCCGTGACCGGTGTCATTTCTGCATTGCAGACATTTACACAAATTCAAAACTTAACAGCTAGCAGTGGTGGTGTAGCAGGTGGGCCTTTAAACAGTACCTCTAGCATGGTCGTCTATATGTTTAATAATGCTTTTACTGATTTTAATATGGAATATGCTTCGGCAGTAACCGTAACACTCTTTATATTAATTTTATTAGTGACGTTAATACAATTAAGAGTGCTTAACAGAAGCTATGAATATTAGGAGGGAATAATCTTGTACAAAAAAAGAAAGCTTGATCTTGGAGGATTAATCATTCATTTACTTTTATGGATAGGTATTGTCATTGTTGCGTTTCCTTTTATTTGGATGATCCTTTCTTCGTTTAAAAGCATCTCAGACTTTTATAGTTTTTCTTTCCTTCCTAAAAAAATCGATCTTTCCGGTTATAAATATATATTCCATGAGACACATTATTTTAGGTGGTATTGGAACAGTATAATCATTGCGGTCATTGTAACGGCCAGCTGTATCATTTTTAACTCACTAATTGGTTATGTATTAGCAAAATATAAATTTCCAGGCGCAAAAGCGATCTTTATCACGATCTTGTGTACCTTGATGATTCCTACAGAAATGCTTGTCATACCTTGGTATATGTTAAGTGCTGATTTACATTGGGTCGATACGTATTGGGGGATTATGTTTCCAGGTATGATTGAAGCGTTTGGGGTCTTTTTAATGAGGCAATTTATGTTGGGGATCCCAGATGATCTACTAGATGCCGCTCGGATTGATGGTATGGGCGAATTTAAAATATGGTGGCGAATTGCTATGCCACAAGTTAAACCTGCCATTTCGGCTCTCGGAATTATTACATTCCTCGGTAACTGGAATGCTTATTTATGGCCGGTTATTGTAACAGCTACAGATCCAATGAGGACACTACCGGTTGGCATTTCCCTTTATTCCACTGGTGATGCGGGTGGTATTCAATGGAATACCATTATGTGTATGAGTACATTAGCCGTTGTACCTATGATTGTTGTCTTTCTCTTTTTCCAACGTCGTATTGTTGAAGGTATAACCTTAACAGGGGTAAAGGGCTAAAAGGATAATGGTAAAAATTAAAAGATCACTAGTTCATTGGATGGATTATACTGGGAAAGAGGTTGATCTTGCTTGAAGAATCGTTCAGTCCCAGGAACACCCAATCTATTACGTTTGGTTAATAGAAATACAATATTGATGCTCCTCGAACAAATGGAGTTAACAAGCCGAACGGAACTGAGCAATCTGACTGGATTAAGTGTTCCAACGGTTTCTGCTGTCGTTAAAGATTTATTAGAAGAAGGTTGGGTAGAAGAGGTCCCTGGAGGCATTTCCCATGGGGGAAAACCGCCGCAACTTATAAAATTAAATCCTGATGCACGTTTAATAGGTGCGGTCCAAATGAATGAGGATAAAGCGCGCATATGGATTACGAATTTGGCCGGCAGGATTTACGCTGTGGATGAATTAACTATTGGTAAGGATTCGGCCAAATCATTATGTACAAAAACGGCAAATAGGTTAAAGCAACTTATTGAAACCAATTCTCTTAAAGATAAACCGTTCTTAGGAGTTGGTGTAGCTGTTCCAGGAGTTGTCAGTGACAAGGGGACAGTATCCAACGCTCCAGAGTTTGGTTGGGATGATGAACCCATTCAGCAGTATTTTTCCGATGTATTGAATTTTGATGTCATTGTAGAAAACGACGTCAGACTTGCTGTTATGGGGGAATCTTGGCGTAGAAAGGGCATTAGAGAAACCATTGTATATGTCCATTTAAGTAAAGGTATTGGTGCTGGAATACTGATCGATGGGATGTTATATAGAGGCTTTCACTTTGCGGCGGGTGAAATAGGTCATATGATTGTCAATCCATCAGATATAAAAGAACCTGTTAATAATAAATCTTTTAATGAAAGACAAGGTTATTTTGAATCACAATATGGGTTAAAAAACTTAGAATCTGCAGATGAGGAAAAAAAAGAGAGGATTTTAAAACATATTGCCTATGGAGTGGTTAATATCATTTCTTTGTTAGATCCAGAAATCATCGTTTTTGGTGGAGAAATGACAACAAAGATTGAAAACTTTCTAGAAAAGCTTACAAAGTTTATCAAATCGATTATAAATATTTATCCAGAAATGTATATTACCCCTTTAGGAAATGATGCCTCCCTTTTCGGAGCAACAAAAATTGTATTGGAAAATCAAAAATCATTAGTCACTTGGACCAATATGTAATGAAATTTATCATATTAGGCTTTTGAAAGGGTTCGGGGCCAGCCATTCGGTTTTGGTGCCATTGAAAGGAGTTGGCTCTGATTGAGAAGACGGATAGGAAGATGGTGGGGGCAATGGCTAGGTTGTCAATGCGATCAAGTTGATGTGTGGCCTGAACAAAAGATGTCTCGTTCCTATGGGTGAGAAAATAGTTTTCATTCGTAAATCGCGATAAGGGTTCAAGGCTTTAGAGGTTCCATCAAGAAACATGAAATGGGTATTTAAAGCAAGGGCGGCCATTGGCCGCCCTTTTTTTCAGCCCATTTTATAAGGCAATTAGTTTAAAAAATAAACCTCATTCATTAGTCTAAAATTGCCGCATTTGCTGTGAAGGAAGTCAAACTTTACGAATCTTCCCCATACTATAAAATAGGGGGTGAAAGGAGGGTGTAAAGCAAACGGTGGACAATAGATGTGCTCAGATTCTCAACATCATCCGTGAACGAGACGCACCGATTACAGTCAAAGAACTCGCCGAAACTTTCAAAGTCAGCCAACGGACGATTCGTTATGACTTGAACAAGATTGACTCCTTTCTTCAAGACTGTCATTTACCACAACTTCAAAGAAAGCCAAATTCGGGCGTCCAGATTGTACTCAGCCACGCAGAACAAATGCATTTAAGCAGAAAACTGCTAGGAATGGGAACGTATCATTATACCTTGTCCCCGGAGGAAAGAAGACGATTTATTCTTATCGAATTGATTGCGAGTAAAGGTTATGTCACGATTCAATCATTAGCAGAGAAATTAAGTGTATCAAGAAGTACAGTCATAACAGACTTGAGAGAGTTAAGGCATCGCATAAAGGAAC
>Ga0310827_100953_pt1 | contig 17331 bp, 10 predicted proteins | sample WT_ome_2_FD_201309 | JGI IMG/M metagenome (GOLD analysis project Ga0310827, IMG submission 201309) | Sorghum-adapted microbial communities enriched on wild type (WT) sorghum from Joint BioEnergy Institute, Emeryville, California, United... ... | reverse complement strand
TCCGGACACTTTTGCCGAGGACATCAAGGAGCTCGTTCCATTCGGCTATGAACTTAAGAAAGTCCAACCCGTCGACCTATTCCCGCATACGGTGCATGTGGAGTGTGTTTCACAGATTGTTTTAAAATAAAAGAAGGGGTTGGGACATAAGTCAAGTCGCCAAAAATTAGTCCCCACTTATATAAATAAAGTCACTTTAAAACTTATAACCCCGTACCACTTTTAGAGTGATACGGGGGTTATTTTTGATATTCAATTAACCTATATACCCCTTTTGTCCCAACCTCTACACCATTTTAAGTGGGGAAAACAGGTAATGAACTTGTAGTACCGTCATATATTACCTTGATTCGATTGATCAAATGATGAAGCATTTCTTCTGTCAATTCATTGAAATTTAGGAAATGAAGCATTTCCTTATTTAGCTTTTTAATGTTTTCAATTACATCTTCGCTTTTAATAAAGGTAAGAAGCTCTATTTTTTTTCATTTGTTCGGTTATTTCTTCGTTATTACCTTCGAAACTCTACCGATATTCTTCATAGCTAATAGGTTAAGTTAACTTCTTAATCGATTTTTTAAAACATCAATCCCTTGTCGAACTTATCGATTTTCTTTTTGAATTTATTAATTTTTTCCTTCAATTTTCTTTTAAAATTGCTCTTTTTCTATAATTATTTTATAACATCACTTAAGCCAAGTTGAGTGTGTCGTCTTGATGTCAAGGATTGAGATTATAAGGCTGGAGAATGGCAAAAAATAAAGGGTTTCCAGATATTGAATTTTTCTCTCGGCCACTTTGCCGATGATGTTAATGTCGGGAAACTGCATATGTTAACCAGCGGAACGCTGCCATCGACAGTCAAACCTGTCACGGAGCAACATAAAATGAGCCATCGTAAACATTGAAAAGCGTGACTATGGATTATCTTGAAACATTCTCATTTCGTGGAACCAAATAGAAAACAGCTTAAAAAGCCACTTGGGATCTATGAGTTATTTCGAATTATAATAAATAGGAATATTTTGCAAGTAATGGTGCAATCACATTAAAAATTATTGAAAACGCATATTCGAAGGTTTATCCTAAAATCATAGGACGACGGAGGTGAGATGCGTGCCGGTAAGCTACAAAAAGTTATGGAAACTATTGATTGATAAAGACATGAAGAAAAAAGATCTTTGTAAAGCAGCAGGTATAAGTCCATCTTCTATGGTTAAGCTCAGCAAAAATGAGAATGTGACTACTGGAGTGTTGGTCAAGATCTGCATGGCACTTAACTGTGATATCGGAGATATCATGGAAATTGTTGATAGGACGGAAAAGCAGCGTGATATGAGGTAAAATTACGTGAAAAGATTTGAAAGAGTGTGGTGTTTTCTTGGGCACGTTAATTAAGAGTTCTCAATTCAGTAAAAAATTGCTAGAGAAAGCAAATATGGCGATTGTGCTATGCTCTTCTACGCCTAGATTGAAAAGTATTATTACTGAAGCTGGTTTCAAAGAGCTTAGTCTCAATAAAATATTGGCTGAAACCATATTAAAAGACACATCAATTAAGCCACAATTTATTGGCGATGAAGTAATAAAAATCGTATCATCTAAAGAAGGGCCAATTTTTCTGACAGACTACGAAATGCTGTTTGACCCGAGGTATAGCATTGATGTTATTAGACTTTTTTGTGAGCTTTCACGCAGAGTAAAAATTGTTATAAAGTGGTGTGGCGAGTTGGACGATAACCACTTGGTATATGCAACACCGGCTTATACGGACTTTCATTCCTATAACATTAGTGATTATGATATAACTTGTATAATATGAGGGGGTTAATTTTGATGAAATACGCAGATTTGATAAACTTTAATCCAATCGATAGCATTATCCAGCTTACGGCAGCTAACGATAAGAAAAAAGCAATTAATCTTGTTAAAAGCTATGTTATGTCCGATGATATGGCCGACAAACTGATCAATAATATGCTTTCACAACTCCGGTTGGATGATGTGGTAGACAATAAAGGTGTTTTACTGGTAGGTAACTATGGTACAGGTAAATCGCACCTTATGTCGGTTATTTCTTCAATTGCCAATGATGGAGAGAACCTTAACTATGTACAAAACAAAAAGTTTGCTAAGGCTGCCGAGATTATTGCAGGGAAGTTTGAAGTTCTGCGTATTGAGATAGGCGCATCAAAAATGTCCCTTAGGAACATCATCATGACCAAAGTAAAGCATGATTTTGCCGAACGTGGGCTCGTATTTGATTTCCCTGATGAAAAGGATATTATTTCAAATAAAGATGTGCTCATAACCATGATGGATTTGTTTTCATCCAAATATACCAACAAAGGATACCTGATTGTGGTGGATGAATTCCTCGACTACCTTGGTGGCCGTAAAAGCCAGGAAATTAAGCTTGATTTGGGCTTCATGCGCGAGTTAGGAGAAATTATTAAAACTTCCCGATTAAGAGTTATTTTTGGAGTTCAAGAAAAACTTTTTGATAACCCTAACTTTTCATTTGTATCTAATACTTTAAACCGGGTAAAAGATAGATTTGAACAAGTCATCATTCGCAAGGAAGATACGGCTTATGTAGTTTCTGAAAGAATACTAAAGAAGACTCCTGAACAGAAGGCGATGATCCGGGAGCACTTGCAAAAGTTCTGCAGTCTGTATACCAATATGTCAGAGCGTATGGAGGAGTACGTTGACCTGTTCCCTATTCATCCTTCATACATTGAAGTTTTTAACAAGATTTATATTATTGAGAACCGCCATATACTAAAAAATATTTCGGAAATCATAAGCCGGATACTTGAAGATGAAATTACCGATGAATCTCCAGGGATAATTTCTTTCGACAGCTACTGGTCCTTTATCAAGGAAAATTTTTCATATAGAACAGATGCTAACATAAAAGAAGTTGTGGAAAAAGGTGGCATGCTAGAGGATATCGTTAACCGTTCGTTTCCTAAACGCCTGTATAAACCTTTGGCCTTGCAAATTATTTATGCTTTAAGTGTACATCGATTAACCACTGGCGACATCAGTATCCGTGCAGGACTTACCGCAGAAAACCTCAGGGATGACCTTTGTCTATATTTAAAAGGAATGCCCGACCAAAGCTCAGACACATTACAGTCTATCATTCAAACGGTTCTGAAGGATATATTGACCACTGTCAGTGGACAGTTTATTGAGCATAATGCAGATAACGGACAATACTTTCTGGACTTGAAAAAAGACATCGACTATGACGAAAAAATTACGCAAAGAGCAGCTATCATGGATGATGATAGTCTTAATAATTATTTTTATGATGTCGTTTATTATTGCTTGGAGTGGGATCAGAAAGAACATGTTAATGGTTTCAAAATCTATGAACACCGTTTGAACTGGGCATCTCATAATATTTTTCGTTCAGGCTACCTGTTCTTTGGTACACCAGAATCGCGTCCGACTGCCCAGCCGCCAGAGGATTATTACATATACTTTATTCCCCCTTATGGCAACGAGAACTATACGGATGATCAAAAGGATGATGAGGTCTTTTTTCTGTTTAAGCCAAACGAAGATTTCAGGAACACATTGAAGTTATATGGTGCTGCTCAAATACTGAAAGATTTGGCCGAAGAAAAAAATAAGCCTGCCTATCAAAATAAAGCTGAATTTTTTAGAAAAAAACTAACGAAATACCTTAGTGAGAATAAGAATACTTGTTTTGAAGTAATATATAAGGGTGAAAAAAAGCAGCTACTAGAAGTGATGAAGGGACAATACAAGAAGACCAATCCTTTCAAAGAAACTATTGATTTGGTTGCCTCCATCTGTTTGGAAGAATACTTTACGAAAAAGTATCCTGAGATGCCGAAATTTAAAATTCAAATAACAATTCAAAACCGGGCAGATGTTATCCGCGCAGGGATTGACAGATTTGCAGGGCGAAAGAACCAACAGGCAAACGCATTGCTTGAAAGTTTTGATTTACTTGACGGAGAAAAGATTACTGTTCAAAACTCCAAGTATGCGCAATACTTTATTAAAGAGCTGGAAAAGATCCCATCCAAGGCTGTTATTAACTTTAGTGATATTTACACGGAAGTTCAAAATAAGGATGAATATTATATAGACAAACGGTTCGGGGTCAGCTATGCTCTTTTGCCAATTGTTTTACTAGCGCTGGTTCATACAGGTCATGCGGTTATTGCATTAAAGAACGGTACTACACTGACTGCTTCTGATTTGGAATCATTACCAAAGATATTAGCTACTGAAATCTATGAGTTTAAATACATTTCCAAGCCAAAGGACTTGCAACTAGCAGAGTTGGTCAGGTTGTATGATCTGTTGGAGCTCCCTGTAGGTCTTATCAACAATCCAACTCAGCGGGAGGATGGACTTGAACGGTTGTTGGCCAAATCCCGGGAGATGGTTAATATTGCAGTGAAGGCCAACAGTAAACTAAACGGAGATTTTGAACTTTGGGGTGAGCCGCTTATTGCCGATCACCTTGCCTCGGATTATAGAGCCTCAGCTAAGAGAGTGTTGGAAATACTTGGTAACTTCCATAGTAGATTTAACACCGTTGCCAAGCTAAATAATTTTAATTATACAATGGAACAGATTGAGCAGCTTGGTAAAGATATTACAGCCTCAAAAATTGTTCTTGAATACGAAAAATTCAGGAATGATTGCTTGGCCAATGTCAATTACATGATGAGCCTAGAACGTATGGAACTTGGTTCTGCTTTGACAGATGAAATTGAAGCAGCTAAAGAAAGCTTCCGTAAAATTAGAGATGATATACCGCAAGATATGAGTGGCGAAGTTGCGGCAGCGGATGTAAATGAACGACTCATAAAAGTAAAGAACAAGTACATTGACATCTACTTTTCAGAACATCAAAAAAGACGACTTGGGGTTGCTGAAGGTCGGCGTAAAGGGGAATTGCTCAGCTCTTTAAAGCTAGCTAATTTAAAGCGCTTGAAGGCTATCAATATATTCTCTGTATCTAAACTTGACAACATTGAAAAGGATCTAGCCGAGCTCAAAGTCTGTTTTGAACTTACCCCTGAAATGCTGAAAAACAACCATTTCTGCCCCAAATGCCGTTTTGTCATGGGTGAAACAGAAATTCCGGTAAAAGGCAGGCTGGACGTGATTGAAGAACGAATTGATAGTCTACTGGCCGAATGGACAAATACCCTATTTAATACAGTAACGGATCCAACTCTTGAAGAGCAGAAGCAATATCTAAAACCGGAACAGCGCAAGGCAATTGATACGTTTATAAAAACCAAGACATTTCCGGAAAAGATTGACCAGTTCTTTATCACAGCAATTGAGGATCTTTTGCAAGGTTTTGAACCTGTTACTATTGCGGCTGATGACCTTATTGACAAGCTCAGTGCCTTTGGGCCATGCGATATTGATACCTTCCAGCACGGGCTAAAAGATCTTTTGGATAGCTATACCAAGGGAAAGGATAAAGAAAAACTGCGCATTATTGTAAAAAGATAAGTCCCTGTTGCGGGATGTCAGGGTAAAATGAATAGGAAATTCTTTTAGCATACGTCATAAAAAACGCCACACTGAACCAAGCTTTCAGTGTTATAAATTGACATCAACTTTGGGTTTGAAAACCTATTATACGAGGAGATACCAGTATGAAACTGATGAAAGAAGATATTGATAAAGTACGTCATATTGAGGGCTTTCCCAGAGCCAAAGACGAGGATATTATTGCTTTGTCCAATCCTCCTTACTATACGGCAAGCCCCAATCCGTTTATCGAGGATTTTATAAAGGAACATGGTAAACCTTATGATGAAGTATCTGATGATTATCATAGAGAACCCTTTGCAGCAGATGTTAGTGAGGGTAAGAATGATCCAATATATAATGCTCATAGCTATCATACAAAAGTGCCTCATAAGGCCATTATGCGCTATATTCTCCATTATACAGAGCCAGGAGATATTGTCTTTGACGGCTTTTGTGGTACTGGTATGACAGGTGTTGCGGCACAGATGTGTGGCAATCCTGATCCTGAGTTTAAAGCCAAAATCGATGCCGAAATGCCCTATGTAAAATGGGGAGCACGCAAAGCTATTTTGAACGACCTTTCACCCGTGGCAACCTTTATAGCACATAACTATAATTCACCTATTGATGTAATAGAATTTGAAAAAGAAGCAAAACGTATTCTTGATAAGTGTGAAAAAGAATGTGGGTGGATGTATGAAACACAGCACATAATTGACGGGAAAGTGCAGTATGGGTTAGATGGCAAGCCACTCATGGGGCACATTAACTACACAGTCTGGAGTGATGTGTTCATTTGTCCCACTTGTTCAAACGAGATTGTGTTTTGGGATGTGGCGGTTGACCAAGAAAAAGGTAAAGTTAATGATGTGTTTTTTTGCCTTCAATGCCGAAGTGAACTGAGTAAAAGAAGCTGTACAAGAGCACGAGAAACTTATTTTGACACACGGCTTAAGAAAACTGTCACCTTGTCCAAACAGGTACCGGTTTTAATAAATTACTCTGTGGGAAATAAGCGGTTTGAAAAAACGCCGGACGAATATGACCTGGCACTGATTGAAAAAATCAACAATATGGAAATCCCATACTGGTATCCGACGGATGAATTGCCGAAAGGAGAAAAAACACGTGAACCAATCCGTCTGGGAATAACCCATGTGCATCAGTTTTATACGAGAAGGAATGTCATTACACTCGCATGCTTTATGCACAATATAATAGACACAAGACTTACATTTGTTTTAACTGCATCGATACTACGTACTTCAAAATTATATAAATTTACATTAGATAGAAAAATGGGAACTGTAAGTGGAACATTTTATATTCCTTCTTTATTTACAGAAAATTCCCCTTTCAAACTGTTGTCTCGGAAAATAAAAGATACTGTAGCTGCCTTTTCTATGTTAGCAAAAGGAGCTTCGACTTACGTTCAATGTGCATCCCTAAGTAATATTAGTACTATCTCAAATGATTCTTGTGACTATATATTCACGGACCCGCCTTTTGGTGGCAACCTAAACTATTCCGAGCTGAGTTTCTTATGGGAAGCTTGGTTGAAGGTTTTTACCAATCAGAAACAGGAAGCGATTATAAGTGCTGTTCAAGGGAAAGGTTTGCTGGAGTATCAGTCAATAATGACTCAATGTTTCGGAGAGTGTTACCGCATCCTAAAGCCTGGCCGCTGGATGACAGTAGTATTCCATAATTCAAAAAACTCCGTTTGGAATGCTATCCAGGAGTCGCTACAGCGTTCGGGATTTATTATTGCAGATGTTAGAACAATTGATAAACAACAAGGAAGTTTTAATCAGGTTACGACCACATCAGCTGTTAAACAAGACCTTGTTATTTCTGCCTATAAACCAAAAGATAGCTTTAAGAAGGAGTTTATATCTCATGCCGGAAGCGAGGAAACAGCTTGGGACTTTGTACGACAGCATCTTGAAAATTTACCCGTTGTTGTTGTTAAAAATGGGAAAATTGAATTAATAGCGGAACGTCAAGCATATCTGCTCTATGACCGTATGGTAGCGTATCACATTATGAATGGGATCGCAGTACCGTTAGACGCAACAGACTTTTATAAAGGTTTAGATGAAAGGTATTTGAAACGTGATGGAATGTACTTCTTGGCTGACCAAGTTAACGAATATGATACGGCCCGTATCGTTAACGATGTGGAGCCGATTCAATTTGAGCTTTTCGTAACCAATGAAAAGGCTGCCATTGCCTGGCTTTACCTACAGCTTGAAAAACCTCAGACTTACGCCGAACTTCAACCAAAGTTTATGCAGGAAATAAAAGCCTGGGACAAGTATGAGGTAAGACCCGAGTTATCAGTATTACTTGAAGAAAACTTCCTGCAGGATGATAAGGGTAGATGGTATATCCCTGATATTACAAAGGCTTCCGATGTGGCCAAGCTCCGCGAAAAGAGATTGCTCAAAGAATTTGAAGGCTACCTATCTACTAAAGGGAAACTCAAACTATTCCGTAAGGAAGCAATCAGGGCTGGCTTTGCTAAGCTCTGGGACGATAAGAACTATAAGTTGATCGTCGAAACAGCAGAGCGGTTACCGGAAAGAGTCATTCAAGAGGATGACAAGCTGCTGATGTATTATGATATTAGCTTGGGAAGGATTTAGGTGATTACTAAGACAAGACTTTATATGAAGTGATACTGAGAAAAGTATTTTGAAAACCATGGAGGACAGTGAATTTTTTTCAATCCAAATGATATCTTAATGCCTATTGCACTTCGACAAATATTCTCATGTGCTTGACAGTGAAACGGCTGAGCTTAACTTTACGGATGCTTATATGAAATCAATCCGTAATCCTAAAAATATTGAGTTAAACCATTCGTCCGGTTGAGGAAGATTTGAGAAAGCAGGCCTTGCGTATAAAAAACTTCATAAAGGAAGAAAAAGATCTTGCCTCAATGATTGGGAAAAACTCTGCTTTTGATTTTGAAGCTTCATTGCGACAGATGGTCACATACTATGAAAACTATAAGGGCAATCCGACCTTGCCTAACGAGAATTTCAAAATCAATGATCCTGTAATTGTATGTCACCTGAATAAGGTAGTCGTGCTGGACTTGGATAGTCGTCTTTTAAATGTTTCAATAAAAGATTTTCCGAATGAAAAGGGCTACTTTATGCTGTGGTGGATATCGCTTACTTCTGATAACAAGGGGCAGAGGATAATCCCAATTTTCATTAACCAGGATTTTATCCTGCGTCCTATGGCGGGTAAAAAAATATGGGAGGCGATTCTTGATAAAGACAGTGTTATTTCTGTTTGCGAAGGAGAAAAGATCGATATAGAAACTCAGAGTAAGCTCCGTATAGCATCATAGGAATTTGCCTACGACACATTCTTAACACTAAAAACAGAACTGGAAAAAAGAAATGAAGAAACATACAGAAAATATTTATATGCTTTGAACCTACGCATCGAGGCTCAACCCGGATATGGATCGAAAATATTAGGAAACATAAACTTATGACTTTAAGCCGTGAAATTGCGGAGATAGAAGCAAATTACCAGAAGGGCAAGTAATTATATCCTGAATTTAAGCCAGTATTGATAGTACATATGGAGTGAAATTATGATTGAGAAACGTATAGCAGAACTTTTTTCTATTCAATATGAAAAACGATTGCTGATTTTTGATACCGAAGGATTTTGTGATACCTTTGATTATACTAGGTTGCTTATTTTATGGAATTTTGAGGTTATCCAGTATGAGGATATTGAAGCATTTCGGCTAAAGTATGAAAAAGAAATAAAGAATTCAAATAATAAATATGCGGTTATTGTTTGTTCTGACATATATGTGCCATACGATATTAGGAAACAGTTTTTTGAGGTTGAAATTTCTCTCAGAAACATCTTTCCGAAACTTCATGAAGATACGGTACGCCTGTATATTAAAGACATTGACTTAATTAGCTTTGCCTATAGGGAGCTATATTCGTCCTGTAATACTAAAGAAAAGACTCAAAAATTTATTTTAGATACGGTCTTTTCAGAAGAAAATATAAGAAATTATTGTGAGCTAATAATAAAGGACCTTTTACCTAAAGACAAATCTGGTATAACTGCAAATGGCTGGATAGAGGTTGCTCGTAAAAAGGCGTTGATTGATTATTATGCTGCCATGGTAAATATCTCAATTGACACGGGTTTCATTGATACGGAGTTTAAAAATTTCATATTTGATGGCTATCAAAAGCTTTCCAGTGAGACGAACAAACTTGTTCCGCCGATTTTGCCTAAAGTGATTGATTTCATCGCGAATGGTAAAACTGCTCTTATAGTTCTGGATGGGATGTCTTTGTTTGATTTTGAAATCATCTCACGATATTTGGAAGGCATTCACTACGAATACTATTGTACTTATGCCCTAATACCGACGACGACTGCAATTTCTAGGCAGGGCCTACTAAGTGGGAAATATCCCCGTGAATTAGAAAATCCTTTTAATTTAAGCCGAGAAGAAAAAGGCTTTTTCGAGGCTGCCAGAAACATGGGGTATTCCAAACAGCAATGCTTATATGCCAAGGGTTACAATCCGTCTATAAACCATTTTACAAAGTTTGCGGCTATTATCATTAATGATATAGACGATTTAGTTCACGGTCAAAGGCAAGGCCGTGTAGGGATGTATAATGACGTTACACTATTGGCAAAAGAAGGCAGGTTGCAATCCCTTATTAAAAGTTTATATGCACAGGGATTTAATATTTTTATTACATCTGACCATGGCAATACTCCCTGCATTGGAACAGGAGCTATTCGCAATATTGGGGTAGAGGTGGAAACTCGATCCAAGAGAATGTTTGTTCTTAAAGATTTTGCAGATGTTAAAGACACATTTGGAGATAAAGTTGTGACATATCCTGGATATTACTTGGATAAAAATTATAAATACTATGTTTGCGAGTCAGGTGTTTCTTTTAATAATAAGAATGAAGAAGTAATGACACACGGGGGTATCTCCATTGACGAGGTTATAGTCCCATTCATTAAAGTAAAGGAAGTAATTTAGATGGCAAAGATTGTTGGATTGTCCCGAACCATTAAATTTGAATGGCTTAATAAAATTGTAGAACTAATATTAGAGAACAAGGACGAAACACAAATTAAAGAGGAAATAAACGAATACCTGTCCTTTGAAATAAAAAGCCCGACTAACCTCAGGAAGACGAGAGAAATCCTTATGAATATTTGGGTGAGGACTCCTGAGGAGTTTTCATTATTGAAGCAAAAAGCCTTAGAGGCCTATAAAGATGAGAAGTGTAATAAGCTGGCATTGCATTGGAGTATGATGCTTGTTTCCTACCCAGTATTTTCCGATGTGTGCGCTCTAATAGGCAAGATCACTAACATCCAGGATACATTTACGACATCTTGGCTTAAAGAAAAGCTGTTTGAAATATGGGGAGAACGGTCCACCCTGTTTCATTCCGTCGATAAAATATTGCAAACTTTGAAGTTAATTGGGGCTATTGAAAATGAGAAAGTTGGAGTATATCGTATTAAAAAGTATCTGGTTACCGATGTAAAAACCATACAGGTGCTGTTATTGGCCATCCTACACTTAAGGAAAAAAGCCTACTACGAAATTTCAGACCTTTCTACAGTACCCCAGGCTTTCGCGTTTGAATACAATATTTCATATGAATGGCTGTATGACTCAGAATTGTTTAATTTAAGTAACTTTGGCGGCAAAGTAGTGTTAGCAGTGGATTAGAGTCTGTTAGGAATTTTAATCAGGCCCCAAATCTAACCCAAATACTTGATAACCACCCTTTTAGGGCTCCAGGTTTCGCCTCGCAATTATGCCCTTATTTTCACAAAACAGATGGCTAACATTTTGGTGAAAAATGCTATGTAACAAACAAAGAGTGACGCTGGTCGTTTTAAAAAGAATGGCGGGACAAGGTGCTATACACCTGTCCCCTGATACTTATACTCTCACGTTAGATTCAACTGGTTTTAAGCGGCAAAGGAAGTGCCTTAAAACTTTGGGTTCGTAAGTAAATTTAAGACCTTTAATTTGATCGCGGCGTTTCCAGATATTTACGAGTGCGTCCACAACAACATCCATGTGGCGATCGGTATAAACTCGGCGCGGGATTGTCAGACGCATGAATTCGACACCAGCAACTTTTTGCTTGCCGGTTTGTGGATCGCGACCTAAAAGTAAGGAACCAATTTCAACCGCTCGGATTCCGGCTTCAATATATAACTCATTGCAAAGAGCTTGAGCCGGGAACTGTTCGGCAGGAATATGGGGTAGGAATTTCCCCGCGTCAACGAAAACCGCATGCCCACCGACTGGCCATTGAATTGGAATGCCATTTTTGCGGAGTTCATTACCTAGATATTGGACCTGGCCAATGCGACTTTCCAGATAATCGAAATCAAGACCTTCCCTAAGCCCAACAGCGAGTGCCTCCATGTCACGCCCAGATAAACCACCATAAGTCACAAAGCCTTCCATTGGAACACATGATGCACTGACTGCAGCATACATGTCTGCATCATCTTTGATCCCGATTAAGCCGCCCATATTAACAATCGCATCCTTTTTCGCACTCATGGTGAAATAATCACCCATTGCATACATTTCTAAAATAATATCTTTAATGCTTTTATCCGCATAGCCCTTTTCACGTTTCTTAATAAAATAAGCATTCTCCGCAAAACGTGCTGAGTCGAAAACCACTTTAAGACCATACTTGTCGGCGATTTGTTTAACGCCTTTGACATTTTCCATCGACACCGGCTGACCACCTGCAGAATTACAGGTGATTGTGATAATAATAAATGCCACATTTTCTGCGCCTTTATCCACAATGAAGTTTTCAAGGCGATCCAAATCAAAATTGCCTTTAAAAGGATGTTCTTTTTGTGTATCAAAAGCCTCATCTATGACAAGATTGACAGGCACAGCTCCGTTTAACTCAATCCAAGCCATTGTCGTATCAAAATGCATATTACCAAGAACATATTGGCCCTTTTCTTTTATAAGATGTGGGAAAAGGACTTGCTCTGCCCCACGGCCTTGATGCGTGGGAATCGTGTAATTGTAGTTAAAAATATCTTTGACAGCGTCCTTAACCTTAAAAAAAGATCTACTGCCAGCATAAGCCTCGTCACCCAGCATTAATGCCGACCATTGATGATCACTCATCGCACCAGTTCCACTATCAGTTAACAAGTCAATATAAACATCTTCTGATTTCAATGCAAATGGATTATATCCAGCCTCTTTTAGTGCTCGGACTCTTTCCTCCCTAGAAATCATACGAATTGGTTCAACCATCTTAATGCGATAAGGTTCTGCTCTTCTTACCATAAATATTCCTCCCAAGTAAGTAAAATAATTTGTAAGCGTTGTCAATTCTAACAAAGACTACACAACTTGAGATTTATTCACATTCTTCGATTTCTTAATTAATGACATTTTGATTGTATAGCCAATCCAGAGGACAACTAACCACACTGGTAAAACATACACAGCCATTCTCATGTCCTCGATTTGCGTCATTAAAAACACAGTCATAGCCATAAAAGCCAAGCAAAAATAATTTGAATAGGGGTGCCAAGGGGTCTTAAATTTTATAGCTTCACCCGTTTTCGCTTTAGCTTTATGGAACTTGAGATTTGTAATAATAATCGTCGTCCAACTAATCACAGCAGCTATCACTGCAACCGAAAGAAGGTACATGAAAACCTTGCCGGGAAGTAAATAGTTTAATATAACGGTAATTAGTGTTAAAAATGAAGAGACAAGAATACCTATTATGGGTGTCCCGCTTTTACTCAGTCTCAAAAACACTTTTGGTGCGTTTCCTTGTTGAGCAAGCCCATAGAGCATGCGGGCATTACTATAAATACCACTGTTGTAGACAGAAAGTGCTGCCGTCAGAACAACGATATTCAAAATAGTCGCAGCAGCAGGAATACCCATCTTTGCGAAGATTTCCACGAATGGGCTGCCTTCCATCCCAACCTTATCCCACGGAAAAATAATCATCATCACGGCCAAGGAGCCAACATAGAAAATAAGAATTCTCCACATTACTTGGTTGATAGCTTTCGGAATAGAGTTATTAGGATTATCCGCCTCGCCAGCCGTGATTCCAATCAACTCAATGCCGCCAAACGAGAACATAATAACGGTTAGTGAAAGCAGGAATTCCCATAATCCATTTGGCATAAAACCACCATGACTCCAAAGGTTGCTAAAGCCAGTTGCGTGGCCTCCAATGCCAGAAAAAATAATGACAAATCCAAGGATAATCATGCCGATAATCGCGGCAACTTTTATGATGGCAAACCAAAATTCAAATTCACCATAAATCTTTACATTCACAAGGTTAGCAAGTGTGATGATAACAAGGAAGATCAAAGCAGATAACCAATGTGGAATGTTCGGCCACCAATAATTGATGTATACACCAACCGCCGTTAATTCAACCATACTTACTAAAATGTAATTAAACCAATAGTTCCATCCTGATAAAAAGCCAGCAAAGCCTCCCCAATATTTATTGGCGTAATAGCTAAAGGAACCTGAAACTGGTTCGTCTACAGACATTTCCCCCAACATCCTCATGATAAGGAAAATCACAGCACCTCCGATTAAATAGGCAAGGATAACTGATGGTCCACCCATTTGAATCGCACCAGCAGAACCATAAAAAAGCCCTGTTCCAATGGCACCACCTAAAGCAATCATCTGAATATGCCTATTCTTGAGACCCCTCTGCAAATCATTGCTATATTGGCTCATAAAATACCCCCTTCTTCAAATCAATTTTATGCGGCACACACATACAAGCAATTTCTGTGCCAAAATTATTTTTGTTGAAAAACTTGAATTTTCAACATTAATAATTAAGATGATAAAAATAAGTGACAAGAATTTTTATCACTGATAAAAATTCTTGTCACTTATCCCAATTAGAATTAGATAACCCATAAGCATGCATCTTGTTTAATATAGTAGTGTTTGAAACGCCAAGAACCTTTCCAGCCTTGCGAGAAGAGTTGTATTTTTTTAATACATGCTTCAACACTTGTTTTTCAACTTGAGCGACGATTTCTTTTAAACTTGGCATTTCTCGGCTAAACGCAATATCAATATGTATTCCGTTACCTTGTTTTTCTACTTTTAATTTGGGGGTTTTTAAATCGGTCCAGTTATAAAAGTGTTGCGGTGTAATTTCTTGTTCATCCGTCATATTAACTACCCGTTCTAGTACATTTTCCAACTGCCTAATATTCCCCGGCCATTCCTGGGCTTTTAGCAAATTAAGACTCTCTTTTGTTAAACGCATTTCTTTCTTGCCCATTTTGCTTGAAATTTTTCTTAGAAGATGTTGGGCAATCGGTTCAATGTCCTCTGGTAACTCTCTTAAAGGATATAGATTTATTGGAATCACATTTAATCGGTAATATAGGTCTTCACGAAAAAGATTTTTCCGAATCATATCTTCCAGATCGCGATGTGTTGCCGCGATGACTCTAACATTAACCGGAATTTCAGTTGTTCCACCAACTCTACGAATCGCTCCTTCTTGCAAAACTCTTAATAGTCGCACTTGCACTGATGGCGATATTTCACCGATTTCATCCAAGAAGATTGTTCCACCATCGGCTTGTTCAAACAACCCTTTTTTTCCGCCTTTTAAAGCGCCGGTAAAAGCCCCTTCCACGTAACCAAATAATTCACTTTCCAATAAGGCATCTGGTAGAGCAGCACAGTTAATCGCAATAAACGGTGCATTGGATCGACTCCCTTCCATGTGTATAGCTTTAGCAAACAGTTCTTTACCTGTTCCGCTTTCACCCCTAAGAAGGATAGTTGAATTCCCACGTGCCACTGTTTTAGCCATTTCAATTAATCGTCTCATTTTAGTACTTTGGTGAATAATATCATCAAAGGTTGTTAAACGATTTTTGACATCTATCTTGGAAATGATTTCTTCCACATCTTTAAAATCTTTGATAGTCGCAACAGCGCCAATGATATGCCCTCTTGAATCCAAAATAGGATCACTGCTTGTCAAAATTCTAATATGCTTTTGGTTTATTTTTACTTTCCATTCAATCAATTTAAAGGATTCTCCGGAAGAGAGTGTTTTCAAAATAGGGGGGTTTTTCCCAAAGAGTTCATCTACTTTTAAACTTAGCGCCTTTTCTCTACTACAGCCAAAAATTTGACATGCTAAAGTGTTGATATGTGTAATTTTTCCTTTATCATCAATTGCTACAACTCCTTCGCTAATTGCATTGAGAATTGTATTTAATTTATATTCTCTGGATTCATAAGGCATATGGTTTCGAAAAGAAATATCCTTTACTCCAGAAACATCCCGTAACTCCTTGATAAACTTTGATTTTCTATCTACATCCACACGAAGTTTAATAAACATGCCATCATTAGGGATAACCTCCATGCTGATTTTATCTATATTGTTTTTCTCACAGATTTCAAAAATGTCGTATCCCAACCCTGGCCGATCTTTAAAATCAATATTGATAATAACTTCATTTACATTCATTTCGTTCACCTCATAGAAATTAAGCTTTATTATAGCTTTCAATATCAAATTTCAAAAGACTACAAAAAATCAACTGTTATGAAAATTAAAAATTATTTTTTAAGTATATTGTTATAAATTTAATAGAATATGTTTTATTCCTGCAAAAAATGACAAGGAAATTTCTCGAGATGAAGAAGTCTTCTATTCAAACCTAGATAGGAATGCCTGTCTCAAATTCAATTGAATCCTATATTTATTCCTCTTATGCAGGCCGGAAAAATCTTTCCAAGCCTTTATTTAACTTTTCTGCACTTGTTTAAAAAGTCCTTTTTACTTGTCATATTTTTTTGAAAGACACTCTATAAAGGGGTTTTGGCTCGGTATTTAATCTTTTTTAATTTTAAGATCCGAAAAGAGTATGAATTATGTTATAATTTAAGAACACTTATGCGTACTAATTTTAGTGAAAAGAGAAAGAGGAATATTAAAAATAGCACAACATCACAGTAAGTCGTTCTTTAGATAGGTTTTCTCAAGGTGAAGATTTACAAAGGGATCTGTAAAAATATTTTCCGGAAAAAAAGCTACATCTACTAAATGGAGATGCTAAAAAGGAAGAAATTTATATGCTATTTATGTTGATTGTAAAAGCCTCAAAAAATTCGGAAGGAGGAAATCTCCCAAACCCTGAACTAATAGAAGCCATGGACAAGTACAATTAGGAATTGGTTAAGGCTGGCGTTCGGGTTATGGCTAAAGGGCTTCATCCAAGAATGGAATGCGCATTTCGTTCAAGAAACCAGGAGAAAAGCCGGATATTACGTATGGTCCATTTTCCAAATGAATTAGTTGCGGGGTTCATTTTGATTGATGTGAAGTCGAAAGAAGCCATCGAGTGGGCCATGCGGATGCCGAACCCGCAAGGAAATGGAGAAGGTCAGATTGAATTGTGGCAAGTTTTCTAGGCGTAAGTCTTATCGATGGTTTTAAAAACAGGGACGGAAACAAAAGATCCGCCTTATAGGTAAACAACGTTCTTTTTAGACATCTCTAATGCCTTTATATATTCCTATCTTGAAAACGCCAAAAAATGGTTGACCTATTGTTTGGCATCCCTGACAAGAAAAAATGTTTAGCTCAAAGTTCGCATGCGGATGCCGTGTTGGATAATAGCTGTAATTTTCCCGCGAATTGAAAAGTGTATGGTATAGAA
>Ga0310827_100949_pt1 | contig 17361 bp, 10 predicted proteins | sample WT_ome_2_FD_201309 | JGI IMG/M metagenome (GOLD analysis project Ga0310827, IMG submission 201309) | Sorghum-adapted microbial communities enriched on wild type (WT) sorghum from Joint BioEnergy Institute, Emeryville, California, United... ... | reverse complement strand
CCTGAAGCCTTTCACCTGGAGGCTCGCGGCGATTGCGCTAACGGTTCTGCTGATCGCGGTCATGGGCTATTCCCTGGGCTGGCTGCTTTCCAGGCTCATGCGCTGGGACCGCGGAATCACCATCTGTATGACCTTCAACAGCGGTATGCGCAATATCAGCGCCGGAGCGGTGCTGGCGGTAGCCTACTTCCCGGCGCCGGTGGCGATTCCCGTCATCCTCGGCATTCTGTTCCAGCAGGTGCTGGCTTCGCTGTTCGGACTGCTCCTCGGGCGGTTTGAAACGGAGAAAAAGCCGCCTGTCGGAGCCCATACCCGGGCTATTTAGGATCGTACCGGAGGGAGGAAAGCGGACCCGGGACGGAATAGCCTGGCCGTTTCGGCGAATCCTAGGAACAAAGGGGGACGTTTATGCACACCGATTTTGCGCATTTGCAGAAGCGGCTTCCGGCATGGCTGGAAGAAAGCCGGCAGCTTGCGGAGCACGGCAAAGTGGCCGGATACATTCCCGGCTTGGCCCGCGCTCCGCTGCGCCGCCTGGGAATCTCGCTGCACAGCATCACGGGGGAACAACTGGCTGCGGGGGAATGCGGGGCCGCGTTTACGCTGCAGAGCATCTCCAAGGTGTTCTCGCTGCTGCTTGCCCTGATGGACCGCGGCGAACAGGGAGTGTTCGAGAAGGTCGGCATGGAGCCGACGGGCGACGACTTCAACTCCATGCTCAAGCTTGAGCTCGTCGAGCCCGGCAAACCGTTCAACCCGCTGATCAACGCCGGGGCGATCGCGGTGGCTTCACTGATCCGAGGGGACGGCCCCGCGGAGAAATCGGCGCGTCTTCTGGATTTGATCCGGACGGTGGCCGGAGACGCGACAATCGGATGGAACGAAGAGGTGTACCGCTCGGAATCGGCGACCGCACATCGCAACCGTTCCCTGGCGTATTTCCTCAAGGATAACGCTGTATTGGACGACGAGGTGGAGCCGACGCTCGAGGTCTACTTCCGCCAGTGCGCGATTGAGGTGAACTGCGGGCAGCTGGCGCGAATGGGGCTGGTGCTGGCCAGCGGCGGCAAGGATCCCCGCTCCGGAAGTGAGCTGATTCCGCGCAGATACGTGCAAATCGCCAAAACATTCATGATCACCTGCGGCATGTACAACGCTTCCGGAGAATTCGCCATCCAGGTCGGCATTCCCGCGAAAAGCGGCGTCTCGGGCGGCATTCTGGCGCTCGTGCCCGGCGAGCTCGGTATCGGGCTGGTCGGTCCCGCACTGAACGACAAGGGAAACAGCGTAGCCGGCGTGCATTTGCTGCAAACCTTGTCCAGACAGTACGATTGGAGCATGTTCTAGTCAAAAATAGGTTTCACGGCCGCCGCGCGGAAACAATGCGGAAACCGGCCGGCATGTTCATCCCGCCGCCGGTTTCCTACCCGTGCAGGCCTGCCTCCAGACGGGACTTGGCCCGGTAGGGCCCGACCGGGATCTGGATCAGGCAGGTTTTTCCCCGCGCGTCCAGCCCGTAGATGGCATCGCAATGCGCCGCATCGTACCCGAGCAGCGGATGTCCCCCGAGGCCCAGGGCGGATGCCGCGAGCAGCAGCCGCTGCATCAGCATTCCGGCCTCCATCTGCTGGATGCGGTACCCTCTGTAGCCCAGCGCTTTCCTCAGATGGCTCCGGTCGCCGACGACGTGGAAGCAAAGCGGCACCTGATACAAATTGACGTTATCCAGCGACATTCCCTGCTGCAGCCGCAGCCGGTGATCCCCGCCACTTAACTGACGCAGCGCATGGGCAGGGCGGTCGTAGGCGTAAGCGCCGTCCGGAAGGCCGTCGACTCCGTGAATGCATCCGTACAGACCGATACGGTCCCGGGGTTCCCCCCCGATCCCGTCCAGATCGTTCGCGAATGCGGGGAAAGACGTCCCGCTGAGCAGCCCGGACAATTGCCGCAGTCCGACCGGGCCCGCCATGAAGTCCAGATCCGGGGAAACCCGGTTCCGGCAGGCGGATGCCAGGTCATAGACGCATGTCTCCAGCGGAAGCAGGGCCAACCGCCCGCCTTGCAGCGATGAGCGTTCCGGCGTTCCGGCCGGACGGGACGGCGGTACCGATTCGAGCCGGGATGCTTCGTTCATCCGGATGAGATCCGGATAAGCCCGGATTTTCCGGGAACGCAGAAAAGATCCGGGCCGGATGGCGGGAAGCTCCCGGCACAATTCGGCGGAAGCGGGGGCTTCGTCCGCCTCCATCCGCGCATGGAACCAGGAGGCCGCCGGTTCCATGGAGAGCGGGATGACCGCATAGACGCTTTCCTCCTGTTCCGGCAGCCCGAGCAGATGGTTGAGCGCCCGGTCCGGAAATTGGAAGCAGACTCCCGAAGCGTAGCCGAACCGCTCGGCCACGACCTGCAGCTGCCCGATCAGCGCGCCGGCATCAAGTCCTTGCAGCCGGTACGAAAAGTTATGGTATTTAAAGAAATTTTTCCAGAAGACGGTGGAGACGAAGGCCGCACCGAAACAGGCGGACAGATCGCAGCGGTTCCCCAGGGCGCGGGTGAGCCAGGAATCGAAACAGCCCTCCCGCAGCAGTATCAGGCGATGATGCGCCGCATCGTAATGGTAGACCCCTGCGGGCAGGCCTTCCACCCGCAGATAGACGTAGAGCTCGCTCGGATACAGTGCCCCGCCGGAGGGAACAAAGCGCCGGTACAAGAGAAGGGGTCCGGACGATGATCCCGGAAAAACCGGCAAATGCGCGGACTGGCCTGCCCGGGTGAGCCCGTAGGAGTACCACAGGACGTAACCGACCGTCCGCGGCTCCGGCTTCGCAGGCGCCCTCCGGCCGTCAAGCGAAAGCGGCACGTCCGCCGCAAGCGGAATTTGCGGCAGGCCGCGGTAAAGTTTATACGGCAGCGGAGCGTCTTCCCAGTCCACTTCCCATTCCGGGGGCCGGGCCCGGTCCGTATCGAAATGGAGCTCGTGCAAAAACGTATCCAGGCTCATCTTTTTCCCTCCTCGCCGCGGGATCAGGGGAACGGATGCGGATAGGGATTGAGCTTGTCGGGATGAAGCGGCTGATCGGCATACCCGAGCTCGGCGGGGACGTTCAGCACTCTCTCCAGACCGGTCAGGCGAGTCATGTGATGGCCAAACGTCATGGGCAGCATTCCCGGAATCAGCACCTTCACGCAGTGCAGCCCGCTGAGCTCCAGCTCCGGCGCCGTCTGGTCGACGGCGATCACTTCAAGGCTTCGCCGGCCCAGTGCCCGCAGAAGATCCCTAAGGTCATCGGCAAGATCGGCGTGCCGGGCCGGCGGCGGAAACCGCTCCGCGAACGTTCGCACCGGGCGTTCCGGCGCCAGCAGAAACTGCAGGCGTTCCTCCGCCTGGGGAAGGGCGTACAGCATCGAATGATCATCCATCTGGCGAACGAGAGCCGAATCGCGGTACATCCGCAAATACTGTTCGCGGTTTGATTCGAATTTCCCGTCAAGAGTGAGCAGCATCCCGGCCAGCTCATGAACCGCGCTTTTGGCCGCGCGGACCGGGTCGGGATGAGCCCCGGCCGCGCAGACCAGATTCACTCCTTTCGGCTTCCGGTTTTTGGCCATCGCCCATATGGCGGGAATACCATGCTCCATCGTCGCATCGAACAGCAAGATGTCGTAACCCGCGGTTTCCCGCAGGCGTTCGATCATCAGCACAAGCTCCCGGTCGCCGGAGGAGGACGAGTCCAGCCGCGGAATCGGGAGGCGGGCATACCATGTCAGCAGGAACGAATCGCGCTCGATCACCTCGAGAATCCCGTAAAACACGGCCTCCGCCAGGCTTGAGCCGAGCGCGCAGCCGTTCGAGGTTTCCTGGACAAAGCCTTCTCCGCAAGCCAGGCTGTAATAAGCGAGAAGCTCCGGCACCAGAATCGGACGTTCCTGCAAATACGAGTAGCCCCACACCCAGCGGATCGGACGGTCCGGATCGAAGGGGCGGAAGGGGAATCCGGGGCTTGCGTACTGTTTTTCCGAGTGGACGCCTGCCCTCAGCGGATTCAGGGCCCGGTCCTTCAGCTGCCGGTAGCTGCCCCGCACTACCGTCCGCTTTCCGCGCGGAGTCAGGCCGCAGTATCGCTCGAGTGCTTCGAGAATGGCGGTCAGTTCGCTTTCCGCGAACGAGTGCGTTCGCCCGGCCGTCACTTCATCCTCCGCAAACAGCGGGAGATTGACACTGGCATCGGCGAACGGGGATACCAGGTCGCGCATTTTTCCATTGATCAGGCCGGTCCGGTAATCCAGATACCGCGCGGGCAGGACGGTCTTCAGCTCCTCCAGCGGCCGGCAGCGGTAGCTGCCGGGATGAATTTTCGGGCTGGGTCCGGACGTGAAGGCGCTCTGCGCGGCCTCCGGGGTATCCTCCGGCAGCCGGCCGCAGACCGGGCACTGCGGATCAGGCAGGAAGCAGTGCAGGGAGCTTTTCAGCGTTCTCAGATTCAGCAAATAAAGGCTCCCTTCCAGCCGGCAAGGTTCCCCCCGCAGCACCTTGCCGGCCTCCTCCGCGGCCAGCAGGGCGGCCTGCCGCAGTCCTGTGCGGGAGCTCCAGGCATCCGGCGGCGTTTCCGAGGCGGCCAGCCTTCGCACGAGCTCCGCCATCTCCCTGCGGTCGCGTCCGGCCATATGCCGGCGCCGGTCCGCGCAGCGGGAGCAGCCCCGGGCGCCCGGGCGGACCAGGGGCCCGACCACGGCTTCGCCGAACGCGACAAAGCCGCGGAGCCAGGGAATGCCGGCCCGCCGCAGCACCTTTTCCGCTTCCTGGTGAACGGCGATTGGCCAGGAATCATGCATCAACAGAACGAGGGCCGTATCCCGCGGCGTTCCGGCGCGGACATCGGCCCCATGCCGAACCTCGCTGAAGCGGGAAAGCTCCCCGGCCGCCAGCTCCGCCAGCTGCCCCTCACCGATCACAGCGATCGTCTTTTTCATGCGGATTCCTCCCTGGCAAGACATGATCCGTCGCGCCAAACAATTTCAAGCCTGCGGGCATTGCTCATCCGGCGGGTCTGCGCTTCCGCAGGGAAGCGGTTAGTGCAGCTGCACGCCGTAAACGCCGGCCAATGTTTCCTGCAGAAACGGTTCCAGCGCAAGATCGAGCACCCGGATCGCTCTGCCGTTTCTTTCCAGAACCGCAAGGGCGGCTCGCAGGAGCTGCGAGTGTCCGGCATCGTCAAATGCCGGGATATCCAGACCGGGTCCCTCGCGCCCGACCCGCAGCACCGCAGGAGCCGAAGGGGGCGGGAAGGCCGGGCGGCGCTCCGATGGAAGCTGCAGCTCCAGCAATGCCTGCTGCAGCGCCTGCCGCAGCGCCAGGGTGAGATTCAGCCCTGCGCTTTTGAACCAGCTTCCGCCTGAGCCGATCCAGACGACCGGGAAGCCGCAGGTTTCTTCGCCTAGGCCGATCACCGGCTCCCCCCGCATGGCCGCCAGCGCCCGCAGGAAATACCGGCAGCCCGCATCCTCCACGTTGCCGAGGCGGATCCGGGAGACGGCAGGCATCCGCAAACACGGGCGGCCAAGCAATTCCGCCAGGCACTTGGACAGCCCGCGGCAGACGCCTTCCGCGAAGGTTTCCCCGGCTCCGACGCCGAACGCGGGCCGGCTGTCCGGCGCGAGCGCCGCCGGGGCGGAACCGGAGAGGTGCTCCGCGGCGAACCGCTCGGCCAGACGGGCGCAGTACGCCTCGATCCCGGCCAGGCCGGCTTCCCGGCGGGCGGCTTCATGCGTCAGGGCGGAGCAGATCGTGTCCGGAAGCAGTCCCGCCGGGCCTTCCGCCAGCGGATCGGCCGCCTGGACACGGCAGAGCGCCAGCGGCAGCTGCCGCAGGTCCTCCTCGTCCCAAAGATGGAGGATTCCCGCCGCTTTCGAGGTCAGCGAAGCGAAATAGGGGAGCAGGCGGCCCGCCTCGAAGTCTTCCCGGGAGGTTTCAGGCCCAAGCCGCTCGCCTATCTTTTCGATCCACGCGGGAGCGGATGCCCCGGCCGCCAGCGGGTGGGGGAGGAAGGTGTGCCACTCTCCCTCCAGCGTCTCCGGATCCAGGAGGAAAAAGGCCCGCTCCCGCTCCGGTTCATTCACTCCCGCGGCTGTCTTGAGCCATTCAAAGACGATGAGGTTGGCGAGCAGCGCTCCGGCCGTGGAGGAGAAGGGAGACTGCGCCGTTTCTTTCTCCAGCGCGGGCCGGTGAAGGCGGCGCAGCGCCGATTCCCAGCAGGCTTCGGAATCCGGATGGACCTGCGGGCCCGCCAGTCCCGCCTGCCCCAGGAAGATGGCGGGCAGCAGCGCCTTGCGTTCCGCCCTGCAGGCTGCATGAAGGGAGCGCAGCTCCTTGAGATCGGGCTCATGCGCGGCATACAAAACCGCATCAAAAGGACGAATGGTTTCCCTCCAGGAATCCGGGTCCTTCCCGGCCGGCCGCGTCAAGACCAGCTCCGCTTCCGGGTCCGTCCGGCGCGCATGGGCGGTCAGCTCCGCCAGCCGCGGCCGGTTCACCGGGTCCGGGCCGACGGGGAGCAGATGAACCCGGGGCAAGCCGGATTCGAACAGCGCGGCGGCCAGGGATACCAGCATCGGCCCGGAACCGGCGGCAAGCACCCGCGATTGCCGGAAGGCCTGAAAGCGGTGCGCGCCCGACCCGCCGAGACTGTCCAGAAATTCAATTTGCGATGCATAGCGGCCAAGGACGGGTTCCCGCAGGTCATGCGGCAGATCCCCGCTGACATCGCGGACAAAGCCGTTCTGATAAAGCGTCTCGGCAATGCCATAGATCTGGTTCCGGTGTTCTTCCGGCAGTCCCTCGGTCAGCTCACCCAGGGTGTGGCCGCCATGGAACACCGGGATCAGCTTTTCGATCCATTGATCGATGGTTCTGCCCTCCATCCGGAAAGAGACCCGATTATTCCGGAAATAGACGCTTCCATCGGAATCGGGAATGCAGAACGTATCCCGATTCACCTTCAATCGTGCCGATGGATTCAAAGCAGCCAACATCCGCTCCTCCTTGTTTCGGCTTTTTGCGCCATCGCATACTCCAATCTTATGTAGGGGTCTTTGTCCCTCATGCCAGCAAAAAATGGGAAAAGCCGCCGTCCTCTGGACAGCGGCTTGCGGATTGCCATGCCATCGTTCTTCATGGCGGGCCGGAATCTCCGCGGATCAGATGTAGAAGCAGCGGGCGCAACCCCCGCAGCGGCAAAATCCTCCGCAGAATCCTCCGCAAAACCCTCCGCAAAATCCCCCGCAACGGAAGGCGCAGAATCCTCCGCAGAATCCGGCACAGTAGCCGAAGCCGAAACACAGCCGCGCCGGATCCGCCGGCTGCCGGGGCTGCGACTCCCAGGGAGTCGCCGGGCCGGCCTGAAAGCCGGAAGCATCGAGGCGTTGAATGCTCCTTTTGAAATCGTCCATCCCAAACCGTCCTCCAATATGGTCAAAGTCTTGCGCGCGCAAGGATTGCATGAATCCGGCCATGCGGACATGAAATCCATTCGCCGGCAGATACCTCACCATATGTGCGGAGCTCCGCTATTGTTACTCCTGCGAATGCCTATCCGCGCCGCCTGCGGAAATTTGCTGCTTCCGCCGGAAACCCTCCGGACGTTTTCACCCCGGGCAATCACCTGCTCAGCCGGCGGTGAGGATTTCCATGAACTGCTCGCCGGTGATCGTTTCCTTCTCGATCAGGAATTCGGCGATGTTCGTCAAATGCCCGCGGTTCGCGTTCAGCAGGTCGACCGCTTTCCGGTAGCATTCGTCCAAAATTTTCACGACTTCCCGGTCGCGTTCGGCACCGGTTTCCTCCGCGCAGATAACCGCATTTTGCCCATCCAGGTACTGATTCTGGGTCGTCTCCAGTCCCATCATGCCGAATTTCTCGCTCATGCCGTACTGGGCGACCATGCTGCGGGCTAACCGGGTCGCCCGTTCAATATCGTTGGAAGCCCCGGTCGTCTCCTCGCCGAAGACGATCTCTTCGGCGGCCCGCCCGGCCAGCAGGGTTGTGATTTGCGCGAGCAGCTCGTTGCGGGTAAGGAGGTAGTGCTCCTCCTCGGGCATCTGCATGGTATAGCCGAGAGAGCCCATCGTACGCGGGACGATGGTGATTTTCTGCACGGGCTGGCTGTTTTTCTGCAGTGCGGAAGCCAGGGCATGTCCCACTTCGTGATAGGCCACCAGCCGTTTCTCCTTCGGGGAGAGGATCCGGTCCTTCTTTTCCTTCCCGGCAATTACGACCTCAACCGCCTCCATCAGATCCTCCTGCAGCACTTCGCTTCGGCCTTCGCGTACGGCGCGCAGTGCGGCTTCGTTCACCATGTTGGCAAGATCGGCGCCCACCGCGCCGCTGGTCGCCCGGGCGATCTGCCGGAGATCGACGTCGCCGCCCATCCTGACCTTGGCGGCGTGGACCTTGAGGATGGCTTCCCTTCCCGGCAAATCCGGCTTCTCCACAATGATTCTGCGGTCGAATCTTCCGGGGCGCAGCAGCGCTTTATCAAGCACTTCCGGGCGGTTGGTCGCGGCCAGTACGATAATGCCCTTGTTGGAGTCGAAGCCGTCCATTTCCGCGAGCAGCTGGTTGAGCGTCTGCTCCCGCTCGTCATTGCCGCCAAAGCGGCTGTCCCGGCTTTTGCCGATCGCATCGATCTCATCGATGAAGATAATGCAGGGCGCGCTCTTGTTCGCCTGCGAGAACAAATCCCGCACACGGCTCGCTCCAACCCCGACGAACATCTCGACGAACTGGGAGCCCGAAAGCGAGAAGAAGGGAACATTCGCTTCTCCGGCGACCGCTTTGGCCAGCAAGGTTTTGCCCGTGCCGGGCGGTCCGACCAGCAGCGCCCCCTTGGGCTGTTTGGCCCCGATTTCCCGGTATTTGCCCGGGTGATGCAGAAAATCCACAATCTCCTGCAGCGATTCCTTGGCTTCTTCCTGACCCGCGACATCGGAGAATGTGACACCCGTTTTTTTCTCCAGATTGTAGACCTTGGCGCCGGACTTGCCCACGTTCATCATGCCGCCGAACAGGCCTCCGTTTCCCCCCAGTCTTCTGGCGGCCATTCGCATGAAAAGAGAGAAGATCAAGTAGAAGATGATCATGGGGAGGATCCAGCTTTTCACAAAATCGAGAATCGGGTTTCTTTGCCGGATCGGCGCGTAGAACCCGACGTTCTGTTTCAGCAGCCGGTTCACCAGCTCCGGGTCCTCGATTTTGCCGACGTAATACGCCGTTTTCCCGTTAAACAAGGAATTTTGCCGCCCTCCGGGCGATTCGTTCAGGATGCGGTTCACGATCGCCTGATCCGCATTCGGTTTCAGGGAAACGACAAGATGGTCGCTGTTGATTTGCGCCTTCTCCACGACCCCGCTCTCCAGCAGCCGGATGAACTGGCTGTAGCCGATTTCCATCCGGGAGCCTTGCGAATACGTCGTCAGCAGCATGTTCAATACCAGCGTCAAGACCAGACCGGCGATGATCAGGGTCGGGAAATTGGGGCCGTGTCCGCGGGTTCCCTCCGGTTCCTTGCGTTTTTGTTCCGGTTCGCTCACCAGCGCATTCTCCTTTCGCCTTCTTCAAAAAAAGCTGCCGGTAAAATTACTCGACGACAGCTTCGAAAGGCTTCCGATCGAAGCTTTTTTTACTTTGCGCTTTGGCCGCTCCGGTTATGCGGAAGAGCCTGCCAACCGTCCATGTAAACAAAAAGCCGCGCCCCCCGGCACGGCTTCTTCCCGAACGAATCGTCTGTTGTGTTCTTCCCAGGCAATACGGCCGTGGCGGTGCGGCACATCGGGCCGTTTCCCGCGTTCAGGCGTTCTTGCCCTCTGCGGCCAGCCGAATCGCACGGGCGGTCAGCCCGCCCGCTTCTTCCAGCAGCCGCTTCGCCCGCTCGGCGTTAACGCCCGCCAGCAGGATCACGATCGCTGTCTTGACATGTCCCCCCGCGGCGGTGTATGCCGCTTCCACCTGGGTGTCGTCCGCTCCGGTCGCCATCCGGATCATGCGCTTGGCCCGGTGCACCAGTTTTCCGTTCGACGGCTGCAGGTCAACCATCAGATTGTCGTAGACTTTGCCGAGACGGATCATGGAAGCGGTGGTGAGCATGTTCAGGATCAGCTTTTGCGCGGTTCCCGCCTTCATGCGGGTAGAGCCGAGAATGACCTCGGGCCCGGCTACAGCCTCGATGGTGATGCCGGCGATCGCGCGCATCGGCGTGCGTTCATTGTTGCAGATGCCGATGACGGAAGCCCCGACCTCCCGGGCCCGGCGCATGGCGCCAAGTACGTACGGGGTCCGGCCGCTGGCGGCGATGCCGCAGACGACATCGCCTGCCGTTACGCCGCGGCGGTCGACGTCGCTCGCTCCCAGCGCCTCGTTGTCTTCGGCACCCTCGACGGCTTCCCGGATCGCCCGGTCCCCGCCGGCGATTACGCCTTGAACCAGGTCCGGGGGTGTTCCGAAGGTGGGCGGGCATTCGGAAGCGTCCAGTATGCCAAGCCTGCCGCTCGTTCCGGCACCGAAATAGAACAAGCGTCCTCCGCGGCGGAACGATTCGACGACCAGGTCGGCCGCCGCCGCGATCTGCGGGATGCACGAGCGAACCGCGTCCGCGACACGCCGGTCTTCGTCGTTAATGAGCTGCATGATTTGAACGGTTGTAAGCTGATCGATTCCGCGGGTATTCGCATTGCGCTGCTCTGTTGTCAGGCTGCCGATGGTGTCGTTCATAAATTTTCCTCCATTGCAAGTATGGCGTCAAGGCTTCGGGTCAGCCGGCAGGGAAGCGGGCTGCCGAAGCAAATGCAGGGCGAGTCGGGCCGCTCCCTCCGCCGCCGGCCGCCCGGCAAGCAGAAACACCGCGTCCGGCGCCTCGCTGCGAACGCGCTGTTCGAACGATTGCCGATAGACCGGGGAACGTGCGAACATGGATCCCGACAAGGCAATCGGGACGCCGGCCAGACCCGGCTGCTTCCGCCGAAGCGCCAGCGCAAGCACCGCCAGTTCCCGGGCCGCGGTCTCCAGAATCCGCCGGGCGGTTTCGTCTCCCCGGCCGGCGGCATCGATGCAGAGCGCGGCAAATTCCGCAATGTGCCGTTTGCCGATTTCCGGGCGGTAGATATAGGATTTCAGGCCGTCAATGCCGGAGAGGGACAGGCGCTCCACAATCATCGGGACGAGCAACGTCCCGGGCAGCACGCCGTCATGGCTCTGCATCGCCGCCTGCAGCGTCTTCAGGCCGACGGCGTAACCGCTGCCTTCATCTCCCAGGAGATGCCCCCAGCCTCCGACTCTCGCCTTCTCGCCCGCCGGCGTCATTCCGTAAACAATCGAGCCTGTACCGGAAATGGCGATCATGCCATGGGGTACACCGGCGGCCGCCATGATGGCAATCTCCGCATCGTTGCGGATGAAGATCCGCCAGGCGGCTCCCCGCTCTGCCGCGTAATGTTCCAGAAAGCCGGCCGCCCGGCGGAGCTCCTCCGCTTTGGAAATGCCGGCGATCCCCGCGCAAACCGCCCGGACCGAGGAAGGGCTTACGCCCGGAAGGGCCAGAAAGTGGCCGACGATTTCCGCCAGCCGCGCTTCCGTCTGCGCGAACGTGACCGCATGCGGATTGGAAGGGCCTGTCGTAAAATAAGCAATCGGTTTCCCGTCCGCTCCGGTCAGAACCGCCTCCGTTTTGGTGCCCCCTCCGTCAATGCCGATGATGTATTGCAAGGGCTAATCACCTGCCTTCCCGGAAAATGGGCCGTGCTTTGAGCCCAGTATAAACGAATTCCGCACGGAATGTAAAATATCAATTTACATACATAAAAAATATTGAAAAAATATTCCGACGGCCTATAATAAGCGGTAGAATGCGGCCCGCCTCGATGGGACAGGCGTGATAGGCGCTTTGCGGAAAGCGGGCGACGCGGGGAAAGAGGGGAACGTTATGGCAAACGCGGTTTTGACGGGAGCGGACCAATTTCCGGAATGGGCGGAACGGGCCCTGGCGGGCCGGCGGTTTGGGCTGCTGACCAATCCGACCGGCATCGACTCCCGGTTCCGTTCGACGATCGACCGCTGCGCCGGGCTGGGGAAGGCGCAATTGGCCGCCTTGTTTGCCTGCGAACACGGCCTTCGGGGAGAACGGCAGGCGGGCGTCAAGTTCGGGGATGAATTCGATCCCGAGCTCGGGCTTCCCGTATACAGCCTGTACGGCGAACGGCGCGAACCGACGGCGCAGATGCTGGAAGGGCTGGATGCCGTCGTCATCGACATTCAGGACCTGGGGGTTCGCTTTTATACGTATCTGGCGACTTTGGTACATGTCATGCGGGCCTGCGCGGAGTACGGACCGGAAGTGATCGTGCTTGACAGGCCCAATCCGCTCGGAGGCGCCGGCTGCGAGGGGGGATGCCTGAAGGACGGATTCCGCTCGATGGTCGGGCCCTGGAATGTGCCGTTTCGCACCGGCCTGACGATCGGCGAATTCGCCCGGCTGGTGCAGAGCCAGATGGAAAGGCCGTGCAGGCTGCGGATCATCCCGCTGCAAGGATGGCGGCGCCCGATGGAATATCCGGACACAGGGCTTCCCTGGATCATGCCCTCGCCGAACATGCCGACACTGGATACGGTTCGCGTCTACCCCGGCAATTGCCTGTTCGAGGGCACCAATCTGTCGGAGGGCAGAGGGACGACGAGGCCGTTCGAGATGATCGGGGCGCCCTGGCTCCGTCACCGGGAGCTGTGCGAAGAGATGAACAAACAGAATTTGCCGGGAGTCTATTTTCATCCGGTGACGTTTACGCCTCTTTATTCCAAGCACCAGGGCCGTCTGTGCCGCGGGGTAATGACCTTCGTCACCGATCGGAGCCGATACAAATCGGTGGACGCCAGCCTGCGGCTGCTCCGCGCCATCCTCTGCCTGCACCCGGACGCTTTCGAATGGCTGCCGCCGGCGAAGCCCGGCGCCCCTTACTTCATCGACCTGCTCAGCGGCAGCGACCGCGTCCGCCTGACGCTGCACGAGCCCGGCGGACTGGAGTCGATTCTGGCCGATTGGCAGGTCGAATGCCGGCAATGGGAACAGATCCGCCGTTCCTGCCTGCTTTACGAATAAGCGCCGCCTGTCAACCGCCGCGGGCGGCCTACTTGCTTTTCTGCTCCTGGATATATTGGTTTGCCTGTTCGTTTGCCGTCCTCAGAACGGTATTCATATCCTGCTTATCGACCGCCATGCTTTTCAACGCTTCCCCCAAAATGCTGTAAATCTTGATATCGTAATCGCTGGACGGGGGCAGGGGGGCCGGCGTGACCTTGAAGATCCCGGAAATATTTTTTCCCTCGAACACGTTCATGGAAGCGGCGAACTGCTTCCGCAAATTGAGATCGTTCAGAATGGTCAGGCGGGCCCCGCTGTTCATCGCTTTTTGCGCCTCGTCGCCAACCAGCGTCTTGATCACATGGTAGGCCGCTTCCTTGTTCTGGCTGGAGGGAGGCACCATCAGCAGGTGGAAATCGATTTCCCTCCCGACGCCGGGGCGGTGGTCGTTTGTCGGGTAGGTGACAAGGTCCCAATCGAATGATTTCGCCGCATCGCCGGCTGCCGACAGGGAAGTGGCAAACGCCGAGATCCAGTAGGGATACATGGCCAGCTTCTGATCCTTCAGAAATCCATTGATCCCGTAATTCAGCTTGTTGTCCGGGCTGATTTCCCCGGGAATGTCGTAAATTTCCTTGAACAGGGAGAAGACTTTCTGGAACCCTTCGGTTGTCAGCACCGCTTTCTCCTGCTTCGCATCAAGCAGCGGCAGCGAATGGGCCCGGACCAATGACAGCGCGGGACCCGGATCCAGGCCGACGTACTGCGTACCGCCATCGCTGCGGGTGACCTTGCGGGCCAGCTCGATGATCTGGCTCCAGGTCATGCCGTCCCGGGGATAGGGAACTGCGAATTTGTCGAAGATGTCTTTGTTGTACGCCAGCATTCCGTAATTGAGGGAAAAAGGAATCCCGTAAAGCTCCCCGTTCTTGCCGAAATTGCGGATCACCCTGACCGCTTCCGGTTCGAACCGGTTCAGATCGATCTTTTCTTTCTTGACAAAATCGTTCAGATCACTCGCCAGACCGAGTTCCACGGGACTGATCATATAATAGTTGCTGGTGGCGATCAGGTCGGGGATCGTACCGGAGGCGACGAGCTGATCCAGATTCATGTTCTTGATAAGCTCGATGGAAATGTTCGGATACTTGTCCTTCAACGGTTTCAGAAAGATGTCGTTCACGTCGGTATCGGTATTGATCCCGGCGCCCAGAGAGTACAATTTCAGCGTGACCGGCCCGTCCGGCGGCGGATTTTCCGCGCCGGTCTTCGCTTCCCCGCCGGCTTCCCCGCCGCCCCGGGCGCACGCTCCCAGCAATAGAAGCGGAATCAGTGTCAGGGCCGGCCATCCTGGCTTTCTACGCATACCGTTTTTCCTCCCCTTCTTCCCATATTGTCTGGAATGCCTTTCTTCCCCCTAATGTAGCGTATATAAATTAATATTTCAATATAATTTTATTATCTGAAAATTAATTTTACAAGCTATGCGCCTTCTTTTATACTGGGGGTACAATCGATTTCTTTGTCTGTTCCGAGGAAAGTTTAAAGGAAAGCGAGATGAGCGGTTTTGACGTCACTTCCGTTCGGACACATTCTGGATTCCCGCAGGCTGGAACTGGCTCCCGGAGCTTACTATCACTGGTACAGTATCCGGCTGGATCGCGGCCTGCAGAAGGTTCACACCGTCGAATTTCATCCTTCCAACCCGATCCTGCGGCTGCAGGCGGGAACGAAAGCGGGGAAAGTCTACGGAATGCAGGGCGTTACCCAAATGGCCCGCTATGCCGATCGGGAGGGCAACCGGGTCATTGCGGGCGTAAACGGTGATTTCTACGACCTTTCGGAATACGGCACCGGCTTTCCGGGCGGGCTGTTCATCAGCGACGGGAAGATTCTGAACAGTCCCGCCGGAGATTACGACGTTTTCGCCTTGAACAGGGACGGAACCACGAAATACGGGCCGTCTCCCAGGCTGATTCGCACCGTAACGATCCGCGGGGTCACCCGGGATCTCACCCACATCAACCGAAGCCGGCGGGAAGGTGATTTGCTGCTGTATACCCCGGATTTCGCCGATTCCACAAAGACGACGGATCTGGGGGACGAGGTGCTGCTGGATCTTCTGGAAGGGGAGGTGAAGAGCGGCCGGACGCTGAGGATGCGCGTTGCGGAGATCCGCAGGAATCAGGGAAACACGCCGCTGGCGGAAGCGGGAAGGTTCGTACTGTCCGCGCAGGGATCGGCACGGTGGATGCTGGAGGGACTGCTTCCCGGAGAAGAAGTCTCCGCCTACTTCCAGCTTGAGGACGGCTGGCAGCAGGCCTGGGTAGCCCTGAGCGGCAGGCTGCTGATGAAGGACGGCAATGTGCTGGAGCGGGTGCCGCCGGCCGGCATCCATCCGCGCACCGCCATCGGGACGAAAGCCGACGGAACCGTCGTCCTGCTGGAAATTGACGGCCGGGCCCCCGGATTCAGCGAAGGCGTCGAGACGGAGGAACTCGGACAGATCATGCGGGGCCTCGGCGTTGTCGACGCGCTGAATCTGGATGGCGGAGGTTCTTCCACCTTCATCGCCAGACTGCCCGGGGAGCCGTCCTTCCGGATGCTGAACCGCGGCTCTGACGGCCGGGAGCGGCCCACCGGCAACTCCCTGCTTCTCGTGAACAGAGCGCCTTCCGGTCCGGCGGCGCGGCTCGTGATTACTCCGGGCTTCGAGCGGGTGCTTGCTGGATCCACGCTGCAGCTCACGGTCCGGGCAGTCGATGCGGCCGGCCATCCCGCCGCGCTGGCGGAAACGCCGGTGTGGTCCGTGGATCCGGAATTCGGAACCGTCGAGGCGGGCGGTCTGTTCACCGCCGGCCACAGGGAAGGCATCGCGGCCGTTGCCGTTTCCGCCGGCGGGTTGTCAGGCGCGGCCGGGATCGAGATCGTCGGCGCCTTGAGCGAATTGACGTTTCCGGAAGCGGAAAAGGCGGTCGACAGCCGGTCCGTGCAGATGTTGACCGTCCAGGCGTTTCGGAACGGACAGGAAATCCGGGCGGACAACCGCCTGCTCGAATGGAGCGTGGAGGGCGGGATCGGCACGATCAGCCCGGACGGAGTGTTCACCGCCGCCGACGTAAACGAAAAGACCGGGAGAATCGCCGTGCGGTTCGGGAAGGCTGAAGCGTTCATGGCGGTCACCGTCGGGGCACCGCCGGTCACTCTGGAAAATTTCGAAAACGGCCTGGAGCGTTATCTTCCATCGGCGGGCGCGAATTTCAACACAGCTTCCGCCGGCATTGCGGAGGAGGAGGAATTTGTGCGCTTCGGCACCCGGGCGCTGAAGCTGGAGTACGATTTTACCGGCCGGCCCGGCACGTCGGGGGTCTACCTGCAGCCTCGGGACGAAGGCGACGGGCTTGCCGTGCCGGGGTATCCGCAAAAAATCGGCATGTGGGTTTACGGCGACGGCAGCGGCAATTGGCTGCGCGCGCGGCTGCGGGACAAGAACGGGACCGGGGGGGCGCTGCAGCTGGATTTTACCAAGGAAGAGGAAGGGATCAACTGGAAGGGGTGGAGGCATGTTGAAGCTTCCGTTCCTTCCGGCCTGACCCCTCCGCTGCGGCTCGACGTTCCCGTCCGGCTGATGGCCACTTCCCGCAGTCCCGGACCCAAAGGGTCGGGGGCGATCTATGTTGACGAAATCCGCGCGCTGTACGGTCCCTCCCGCGACGATCTCGACCCGCCGGTCGTTACGGGCATAGAGCCGCCGGAAGGGGCCGTCATCCGCTCGAATATGCCGGCGATTCGCGCCCTCGCCCGCGATGCGGGCCATGATCCCGCGGTCCATCCGGGGACGACACGGATTGATCCGGAGAAGATTTATCTGTATCTGGACGATGTCCTCGTCCCCCATACGCTCTACCCGCCGGAGGGCCGCATTGGCCACAAGCCGCTGCTTCCCCTGGCGGACGGCCTGCACAAGGTCAGGCTCCATGTGCGGGATCTCTCCGGGAACCGGACGGAGAAGGAATGGACCTTCACCGTCGATACCGGGGCTCCCCGGTTCGAATACGAGACGCCGCGGGAAGTTTACGCCGGGGAGGAGTACAGCCTGGAGATCCGGGCCGTGAACGGATCAGGCCTTCGTGCGGGCCGGATCGGGCTGGCGTTCGATCCGGACAGGACGGAGCGGCTGCGCTGGGAACCGGCCGGCCGGCTGACAGCCCGCCAGGCGGAAGCGGAAATTGATCCGGAA
>Ga0310827_100944_pt1 | contig 17432 bp, 16 predicted proteins | sample WT_ome_2_FD_201309 | JGI IMG/M metagenome (GOLD analysis project Ga0310827, IMG submission 201309) | Sorghum-adapted microbial communities enriched on wild type (WT) sorghum from Joint BioEnergy Institute, Emeryville, California, United... ... | reverse complement strand
GACAGGGCTTCCGCATCGGTTCCGGCCGGATCCAGCCTTCCCAGAATGCCGTCCGCAACAGAGCAGACGGATCGCCGTTCGCGGATGTCTTCCATCATGGCCCTGAGGCGCCGGATCAACACGAGCCGGAGGCCCGCAGGCATCATCCAGATTTCCGCCATCGTCAGCACGGCGATCTCCTGATAGGCGTTCAAAAACAGACGAAACGCTTCCCAGTCCAGTTCACCGTCTGTCAGTTCCAGAAACGCTTCACACAGCGCGATCATGCGAAACTGCCGGCTGCCGCGAAGGCAGGGCAATCGGTTCATCTTCGTTTCCCGGATGAAATCCTCCGCCAGTTCCGCTTGTTCCAGAATGAATTCCGCATGGTCCCGCAGCCATTCTTCCGCCGGTTCGGCGCAATCTTCCCGGCAACCGGCCATCTCCGCCAGGTATCGCTGAATCGCCCGGACATCCGATTCCACCACCCGCCGGAACTCGCGGGATGGCGTCTTCCCGTAATGCGGTTGGTGCGTCAAGGCAAGTTCATGCGCTTTTTCCCTGAGTCGTTCGGCGCTCGCGATCATGCATCCTCCCGAATGTTCTTTCTTGATGGTCTCCATCGCATGATGGATCGTGTGAATGGGCGAATGGGTTTATCATGTTCCGAACGCCGCCAAAATATGTATGAAGAAGCCTGCCCGAACAAAAAAGCCGCCTTCCCGCCATTGGCGGAAAGGCGACCCACGTCAAGAAAATCCGGCAACCCGGCGGCAAGACCGGAATGGATCAGGCTTGCTGCGCGGCTTGGACTTCCATGGCAATTTTGATTTCATCCCCGACCAGCACGCCGCCAGTTTCCAGCGCGGCGTTCCAGGTCAGCCCGTAATCGCTGCGTTTGATGGCGCCGACGGCGCTGAAACCGGCTTTCACGTTGCCCCACGGATCTTTGCCCGAACCGTTGTAGGTCACTTTGAACGTTTCTTCCCGGGTCACGCCGCGAATCGTCAAATCCCCGGTCACGTCGTATTCGCCTTCGCCGGTTTTCCGGAACGATTTGGCCGCAAACACGATGTTCGGATGGTTTTCCACATCGAAGAAATCCGCCGAGCGCAAATGCGCGTCCCGGTCCGAATTGTTCGTGTCCACGCTGGAAGCGTCGATGGTGAACGTGACGGAAGCGTCGGACAAATCCTCCGGATCCGCTTCGATTTCCGCGCTGAACGCGTTGAATGCGCCTTTCACCTTCGCGAACATCATGTGACGAACCGTAAATTCAATGTTGCTGTGGGTCGGGTCAAGCGCCCATTTCGATTTTGCCATTTCATTACCTCCTGATATAACTTATCATATTCAATGTACTTACTTTTTTTAATATACTAATATTAATATATAAACATGACCGTGTCAACAGCCATTTTCCAAACTTTCGCCTCTCCTTCTCCTCTTGATGCGATTCGGACAAAAAAATCTCCCGCATGACCGGGTCCTTCGGGACTCGGCCGGCGGGAGATGCCGGGCGGAACCATTGCCGCCGTTTCTCAAATCAAACTCATGTTGTCGCGATCAGACTTCACCGGGGCTTTGCGCTTTTCGATCAGCCGGTTGACGGCGTTCACGTAGGCTCTGGCGCTCGCTTCCAGAATGTCCGTGCTCACGCCGCGGCCTTGCACGGACATGTCGTCCCGCTTCAGGGTGACGTGCACTTCGCCGAGGGCGTCGGTGCCCTGGGATACGGATTTGATGCCGTAATCGTCCAGTTCCGCCGTTTCGCCCGTCGCTTCCTGGATCGCCTGGTACAAGGAATCGACGGAACCGTTGCCGCTGGCCGTCACTTCAATGCGTTCGCCGTCCATGCGGCGCAGCTTGACGGTGGCCGTCGGCTGCCGTTCGCTGATGAAACGGACGTCGATTTCTTCCAGCTTGAACACTTCCGGCGTTTGCACGAGCTTCTCTTCGATCAGGGCGCGAATGTCGTCGTCCGTCACGTGCTTTTTCCGGTCGGCGATGTCCTTGAATTTGGCGAAGGCGTGGTTGATCTGTTCCTCGCTCAGGTTGTCGTAACCGAGATCCGCCAGCTTTTCGCGGAAGGCGTGGCGGCCGGAATGTTTGCCGAGCACCAGCTTGCTCGCCTTGAGGCCGATCGTCTCCGGGCGCATGATTTCGTAGGTCGATTTTTCCTTCAGCATGCCGTCCTGGTGGATGCCGGATTCATGGGCGAAGGCATTGGCGCCGACAATCGCCTTGTTGCCGGGCACCGGCATGCCGGTCAATTTGCTGACCAGCCGGCTCGTTTTGTAAATTTCCGACAGCTCGAGGCCGGTTTTCGCCTGGAAGAAATCTTGCCTCGTTTCCAGTGCCAGCGCCACTTCTTCCAGCGCCGTGTTCCCCGCCCGCTCGCCGATGCCGTTGATCGTCCCTTCGATCTGGTCGGCACCGTTCAGGATGGCGGCCAGCGAATTGGCCGTGGCCATGCCCAGGTCATCGTGGCAGTGGGCGGAAAGCTGGATTTTTTCGATGCCGGGCACCTTCTCCCGGAGCACCTTGAAGATGTTCCCGAATTCGGCCGGCGTCAAATAGCCGACCGTATCCGGAATGTTGACGACGGTGGCGCCGGCGCGGATCGCCATCTCCGTCACTTCGCACAGGAAATCCAGTTCGGTGCGGCCGGCGTCTTCCGGGGAAAACTCGATTTTGCTGAAATATTTTTTGGCGTACCGGATGGCGGCTTCCGCCGATTCCAGCACTTGCTCCTTCGTCATGCGCAACTTGTATTGGCGGTGGATCGGACTCGTCGCCAAAAACAGGTGAATGCACGGATCCTCCGCTCCCTTCAGCGCCTCGCGCACGGCGTCGATGTCCGGCGTGCGGGAACGGGACAGGCCGATGACCGTCGCATTTTTCACGGCCCGCGCCACCGCGTTCACGGCGGCGAGATCCCCCGGCGACGCGGCCGGGAAGCCGGCTTCGATCCGGTCCACTTTCAACTTCTCCAATTGCAGGGCGATTTCCACCTTCTCCTGGGCGTTCAGGTTGACGCCCGGGGACTGCTCTCCGTCGCGCAAGGTGGTGTCAAATATGTAGATTTTCCGCATTGCCTCGTTTCCAACCCCCATGAATGCTGTCGGGATACGGCGAAACACGTTCAGAAAGGCACCCCGCCGTCCCCATGCATGCGATGCTTACCATTCATTAAATCACAGAATGGCAAAGATGCGCAAACGTTTCTTGCGGGGAGCGGGGTGCCTTTCGCTCAGGCGGATAACCGGGCCGCGCGGCCCGTCGCCTGCTTCACGGTCACTTCTTGATCCAATGCATCAGGCCGCGCAGTTCGCGTCCCACCTGTTCGATCGGATGGTTCGCTTCGTTGCGGCGGGTGGCCGTCAGGTACGGACGTTGCGCCTGGTTTTCCAGAATGAAGTTGCGGGCGAAGGTGCCGTTTTGGATTTCGGCCAGCACACGGCGCATTTCGGCTTTCGTTTCCTCCGTCACGATGCGCGGGCCGGTGACATAGTCGCCGTATTCGGCCGTGTTGCTGATCGAATCGCGCATGGCTGCCAGTCCGCCTTCATAGATCAGGTCGACGATCAGTTTCATTTCGTGCAGGCACTCGAAGTACGCCATTTCCGGCGCGTATCCGGCTTCCACCAACGTTTCGAAACCGGCCTTGATCAGGGCGCTGACGCCGCCGCACAGCACCGCCTGTTCACCGAACAGGTCGGTTTCCGTTTCTTCCTTGAACGTCGTTTCGATGACGCCGGCGCGGGTGCAACCGATGCCCTTGGCGTAGGCGAGACCGATCGCTTTCGCATTGCCGGTGGCGTCCTGTTCGATGGCGATCAGCCCCGGCACGCCGAACCCTTCCGTATACGTGCGGCGCACCATGTGGCCCGGCGATTTCGGCGCGACGAGCAGCACGTCCGCATCCTTCGGCGGCACGATTTGTCCGAAATGGATGTTGAAGCCGTGGGAGAACATGAGGGCTGCGCCTTTTTTCAGATTGGGCGCGATGGACTCCCGGTAAACGCCGGCCTGGATTTCGTCCGGCATCAAAATTTGCACGACGTCGGCGCGTTTGACCGCTTCGGCGACGGGGAGCACTTCAAAACCGTCTTCCCGGGCTTTGTCGGCGGATTTGCCTTCCCTGAGGCCGATGATGACGTCAAGACCGCTGTCCCGCAGGTTTTGCGCCTGGGCATGGCCCTGGCTGCCGTAACCGATGACCGCGATCGTTTTGCCTTTCAGAACGTTCAAATCCGCATCTTTTTCGTAGTACAACGTGACTGCCATTTTCTCTGCCTCCTGGTTTCGTTTTGGTATGTTGGATGTTGCTTGTGGCCTTCAAGTCGTGACGTACGCGGCGCGTACGCCCGAATGCACGTTTCCTCCGGCATTTGCGGCCGGTTTATTTTGCAATCCCCCTGATCATAGCCGTTGCGCCCGTTCTCGTCAATTCCCGGATGCCGTACGGCTTGAGCAGTTCGGTAATCGCGTCGATTTTCGACGAGTCGCCGACGGCCTGGACGATCATCGTCGTCGGCCCGATGTCCACCACCGACGCCCGGAACGTTTCCACGACGCCGAGTATTTCCGGTCGAACCGCCGGCTCCGCGTTCACCTGGATGAGGGCCAGTTCCCGGGCGACCATCGGCTTGGCGGAAAGATCGCTTACTTTGATGACGTCGATCAGCTTGTACAGCTGTTTCTGGATTTGTTCCAGCGTCCGCGAATCGCCCGTGGAAACGATGATCATGCGGGACAGGCCCGGTTCTTCGCAAGCGCCCACGGTGATGCTTTCAATGTTGAAGCCGCGCCGGCCGAACAGGCCGGCCACCCGCTGCAGGACGCCGGGTTGGTTGTTCACGAGCACCGATATGGTATGCTTGCGTTCCATTATTCCTCATCTCCCAAGAGCATCTCGCTGATCGTTTTCCCCTGGGTGACCATCGGATACACGTTTTCTTCCTTGGCCACCACGAATTCGACGAGAACCGGACCGGGGTGGTCCAGCGCCTCCTTCCAGACTTGCCGCGCCTCCTCCTTGTTCGTCGCCCGGAGTCCCTTGATGCCGTAGGCTTCGGCCAGCTTGACAAAATCGGGGCTGCCGGCCAGATCGATGTGGCTGTAGCGGTTGTCATAGATGATTTCCTGCCATTGCCGCACCATGCCGAGCACCTGGTTGTTGATGACGACGATTTTGACCGGAATGTTGTGAATGGCGCAAACGGCCATCTCCTGTGCGCACATTTGCATGCCCCCGTCGCCGTTGACGGAAATGACCAGCTTGTCGGGATGCGCCACCTGCGCGCCGATCGCCGACGGGAAACCGAAGCCCATCGTACCCAGTCCGCCCGAAGTGATCAGCGAACGGGGATGCTTGAATTTGTAAAACTGCGCCACCCACATCTGGTGCTGGCCGACGTCGGTGGTGACGATCGCTTCGCCGTCCGTCGTATCGCTGATCATCTCGATGACGAATTGCGGCTTCAGCTCGTCGTCCGAATCTTTGTAGGTAAGCGGGCGCTCTTCCTTCCACGCGTTCACCTGGTCGATCCAGGCTTCGGAACGGGCCGGCTTCACTTTCGGCAACGCCAGTTGCAGCACGTTTTTGACGTCGCCGACGCACGGGATGTCCACCGAAACGTTCTTGCCGATTTCCGCCGGATCGACGTCGATGTGGACGATCGTCTTGACGTTCGGCAGGAAGCCGTCCAGCTTCATCGTCACCCGGTCGTCAAACCGCGCCCCGATGGCGATGAGCAGGTCACAGTTTTGCAGCGCCATGTTCGAGGCGTACGTGCCGTGCATGCCGGGCATGCCGGTCGCGAGCGGATGTTTGCTCGGGAACCCGCTCAGACCGAGCAGCGTGGTCGTTACCGGGATGTTCGCCTTCTCCGCAAATTCCACCAGTTCCTTGCCGGCATCGGCGTACACGACCCCGCCGCCGGCGAGAATCATCGGTTTCTCCGCCTGCTCGATGGCTTTGAGCATTTTGTCCACTTGCAGCCGGTTCGGCATGACCGTCGGATTGTAGCCGCGCAGATTGACCGTTTCCGGATAGTAGAACGTCGTCTTGTGGGCGGACACGTCCTTCGGAATGTCGATCAGCACCGGACCCTTGCGGCCGGTCGACGCGATGTGGAACGCTTCCTTGATGATCCGCGGCAAGTCGTTGACATCCCGCACGAAATAACTGTGTTTCGTAATCGGCAGCGTAATGCCGGTGATGTCCGCTTCCTGGAACGCGTCGGTGCCGATGGCCGGCAGCGCCACGTTGCCGGTGATGACGACGAGCGGCACCGAATCCATGTACGCGGTGGCGATGCCGGTCACCAGGTTCGTGGCCCCGGGGCCGCTGGTGGCGATGCAAACGCCGACTTTGCCCGTGGACCGCGCATACCCGTCGGCCGCGTGGATGGCGCCTTGTTCGTGGCGGGTGAGCAGATGTTTGAAGTCCGGATTGTCGTGCATCGCGTCATAAATGTAGAGCACCGCTCCGCCCGGATAGCCGAACACCGTGTCCACTCCCTCGAGAAGCAGACAGCGAAGCAGAATCTCCGAACCGCTGATGACGTCCGGTTTCAGCAACCTTTCCCTCAATTCTTCCGTAAGCAGGGCGGGACTGTTCACGCTCATCGTGTTTCGATACCTCCTCCTGTAACTGAAAAAACCTCCGTCGTCCCAACAATTGCGGGACGAAAGAGGTCTTCTTTCGCGGTACCACCCATCATTCGCCTGCCCCTCGCGGAAACAGGCCTCACCAGGATGAAGGGCACCGGTCCAACCATCGATCCAAGCGCCTTCTTCACCTGAAGCACGGTAACGTGTGCCACTCCGTTTGCATCTACTGGGCGGCGATGCCGGTAGGGCGAAACCGCCTGCCGTTCGAGGCAAAAGCTCCGAGGCGACTGTCGCGATCAAGGGATTATGGCGCGGGTTTCAGCAGGTTCCCGTCGCTCTCTGGACATAAGAGCCCTTGCGCTTTCTCCTCATCAATGCCGTTGGCTCGTGAATTAATATTGCTCCTATTATAATCATCCCAGTCGGCCTCGTCAATACGTGGAAACGGGAGGGCTGTTGCAAAAAACAATGAAATCGGTCACTGCAACCGGTGCGCCGGAAATGGGAACGGCGGTGCGCCCGGCACCCGGACGGATTGCGGCGGCCGTCTTCCCGGGTTTGTCCTTCACATGCCGCCGGAACCTCGTCCAAACCGTCCGAATACGGCAAAAAACCGCCTCCCGGTGCCGCATGGGCTTCCGATTGAGGCGGTTTGTCCGCGCATTTTGCATGGTGGATTCGTCCAAGCCGCACCGGAATCAGGCTTCCAGCTTGGCCTTGGCGATGCCGGCCAGGTCGTTGAACGACTTCTGGTCGTTGACGGCCAGATCGGCCAGCATTTTGCGGTTGATGTCGATCCCGGCCAGTTTCAGACCGTGCATCAGCTTGCTGTAGGAAAGGCCGTTCATCCGGGCAGCCGCATTGATGCGCACGATCCAGAGCCGCCGGAAGTTCCGCTTCGTCTGACGACGGTCGCGGTAGGCGTACATCAACGATTTCATCACTTGTTCGTTGGCTTTTTTGAACAAACGGTGTTTCGCACCGAAATAACCTTTGGCCAGTTTCAGCACTTTCTTGCGACGACGGCGGGTCACAAATCCGCCCTTCACTCTTGCCATGACGATAAACCTCCCGAAATGATCTCTGGTTTGTTATTTGACGTACGCGAGCAGTTGTTCGATGCGTTTTGCATCGCCTTTGGACATGATGACCGTGCCCCTCAGCTGGCGTTTGCGTTTGGCCGATTTGCCTTCCAGCAGGTGGCGGCGGTATCCTTGGTTTCTCTTGATTTTGCCGGTACCGGTTTTGCCGAAGCGCTTCGCGGCGCCGCGATGGGTTTTCATTTTGGGCATGGTTGCCAATCCTCCTAATGACGTCGTTATTTCGATTCTTTCGGGCTCAAAATCATGATCATGCTGCGGCCTTCCAGTTTCGGCTTGCGTTCGACGACGGCCAGATCGCCGACTTCCTCGGCCAAGCGTTCGAGCACCCTTTGTCCAATGTTGGCATGCGCAATTTCGCGCCCACGGAAACGGACCGAACATTTCACCTTGTCCTGGTCCTTCAGAAATTTCACCACATTGCGAAGTTTCACCTGGTAATCGTGCTCGTCGATGTTCGCGGAAAACCGCACTTCCTTGATCTCGACGATCTTCTGGTTGCGGCGGGCTTCCTTCTCCTTCTTCTGCTGCTCGTAGCGGAACTTGCCGTAGTCCATGATGCGGCACACCGGCGGCTTTGCCGCGGGCGCGACGTTCACCAGATCAAGTCCCAAATCCTGCGCGCGCTGAAGCGCGTCCCGAAACGGCATGACGCCGATTTGCTCGCCGTTCGGCCCAATTACCCGAACTTCCCTGGCGCGAATTTCCCCGTTGATTTGATGCTCTTTGCTAATGGTCGGCCACCTCCAAAAGATTTGAACCCTTTTGCCTGAATCGCCGCCCTGCCGGACGGCACAAAAAAATGCGGGCAGCAAGTGCCCACATCCGTTTACGACATGATGGTTTCGCGGCCGGCGGATCGACGGGGGCACGGCACGCGTCCATGTCCGACGATGGTGATCCGTCCGAAAAACCGCCTGGTGAAACCGTTATGCGCAACCAGCCGGCGTATGCCGGTCAGGTGAGAAGCGGGCGCTTCTGCTTTAACTCTGTCAATATAACACGGTTTGGCGGCGTTGTCAACAGGCCCGTTGTTTCGCCGATCCGCCATGCGCCGCTTCCCGGCGCGCCGCCGCGTCCGTCCGACGCAGGGCGTGCGTCAGCCGCCGATGCTTTTGCCTCGTTCCTCCTGTTCTTCCGTCCGAGCGACCCAATCTTCTTGCCGTTCGAACAGCCATTTGCGAAGCGTGTTCGCCACCGGCTGGCGATGCGCGTACAAAATCAGCATGAAATTGAGCAGCCAATACTCGAGAACGGCCGCCGGATAGTCGGCCGCCGCCAGGTAAACCGACAGCAGCATCACGCCCAGGCTGACTTCAAACCCGTCCAGGTCGGAAGGGGCCACGCGTCTGCTGCCGATCTTGCGAAACAGGATGTGCAGGACGAGCAACGCGGCGGCGAGCACGAGCGAGGCGCGAAATCCGGTCAGTGCGCTCCAGACGCCGAAGGTGACGGCGATCCCTTTGCCGCCCCGAAATTTCAGAAACGGCGAGAACAGGTGGCCGGCCACCGGCGCGGCGGCGATGAGCGCAAGGGCGTACCCGTCCCGGAAGCCGGCAGACAAGGCGAGGAACACCGGCACGTATCCTTTGGCAAAATCGAGCGCGATCCCGATGATGCCGAGTTTCGGCCCCGCCGCCTTCCACAGGTTGATGCCGCCGGGATTGCCGTCCCCCACTTCCCGTACGTCCCGATTCACCAGTCGGCCAATCCAATAGGAAAACATCAACGATCCGGAGAAAAAGGCTGCAAACCACCAATACACGATCAGCATCAGCGACCCTTCCTTCCGACTTGGATTTGCCTGCCTTTCCAGACCACTTCCCTTTTCACCGCCACCTGGTACAGCGAATAAAGAAGCATGAGCACGAACGTCAATACGGACAAAACGTGAAGAAGGGGCACGATGATCCCGAACGAACCACCGTATTTGGAAAGGTGCATCATTTGCACGGCATACAGCAAATAGCCGACGGCCAGCCACGGCGTGAGTCCCCCGGGAGCCAAAAAAACGGACTGCGAGACGAGGAGGCCGGCCAGCCAGCAAACGATGAGCGCGAGGGTGGCCGGGTGCAGCTTCTGGATGCTGAGCGCGGCGCTTTTGGCAAAACCTTCCAACTGGCTTGGCAGCCCGTGGGGATACATGCGAAAACGGATCGTGCGTCCGCCCACAAAATTGTTGACCGGGATGCCCGCCTGTTTGAACGTGGCGCCGAGCAGCAAATCGTCGGTCACTTCTCCGCGGATGGCCGCGTGGCCGCCCACCGCCTCGTAATGCTCCCGCGAAACGATGATGAAGGGACCGTACAGCCCCTGATGCGGATTTTTCGTTTCGAACGGGGACAAAAACGTAAACATGCCGAGAAAGTTGGTGATCATGGCCATTTTTTCATTGGCGTGCACCGCTTCATGATAAGGCACGATCGATACGGCGCCACCGGTGCGTTCGCACGCTTCGATCAAGGATGAGAGCGCTTCCGGTTCGAGGCGGACATCGGCGTCAACGAACGCCAGCAAGTCCCCCGTCGATTCCCGGTATCCGGTCCATACCGCCCAGTTTTTGCCCGTCCATCCCGCCGGAACGGACGTGTTGTCGATCACCCGGACGCCGTGGCGACGGGCGATTTCCGCCGTGCGGTCGATGGAACCGTCGTTGACGACGATGATTTCATCCGGTTTCCGGGTTTGCGCCGCGAGCGATTCCAGGAGATGCGGCAGACTTGCTTCCTCGTTGCGCGCCGGAATGATGACGGACAGTTTGCGGTGCCCGGAAGACTTGCCGCCGGATGGCAACGCATGATGACGAAAAAGGACATAGCCCGACACGATTCCACAAACAAACAGAGGGATCAACCACATGACGGACTTCACCCTGACCTTTTTGTGAAATGGTGTTGCAGCGTATGCCCTTATTATAACAGGTTCTTGCATTTTTGGTGTTGATTCCGCTGACGAATCCAACTTTCGCGACCGCGGAAAGCTTGCCGTCGGTCCCGCCGTCCCGGCCGGCATGGTCACGCGTTTCCCGGACGCGCATCGACCGGATCGAAGGTCGTCGGGCCGCGATCGACGGCCACGCTTCGCCCGGCGGTTCAATGTCCGCCGACGAGCGCCTCAAGGCGGTAGATCGGCTTGCCCTGCTCGACGAATTTTTGCTCGTATTCGGTCATCACATGGTCGGGATGGGCGCCGTCCCGATGCAGGTTGAAGGTGATGTTCCGCAGCCGGAACCCGTGATCCGAGAACGTGTTCAGCGAATATTCGAACAGTTCGGCGGAATCCGTTTTGAAATGGATTTCTCCGCGGCCCCCGAGCACCTTGACGTACATGTCGAGAAACCGCGGATGGGTCAATCTGCGGCGGATGTGTTTTTTCTTCGGCCACGGGTCGCTGAAATTGAGGTAGATGCGGTCGACTTCCCCGTCGGCGAACATATCCGTCAAGTATTCCACATTATGCCGGACAAGGGCCAGATTGTCCGGGCGGCGTCCGAACGCCTCCCGCGACAGGGCGTCCGCCTTCAGGCTCGCCCGCCGGATCAGTTCGTCATACCGGTCCACGCCGATGAAGTTGACGTCGGGGTGCTTCACGCTCATGGTCGCGATGAACTGGCCTTTGCCCATGCCCAATTCGGCGTGGATCGGCTTGCCGTTGCCGAAAAATGACCGCCAGTTGCCCTTGTGCGCGCCCGGATCCAGCACCACCAGATCCTTCTGTTCTTCCAAAAATTCGCGGGTGCCTTTTTTTCCTCTCAATCGCATCGTCCAATGCCCCTTCGCTCGATTCGTTCCCTCCGCCACCCGGCTTGCCGGATGGCCGCTTGCCCGTTCATTTTGCCCAATTCCGCGCGCGTTGTAAAGCGGCAATTCCGGCTGCCCGTCGCGCGTGCGGCTTTCCTTCTGCCCGGTTCGGTGCGCGTTGTAAATGTGGGCGTTTCGTGTAAAATGGAGAAAGACTCGTTCACCGCAAGGAGGAAAGCAATTTGCAGACGGCAACCGAACGGGATTTGCCGGCAGCCGTTCCCGCGGAATGGGGCGGCAAACGGTTCCACACCTGGAACGCGGAAATGCGCCGCCAGTTCGGCGTCAAAGTGTTCAAGGTCATGCTCGACGCCGGCTTCACCTGCCCGAACCGGGACGGGACCATCGCCATCGGCGGCTGCACGTTCTGCAGCGCCCGGGGATCCGGCGACTTCGCCGGCAGCCGGAGGGACGACCTCGTCACCCAATTCAACACGATCCGTGACCGGCAGCACAAGAAATGGCCGGAAGCAAACTATATCGGTTATTTCCAGGCCTACACCAACACGTACGCGCCGGTGCATGTGCTCCGGGAGTATTATGAAACGATTTTGGCCCAGCCGGGCGTCGTCGGTTTGGCCATCGCCACCCGGCCGGACTGCCTGCCCGACGACGTGGTGGAATACCTGGCGGAACTGAACGAGCGCACCTACCTTTGGGTGGAAATGGGCCTGCAAACGATCCACGAAGAAACGAGCCGGCTCATCAACCGCGCCCATGACACGGCCTGCTACTATGAAGCGGTGGACAAACTGCGCCGCCACAACATCCGCGTGTGCACCCACATCATCCACGGGCTGCCGCTGGAAACCCGCGACATGATGCTGGAGACAGTGCGCGCCGTGGCCGGCATGGACGTGCAAGGCATCAAAATCCACCTGCTCCACCTGATGCGCAAGACGCCGATGGTGAAGCAATATCAGGCCGGTCTGGTCCGTTTTCTGGAAATGGATGAATACGTCGACCTGGTGGTGGATTCGCTGGAGCTTTTGCCGCCCGGCATGATCGTGCACCGGTTGACGGGCGACGCGCCCCGCGAACTGCTGATCGGCCCGATGTGGAGCCTGAAAAAGTGGGAAGTGCTCAACGCCATCGACAACCGGCTGAAGGAACGGAACACGTGGCAAGGGAAAAAGTGGATGCCGGAGACATGCGTCGCGCCGTAACGGCAAGGGGGGCTCATGCAAGAGACGTATGTCGGTTCGCAGCCCCCGAATCGGCCGGTTTTGCAAAGGAAAGTACGCGAAAAGCACTTCATGTACGAAACGAAGTCCATTTCATGCACTCCATTTCGTCGGTTTGGCCAATAACGGGAGCACGCAGTACATTTCATGTACCACATTTGGCGAAAAATCTCCGTTTCAGCACTGACCGCGAAAATGTGGTACACAAAATGTACTTCGCGAAGCACCATTCGGCCGATTTCGCAAAATCAGGTACACAAAATGCACTTCATGCGCATCAGCAAGTCCATTTCATGCACTTCATATTGCCGGTTCGGCCAAAAACGGAAGTGTGAGATGCATTTCATGCATCTTATTTTGCGAAAACCCCCTGTTTTGGGACGAATCACGAAAATGTGTTGCATAAAATGCACTTCATCCAACCCAACTCGGCTCATTCCGCGATAATTGATGCATAAAATGCACTTCAAAGCACGAAACGTCATGCATTTCATGCATCTCATTTTGCCGGTTCGGCAAAAACGGTGGTGTGCGATGCATTTCATGCGGCACATCGTGCCAGGCCATCGAAATTGCAGGCATTGCGGCACTGGGTTCCCTTTGTTTGCCGACAACCCGGGCAGGGGAATGTTGGCGCAAGCCTGCATCTGAATTATCCAAAGGAAAGGACCGGTCGCCATGGGATTTCTGTCGGTGCTCGGCATGGCCCACAGACTCGCGGCCGAACGGATCGCACCGGGGGACCCGGCGGTGGACGCCACGGTGGGCGGAGGCAACGATACGCTCCTGCTCGCCCGGTCCGTCGGGAGAGGCGGCATCGTGTACGGGTTCGACATTCAGGAAGAAGCGCTTGAACGCGCCCGGCGCAAGCTGGCCGCCGAAGGGGAAGCGCTGTCCGGCCGCGTGGAGTTCATCCTCGCCGACCATGCGCAAATGGCCGGGCGGCTCCCCGGACAAGTCCGCGGCAAACTCGGCGCGGTCATGTTCAATCTCGGCTACCTGCCCGGCGGCGACCCCGCCGTCATCACCCTGCCGCCGACCACGCTGAAGGCGCTCGCCACCGCCGCGGAATGGCTCAAACCCGGCGGCGTCCTCACCATCGTCGTCTACCCGGGGCACCCCGGCGGACGGGAGGAGGCGGAAGCCGTCGAAGCCTGGTGCCGCTCCCTGCCTCGGGATCGGTATCAGGTGCTCCTGTACCGGCTGTTCGGGCACGATGACCGGCCTTATCTGCTCGCCGTGGAAAAAAGCAAAAAACCGTCACGGCAGGCAATACCGGCAGACCATACAGATGAAACCGAGCAAATGGATGCTTGAATCCGCTTGAATCCACATGAACACGGAAGGTGAACGGGAGATGAAACCGTATCCGCTGAAATTTCGCCCCGCCCTGAAAGAGCGGGTATGGGGCGGGCGGGCGCTCGAGCGCTTCGGCCTGGAGCTGCCCGACGGACCGATCGGAGAGGCGTGGACGGTCGCCGACCATGCCAACGGCGTGAGCGTGATCGTGAACGGCGAACTGGCCGGACACGGGCTCGATGACGTGCGAAAACGGTTCGGCGGGGAGTGGCTGGGCGAAAAATATGAAGTCTATGCGGAATCACGAAAGCGCGAAACCGGCGTCGAAGCGCGTTTTCCCCTGCTCGTCAAACTGCTGGACTGCAACGACGATCTGTCCGTGCAAGTCCACCCGTCCGACGATTATGCCAATCTGCCGCCGGGCGAACCGGGAAAAACGGAAATGTGGTACGTGCTCGACGCCAAGCCCGGCGCCAAAATCATTTACGGCCTGAAACCCGGCTGGACAAGGGAAACGTTCGCCGAAGCGATCCGGGAAAACCGTGTCATGGAAGCCCTTGAATCCGTGGAAGCGCGGCCCGGAGACACGTTTTTCATCCCGTCGGGCACCGTCCATGCGCTGTGCGCCGGCGTGCTGGTGGCGGAAATCCAGCAAAACTCCGACACCACCTACCGCATCTACGATTACGACCGGCCCGGACTGGACGGCAAACCGCGGGAATTGCACATCGAAGATTCCCTGAACGTCATCCGTTACGACAACGCCGGCGCCCGTCACGCCAGGACGGATCTGGACCGACCCCATGTATGGCTGGAACTGGCCCGCTGCCCGTACTTCGTGACGGAAAAAGCGCTGGTGAACGGTCGGTGGACGATCAAAACGTTCCCCGACACTTTCTCGATCCTGATCAACGCGGAAGGCGAAGGGACCCTGTCCTGGGCGGACGGGGAAATGACCCTCGCGCCCGGGGATTGCGTCCTGTTGCCCGCCAATCTGGGGGATTGCGGGTTGCGCGGCAAGTTGACCATACTGCGCAGCCGGCTGCCCTGACGGAAGAAAACACCGGCGGACCGCCGTCGGGCCAACGTGGCCGATGGCCGTGCCGGCAGCTAGACCGCCCAACAAACGAGACGCTTCAGGTTCCGCATACCGCGGATCCCGAAGCGTCTTTCTCTTTTCAGATCGGACGGAACCGGCGATTGCCGCAAGCAAATCCGTCGAACGGGTTGCGACGGAGAAGGGCTCCCCGTCATCCGGCAAGCGGCTTCTTTCAACCCGGCCGACTGCCGCGATTACCGCAAGCGCTCACCCCCGTCCCGGCGCCCTTCCTTCAAACCAGCTGCGCCGCGTTCAACCGTGCGTAAGCACCGTCCCGCCGCATCAATTCCTCGTGCGTTCCCTGTTCGGCGATGCCGTCCTCCGTCACGACGACGATCCGGTCCGCGCCACGAACCGTTGCCAGCCGGTGGGCGATGACCAGCGTCGTGCGGCCGACGGACAGCTCGTCCAGAGCCTGCTGGATGGCCGCCTCCGTCTCCGTGTCGAGGGCGCTCGTCGCCTCGTCCAAAATGAGAATCGGCGGATTTTTCAAAAACATGCGGGCGATGGCAAGCCGCTGCTTCTGCCCGCCGGACAATTTCACGCCCCGCTCGCCGATTTCCGTCTCGAGTCCCTCCGGCAGCCCCGACACGAATTCGTACAGGCGGGCCCGCCGCACCGCCTCCCAAATTTCCTCCTCCGTGGCGTCCAGCTTGCCGTAGGCGATGTTTTCCCGGATCGTCCCGGCAAAAAGGTACACGTCCTGCTGCACCACGCCGATCTGTGACCGGAGCGAGTGAAGGGTGTATTTGCGGATGTCCGTCCCGTCGATGCGAATCTCGCCGTCATCGATCTCGTAATAGCGCGGTATCAGGCTGACGAGGGTCGTCTTGCCGGCGCCCGACGGTCCGACGAAGGCGACGGTTTCCCCCGCCCGAATCTGAAGGTCGATGCCCTTCAGCACCTTTTGTTGCCCGTCATAACCGAAGGTCACGCCGCGAAATTCGATGTCGCCCCTGAACGTCCCGGCGGGAACCGCATCCGGTGCGTCCGCCACGTCCGGCTCCACCGCCAGCAGTTCCTGGAACCGTTTGAACCCGGCCATGCCTTTCGGATAAATTTCCAGCAGCGCGTTGATCTTTTCGATCGGTTTGACAAAAATGTTCACGATGAGCAAAAAGCCGATCAATTCCCCGTAACTGAGCGTCCCCCGCATGACAAACCACGCGCCGAAGAGCAGCACGATGAGCGTCATGAGCCGCATGAGCAGCTGGGTGGCGGAAGAAGCGTACCCCATGACGAAATAGGAGCGCAATTTGGCTTCCCACAATTTGCGGTTGAACACGGCAAAACGGGCTTTTTCATGGGCTTCGTTGGTGAACGATTGGACCACCCGCATGCCCGCCACGCTGTCTTCCACCTGGGCGTTGACGTCGGCGACTCGCGCGTACATGCTGGCAAAGGCTTTTTCCATTTTCAGGTTGCATACCGTGATGAGCCAGATGATGACCGGCACCGCGATCAGCGTGATGAGCGTGAGGGGCAAATTCAAATACGCCATGATGGAAAAGGAACCGACCAGCGTCATCGCCACGATGAAAAAGTCCTCCGGACCATGGTGCGCCAGCTCCCCGATGTCAAAAAGGTCGTTGGTCAGCCGGCTCATCAGGTGGCCGGTTTTCGTGTTGTCGAAAAAGCGGAAGGACAGCTTCTGCAGATGGTCGTACAGCTGTTGCCGCATATCCGATTCAATGTTGAGGCCGAGTTTGTGGCCGAAATACGTGACGATGAATTGCAAACCGGTGCACACCAGATACAACCCGACCAGACCCAGACCGGCGTACAGGATCCATCGCCAATTGCCCTCCGTCACGAGATCGTCAATGATCCACGTGGTCACCAGCGGAAATAGAAGCTCCAGCCCCGCCATCACCACCGCGCTGCCGAAATCCAGCAAAAAAAGCCGCCGATGCGGCCGATAGTAGGAAAAAAAGCGCCTCAGCACGTTCCCCGTTCCTCTCCCTTCCATCGATGTCCCAGCCGAACCGCGTTTGATGGACCGACCGGCACGGACCGCTTCCGCATGTTCAAATCCAAAACTTGGGCCCTTCCCCCGGGAACCCGGTTCCCGGGTTTCCGGACCAAATAACGGAAGTTTCTTCCCTTATTGACCGTGCAAACCACGTTCCCGGGCCAAATAACGGAAGTTTCTTCCCTTATTGATCATGCAAACCCGGTTCTCGGGCCAAATAACGGAAGTTTCTTCCCTTATTGACCGTGCAAACCACGTTCCCGGGCCAAATAACGGAAGTTTCGGATGACGTACAATTGTTTGTGTAGCAAAATTTGGAGTCTTAACAGATTACAAAAAAGTAGGGTACCTTTGTTGGGATTGACGAGATCACCAGAA
>Ga0310827_100934_pt1 | contig 17617 bp, 20 predicted proteins | sample WT_ome_2_FD_201309 | JGI IMG/M metagenome (GOLD analysis project Ga0310827, IMG submission 201309) | Sorghum-adapted microbial communities enriched on wild type (WT) sorghum from Joint BioEnergy Institute, Emeryville, California, United... ... | reverse complement strand
TGTCGTACTGGACTTCCTGGTTTTCGACCACTTTCTCCACGGTTTTCACGGCCAATGTCGGCTGCAGCACCGTCAGATTGAGCTGATCACCAACCTTGATCATATCGTCTTGTATCCAGGGATTGTTATCGTAAATCACCTGTTTGGAAATATTGAATTTCTTGGCTATGCAGGAAACGCAGTCTCCTTCCTGCACGGTATACAGGGTAGGCTGAACATCCCCGGTTTTCAGCTTCTGCAGAAGCTCTCCGGCATCCATGACCTGATCCGGCTGAACCTCCGTTTCCCTCAGATCCACTTTCTGGATAAATTCCGCCTTCTCCAGGTGCACCTCATCCGGCCCGGCACCGGAGTCGGCGGAGAGCGCCTTGACTTCGCCGCCGTCCTTCGCTTTTCCGACAAAAGGTTCCTTCACCTGCTCCAAAATTCGATTCGCCGTGGCTTCATCCTTGACGATACCGACAACCTTCCCGTTTACCAGAAGTTCGGTACCGAACGTATGGGGCTTCAGAAGCTGATCCAGCTGCTTGACAACTTCATGGTCGTCAAACGCCAGTTTGAAACCCCTTTCTTTTTCGAATTCGACCTCTTTTGCATCCACGGCTCTATGTACCTCAGGATCACTTTCTTCAAGATATGCGTTTCGTTTCTCTATATAATCCTGCACGATCTCCGGATCGCTGACCGCCCCCGCGTCCTGTCCGTTAACCAGTACATGATAAACTTCGTTCGTATTCAGCTTCACGTATTGGTTTCCGCCGATGGATATGGCGCTGATCAGCCCGACCGCCGTAAATCCTTTCAGCAGATGATATTTATATTCATTGAGAGCAGATAAGGTTTTATAAATCCATAGTTGGTCACTTATAGTTTCTTTCACGTTCTGCCATCGAATCCTGGATACGGTGCCCTTGCACTTGGCGAGCGTATTCTGGATCCAGCCGACGATTCGAAACGATGCCATGATCTTCTCCTTCTTTGTCAAATTTTGTCCGCACACAAAAAAACTTACGCTTCGGCAAAATACTCCATGTTAAGTTCGAATTCCTATTCAATTTACCATAGTATCAAAACATTTTGCAACCTTTGCGGAGAGAATTACGTCTAAATAAGGATGCCGATTTCCAGTAAAAATTTCCCACAAGCCTCTGCCGCATTCGATATTTCGGAACAAAAAAACCCGGCTTGCCCGCTTCTCAACCGCGGTGCCGGGAGCTTGCCATTTTTAATATTTGTTCAAAATGTCCAGCAGTTGCTGGTACTCTTCCGGTTTCACGTACTTGGCGACAATCGATTCAAGCTGCTTCAATTCATCTTCGGTTATCCCGTCTTCGACAAAACCGGATAGTTTCTGTATCTCCTCCGGGGGCAGACGGGTGGAAAGAATGGAAAAAATTTTCGTTTTGTCATCCGCGGACAATTCGTCTTTTTTCTGCAAAAAGTCCTGTGCGGAAATAACCACTTTCTTCTGCTTGTCTTGCTGCTGCCCCACTTGGCTCCAGGCCGCAACGGCATCATCCGGCTCTGCCGTCGATGTCGCCCGGCTCTTGGCCGCATCGCCGGCCGTTCCCGGAGAGCTGCCGTTTGCCGGATTCGTCCCGCCCGGTTGTTCACCCGATAGGCCCAAATGGCCGTTGCCTTGACCGGCAGCAACATTGCCTTCGGGCACCGCTTGTCGGGTAGAGGTCCCCGTAAGCAGTGATTCCGCCTGCTCCGACAGCTGGGAGATCATCCGGTTTAATTGCAGCTTCTGTTCGGGCGTCGTGATATGAAATTGGCCCAGAACGGCCGATACATATTGGTTTACGATATACCATGTTGTCAGAATCGAGATCAGGCAGATCAGGACGGAACCCAGACACCATTTGACCACTCCGCGTAATAACCTCATGATTGCACCCCGCTTTGGCGTTTCCATACTTTCCCTGGTACAGTTCCAGTATTGCCGAAACCGGGATGTTTTAAGCGGTTTTCACTGAACTTGGGTGCAAAGTCCCGTCCCTTCAGCCCCTCGGTTCAGGAATAGATGGGCCGAACCAGATTGGTTTGTTCGCGGTTGCGGCCGACCGAGAAAATGGAAATCGGGATTCCGGTCAGTTGCGATACGCGCTCCAGATAATGCCGGGCATTGTCCGGCAAATCCCCCATGGTCCGGGCTCCGGAGATGTCTTCCTGCCAGCCGGGAAGTTCTTCGTAAACGGCCTCACACTGGGAAAGCATGCTCAGACTGGCCGGATAATAATCGATGAGCTGTCCCTTATACAGGTATCCGGTACAAATTTTCACGGTTTCCAGACCGGTCAGCACGTCGAGGGAATTTAAGCTGAGCCCGGTCAATCCGCTGACTCTGCGGGCATGGCGGACCACGACGCTGTCGAACCATCCGACACGGCGCGGCCGCCCGGTCGTCGTCCCATACTCGTTGCCTTTTTCGCGGATCCAGTCACCGATCTCATTCTTCAGTTCTGTCGGGAATGGTCCGTCGCCTACTCGGGTCGTATAGGATTTGGCAACGCCAATAACCTGGTGAATCTTGGTCGGCCCTACCCCGGAGCCGATACAGACTCCGCCGGCGGTTGGATTGGAAGAGGTCACGTAGGGATAGGTGCCTTGGTCAATATCCAGCATGACTCCCTGGGCCCCTTCGAACAGCACGCGTTTCCCCTGGTCAATGGCGTCGTTAAGCACGACGGACGTATCGGTGACATATGGACGAATAATGTCGGCATAGCCGAGATATTCCTTCAGAATTGGTTCGACCTCCAGAGCGGTTTGTCCGTAAACCTGTTCAATCAATGCGTTCTTCTCCGCTACCAAATGCCGCAGTTTACGTTCAAATTCCGCCGGATCCATCAGATCGGCGATCCGGATGCCGTTGCGCGCCGCTTTGTCCATATAGCACGGTCCAATCCCCTTGAGAGTGGTGCCGATTTTGTTTTCTCCCTTGCGGTTTTCTTCCAAACCGTCGAGCAGCAGATGATAGGGCATGATGACATGAGCGCGGTCACTGATACGCAGATTATCCGTGGAAAATCCGCTTTCGTGTATATAGTTGATCTCTTCAATCAGAGCCGCCGGATTGATCACCATCCCGTTGCCGATCACGCAAATTTTATCCTTGTAGAAAATTCCCGAAGGAATCAAATGCAGTTTGTATTTCCTGCCGTTGATCAAAATCGTGTGTCCCGCGTTGTTCCCGCCTTGATAACGGGCTACAACCTCTGCCGTTTCGGCAAGGAAATCGGTAATTTTCCCCTTGCCTTCGTCTCCCCACTGGCTTCCGACAACTACCACTGTCGACATCTCAAAACCTCCGTTCGGGCAACGACCGCCCTATTATCAAAGCAGGAAAAGAAGCCGCCGGACGAACCGAAAACCGCTTCTTGAGTATAAACAAACATGATTAGTTTACCAGCCGACGCCGGGAAAGTCAACGAATTGCGAACGATTGACCCGGGTTATCCGTTAAGCGTTCGGAAATGTTCACAGACTACAAGAGTACTATTGCATTCCCGCCGCCACTTCCTGATGGGATCTGTCGAGACTGACGAATTTATTATAATGCTTGAGAAAAGCAAGCTCTACCGTGCCCACAGGGCCATTCCTCTGCTTGGCGATAATGATCTCGATAATATTTTTCTTCTCGGTTTCCTTATCATAGTAATCGTCCCGATACAGGAACGCCACAATATCCGCATCCTGCTCGATAGAACCGGATTCCCGCAGGTCGGACATCATGGGCCGCTTGTCCTGCCTTTGCTCCACTCCCCGGCTCAGCTGGGACAAAGCGATGACGGGCACATCCAACTCACGGGCAATCGCTTTAAGGGTCCGGGAAATCTCCGATACTTCCTGCTGCCGATTATCCCCCTTTCCCCGCCCCTGGATCAGCTGCAGATAGTCGATCAGGATCATGCCCAGGCCCTTCTCCTTCTTAAGCCGCCTGCATTTGGCGCGAATATCGGCGACGGTGACCGACGGCGAATCGTCGATATAGATGTTAGCCTCGGACAGAGCGCCAATTGCCATCGTCAGCTTCTCCCAATCATCCGGTTCGAGAAAGCCGGTCCGCATTCGGGTCGCATCAACATTGGCTTCCGCGCAGATCATCCGCTGAACAAGCTGGGCGGCACCCATTTCAAGACTGAAGATGGCAACCGTTTCCCTGGACCGGACGCCGACATTCTGGGCGATGTTCAGTGCGAAGGCGGTTTTCCCCACGGAGGGACGAGCGGCTACAATAATCAGGTCGGAGCGTTGGAAACCGGAGGTCATTTTGTCAAGGTCCGGGAACCCGGAGCTGATTCCGGTGACCCCGCCTTTGTGGTGATATAGAAATTCCACCCGTTCAAAAACTTCCATCAGCACGTCGCGAATCGCGACAAAACCGCTTCCTGAACGCCGCTGGGAGATTTCCAGTATTCTCTGCTCCGCTTCATTCAGCAGTTCCCCGACGTCCTCGGCGCTGGAATACCCGTTGCTGACAATTTGCGTGGCCGCCCGAATCAGACGGCGAAGCATCGATTTTTCCTCTACAATTTGCGCATAGTAATCGACGTTGGCTGAAGTCGGCACGGCATTGGCCAGTTCGGTGAGATAACTGACCCCTCCTACCTCTTCCAGCTGCTGCTTGTCCTGCAGCCTCGAGATCAGCGTGATCAGATCGACCGGTTCATTCTCCTCGGCCAGTTCCACCATCGCTTCAAAAATTCGCTGATGCGAGCCGCGGTAGAAGTCCTCGCTGCTGATCCGTTCCATCGCGGTGATCAAGGCTTCGCTGTCAAGGAGGATCGCCCCCAGCACCGCCTGTTCCGCCTCCAGATTTTGCGGCGGCACCCGGTCAAATAGCATTTCTCCGTTCATGGTCCAGATCCCTCGGTTTCATCTTCCACTGGTATTACTGTTCAATGACATGGACCTTCAAGGTTGCGCTTACGTCCGGGAAAAGCTTGATCGGTACATTCGTCACACCCAGAGACCGGATCGGTTCGTTCAGGTTCATCTTGCGCTTGTCAATGCTGATGTTCTTGGATTTTTCCAATTCCTCGGCGATCTGCTTGGTCGTAATCGATCCGAACAGCCGTCCGCCTTCCCCGGATTTCGCCCGGATCTCCAACGTCATCTCCGAAAGCACTTGGGCCAGCTGTTGCGCCTGTTCTTTTTCCAGATCCCGGCGCTTGGCCTCCGCCTTCTTCTGCTGATCCAACTGCTTGACATTGGCTTCGGTGGCGGCGGCAGCCAATTTCCTCGGAATCAGGAAATTCGTTGCATATCCTTCGGAAACTTCCCTGATTTCCCCTTTTTTTCCCTGCCCTTTAACATCCTTCAAAAATATCACTTTCATTCCAGTAACCCCTCTTCCTCTTTCATTTGTTCCAGGACACGCTTGAGGGCCCTTTCGGCTTCCTGCAGCGTGCCTTCCATCTGGGTAGCGGCATTGGTGAGATGCCCTCCGCCTCCCAATCGTTCCATAATCACCTGAACATTCACCTGCCCCATTGATCTGGCGCTAATGCCGATCAATCCGTCCGTTCGTTCGCAAATCACGAAGGAAGCCAGGATCCCCGTCATGTTCAGCAGCGTATCAGCTACCTTGGCTATCGTAAGCTGAGGATATTGCCGGTTTGAACGAGCCACCGCCAGCGCGATATGGTCATAGAGAATGACCGTATTGCGGATAATTTCCGATTTTTGCAGATAAGAATCCAGATCCTCCTGCAGCATCCGCTGAATCATCGCCGAATCCGCCCCGCTCCGGCGCAAAAACGATGCCGCCTCAAAGGTCCGGGACCCGGTGCGGTAACTGAAGCTCTTGGTATCCACGACAATTCCCGCAAGCAGGGCGGTAGCCTCCAGCGGTTCCATGGAAATTCGTTCGGCAAAATATTGCAGCAGCTCGGTTACAAGCTCGCAGGTGGAGGAGGCATACGGTTCCATATACACCAATGTGGCGTCGTTGATAAACTCTTCGCCTCTGCGATGATGATCGACGACAAACTTTCTTTGGGACATCTGGACAAGCTTGGGTTCGTCGACCATCGATGCCTTATGCGTATCGACCACTACGGCCAGCGTCCGCGGGTGCATAACTTGCAGCGCCTGTTCGGGGGTAATGAACCAGCGGTTCAGACGCTCATCCTCCCGGATATGTTCCATCAGCCGCTGAATCGCAGGGTTAACGCGTTCCAGCACGATATATCCTTCCTTGTTGCTTAACTGCACGGCCTTCAATACGCCGATCGCGGCGCCTACGGAATCCATATCGGGAAAACGGTGGCCCATAATGACCACATTCTCGCTTCCGCGAATCAAATCTCTCAGCGCGTGGGAAATCACCCTGGCACGAACCCTTGTTCGTTTTTCCACAGCGCTGGAACGTCCGCCATAGAACGACAGGCGGTCGTTGACCTTCACTGCTGCCTGGTCCCCTCCACGTCCCAGGGCGATGTCCAGACTGGTCTGCGCCAAATGCCCCAGCTCGACCAGACTGTTGACACCGGCGGCAATCCCAATGCTAAGGGTCAACGGAACCTTGTTCTCAATCGTTAAATCCCGCACCTCGTCCAATATTTCAAATCGTGACTGTTCCAACGCCTTTAATGATTTCTGATTAAACAACAGCAAAAAACGGTCGTTAGAGGTACGTCTCAAATACAGGGTATATTTCTGTGCCCATTCGGTAATTTCACTGGTTACCTTGGCCAGCATAATGCTGCGGCTTTGATCGTCCATGCCCTGGGTCGCTTCTTCCAGATTATCGAGCATGACGATGCCGATTACCGTTTTTTCCTCCTCATACTTCTGTTTGAGCAGGCTCCATTCCGTGATATCGGTGATGTAAAGCAAACGTTCTTCCACCTTGACCTGAACCTGGTAAACGCGCTGTTTGAGTTGAAGCTGCAGGGTCGTGTCTTTGTCTTTTACATTTTTTAATTCCGGCAGCTTTTCCATGAGCGGCAGTCCAATCAGGGATTCGGTCTCGAACATCCGGGCCACGAACGGATTATGCCATTCGATCCCCTTCTCTTCATTATACAGCAAAATGCCGATCGGAAGCTCCTGGATCACTTCGTTTCCAGCTTTTCTCACCCGATGGGAGATTGTCGCGATGTATTGATTGAGCTCTTTCCGGAAAGATTTTTCCGCCAGCAATGTATAATAAACCAACAGGCCGCAGATGACCAGAGCAGCGATACCGATCCACCATTCGTAGAAAAACAGTACCAGGGTAAGAATGATCATCCAGGTAAAGATCCATATTGTATGCAGGCCGTGCCATCGCTTCAACAGGAACTTCGGCATGTTAGTCGCTCCTCATCTACTTCGTTCTGCGAATGCGCTCGCGGATTCCAAACGCTACATCCAAAACCCCAAGAACACTAAAGATATATTGCATAAAAGGAAAAATAATCACCGCCGCGATTCCCGCGACCGGCAGGGCCCTGCTCATGCCCCGATGATAGGCGACGTAGAACAAAAAAGCAATCGCCTGGATCGAAAAGGCAATCGTCAGCAGTGGAATCAAATTCCACAAAATCATGGTGAGAATGGAGTTTATATCGTCAGGTATGAAAAAATCCAAAATCAGGGCGACCATAAAATACCATACCAGCGATTTGGGCAGCATCCACTCCCGTATGGGACGCAAGCCTGGAATCTGCAGCTTGTTCCGGTTCAATACCCTGCGAGCCAGAGTATGCGTCAGGGATACGACAAAGACGGAATAGCAGATGAAATAGAGGGGCAACAGTCTTACGACCAAATGAACCACCTGCTGCCGGGCTTCTTCCGTAATGTATCCTCTCATTGATTCCGGCAATGCGGACAGACTTTCCTGCATAAATTGATTCAACTCATTCATCACATTATATCCCATTAATGTGATAATCAGCAGCGTCAGCAGCAGCTGAGCCAGCATAATCACCGTCCCCGACGTCAGTACCGTGCGGGCTGGCGTGCGCCGACGGTAAAGCAGGCCCATGACGACAGATGTCGGGAGGTAAAAGAGGGAAACCGCGATGGGAATAACGCTGACCCCGTGCAAAATCAGCAAAAGGAGGACCAATCCTGCTGCATAGTATGCGGCGAATTTCGGCAAGGATAATTGGACAAAAAGTACGACGATGGGAATCATCATCAAAAAAATCGTCAGCAAGGCCAGAGGACTAAAAATCGATAGCAGCAGCAACGCATGAAGGAAAGCCCATATCAGCGGCTTCCATTGAGATTGGTTCAAGCAATTCACCTCTTACGGATATGTATTGGGGAAAGCGCTGCGCTCCCGCCAAGTCCCGTCTCGCTGCCGGGAAATAGAGAATCATTTCCATTATAACATAAACTCGGTGTATGAAAAAAAGACAGTGAAGGGTATCCCCTTAACTGTCTAGGCTAATTTTCAAGCTTATTCCGTGGTATACGGCAGCAAAGCAATCTGACGCGCGCGTTTGATGGCCACGGTCAGCATGCGCTGATACTTGGCCGAAGTTCCTGTGACGCGGCGGGGAAGAATTTTCCCGCGTTCGCTGATAAATTTTTTGAGCGTATCCGTATCTTTATAATCGATATGCGTAATTTTATTTACTGTGAAATAGCAGACTTTGCGGCGCTTGTTCCGTCCGCCCCGGCGAGGGGAGAATTTGCGCTCACTGCGTTCTTCGCCGCTATTTTCTTTTTTGTTCGCACTCATTCGATCTACCGTCCTTTCTCTCTAAAATGGCAAGTCATCATCCGAAATATCTATCGGTTTACCATCGTCAAAGAAGGGATCTTGGTTGGGATCGCGGCCGGTATTGCCACTGGAACCCCCGTATCTTCCCTGGGCGGCAGGCGGATTTTCCCGGTTCGCGGTACTGCCGCTCGACTCCAGAAAACGAACATTATCTGCAACAATTTCCGTTACATATACCCGTCTTCCTTCGTTGTTATCGTAATTTCGCACCTGAATGCGGCCTTCAACCGCAGTTAGACGGCCTTTGCGTAAATAATTCGCACAGGTCTCTGCCAGCTGGCGCCAAGTTACGATATTGAGGAAGTCCGCTTCCCTCATTCCCTGCTGGTTAGTAAACGGCCGGTCGACTGCCAGCGTGAATTGAGTCACCGCCACCCCGGACGGGGTATATCGCAGTTCAGGATCGCGTGTCAGCCTGCCGATCAGTATGACCCGATTTAACAACCTTCACCACTCCCCAGACGATGGATTTACAAACCCCAATTACGCTACGTCTTTCACGATCAGGTAACGAATGACTTCATCGGAAATCTTCATTACACGCTCAAGTTCCGCTACAACTGCAGGCTCGGCATTGAAATTTACAAGCACGTAAATTCCGTCGCGAAACTTGTTGATCTCATACGCAAGACGGCGTTTGCCAAGCACTTCGTGGTTTGTAATCTCGCCACCGTTGTTGATGATGCCCTGGAATTTCTCGATCGCTGCTTGAACGGAATCTTGTTCAATGTCGGTGCGAAGGATGTACATTACTTCGTATTTGCGCATGCTATTTTCACCTCCTTTTGGACTGACGGCCCCCTTATGGGAGCAAGGAGCGAGTATTCGGCTTCAAAAACTCGCAATTTACACTATAACAAATCCAGCCCAAGATTACAAGGGGACAGGCCTTTTTCCCTGACTGTGGCAATAGCTGTCACTCATGATTTGCAGGGATTCCGGCAAAGCTAACATTAATCTTGGCGGAGGTGATGGAACATGGGTGAACGCACACAATTTGAACCGGGAGATCGCGCTCCTAACGACGGGGTGTATATGGAAATTGGCGAAAATGCCATTCATACCGGAATTACCGACCCGAAGGTTATCCGGATGCGAAAAGGGGAAAAATTTCCGGAAACTACAAACAAGGATCGCAAATGGAAGCGTAAAAACCATTGAAGATCCGAATCCATGACAAAGGAAACGAAAACCTATGCGAAAATTCACATGGATTTTGACTTTGGTCGGTGCCGCTATTTGCCTGTTTCATTTTTTGGGTTTCGACCCGCATAATATTGTTTTATTTTCCTTAAGTGTACCCGCCTGGTTTATTCCTTTCTTCACCCGGATCAGTAATGTCGACCTTTCTCTGGTTTATGTGCTGACGATTGCATCTTGGGCTTTCATCGGTTACATCATTGACCGAATAATTGCCAGAAGAAGGGCAGAGTAAAGGCAGGTGAATCGCATGTCGCGCCAACAAACCGACAACAACGGAAAGAAAAATCAAAAAGGAAATGGCGCCGATTCCGAAGTAGCGGAATCGACACGTAAATCATAGTCAAGGCCTTAGGAATAAAAGACAAAGCGTCTCCCTAGTCTCTGGGAGACGCTGTTATGTATGCAAGAATGGCGGAAAGGGTGGGATTCGAACCCACGCACGCCTTGCGACGCCTAGCTGATTTCGAGTCAGCCCCCTTGGACCTCTTGGGTACCTTTCCAGGCCGCGATTGAAGCGGACAAGTCATATAATATCATAAACCGGTTGCGGAAAGCAATACTTTATCTGCTCCAGACGGCCGGCAATGTCTGGGTTGTCTTTAAGATTTATTCCGGATCTTTCTTCTCGGAAGATCGCAAGACCTTCTTCAACTTACTCTCGAATCTGGCCCTGGGAATCAATACGCTGTGCTGACACCCGAGGCATTTGATTCGAATATCCATCCCCATCCGGATAATTTCCATTTCATTCGTACCGCAAGGGTGTGGCTTCTTCATTTGCACAACATCGCCCAAACTGTATTGTTTCTTTTCCATAGAAATTCCGCCTTTTTCTTTCAGAAATAAGAACCCGATCATTCGGGGATTTCAGTATTACAATTATTGGTAAAATACCAAATAATACAATTCCTCTGCTGCTCTGGCACTCATTTTAATCCTTGTTTAAAGAAAATTCAACTTCCCCGCAGGAAATCCCTACCACTTGACGGGAAGATATTGTTCCTGTTCTTTTTCATAGATTCCTTTGATCTCAACCCGCTCGTTCCGAATAATTTGCGCCACTTGCGCTAAATGTTCCCGGGGAAATTCAATGGAAAGCGCACATCCCGCAGTAATTTCTTTTGGCGTAGGGCATATATCGTTTTCGAGTTTCGCGTAGTCCAGCAGCATTTCCATTCTTAGGGCTTGCTGTGTCGAATCGAAGGCAATAAGCAGCACATTGAACCCTCCAGTTTTAGCGGAGATTTCAAAAAAAGTGACATGTATAAATTGCATTTTCCAGCCGTATACTAGTAAAAATATCCTTTAATGGAGGAGACCTATGAGATTTGGCCTGGAATATTCGGCAAATCCGGAAGCACCCTTGAAAATTTTGCATACCGAAAAAAATATTGTGCAAATTTTATCTTTGAAGCTTCAATCGATGTTTTCCCAAGTTCCTGCTCACCGGCCGATTATCTTCGTTTGTGTAGGCACCGATCGTTCCACCGGAGATTCCCTGGGACCACTCGTAGGTACGAATCTGCAAAAAGCCCAGACCAGGTATCCTGTCTTCGGGACGCTTGAACACCCCGTTCACGCTATGAATCTTGCAGACGTTCTAAACGAGATTTACCGTGACCTTTGCGATCCTTTCATTGTAGGAGTCGATGCCTGTCTCGGGCAGTTGACCAGCGTAGGTTGTATACAAATCGGTTATGGGCCGGTACGACCCGGCGCCGGTGTAAACAAGGAATTGCCTCCCGTCGGGGATATTCATGTGACCGGTGTTGTCAATGTCGGCGGCTTTATGGAATATTTTGTGCTTCAAAATACTCGTCTAAGTCTCGTTATGAACATGGCGGAAGTCATTGCCCAGTCATTTTCATGCGCCATTGCCGAAATGAATCAAAGCGCTAGAATGCTGAGGCTCGATTAATGGCTTCTTTTTCCTCTGGTGTCAGGGGATAGTCGGAAGTCCCTTCCTTGATCGGCTTTGCATAAACATAACTTTCATTTCTCGTATGCAAAGCCGTGATGACCACTCCGTTTTTTTCTTCGTCAATCAGTGCTACCGAGAAACTTAAATCGCTTCCTTCTCCCGAAAATGCAGGATATCGAATGATGCCCATTTTGTTTTTCATGGTTCTTATGGCCTGCAGCAGCTTTGACATTTGTTCCTGATTGGAGGCCAAACGATCATCTTGTTCCGCAATTTTTTCCCTTACTTCAAGAATAAGCTCCTCCAGATTTCGGGATTCTTTCCCCTTCATCATTCGGATGTACGTTTTCTTCCATTTTCTAAGCCGTAAACCAAAGATAAATAATAGAATTAATGATAGAATGGTGAAAACAATCGAAATCAAAGACAGTATGGAAGCGTCTGTGCCGCTTAGAACAAGTTCAATCATCTCTCCGCTTTCCTCTTTCTCTCTTTATCTGGAATAATGCTTGCTGATCTCTTTCACTGCCGCAATCATCTGCTCAATCTCATGCTCTGTCGTGAAATAGCTTACACTCGCTCTTACGGCGCCATTATCGAATGTCCCGGCGGTTTGATGCGCCAAAGGTGTGCAATGATATCCTGCCCGCACAGCGATACCGAAAGATTGATCGAGAATGAACGCAATTTCGGAGGAATCGGCATTTTCGATTTGAAAAGCAACAATCCCCGTTTTATTTTCCCCCAATTCCGGCCCAAGCATCTTCAGACCTTTCACTTGTGCGATTTCTTTCATCAGTTGCTGCGTAAGCGCCCATTCTTTTTCATGAATTTTCTTCACCGTCTCCTTCAGGATAAATTTGACCCCTTCATTTAACCCGGCGATTCCTACTGCATTTAATGTGCCTGATTCATAACGATCCGGTCTTACTGTCGGCTGCTCGACAAGCTCCGATTGGCTTCCGGTCCCCCCAAGCAGCAAAGGCTCCAATTCCAAATCAGGGCTTATATAAAGCCCGCCGGTACCTTGAGGGCCGAACAAACCCTTATGTCCGGGAAAAGCCAGCATATCGATCCCCATGTGTTCCACGTTAATTTCCAAATGTCCGGCTGATTGTGCCGCATCAACCAGAAAACAAACCTTATGCTTCCTGCATATTTCTCCGATTTCGGCTACGGGAAGAATTGTCCCCATTAGATTGGAACTATGGTTACAAACGACCAGGGAAGTGTTCGATTGAATCGCCTTTTCCAAATCATCGAGTTTAATATTCCCTTGCGGGTCAGTTTTTAAATAAGTGATTTCAATCCCAATTAATTTACGCAAATATTCCAATGGCCGGCGAACGGAATTATGTTCTATTCCGGTACTGATCACATGCTGTCCCGGCTTGACAAATCCTCTGATCGCCTGGTTCAATGCACTTGTTGTATTTAACGCAAAGGCGATATCATTGGGATTTTTAATCCCGAATAATTTTGACAGATTATTGCGGCATTCGAATACCACCCTGCCCGCCTTTACCGACATCTGATGGCTTCCTCTCCCCGGATTGGCTGCGTATTCCCTAAGAAATTCAGTCATTGCATTGATAACCTCCGGCGGTTTCGGCCAGGTTGTTGCTGCATTATCCAAATAAATGGTATCCATCTCTTCATCTCCCCTCCTGCACAAATATAGCATACCCCATTGCTGTCTTTCAAAGACAACAACATGCAGGTATGCTACCATGTTTACGAACTTTTGCTCTGCAGCAATTCCAGCAATCTTTCCAGATCATCCCTCGAATAGTACAGTAATTCAATTTTCCCTCGATTATTTTTATTTTTGATTTTCACTGTTGTCTGGAAGGTCGACATTAATACATCTTCCAATTGGTGAATGTAAGGATCTTTGAGTGAAACCTTCTTTTTATTGTTTCCTTCTTTATTTTTGGTATTTTGGATAGATTCCTCAAAATTTTTTACCGCCTCTTCAAGCTCACGAACACTCCATTGTTCTTTGACCGCTTTTTCCGCCATCTCCTTCTGAGATTTCGTATCCTTGATTCCAGCGATACATCTGGCATGCCCCATCGATAATGTTCCACGTGAAACATATTGCTTGATTTCCTCGGGGAGCTGCAGTAATCGCAAAAAATTAGCAACATGGGAACGGCTTTTCCCTACCTTCAGTGAAAGCTCTTCCTGAGTCAACGAAAACTGATTGATCAAGGACTGATAAGCGATGGCGATTTCGATCGCATTGAGATCTTCCCGTTGAACATTTTCAATCAATGCGATTTCCATCACTTGCTGATCGGTGAAACTTCGAACAACGGCAGGAATAGAGGTCAGCCCGCAAACTTGGGAAGCACGGAATCTTCTCTCCCCGGCAATGATTTCAAAGCCTTTCAAGACACTTCGAACAATAATTGGTTGAATGACACCATGTTCTTTAATAGAAGCGGCTAATTCGTTGATGCTCTCCTCATTAAAGTTTTTTCGCGGCTGATAAGGATTGGCCCGCAGCTGGTTTAAGGGAATTTCAATTACTTTATCATCGTCATTTATATGAAGAGATGGAATTAATGCATCCAGACCTTTCCCAAGTCTTTTATTCATAAAGCAACACTTCCTTTGCCAGCTCCATATATACTTCCGCTCCCTTGGAACGGGGGTCATAAGTAATAATGGATTGTCCATGAGATGGAGCTTCACTTAATCTGACGTTTCTAGGGATGATTGTCCGATATACTTTTTGCTGGAAATATTTTTTTACCTCTTCAATGACTTGAATGCCAAGATTTGTCCTGGCATCAAACATAGTAAGCAGCACACCTTCAATTTGAAGGCTGGTATTTAAATGTTTTTGGACCAACCGTACAGTATTTAACAATTGGCTTAGTCCTTCTAAAGCATAGTACTCGCATTGAATTGGAATAATTACCGAATTGGCGGCCGTTAAGGAGTTCACAGTTAAAATCCCCAATGAAGGCGGACAATCAATTAAAATATAATCAAACATGTGCCCGACAAGCTGCAACGATTTTTTCAGTCGAACTTCCCTGGAAATGGTCGGAACCAGTTCGATTTCTGCTCCAGCCAATTGAATCGTTGCCGGGATAATTTTCAAATTGGGCAACGCTGTATCCATGATGGCATCCTTCGGATGAACATCGTTAATCAATACATCGTAGATGCAATAGGCCACATCGGCTTTATTAACACCGATCCCGCTCGTCGTATTGCCTTGCGGATCTATATCAACCAACAAAACTTTTTTTCCTAATGCGGCCAATGAAGCACCGAGGTTGACAGAGGTTGTAGTTTTCCCTACTCCCCCTTTTTGATTCGTTATTGCAATAGTTTTAGACAAACGATTCACCTCTAATGCGAGTTCATAAGCAGTTAATTCCGGTTTCCCCTCCGCCCTCACAGCTAAAGAAAGGCCTTGATCAAGTACACCAAAACCTTCTAATCAACCATATCCGAATCGGACAAAAGGTTCATTTAATTTTCTCCAAACCTTCTGGACGAATCGAAGATTATTCATCACTTTCAATGCTTGGGAATGCGGATGATAATTTCGTAATGGTCTCCGGTATCTTTCTCATCAGTATGAATATTAAGACCTGAATTGGAAACCATGTCTACGGATTGCCGAATGGTGTTCAACGCAAGTCTTACATCTTTTGAATATGAGACTCGTTTGGTCCGTTTTGTTTTTGTAGCTTCTTTATAGAAATTCACACGGGCTTCCGTCTGTTTTACATTTAATTCTTTTGAAATAATTTCTTGAAGGACTTTCACCTGCAGTTCTTCTTCATTGAGAGCCAGAAGTGCGCGTGCATGACGTTCAGTAATTTTTCTCTCAAGTAGTGCCTGCTTTACCCCTTCGGATAGTTGCAGCAGGCGAATTTTATTGGCAATCGTCGATTGGCTTTTCCCTAATCGCTGAGCCAGGCTTTCTTGAGTCAGGTCGTGCATTTCAATTAATTGCTGATATGCAATTGCTTCTTCGATAGAGGTTAATCCTTCCCTCTGTAAATTCTCTATTAAGGCGATAGAAGCTGCCTGTGAATCGTTAAAATCCCGAATGATCGCCGGTATTGAGTCGAGCCCCAGCTTTTTGACAGCTCTCCAACGCCGTTCGCCAGCGATGATTTCGAACTTTCCATTTCTAATCCGTACTACGATGGGTTGAATGACACCATGTGTTCGAATGGTCTGACATAATTCATCGATTCGTTCGTCATCGAAGATCGTTCGAGGCTGATACGGGCTGGGGACGATTTCCTCTACCGAGATTTGCTTAACTTCGTCGGAGGCTGACTTCTCGGAAAATCCAAACAGCTTCGATATATGCTCTTTCATATCTTATGTAACCACCCAACTCATCACAATGAATTACTCTACATTTAAATATTCTGCAGAAACGATTATTTTCCTGCTTTGCGGATTGGAAACATTTTAGTGTTCCACGTGGAACATTATGGTTTTGTCTCCAGTAAAGGCATTTTTGCCGGAGTTCCAGGCTTTCTTGGATATTTGCGGGGGGTTACTCCTAATTTCCTGTAGATGACAAGATGTCTTTTCGAGATTTCTTCAGGAAGTTCGAAGGAGGGCTGCTCGGCCAGTTCCGCTTGAAGTTCTTTTGCGCTGTATGCCGCCTCAATGATTTCGTCTTTAGCTTGTGCCCCTTTCATTGCAACAAACCAGCCTCCTTTTTTCACAAAAGGAAGACAAAGCTCATTCAAAACATTTAATCTAGCCACTGCTCTGGCAGTGACTAGATCGTAATGATCCCTATGCTCGGGTGATCTCCCCGCTTCTTCCGCCCGTGCATGAATACAGCGCACATTGTCTAATTTTAACCGGCTGCATAAATGCTGCAAAAACTGGATTCGCTTATTGAGCGAATCGACAATGGTTATTTTCAAATGAGGATACATGATTTTAATCGGCAGACTGGGAAACCCTGCTCCGGAACCGATATCCGCGACAGTCTCTACATGCTGAAGCGGAAGAAAAAAACCAAGCGTCAGAGAATCATAAAAATGCTTCAGATAAACTTGGTGTTTGTCCGTAATTGCCGTCAAATTCATTTTTTCATTCCAGGATACCAGCAGTTCGTAATAATCCTCAAACTGCTGCTCCTGCTCCAAAGTCAGCGTCGTTCCTCTTTGATCAAGCAACTCCAGAAATAATGCGTCCGCACTCATTGGGCACCTCGGGCAGCGACAACCTGGTTGTAATGTTCCAGATAAACAAGCAGGATGGAAATATCAGCCGGTGTAACGCCAGAAATGCGGGAGGCCTGTCCGATCGATATCGGCCGAATTTTGGAAAGTTTCTGCTTCGCCTCTGTGGCAATTCCGTGAATGGCAAAATAATCAATGTCATCGGGAATTTTTTTCTTTTCCATTTTTCGAACACGTTCCACTTGGGCCAGTTGTTTCTCAATGTATCCTGAATATTTGATTTGGATCTCGACCTGTTCCTTCATCTCCTCAGTCAATTCATAAGGAGACGGCGAAATCATCTCAATATGCTTATAAGTGATTTCCGGACGCCGGAGAAGAGAAGACAGCTCTGCCGCATTGTTGAGTTCAACCGTACCTGCCTCCGAAAGTATTTTTTGAACGTGTTCCTCAGGGCGAACCTTTGTCGTGCGAAGACGCTCCAATTCCCGTTCCACTGATTCTTTCTTGTGCAGAAATCGTTGGTACCGGTCTTCTTTAATTAAACCTATCTCATAACCGATTGGAGTTAAACGCAAATCC
>Ga0310827_100931_pt1 | contig 17755 bp, 15 predicted proteins | sample WT_ome_2_FD_201309 | JGI IMG/M metagenome (GOLD analysis project Ga0310827, IMG submission 201309) | Sorghum-adapted microbial communities enriched on wild type (WT) sorghum from Joint BioEnergy Institute, Emeryville, California, United... ... | reverse complement strand
CGCACTTCTGCTCCATGTGCGGCCCGAAGTTCTGCTCCATGAAGATCACGCAGGACGTTCGCGATTACGCCGCCAAGCAGAACGCGACCATCGATGTCGAGGCCGGCATGGCCGAAATGAGCGCCAGATTCCGCGAGATGGGTGGTGAGGTCTACGTGGATGCCGACAAGGTGAAGGAGGCGAACAAGGCGCTGGGTTGAGGTCTCTCGCCCGAAGCAAAACCTTCGATCGGCAACGACAAATGTGATGGCGACCCGGCGATTACCAGTGATGCTGGTGACGTAGCCGGGTCGCCAGAAGAACGGCGCTAATGCGCCTCACATTAATGGCGCGAGCTCACGCCTCCGCCATCAGCATCCGTTCGAAAGCCTTCATTCCGATCACGCCGCCGGTGACGATAGCGGCGAACGAGATGAATGAGCCGATAGCCAGCGTCGAAACGCCGGTAATTCCCTGACCGACCGTGCAGCCGAGCGCCATCACCCCGCCGACGCCCATCAGCGCCGCGCCGGAGAGCACACGTATCGTGTCGCCTCTGTCCGAAAAGGTGGTGAGCGTAAATCGCTTCATGGCGACGGCAGTCGCAAAGGAGCCCAGAATTGCGCCGAACACGGTGGCGACGCCGAAGCCCGGAAGCCCGAGAGCGGTATAGCGCTGCAGCCACTCGAGCGTGTCGCCCGCGGGTCTGACGAATGTCAGAGAGATAGGGGCCACCGGCCGGTCAGCCATTTCATCGAATGCAAGCCCGGTCAGAGCCCAGCCCGCGATCACGCAGAGGCCGATACCGATGCCAGAAGCAATGTGAACCGGTGACGTGCGAAAGTTCTCGTCACCGAAGCAGTAGGCCAGGGCGGCAACAGCGACTCCGATCGTAGCAATCAGCGCACCCGTCGATCCGTCCAAGCCCAGGCTTACGCTGAGAACATCGCTGATGCTCTGACTCGGCGCGCCGAGGCCGGCGAGGCTGACGGCCGTCGATTGCTCGAGCCAGGCCCGGATGGGGCCCAAGATCCCGCCGATGGTCATGAAAGCGAAAATTCCGATGACGATCAGAGCCACGAGCGACCTCAGATCTCCACCGCCCACACGGGCGAGATTTCGGCTCGGGCAACCGCCTGCGAACACCATGCCGTAGCCGAACATCAGCCCGCCGAGCACGTGGCCGAACCAGTTGACGTTTGGTGAGAGGTACATCGACCTCGTCAACTCGACGATGCCGGAAAGTTGCAGAAGCTGGGCGCCGACTAGCGCGGTCGTGGCGGCGAGCACCCAGGCCCGGAAGCGGCGATAATCACCGAACGACACGATGTCCGAAATCGAGCCCATCGTGCAGAAATTGGTCTTGAAGACGATGGCCCCGAACAAGAAGCCGATCAACAGGCCGCCAGCGCTGAGGGCCACGGGCGCATTTTCAGCGATGAGTTCGCGAAGTGCCATGATCAGCTTCCTCCCTGGCGCAACGGATGGGCGTACGACAGTATATTCGCAGATTTGAATATGATCGGGCAAGCGTGGGCTGAAGGTCCCCGTCAGCCGTCTTCTGCACACCCAGTAGCTGCTCCCGGCTCGCTTCGGGTGGCGGTAGGGTGTATCAGCTGGCATGCCGTGATGCAGCACGAGGGACGCGACATCCGATGACCGTGCACATGATCAAGCTGTGCGTCGGTGCGGACAGCATCGAGGATCTGGCGCAATGGCAGAAGGGCCGGCTCGCTGCGCAAAAGGCCGCCGGGCAGAAGCCCCAGCTGTTCCACAAGACGCGCATGGTCCCGAAGCGCCAGGCGGAGCTGCTCGACGGCGGCTCGCTCTACTGGGTGATCAAGGGTGTGATCCAGGTTCGCCAGCGCATTATCGGCTTCGGAGAAGGACAGAAGCCGGACGGAACGCCCTGTTGCCTCATTTTACTCGATCGCAAGTTGGTGCCGACGCACCCGGTTCCGCGACGCGCCTTCCAGGGCTGGCGCTACCTGGAGCCGGCCGACGCGCCACCGGATCTCGACGCCCGCACCTCGCAGCAGCTCGTCCAGCTTCCCCCCGAAATGCGCAAGGAATTGGCTGAGCTCGGCCTCATCTGACCTCGAATTTGTTTTTTAAGGAGAGCCACGGTGCCCCAGCATCCACGCGGACCCCGCTACACCCGCACAATGGCAGAGCTGCCGGCGACAGTGCCGTTCGTCGGTCCGGAGGCACAGGAACGGTCTCGCGGCCGACCGTTCCGCGCTCGGATCGGGGCGAACGAAAGTGTTTTCGGCCCGTCGCCGCGCGCGATAGAGGCCATGCGGCAGGCAGCTGCGGACTGTTGGATGTACGCCGATCCCGAGAACCACGATCTGAAGGCAGCCCTGGCCAAGCACCACGGAGTTGACTTCGAGAACATTGTCGTGGGCGAGGGGATCGACGCCTTGCTCGGCTATACCGTGCGAATGCTGATCGAGCCGGGAGATCCTGTCGTCACCTCCCTTGGCGCTTATCCCACCTTCAACTTTCACGTTGCAGGCTTTGGCGGAAAGCTCGTCCGCGTGCCGTACCGTGGTGATCGCGAAGACCCGGAGGCGCTCCTCGATGCAGCGCGACGGGAAAATGCCAAGCTTGTCTACTTCGCCAATCCCGACAATCCGATGGGAACGTGGTGGGGCGCGTCTGAAGTTCAGCGCCTGATCGATGGTCTGCCGCCCGGCACCGTCCTGCTGCTCGACGAGGCCTACTCCGATACTGCGCCTGCAGATGCCATTCCACCGATCGATGTCTCCAATCCGCAGGTGCTGCGGCTGCGTACGTTCTCGAAAGCCTATGGATTGGCCGGCCTGCGTGTCGGCTACGCTATCGGCGAGGCTGGCCTGATCCGCTCGTTCGACAAGATCCGCAATCATTTCGGCGTCAACCGGATGGGCCAAGTGGGCGCGCTGGCGGCTCTCGCGGATCAGCCGTATCTCGATAGCGTGGTTCGAAAAATTGCCGAGGCCCGCGAGCGCATAGCTGCCATCGCTCAATCGAACGGGCTGGAAGCGTTGCCGTCGGCAACGAACTTCGTCGCGATCGACTGCGGGGGTGATGGAGCTTTTGCAAAACGTGTCCTGGAGGAGCTGATCGCTCGCGACGTCTTTGTGCGTATGCCGGGCGTAGCGCCACTCGATCGCTGCATCCGCATCAGTGCTGGCACAGAGTCGGATTTGGCCGTTCTATCGGAGGCGCTGCCGGAGGCGTTGAAGGCGGCGCGCGGCTGACATTCGCGAGGACGCGAAGCGATGTGTGCCTGATCGCGACATTCTGGTCCATTCTGGCCAGGAACTCTGCTCAAGGGGCAACGTTGGGAGCGAAACGGCTGGTGAGTTGAACGACATTTCTTGCTCCTTTACGCCAAACAGAGCTTCCGCGCCTCTCCGCGACAGCTGGCAAGGTCCCTTAGAAGCAGGATCGCAGAGCAGCCGTTACCGAATCTTGCCGAGGCGCGGCAATGGCTCATCGCCCTGGGACAGATCGAGCAAGCTGTTCTCGATTCCGGCCTGAGTAACGGTGAGCAAGCTTCGGCTGCTACCCTGATGGCGGCAGATTTGTTTCTCGAAGTCCGGTCCGGTTCCAGTAGCGGCACTAGAGCAGCCGTAACGGAATTAGTGCGAAAGTTGTCGATTCTGGAATCCGGTCTCGTCGACCAAGAGCTGGAGTTTCGCATTCCGGAGGGCTTTGCCTGGTACGCGCTTTATCCGGATAGCTACGCGCAGACCTCTGAGAGGTGGTCTCTTCGCTTTGAGCCGGCCGAGATTGATGTTTGCGTTATTGGATTGCGTAGCATCGGGACGACGCTTGCTGCTGTCGTCGCGCAGGCATTACGCAGGCGCGGATTCCGAATAGCGAATTGTTTGACCCTGCGGCCCTCGGGAGTTTCGCCATTTCGCTACGTGGATTTTCACGGTTTTTCGCCAGCGTCCCAGAATATCATCGTCGATGAAGGCCCAGGGGTGTCGGGCGCATCGATGGTTGCAGTTGCGCGGGCGCTGCGGGATGCCGGTGCTCGCCCGGACTCCATCCACTTCTTCGCCGGCCATGCCTATGGTCCAGGTCCAGCGGTCGGACCGGAGGCAAAGACGTGGTGGCAGGAAGATCGAATCTGGACGACCAGTCTTGACGATACGTTTCTAGGCGGAAAATTGCTGCCAGATGCGCTCGCCTCTGCGGCGGAAGACTATACGGGCGAGCGGGCAATGGGTGCGGCAGAGCCGCTCGGCACGCAGGGTTGGCAAGCTCTTGCCGATCTCCGAGCGTGGCCACGGGCAGTTGCCCCGATCATCGAGACGCCGAAGAAGTTCGTTCGTCTGCGTTCGGGCCACAATGTCGTCCTGAAATTCGCCGGGATGGACTTAACCGGTCAGCAATTTTGGGAAAGTCAAGCAAACGCGCGCCTTCTGACCGATCGCGCGGCAGTATCTCCTCTAGGGTGCCATCAGGGCTGGCTTGTTCTCCCCTGGATAGACGGTGAGCGGCTGAGCGCCGCAGACGCTCATTCCCAATTCATCACAGAATATCTTGGTCCTTGGATTGCAGCGGTTTCAACTAGGAAGCTTCATCCGGATGAAATTCGGGCCGGAATTCACCGAGTCGCTGATGCGCTTTCGGCGTGGGCCACGAGGCAAGAGGCCTTTCCTGCTTCTGCGATCGAGGGCATGACTGAGCAGGTGCTCGGCGAGGTCGGCACAGCGTCTCAGCCCTGCTATGGCGATGGACGCTTGGCGCCTCATGAATGGATTCGCGAGCCAAGCGGCACTATCCGGGCAGTTGATTTTGGGGCGCATGATCGCGACCATACCTGGGTCGGACCCCAGCCTATTGTCTGGGATTTGGTGGGGGCGGAGGTCGAATGGGGGCTCGACCCTGTGCGCGCTGGCGAGCTTCGTTCCAACGTTCAGAGCCTCACTGGCTATTCGTGCTCTGAAAGAACGCGAGCCTTTTACATGGCGGGATACTGCGCCTTCAGGGCGGCCGCAGCTCATTACTCAGCAACAATGAAAAATGAAGCTGCATTCCGCGATCATTTATTAGAGGCTGAACGTTATTACGAACAGCGACTGAAATCGACGTTAGCTTTTCTGACGACTGACGTGCGAGCTGCGTGAGTGGCCGCCGGCTATAACGCATTTGCCGACCATCGATGGAAATGCTTCACACTCAGCAGGGTAATCCTGCTGAGTTCTCCCTATTCGCCTGCCTTACTGGGCTTACGCGATAAGCCCGCGCTTTTTCAGCAGACCTTCGACGGTCGGCAGCCGGCCGCGGAAGGCCTTGTAGGCTTCCTCTTCCTTCCTCAAGCCGCCGGCCGAGTAGATGAACTCCTTCAGCCGCGCGGCTGTATCGGGATCGAAAACATCGCCTGTTTCCTCGAAAGCGGTAAATGCATCCGCGTCCAGCACTTCGGACCACAGGTAGCTGTAGTAGCCGGCCGAATAGCCATCGCCGGAGAAAATGTGCAAGAAGTGCGGTGAACGGTGCCGCATCACGATTTCGCGCGGCATGCCGATGCGTTCGAGCACGGACTGCTCGAAGGCAATGGGCTCCTGGCCGTCATAGAGCTCCGAGTGAAAATCGATATCGACGATGGCAGAGCTCAGGTACTCGACAGTTGCAAAACCCTGGTTGAAGGTGCTTGTCGCCCTCAGCTTCTCGATCATGTGCGCCGGCATCGGCTCATCGGTGCGGTAATGCCGGGCAAACTTGCTCAAGACCTCGGGCGTTAGCAGCCAATGCTCGTAGAGCTGCGACGGCAACTCGACGAAGTCGCGAGCCACAGAGGTGCCGGAGATCGACGGATAGGTCACGTTCGACAGCAGGCCGTGGAGAGCGTGGCCGAACTCGTGAAACAATGTGCGTGCATCGTCGAACGACAGCAGGGCTGGGGTGTCGCCGGAGCCCTTGGCGAAGTTCATGACATTGACCACGATCGGCCGGATGTCGCCCGCAAGCCGCTCCTGCCTGCGGTACGCGCTCTTCCAGGCGCCAGATCGCTTCGAAGGGCGCGCGAAGTAGTCGCCAAGGAATAGGCCGACGTGATTACCGGCGCTGTCGCTCACCTCGAAGGCGCGCACGTCGGGGTGATAGACGGGCACATCCGGGCGCTCGCTGAAGCTCAGCCCGAACAACCGTCCCGCGACGTAGAATGCGGCCTCGATGACGTTGTCGAGCGGCAAGTACGGCTTTACCTCCGCCTCGTTGAGGTCGTATTCGGCCTTCCGCACCTTCTCGGCGTAGTAGCGCCAATCCCACGGCTCGATGGTGATGTTGGCGCCCTCGCGCTGAGCGATGGCCTGCAACTTCTCGCGCTCTTGCAGAGCTCGCACCTTCGCCGGTGGCCAGACCTCGGTCAGGAGTGCCCGAACGTTTGCAGTCGTTTTGGCCATGGTGTTGTCGAGCTTGTAGTCGGCGAATGTCTTGTACCCGAGCAGGCGGGCCCGCTCACGCCGCAGCTTCAGCATTTCGGCGATGATGGCCCGGTTGTCTGAAGCGCCGCCGTTCTCGCCGCGGCTGATCCAGGCCTTGAACGCTTGCTCCCGCAGGTCTCGGCGGGGAGAAAAGGTGAGAAATGGCTCGATCAGTGAGCGCGAGAGGGTGATCACGTACTTCGCTGCGCTGCCACGTTCCTCGGCAGCTTTACGCGCAGCCTGAATGAGGAACTCCGGCAAGCCAACCAAATCTTCCTCGGCGAGCGGCAGCTCGTAGGTCTTCTCATCGGCGAGGACATTCTGGCTGAATTGGGTTCCTAGGGTCGCCAGCCGCTCCAGGATCTCGCCAAGCCGCTTCTTTTCCTCGGGCGCGAGCTGCGCGCCGGCACGCACGAATGCGAGATGAGTGCGCTCCAATACCCGCTTCTGCTCAGCATCGAGGCCTGCCGTTTCTGCGCTCTGCATCACTGAATCGATGCGCGCAAAGAGAGCTGTATTCGATGTGATGGCATTCCAATGCTGCGCGAGCTTCGGCGAGATCTCACGCTCAATGGCTTGCAGCGCATCGTTGGTATGGGCGCTCGCGAGGTTCCAGAAAACGGCAGAGACGCGGTCCAGCGTCCGGCCGGCATTCTCCAGAGCGGCGATGGTGTTCTCGAAAGTTGGTGCCGCGGGGTTGCTTGCGATGCGGTCGATCTCAGCGCGATGTTCGGCGAGGGCTTGCTCGAAGGCCGGCTGGAAGTGCTCCGGCTTGATTTCGGAAAAGGGCGGCACGCCGAAGGGCGTGGACCAGGGGGCGAGCAAAGGATTCGCGGCCGAACTGGCGCTCATGGGGTGGAAACCTCAGGGGAAGCTAGAGAGGATGGCGAAACCTTGAACGGATATAGTCTAGAAGGATCTGCAACGTAAAGTGGAGGCGTGCAAACGATATCTGCTTGCATCCTTACTTTCTCAGTATGGTTTTGGGGGGCTATGCCAGGCCCACGAGCGAGCGGACGATGGCCAGCGACCTGCTTTTTGCCGCACGGAACCAGTCCCAAACCGCATCGTTGACAGGCGACTCAAAATGGAGGTCGCTCAGATGCGGAAATGGACAATGGGATTACTGGCTCTTGCCGGGTCGGCGTTTGTGTTCGCCCCTGGTGTCATGGCGCAAACCGAGTGGGGTGACGATGACGCCGACTGGGTGTGGAACGAGTATGACACCGAAACCTATTACACGCCGCCAACGGTCGGCATGGTGGCGCCGCCGGCCACCGTAGCTCCTGCGCCGCAGCCGGGCATTTCATACTTCAGCCCGCCAGTCGCTGCTCCGGTACCAGAAGCTCCGGCGGTCAGCGAGGCTGGTCAGTGCGGCACATACTTCTTCTGGTCGGAGGCACTGGGTCGCTGCGTGGATGCGCGCACCCGGTAGGTCATATACCTCAGTAGCCCGAGGCGACGGCCAGGATGTAGCCCCGCCTCGGCTGCCGCTTGGCTGCGTTAAGGCTAGCTGCCTCGTTAAGGCGTCAGCGCTATCATAGCCCAAAGCATGCCGACGAGCACGGCAACGACGACAATTGCCGTGAGAATCAGCGACCCTGATTTCCTGCGCTGCCGAGGAGGCCGGGCAGTGCGCGCAAATCGCGACGCTGCACGCACGGCCGTAATGTCTCGTGAGCCTTCGCTTGGCTCGCTCATGCCAGTTCCCCCTCAGGCCTCATCCATGCGACAGGTCACCACGTGCCCGTGTTCGGCATGGAAGCCCAGGGCTCTTGCTTCGGCAGGGCTTCACCCTTCTGCAGAAGCTCGATCGAGATGCCGTCTGGTGAACGGATGAACGCCATTCGGCCGTCCCGGGGCGGCCGGTTGATGGTGACGCCAGCCTTCATCAAGCGGTCGCAGGTCTGATAAATGTCGTCGACCTCGTAGGCGAGATGGCCGAAGTTGCGGCCCGATCCGTAGTCCTCCGGGTCCCAATTGTAGGTGAGCTCGAGGAGTGGCGCACGCTCCGCCTCGGCCCGCGCCTTGTCGCCCGGGGCTGCCAGGAAGATGAGCGTATAGCGCCCGGCCTCGTTTTCAGTCCGCCGTACCTCCTCCAGGCCCAGCTTGTTGCAATAGAAATCCAGGCTCTGCTCGATGTTGCTGATTCGCACCATAGTGTGAAGATAACGCATGCCGCCTCCGAGCTAGGTTCAAGCCCACCAACGTGACATACGCACCGAAGGAGGCCGACACAAGCCTGAACCTTCAGCGCTTTCGCCGATGTCAATAGGCGATTGGGCGCGTACTGCCGCCCGAAGGTAGCATGTCCTGGGGATGGTCAGTGGACAGCAGGTGCATGCCTGAACCTCCTCATGCGCAGAACGTCCTGTCGGCACCCGCGAATCCAAGCGAATCAGTTGCGGTGATTCGCACGTCTCGAGTCATGAACAACTCTCTCGGGTGTCGTTCCAGTTCGGAGCACCCACAGGGAAAACACTTGGATTCCCGTCGCTGCGCGAGCGATGAAAAACAAGTCAGATCAGGAACATATGGATGAAGATTCGTGCGACGTGTGCGCATTTCATCCCCTGAAGTCCCCTAACGGATGGTAAATTCGTTGTGGTTCTGGGTGGCGGCGATGTTACATTCCGGCTCGCTTGCAGTGACGAGTCGGCGGAGAGGGCCTCTGACGCGATTTCGATCCGGCAGGCAACGACAGTAGAACGTAAACCCAAGTAGCGGGGTGTGCTAATGGGGGACACAAAAAGACCTCCCGAACATCCGGAGTCGACACGGCCGACACTCGAAAGCAGCGGCGCTCTCGATCAGGTCCGGTCCCTGGATGAAATCGGCGGTCTCGACGTCTTCGAGATCGCTGGCTCGATCAAATGGTTCGATGCCTCCAAGGGGTATGGATTCATCGTACCGGACAACGGCCATCCGGACGTGCTCTTGCACGTGACCTGCCTGAGGGCTGGCGGATATCAGACGGCGTATGAGGGGGCCCGGGTGCACTGCCAGGTGCTGCGCCGTCCGAAAGGCCTGCAGGCGTTCCGCATCCTCAGCATGGATGAAAGCACAGCCATACATCCCTCCCAGCTCCCGCAACGAACCCATGTTGTGGTACAACCGGAAAGCGACTGGGAGCGGGCGATGGTGAAGTGGTTCAACCGCGTCCGCGGGTTCGGCTTCCTGACACGCGGGGAGGGGACTCCTGATATCTTCGTCCACATGGAGACGCTGCGCCGGTTCGGCTTTACCGAGCTCCGTCCGGGGCAAATCGTGCAAGTCCGGTGGGGTCATGGCGCCAAGGGCTGCATGGCTGCAGAGCTTCGGCCCGACGGGCCTGTCTCGGGTCTGCCGTCGCAGCATTGAAAGGTTGCCAATACCAACATTGTGCGCCATTGCGAACAGGGCCGCCTTCCAGGCGGTCCTGCTCTGTTTGATTTCTGCGGTGGCAGCAATGCTGGTCATGGTTCCGCCTCTCGACGCAAAGATGCGCCGAGACACACTCGTGCTCGTGACAGGGACTGGCGAGCACAAGATCGAGGTCGAGGTCGCCGAGACTCCGCAAGAGAAGTCCGTCGGCCTGATGTTTCGACCGAGTGTTCCGGCGAACACCGGCATGTTGTTTCCTTATGAGACGGCGCAGGAAGTGACGATGTGGATGCGCAACACCTACGTGTCGCTCGACATGGTGTTCATCCGGGCGGACGGAATTGTGCACCGCATTGAGGAACGGACTGAGCCGTTCTCCGAGCGCGTCATCCCTTCACAGGGCCCAGTCACGGCGGTGCTCGAATTGGCCGCCGGAGAGGCCGCGCGCCTCGGTTTGAAGCCGGGCGACCGGGTGATTCACCCTCATTTCGGGCGTTGAGGCCGCTTGAGCGCTCAGGCAAATCCTCTCGTGCCCTTTCGTCACTCAAGAGGACGCTAGCCGGAAGCCCCACCCCCACACAGCGAGATAGGACACGAGGCCAATGAACGTCCACACGAGCCCGTCCGTCTCGTTGCTGTGCGCGATCCCGTAGAGCAGGGTGAAGACTGCGAGCGCACCCGCTCCGACCAGGATGATGGCGTATGCCAACTGGAAGGCTGACGCGGAAGACTCACTAGTTTGTACGGCAGTCGCTTCACGGGCTTCAGAGGTCATTTTCGGGATCTCCGGCTCCAGGTGAGTTCTGCGGTTCCACCGGCGGCCGCGAACGATGCAGTACGTCGACCCGCTCACGGTCAAACAACTATATCCGATTATCCTAATGCAGATAAGCTGCCGGCTTCGCCGCTGGTGTGCGTCGGTGGAAACCACTCGGGGAACTTGCCCGGAGCACATCGGTTCCGGCTTCGCTATGCGTTGAGCATCGCCCGACGGAGCGGAGCCGGTATGCTTGAGTGGGCTTTTATCTTTCTCGTCATTGCGCTGATCGCAGGAGCGATGGGCTTTACCGGGCTGGCGCGAGGTGCCGCCAGCGTCGCCATCATTCTCTTCTGGGTCTTCCTGGCGATCTTCGTCATCCTGCTCATACTTGCGCTGCTCGGGGTGGCAGCGGTTGGGGAGCTGGAGAATGCTGGCTATTGGGCTGTTTTGGGCGCCTCGCGGGGTCGGGTTCTTTTCTGGCGGTTAGTGGTGGAGAAGAGCACTGCCGCGGACGTGGTGAGAGCTGCTAACACCGCCAGCACGAAAGCCCAGATCAGACCGACGGCTTCGGCGGTCAGCGCAACCACGAGGAAAAATGCTACGAATGACGTGAGCGAGATCGCCACCCCTCGGGCGAGCTGGGCGAGAGCGGTCCAGCCCCACTGGGAATGCGTGAAGACGCCAATGATCGCGAGAATAACTGGATAGCTGGCGACAATCCCGCTGAGCTCGGGTCCCAGGACCTCGGCAGACACGGTGATGACCCCCACCAAGACGGCGGTGGCTAGCATCCGCATCGGAATATCCCACCAGGGGAGGAACCGGAGGCCGCCCGAATCGACCACCTTCGGAACGATGAGATGAGCCGATATAAGACTTGCCGCTCCGCAAAGGGCTGCGAGCCACGGGGAGAAGTCATTGCCGCTGATTAGGTAGCCTGTGATGGCGTAGGCGATACTGCTGGCCAAAAGGCTAATCGGCCAGGATGCAACGCGGGCCGTGTAGACGTAGGCCACGATGTAGGCGCCTATCCCGATCGCCCCGATGAGGATGCCTACCGACGTGCGCGCAGCATAACCTTCGCCATACTCCAGCCCGAGAAAGAACAGAATAGGCCCAGTCATCCACGGCAAGCCTATGAGTAGCCCACCCCAGGTTGGCCCCCACCGGCGTGCAACGAGGCTCATCAGCGCGACGAGCACTGGAGTAATGGTCAACTTGATAAGGAATAGCATCAGCGCACTCGAGTCACTTGCCACGACTGTCGGGGATCAGCCCGACGGCAAGAGCGGCACTCATAGCACGCTCAACGCCTTCCGTCGCCTCGGTGAGGATCCGATGCACAGAAGCAGACATTGGCAGAAGTTTCGATCGTGCGTCCCGCCGGCTCACTTCCTGGCATGGACAACCTGCCGATCCACAGTTAGATAGTAGCGCATAGAACGGAGAGATTTGGCAGGGGGCAGTCGTTGCCGCTCAAGGTGCGAGCGCGCGCCCTATCTTCTCGAACATATAGTTCCATTTGGCCCGCTGAACCGCGACCAAGCCCTCCATCGCCTCCTTTACGTGGTCAAGCAACTTGCAATCTGGCTTGACTGCCGTTGACCCCTCCTCGCCGAGGCTGCTGATGCGGGCGAGATAATCGCCCGTTTCCTGATTGTACTTGGCAATTTGCTCGTCGCGGACGTACGGAAGCGCTTCTTTCATAAAGGTGTCATGGTCCCAGCCGTTCTTTTCTTTGAGCTGGCGCAGGTATTCTTGAAATGTAGGCTTGTGCTTGGCGTTGAGCTCGTTCAGAGCCGCAGCCGCATCGTCAACGACAGCCTCGAAATCCGCCCGAGTGCAGGTTTCTTGCGCGTCTGCGACCGTGCTGATGGAGGCCGCCATCAGGATCATTGCAACCGAACGCCACATTGGCTGATCGTTCCCGCCGCCCGCGTGCAGCCTACCCATGGCCCAGCCTCCAGCGAAGCGCAAGTATTTCCTCAGCGCGCGGTCCCAATTACCTTAAGATCTTGCCAAACTATACCTAGCTAAAGGCTGGCCCGAACCTGTTCGACCGCGGAAAGCCTTTGGGTGCAACTTTGCCGGCTTGGGCGCGCTGGCCAATCCAGTCGCCAAGCTCTTTCATGCTGAGTGTAAAGGTGCGCCCTGCGGCATCGAGCCAGGTAAGCCCAGCTTCCTTGCTGAAAACTCGGACGTCGGCGAGCTTGCCACCCTTGATCCGTTGAAGGATCACGCCCTTGCCCCGGGTCATCTCGTTGACCTCTTCGAGCGGGAACACGAGCATCTTGCGGTTGTCGCCCATGGTCGCGACCATGTCGCCATCGGCCGGGACGCATACCTTCGCCTCGTCCGGTTCGCTGACATTGAGGACTTGGCGTCCCTTGCGGGTGGATGCCACGACTTCGTCCTCCGGCACGATGAACCCGTGCCCGCTGGTGGCCGCGACCAGCAGCTTGCGGCCGGGCTGGTGGACGAACAGCTCGAGCACGTCGTGGCTTTCCTCAAGGTCGATCATCAGGCGGATCGGCTCGCCGTGACCGCGGCCTCCCGGCAGCTCGTTGCCGGAGAGCGTGAAGAACCGGCCGTTGGTCGCGAACACGAGGAGCTTGTCCGTGGTGAAAGCCTTCACGGCTCGTTTCAGCCGGTCGCCCTGCTTGAAGTCGAGCTTCGAGACATCATCGAGATGCCCCTTCATGGCGCGGATCCAGCCCTTCTCGGAGAGAATGACCGTGATCGGCTCCTTCTCGACCATCGCCTGCTCGAGGTCGACTTCGATCTCTGGCGGCTCGGCGAAGGAGGTGCGGCGGCGGCCGAGGTCGGTTTTTTTCGAGTAGCGCTCGCGGGTCTCGCGCACCTCGTCGGCGATCCGCGACCATTGCAGATCCTCGGACTTGAGCAGCTGTTGTAGATCGCGCTTCTCCTTCGACAACCGATTGTGCTCGGCCTTGATCTCGATTTCCTCGAGCTTGGACAGCGCCCGCAGCCTGAGGTTCAGGATGGCCTCGGCCTGCACCTCCGTGAGCCCGAACCGAGCGATGAGCTTCGCCTTCGGCTCATCCTCGAAACGGATAATCCGGATCACCTCATCGATGTTGAGATAGGCGATCAGGTAACCGTCAAGGACTTCTAGCCGGTGCTCGATTTTCCGCAGCCGGAACTGCGAGCGCCGGATCAGCACTTCCTTGCGGTGATCCAGCCACTGCCGCAGCACATCCCGCAACGACAGCACGTTCGGGACTTGGCCGTGCGACAGCACGTTCATGTTGAGGCCAAAGCGGATCTCGAGCTCGGTAAGCCGGAACAGGCTCTCCATCATCAGCACGGGATCGACGGTCCGGCTCTTGGGCTCGATAACGAGTCGCACCTCCTCTGCGGACTCATCGCGTATATCGCCCACCAACGGCAGCTTACGCTCCTGCAGCAGCTCGGCGATCCTCTCCACGAGCTTGGACTTCGGCACCTGGTAGGGAATTTCCGTGATCACGACCTGGTAAGTGCCGCGACCAGTATCCTCGCGATGCCATTTCGCGCGCAGGCGGAAGCCGCCGCGACCCGTCTTATAGGCCTCTATGATCGATTCCCGGGGCTCGACAAGCACGCCGCCGGTCGGGAAATCCGGCCCCGGAATGAACTCGACCAGCTTCTCGATCGAGGCGTTGGGGTGCTTGATAAGGTGCAGGAGCGCGTTGCACAGCTCCTCTACATTGTGCGGCGGAATATTCGTCGCCATCCCGACCGCGATGCCCGATGAGCCGTTGGCGAGCACGTTAGGGAAGTTTGCGGGCAAAACGACCGGCTCGTTGTCCTCACCGTTGAAGGTCGGACGGAAGTCGACCGTCTCTTCGTCGATGCCCTCCAGCAGCCGGATGGCGGTCTCGGAAAGCCGCGCTTCGGTGTAACGGTAGGCGGCGGCGTTATCCCCGTCGATGTTGCCGAAGTTCCCCTGGCCGTCGATCAGAGGGTAGCGCTGTGCGAAATCCTGTGCGAGGCGCACCAGCGCGTCGTAGACCGCCTGGTCTCCATGGGGGTGATACTTACCGATGACGTCACCAACGACGCGAGCGCATTTCTTGAAAGCGGAATCCGGGTCGAGGCGAAGCTCGCGCATCGCGTACAGGATGCGCCGGTGCACGGGCTTCAGCCCGTCGCGCACGTCCGGCAGCGCGCGGCCCATGATGGTGGACAGCGCGTAAGAGAGATAGCGCTCCTCGAGCGCATCCTTGAGGTTGATAGGCTCGATCGGGCCGGGCCCGGGCAGAATCGGTTTGCTTGTCATGTACGGTGACTAACTGAGCGCCGCCTGGCCCTCAAGTGCCGCTGGGCAACACCCGGTGTGGCGTCGGCGCACTCGAAGACGGGCGAGCTGTTTCAGTTCGATTTGGTTGATCGGCTTAGACGTAGGGCGTGTTCACGTCACATTCATGTGGCAGGCGGTAAGTCGTCACAGCGGGGATTCTTTCCACATCGGCCGCTGCCGCCTGCCTAGCGCTCGGTTCAGGTCGTGCGCGGCCATCTCGAAGATGGTGACGACCATGTTCAGGAAACTCGCTCATCCGATCATGGCACTGACACTGGCCTTTGCCCTTGCGGCCGCGGCGGCGCAACCCGCAGAGGCCGGCCGTGGTGGGCGCGCCGCAGCCTTCATCGGTGGCACGCTACTTGGACTCGGCATCGCCGGCGCCATCGCTCACGCGCATGGGCACGGCCACGTCTACTACGACTATGACGACTATGGCACCTGCTATAAGGGCCGCTTGCGTTGCAAGTGGGTCAAGGGGCCGTGCTACTACAACAAGTACGGCGACTACGTCTGCCGCCGCGGCTATGAGCGTTGCTGGCGGCCAACCTACTGCGACTAAGCGCAACCACTCTCCCCTCGATGCCTAGTCGGTGCACCGTCTGGATTGCTCCAGGCGGTGCACTGCATTTGCGTTCGGGTCGTCCTAGCTTGCCAGCTTACCAAGGCGGCGCATCGCCCCGAAGTGCAGCACGATCGCTGCTGCGTTGGAAACGTTGAGGCTGGCCAGCGGGCCTGGTGTCGCGATTCGGCACAGACGGTCGCAGGTCTCGCGGGTGAGCTGTCGTAAGCCCTTACCTTCTGCGCCTAGCACCAGCGCAATGCGCCCGCACAGCGGCTCATCCTCGATCAGCCCCGGGCCAGTGCCATCCAGTCCAATTCGGGTGCAACCCGCCTCACCCATCTCGGCCAGTGCACGCGCTAGATTTTGGACAAGGGCGATGGGAACGAGCTCTAGCGCGCCCGAGGCGCTCTTGGCGAGCGCGCCGCTCAGGGGCGGGCTGTGGCGGCGGGTCATGACGAGGCCTGCAGCGCCGAATGCGGCCGCGGACCGCAATACGGCACCGACGTTGTGAGGGTCCGTCACCTGGTCGAGCACGATGATCGGTCCCGACGCGGTGCGCTCGAGCAAGTCATCGAGTGTGGGCTCGGGGAGCGGTTCCGTCTCGAGCAGCGCGCCCTGGTGCACTGTATCGGGGCCGAGTTGCCGGTCGAGGTCGCGCGGCCTCACACGTTCCGTTTTGATGTCACGGGCAGCGATGGCAGCCGCCAGGCGGCGCTCGGCGTTCTCAGTTAGGAGGAGCCTGTGTACGGCGCGCGCGGGATTTCGAAGCGCAGCCTCGACGGCGTGGATTCCAAAGAGCAAGACGGGTCCCCCGTGCTTGTCGCCGGCGCCTTTCAGAGAACCCCTGGCATCTTGCGGCCCCAATGCTTACCTCTCTTGTATCTTCCGAGCTACCACGCTATGTCGGGCTGGCCGCCGAACCCTAAGGGCAACGCCCAGCTTTGCAATTGACATTTGTCGCTTTCATTACGATAAGAAGGGCGTTGGCCCTGCTGGTGACGGCGGGGCGATTTCGTTTGTCCATGACCGGGCCCCGGAGGGGTGCCCGAGTGGCTAAAGGGGACGGACTGTAAATCCGTTGGCTAGCGCCTACGCTGGTTCGAATCCAGCCCCCTCCACCAGCTCGGACGTGGACTTGGTGAACGGGTGCGGGTGTAGCTCAATGGTAGAGCAGCAGCCTTCCAAGCTGAGTACGGGGGTTCGATTCCCCTCACCCGCTCCATCTCTCACCCACAGCGCGACGGCTACCGAGTTGGGCGCCCAGCGGACGCAGCGAACCAAAGTCGCTGATCGGCGATTGTGGTGAGTAACACATAGTTCCGAGGCGGTGTCCGCGCGGGATGAGGCGCCTCGAACGACACCTGACGCACTGAATTGGGATCTTGAGTAGAGGCTTCAGCAGGCAGGCAACCAATGGCCAAGCAGAAATTTGAGCGGACGAAGCCGCACGTGAACGTGGGGACGATTGGTCACGTTGACCACGGGAAGACGACGCTGACGGCGGCTTTGACGAGGGTTTCGGCGGATCAGGGCTGGACGTCTGAAGCGGTGTCGTATGACGAGGTTGCGAAGGCTTCGGAGGCGCAGGGCCGTCGCGACCCGACGAAGATTTTGACGATTGCGACGAGCCACGTGGAGTATGAGACGCCGAACCGGCACTATGCGCACGTGGACTGCCCTGGGCATGCCGACTACGTGAAGAACATGATCACGGGTGCGGCGCAGATGGACGGCGCCATTCTGGTGGTGTCGGCGGTTGACGGGCCGATGCCGCAGACGCGTGAGCACATTCTGCTGGCCCGTCAGGTTGGCGTTCCCTACATCGTCGTGTTCCTGAACAAGTGCGACGTGGTGGACGATCCTGAGCTTCTGGATCTGGTTGAGCTTGAGGTGCGTGAGCTTCTGTCGAAGTACCAGTTCCCGGGCGACGATGTTCCGGTGATCCGTGGTGCTGCGATCAAGGCGCTGAACGGCGAGAAGGGGGAGCTTGCGGACCAGGCGATCCTGAAGCTGATGGAGGCTTTGGACACCTACATCCCGCAGCCGGAGCGTCCGAAGGACCAGCCGTTCCTGATGCCGATCGAGGACGTGTTCTCGATTTCGGGGCGTGGCACGGTTGTGACGGGCCGTATTGAGCGCGGTGTGATCAAGGTTGGCGACGAGGTTGAGATCGTCGGCCTTCGCGAGACGCAGAAGTCTGTTGTGACGGGCGTCGAGATGTTCCGGAAGCTTCTGGACCAGGGCGAGGCTGGCGACAACGTGGGCTGCCTGCTGCGCGGCATTGACAAGGATGCTGTTGAGCGTGGTCAGGTTCTGTGCAAGCCGGGGTCAGTGAAGCCGCACAAGAAGTTTGAGGC
>Ga0310827_100922_pt1 | contig 17848 bp, 19 predicted proteins | sample WT_ome_2_FD_201309 | JGI IMG/M metagenome (GOLD analysis project Ga0310827, IMG submission 201309) | Sorghum-adapted microbial communities enriched on wild type (WT) sorghum from Joint BioEnergy Institute, Emeryville, California, United... ... | reverse complement strand
CTTTGCACTGGTATTTTTTGAGGGTTGCTTTTTTTTTGCCCATGTGTCCTTTACATAAGGCTCGGTAGCTCAGTTGGTAGAGCAGAGGACTGAAAATCCTCGTGTCGGCGGTTCGATTCCGTCCCGAGCCACCTTCACCCATTTGCTTTCCTTGCGATGGGGTTTAATGGGGAGGCTTAGCGAAGTGGCCAAACGCAGCAGACTGTAAATCTGTTCTCTGACGAGTTCGGTGGTTCGAATCCATCAGCCTCCACCACTACATATTCATAAGAGCCATTAGCTCAGTTGGTAGAGCACCTGACTTTTAATCAGGGTGTCGAAGGTTCGAGTCCTTCATGGCTCACTGAAAAGGCAGCTCCTTGTCGGTATTCGGCAAGGGGCTGCCTTTTCAGCAAGAAAAAAATCTGCGTATCAGCGGAGAAGAAAAAACCTTATCCCAAGAGTAAGCTGCTGCTAAACGGCGGTTGGCTGCAGTTTTTATCTTTCGCCGCCGAGCTTTGCTTCAACGGATTTCAATTTCGAATCCATGGTTGATGGTTTGTCCCTGCGATCATCAATCTTCACGGAAGTAGAAACCCGTTTCGCTCCGCTGCGGAAAGAGGCTTCGTGCAAGCGTTGAAGCACGGCGAATAAATCCGGGGGCGAGCCCTCGATAATGGTGCTCATCGGGGTCAATTGAAATTTTATGTTCTCGGGCGCCTCCTGCAGAAGTTTCTGTAAATCGGCAACGTAAGAACTCAGACTTGTACTTTCCGTACCGATGGGGATAATGGTTACTTCGGCAATGGCCATCTTTTCGCACCTCCTTGAAATAACTTTAACATAGAACGATTGGGAAAACATGTCGTTCGCTCAATGCCCTCCATCCGCAGAGAGACCGGCTTCGCGGTTTATCGGGAACCGGCGGCGGAGGCCAGCTCCAATTTTTTTGCTTTTTCCTTGATATAATCGGCGGTTCGGGCGGCTAGTGCCATGACGGTATTCGTCGGGTTGCCGCCTCCGGACGTCACAAAAATGCTGGCATCACAAATGAACAGGTTGGGGATGTCGTGGGTTTGTCCGTAGGAATTTACAACCGAAGCGGCGGGATCGGTTCCCATTCGGCATCCTCCCATGAGATGCGCCGTATCCGGATGAACAAATTCCACCTTGCCTCCAGCTGCACTCAAAATTGAGGACATGCTGTCAACGGCATGTTTGATCAGTTTTCGATCATTGTCTCCGTAGGTGAAGGAGACCTTGGCTCTCGGTATGCCGAAAGCGTCCTTTTCATCGGATAAAGCGACGCGGTTGTCCGGGTGAGGCAGCACTTCTCCGACCATGGTAGCCCGGGCATAAAAATTATAATCCATCGCGAACTCTCTGAGTTGCTTTCCCCAAATCCTCTCCTGGCGGGATTGGGATACAGCATTCATAAAACTCAAAGGCCTGGCGCCATGGGCATGAAGGGTATAGCCGCGGGCAAAGCCGCGATCGGGATCCGTTTCATAGAATTCCTGGGTTGTGGTTAGGACGGGGGTACCTTTGTACAGCCGGATTTCCTCGTCAAATTTGGCATAGACGTCATGACTGCTGTGAACCATAATTCCCCTGCCGACCCAGCCGCTGCTGTTAGCCAGACCCTGGGGAAATTGAGCATTGGCCGAATGCAGCAGCAATCGGGGGGTCTCCACAACATAGGCGGACAGAATGACAATCCTGGCTTTCTGCTCATAGGTTTGTCCTTGATGGACAAAAACCGCACCCTTCACCCGGCCGTCGCGTCCCATGGTCAGATGGACGACCCGACAATCGGCCAATACCTCCGCCCCCGCACGGATCGCTTTGGGAATATGAACAATTAAAGTGCTGAATTTGGCGTTGGGCATACAGCCTTGGTTGCAGAACCCGCGATTTATGCAAGGAGGCCTGCCCTCAAATGGCGCCGATAAGATGGCCAAGGGAGAAACGACCCAGCGAATTCCCAGCTTCTCACAGCCGCGCTGAAAGATATAGGCGTTCGGGCTTAAAGGATCACGTTCCGGATAGGGATAAGGACCATGAAATTCTCCCCATGGGAAATATTTGGGTCCGGATACGGCGATTTCTTTTTCAATTTTAGTGTAAAATGGTTCCAGGTCGTCGTATTCGATCGGCCAGTCTTCACCGACCCCGTCCAGTGACCGGGTTTTGAAATCGGAACGATGAAACCTCAGGAACACCCCGGTAAAATGGGTCGTTCCTCCGCCAATGCCATAGCCTGAATTGTTGTGTCCCATGGTCAACGGATCACCTCCGTCAACAATCCGGGTTTCCTGCCAGCCCAATTGCTGCATGGCCAGTTCATCGCTGGCAAAATCGTGCTGCGGATCGCGGAAAGGTCCGGCTTCCAGAACCACCACGCTCATTCCCGCCTCGCTCAGTTCCTTGGCCAACACGCCCCCCGCGGCGCCAGCTCCGACAATAAGCACATCCACTTCTTCTTTGTCAAATCTCCGCTTAATCATGTTCCTGTTTGGCCTCCCAGGGATCCGTCATTCCAATATCCGCCCTAATGTACCCTCGGGGGTATGCAGGGCCTCCATAACCCATCTCCGACCATATTTTCGGATGGGAATAGTACGCTTCGATCGTCAAGGTGAGCAGCTTGTTGAACCATTCTTTTTGCGGAACAGTCCAAATTCCGGAAGGAACGGCCTGATTCTTACTGATTTGTGTCATAACCTCCTTCTGTTCGGCGGTGGAAATCTGAAAAAAGGGACGCTGGAATCGCCGGGATACCGTTTGATCCAGCGCCTTCAAACCTCCTCTGACCAGCGTTCCCGCTTCGGGGACACCCGGCTTCCGCTGACCTTCGCCATCCGCCCGGGAAAGAGTCTCATCTATATGGCAGAGAACGTATTGGATGACTTCCGCCCGGCTGTCATCCATGAGCAGAGAGCACCAGGATCTAAGGACTTCCGCTTCCTCCAGGGTAAGAAACCGGTAATTGAATTGGCGAATCAGGCGCGTCCGGACAATCTCCCGTGTATGGCGGTCCCAGGCCTCTTGTTCGTCCATGATGTTGTAGGAAGGGTAACGGGTTTGTTTCATAACGATTACCTCCAGTAGACGGCAATCAAAGCCAGGATGCTGAGTGAAGAAAACAGCAGCGGGAGAAGAACGGGAGGACCAATCAGAAAATTACGGAAGGTCCATCCACCGACCCGAATGCCGACCCCGCGGAAATGATAGTAAAATCCGGCGAAGCCTTCAAGCATTCCGATCCACATGAAAAGGATGAACAGCAAGGCCAGAAAACGGATATTCCATATGGATGCGATCGCCCCGGTCAGGAAGAAAACGGGGGAGGAAAGAACAGGTCCCCACATGGATTTGTGGTGGAAATTTTGTCTGTAATGGGATAAGGTAACCTGTACCCCGATAAATAAATAGGCGAAAGCTACAAACAAAACAATGACCCGGTCCAAAGACCAATGGTTCCAGTTCATGGGCAATTTTCCTTTCCAGAAGATTTAAATTAACGGGCGGACCCGGAATGCCCGGAAAGCACGGGGAAGGTGAGAGCCCCATAGGGCATAAATGCAACCTCGCCATAACGTCCCTCAAGCAGCTCGATGGCAGCCTGCCGCAGATCGCCGACAGGGCGAAAGCCCAGAAGACGGACGAGCGGAGCGGGAACAGCCGAATACAAGGAAACGCTGTGTTCCTTCAGTACTTCGGCAATGTGGCCCAATTTGTGGGCACCGAGTACGAATTGCTTTTGAAGCTTGGCCTCAACAAGCTTAAGATCCTGAATCGTTTCTGTCCAATACTGAAAGACTCCGTTGCCAAAATGTTCCCCGCACTCGGCGGCCATCAGGATCGGGGCCCCGGGTTTCAGGAGCCGGGAGGCATTCACCAGGCTCTTGACCGCCTGATACAGCTGGAGGTCCTTCGGATAGCCCCCCGGAGAAACAATTACGGCATCATAGGCTTTGGCGACCGGGACGAGAAAGAGCTTCCTGGCCGTTTCCAACAGCTTGCGATGGGCGTCCACCACATCTCCCGCAGCCGCTGCGATGATTTCTTTGCGATGATTGACGATAACATTGAATAGAAAGTCAATCGGCACGGCTTTGAGCGCTTCCTCCAAATCAGCATGAATCGGGTTGTCCGGGTCCCCTTCGGAAACCTTGAATATTTGCGACAAGGAATGGTTTCGTTCAATGCAGGCCTGGGAAGCTACCCCGGGGATCAGCGCTTTGACACCGCCGGAAATTCCCACAAGACGGTGAGGCTCGACATTGCCGGTCGCAATCCTTAAATCCGCCTCCACAACCCGCCGGTTGATCTCGATGGGAGTTCCTTGCCGGGTACGCCCGACGCGCACGCAATCTTCCGGCAGTGCGGAGTGGTTCAGCACCTTGATCCGCCGGTAAAGGTCCGGACCAACCAATTGCTGTAATTCCTCTTCCGTTTGCTTGCGGTGCATCCCCAGGGCGACGATAACCGTTATTTGCTCATCCTTCAAGCCCGCATCGTTCAATTCGCGCAGAAGATGGGGCAGAAACACGCTGCTGGGACTAAGCCGGCTGCTGTCGCTGATCAGGACGATAGCCTGGTTCCTGCCGCGGGCAAGTTCCTTCAGTCCGGGTGTGCCGATTGGCTGCCGCAAAGCTTCCAGAATGCTTTGCGTCGAGGGTTTGACCGTTTCCTCCCGATAGCGGACCAGATCCGGTATCCGGCTGCCGGGAAGGTGAATGTTCAACACCTGCTGTCCGTAAGGGATATTCAGAATGTGTGAATTTGTCATGTTCGCCCCTTTAATGAATGGATAAAATCGAGGTTCAAAGTAATTATTTCCTTCCCGCCGAAAACTATCCACTTCCTGGTTTGTATGAAGAGAATGCCGGGCGGTGAAATTAAAAGCAGAATGCCATTACGGATTTGACAAAGGATGGAACGCTATTCTACTATTAATAGTAACCATATAATGGGGGGTGGGCTTATCACATACTTGCTTCCGTTAATGACTAGCTTTGTTTTTGTTGTACTTCTAGTCCCTTTTATCCGAAAATGGGCTTTGGTCATCGGTTTTGTCGATCGTCCGAGCAATCGCAAGATACACGCCAACCCGATTCCGCTGATGGGCGGAGTGGCCATATATGCCGGATGCATAATAGCCATGCTGATCTTTGAGGGAGTAACGCCCCAGTCTTTAGCCGTCTTAACCGGCGGAACCATTCTCATGGCGACAGGCCTGCTGGATGATTGGTTCAAAGCCAAAGGCAAGGAATTTCCGGTATGGCCCCGATTCATTGTTTACATCGTTGTTTCTTCGGTACCCCTCTGGTTTGGAATTGATATTGAGGGCGTTACCAACATTACCGACCACGGCATGATCTTCTTTCCGGCATGGATTGTCTGGATCGTCACAATGGCCTGGGTATTCGGTATAACGAATATGATTAATTTTATCGACGGGGTAGACGGACTCGCTTCGGGAATCGTTACGATTTCCTCTGTAACGCTGCTGATTGCCGCCGCTGCCAAAGCCCAGATCGATGCCGGCCTTATTGCCGCCGTCCTGGTGGGGGCCTGCGCCGCTTTTCTGGCCTATAATTTTCATCCGGCAAAAATTTTTATGGGAGATGCAGGGGCAATCTTTCTGGGATATACCCTTGCTGTGATCGCCATTGACGGAGCCTTCAAGAGCGCGACCGTCGTCTCGATCTTGGTTCCCTTCCTGGCTCTTGGCGTACCGATTATGGATACCGTTATCGTGTTCTCCAGAAGATTCATCGAGAAAAAAGGGCTACATAAGGCCGATAAATTGCATACGCACCATACATTGATGAAATGGGGATTAACGCAAACGCAAACCGTCTCCTTTCTTTATCTGGTCGGGGCCGTATTTTCATTGTTATCGATCATTGTCATGCTGACCTTCAGCTGAAGGATCTGGCCGCGGAATAGGATTCCGCGGTTTTTTCGTGCGGTTTTAATGAAATTTTCAAGGTATGGTACAATAAAAAAGATACATGAGCAGCCGGGCAAACAGGTGCGGAGATCGGCAACCGCCCGAATTGCCGCATAACGGAATCATGCATAAGGAGCAGGGATCATGAATTGGGAGCGGATGACAAAACAGTTGGAGGCGGTTTGGGAAGAACCGGTCAGGGTCATTCGGATTCCGCTGCATATATGGGCGCAGCGTGCGCGAACAGGGGAAACCGGTGGCCTTTCAAACGTCATGCAGGCGGGAAAAAGTTATTTTTTTCTGCAGGAAAAAGGGTCGGATGCCGAATTGCTTGAGATCGGCCGGGCGGAGATCGCTGCCGCCGAGCGAAGGCTGCTGGACTTGCTGATAGATTCGTATCGGAATTCGGGAAGAAAAGAGCAGGTTCGGGGGCAATCGGAAGAAGAGAAGAAAGCTGAAATGATCGGCGAATGGTGCAACCGCCAGCTGGAAAACGGCCATAACGAAGCGGACATGCCGGAATGGCTGACGTCAAACATGTCCCTTTATTCAGCCCGGATTCCGCTGTTGCTGTATGGGGATTATTCCAACAGCCGAAAGACGTCTTATTCCGATTTGAAAAAGCTGCTTGAATCTTTTTTCGAAGCGGAAGTGATTTTGATCCCCCTGATGGAGAAAGAATGGCTGATTCTGGGATCCGAAGGGCTACTCGCCGCCAGCCGGGAGGACCGGGGCGGGGGGGATGAGGAGAGTCTGGAAGACGCGCTTTCCTCGATCTGCTCCGGACTTCACGAAATGCTCTCCAACGAATGGGTGGGAGAATGCCATTTGGCGATTCATTATCCAATGGTGCCGGCCATATCCATTCTTCCGACCCTGATCCGGCTGAGGGAAACCATGCAGCTGGGGAAAGCCTTTCATGTGGGGGACAATATTCATCTCCCCTGGGAGCTGAGGCTGGAAAAGCTGCTGAATGCCGTCCCCGCTGCGGAAAAGAACGATTTTCTCGAACAGGTTCTCAAAACGGTGGAACGCGTTATGGACGATGAGATGATATCGACATTGGAAATGTTCTTTGCCCTGGACTGCAACGTCAGTGAAACGGCCAAGAAACTTTACATCCACCGCAATACGCTGCTTTACCGCCTGGACAAGTTCAAGCAGGAAACCCGCCTCGATGTCCGCTCCTTCAGCGATGCCGTGCTGGTCAGAATCGCTTTCTTATTGTACAAAGTAACGAAAAGAAAATGAGTTTTTTGTGAATCTTGTGCATAGTCATAAATCCGCACGTAAGGTATGATGGGTATACAATCGATAACCAAGAGGGGGAATGAGCAATGGCTGGCGTACGTTTGAATCACATTGTGAAAAAATATCCCGGAAATAATGAAGCGACGGTTAAAGACTTCCATCTTGAGATTAAAGATAAAGAGTTTCTGGTTCTGGTCGGTGCTTCCGGCTGCGGGAAATCAACCACTCTGCGGATGATCGCCGGGTTGGAAGAAATCACCGAGGGCGAATTGTACATCGGGGACCGCCTGGTGAATGACGTGGCTCCGAAAGACCGGGATATTGCAATGGTGTTCCAGTCCTACGCTTTGTATCCGCATATGACCGTGTACCAAAACATGGCGTTCGGCTTGAAGCTGCGGAAATTCAAAAAAGCCGATATCGACAAGCGGGTTCGCGAAGCGGCCAAAATTCTCGATATCGAGCACTTGCTCGACCGCAAGCCGAAGGCCTTGTCCGGCGGTCAGCGCCAGCGGGTTGCCCTGGGCCGCGCGATTGTTCGTGAGCCGCAAGTCTTCCTGATGGATGAACCGCTGTCCAACCTGGACGCCAAGCTTCGGGTACAGATGCGCGCCGAACTGAGTAAACTGCACAAGCGCCTGGAAACCACCATCATCTACGTAACGCACGACCAGACGGAAGCCATGACGATGGGCGACCGGATTGTCGTTATGGATAAAGGGGTTATTCAACAAGCCGCTACGCCGGAGGAAATTTATCATTTCCCTGTAAATATGTTTGTTGCCGGCTTCATCGGATCTCCTTCCATGAACTTCATCAACGGAAGCTTCTCGGATCAAGGCGGAAGCCTGTATTTCAAAGCTCCGGGAATCAGCGTTGAAGTTCCGGAAGGCAAAGCGAAGATTCTTCGTGAGAAAGGATATTCCGGCAAGGAAGTCGTTCTCGGTATCCGTCCGGAAGATATTCATGACGAGCCGCTGTTCCTGGAAGGATCTCCGAACTCGGTGGTCAATGCTCATATCGAGGTTTCCGAGAACCTGGGCCACGAAATGTACCTCTATATCAACGGGGTAGGCCCGAATACCGTTACCGCCCGCGTTGACGGACGCGCCGGCTTCAAGGAAGGAACCAATGTCAAGTTGGCACTGGATATGAATAAAGCGCATTTCTTCGATAAAGAAACAACGGTATCGATTTTGCACGGATAAGTCAGAACGAATCGCGCAACCGGCGAAAGATCGCTAGGAAGAGTCAGTCCCAGGACTGGCTCTTTTTCCGTTTCCGAAGGAGGCCAAGGTTGATTTCAATACCTAATTCCATTAGGATGAAAGTAATGGGCAGATAAAGGAGATACGAGCATGATCAAAAAAACAAGTGTCGCCGAGCTTGTGAAGGAATTCAGGCTGGAAGTCGTCTGCGGCGAGGCAGGGATGAAGCGGGTGATTACCGTCGCAGATTTGTATCGGCCGGGACTGGAGATGGCCGGATATTTTGAGTATCACCCGCGGGAGCGTGTACAAATTCTCGGGAGAACGGAGCTATCCTTCCTGGAATCCCTGCCTTCGGAATTGCGCAGGGAGCGGATGAAAGCGTTGTGCGACGTGGAGACGCCCTGTATTTGTATCACCCGCGGGCTGGAAGTGCCGCCAGAGCTGTTGGAGGCGGCCGAAAAAGCGGGCATGCCGGTTCTCCGCAGCAACCTGGCGACTACCATTCTCATTAGCCGGTTAACCGGTTATTTGGAGAACCGTCTGGCGCCTTCAACCACAATTCATGGTGTTTTGGTAGACGTATACGGGATAGGAGTTCTGATTTCCGGTTCAAGCGGTATTGGCAAGAGCGAGACCGCCCTGGAATTGATCAAGCGGGGCCATCGTCTGGTTGCCGATGACGCGGTGGAGATTCGGCAAACCGAGGATCATGTGCTGACCGGCAACGCCCCGGAATTGATCCGCCATCTGCTCGAAATCCGCGGGGTAGGCATTATTAATGTCATGACCCTTTTCGGTGCGGGCGCGGTCCGTACGTTCAAGAAAATTTCTTTAGTTGTCAAACTGGAAATCTGGCAGCAGGAAAAACAATATGACCGGCTGGGGCTGGACGAGGAGATGACCCGGATTATCGACACGGATCTCCCCCTGGTTACCATTCCGGTGCGTCCCGGGCGAAATCTGGCGGTTATCATCGAAGTGGCGGCCATGAACTACCGCCTGAAACAAATGGGGTACAATGCAGCTCTTCAGTTCACGAATAAATTGACGGAATCGTTAACCGAGGATATGGATGATTTCTGAAAACCTATATCGAAGCGCCATGAAAGGGGCATATTCATGCATGACCTGGCTTTGAATCCGATAGCTATTGCGCTAGGACCCATCAAGATTCATTGGTACGGCATTATTCTGGGAACCGCCGCGCTCGTGGGCCTTCTGCTGGCCGTTCAGGAAGGAAAACGGTTTAGGATCCTCCCGGATTTTTTTATGGATCTGCTGCTGATCGGCGTTCCGTCCGCGATCGTCGGAGCCCGGATTTACTACGTGGCGTTCAAATGGGAGGATTATCGCAACAACCTGTCGGAGATTTACCGCATCTGGCATGGAGGAATCGCGATATATGGAGCATTGATCGGCGCCTTTATCGCGGCGATACTCTACGTACGGGCGAAGGGATACAATTTCTGGAGGATTGCGGATATCTGCGCGCCCAGTCTGATTGCCGGGCAGATGATCGGCCGCTGGGGCAACTTCATGAATCAGGAAGCACACGGCGGACCCGTGTCCGAAAGCTTTCTCCGCAATACGCTTCACCTGCCCGACTTTCTCGTCAACCAGATGTATATTAACGGGCAATATTACCACCCTACATTTCTGTACGAATCCTTGTGGAATCTGGTCGGTCTGATCCTTCTGCTGATTCTCCGGCGCAGGCCGTTCCTGCGTGCGGGAGAACTGCTGGTCAGCTATTTCGTCTGGTATGCCGTCGGCCGCTTTTTCGTTGAGGGCTTGCGGACGGACAGCCTGTGTTTTACCGGACCGGCCTGGCTGGAAGGGCTGATGAAGGCACTTTGGTCACCGATGACCATTCTGTTTGAACCCGGGGCCATGCCTCCGGGCGAGAATGTGCGGATCTCCCAGCTGCTGAGTGTCCTGATTGTGCTGGCTGCCATCGTTACGGTCTACGTACGGAGGAAAAAAGGATACGCCAGAGAGCACTATCTCGATCCGCTCGTATCGTCCAAAGCTTCCGACAAGCGTGCCGGCGGGGAACCCGGTTCCACAATTCAACCCAACGAACAAGGAGCCCTGCAGCATGATCCGAACGATTCTGTTTGATTTGGACGGCACCATTCTGGATACCAACGAACTGATTCTCCAGTCCTTCCTGCATGTGTTGGAAGGCGTTACACCGGAACCTGTGACCCGGGAGAAGATCATTCCGCATATGGGCGGAATTTTGGCGGACCAGATCCGCTTTTTTTCCGGCCGGGAGAATGTGGAGGACCTCGTACAGAAATATCGCCAATTCAATATACGCATGCACGACGAACTGACGCGCGAATTCCCCCATGTTTACGAAACCTTGAGCGAATTGCGCGAAAGAGGAATCCGGCTTGGGGTAGTCACCAGCAAATACCGGAAAACGGCGGAAATGGGCCTGCGGCTGTGCCGCCTGGATCAGCTGATGGATACCATCGTTTCTGTCGATGATGTGACAGAGCCCAAGCCTTCACCGGCACCGATCCGGCTCGCTCTCCAAAGACTGGGGGAGAAGGCCTCTGACGCCATGATGGTCGGAGATACCCAGTACGATATCCAATCTGCCCAAAGGGCGGGGGTGGTCTCCGTCGGAGTGGGCTGGTCCCTCAAAGGGCCGGAATTTCTGCGCCGGTATCATCCCGACTACCTCATTGACGATATTCGTGAGCTTCTGTCCATTGTGGAACAAAGAGGGTAATATCATGCGAAAAACAGCCAAATATCCGGTAGAGGGCCCCAACGCCTTGTGGCAAATGTACAAAACGGTCAGCCGCCGGAAGGCAGTGCGCAATTTTATTTTTATCCAGCTGGCAAGATACTGCCCTTCCCTTGGTTTGAAGAATTGGATTTACCGGAAAGTGTTGGGGATGGACATCGGCGATCATACCGCGATCGCGCTGATGGTGATGATGGACGTATTCTTTCCGGAAAAAATCCATATCGGGACGAATACGATTGTCGGGTACAATACGACGATACTGGCACATGAATATTTGACCGAAGAATACCGCCTCGGGGAAGTGCGAATCGGCTCCAATGTCATGATCGGAGCCAATTGCACGATACTGCCCGGAGTGACCATCGGCGATTATGCTGTTGTGGGGGCGGGGTCCGTGGTCCATAAGGATGTACCGCCCAATACTTTTGTTGCCGGCAATCCGCTGCAGGTGGTTCGTCAGCTTCCGGGCAAGGAGATGTAAGCGGATTGGAGGAATGCGCAGGCTTCCCTATATGATGGGCCTGGCATTTTTCCAATTGACGCCCTTCTTTTTCCGTGGTAAACTTACGGATAAATTCTTTACTTTGGTAGCATGGTAGTATATTAGCAGACTAAAGCGCGGCGGAATCATTACGGGAGCTGCCGTTTTTAAGGGGGGAGCGCGTTGTCCAAACCGAAGGTATTTGAAAAACCTGCGGGTGTCAAGGATTATTTGCCGGAGGCAGTCTCGAAGCTGCGACGCATTGAGAAGAGTGTGCTTGATTGCATGCGCAGATGGGGCTACGAACAGATTGTTACCCCGACTCTGGAATATTACGATACAGTGGGCATTGCCAGCTCCACTTCGGACCGCAAGCTGTTCAAGCTTCTTGACCGTAACGGAACCACACTGGTGATGCGCTCCGACATGACCGCTCCGATCGCGCGGGTTGTCGCTTCGTTGCTGAAGGAGCAGCCATTGCCGATTCGCCTGTCTTATCATGCGAGCGTATTCCGGGCAATGGAGGACGAAGCAGGAAGGGAAGCGGAGTTTTACCAGACCGGCGTGGAGCTTGTCGGCGACGGGTCGGCGGATGCGGATGCGGAGGTTGTAGCGCTGGCCATCGCCTCCCTGCAGGCCGCAGGCGTTGAAGAGTTCAAAATAGCTCTGGGCCATGTCGGCTTCCTCCACGGACTGCTGAATGAAACGCTGAAGGATCGTCCGGATGCCCAGACGGCCCTGAAGGAATGCCTGCTGGGACGTGATTATGTCGGATACCGCAAGACATTGGGAGATTTGGGCCTGGGGATTTCGGTCCGCCGGGAGCTCGAAGAGGTTCTTCGGCTGCACGGCGGGGAAGAAATCTTCGCCCATGCGCGCCGGTTGAGCCGGGATCCGCTGGCGCAGGCTTCCATCGCTCACTTGCGCGAGGTATGGGAAGTGCTGCAGGCCTACGGGGTGAGCGGGCATGTTCTGATCGATTTGACCATGATCGGCGATTTCTCCTACTATACGGGAATGACCTTTGAAGGCTATGCCGCCGATCATGGCTTTCCCGTGTGCAGCGGAGGGCGATATGACAATCTGCTGACCCAGTTTGGACGGCCCGCTCCGGCTACCGGCTTTGCGCTGAAGACGAACCGGATTCTGGAACTGATTCCGTCCGGACGGACGGAGAAGCCAGGGAGCGTGCTGCTTGTCTATAAAACCAACCGGCGCAAGGAAGCGCTGGCCAAGGCGGCGGAGCTTCGCTCTGCGGACGGCGCAAGCGTGGAGACACGGCGGGTGCCGGAGAACACAAAGCCCGGGGAGCCGGCTTTGACGTCCGGAGAATATGCCGAAGTGATTGAGTTTTTCTGAAAAACCGCGCATAGACCGCGCAGCGAAGGGGGATAACGGTGCAGGAATTGTTGAAAGTTGCCATGCCGAAGGGCAGAATCTACAAGCAGGCCATCCAGCTGTTCCGGGAGGCCGGCGTACCGATCCCCGACGATCTGGATGATGATTCGCGGAAGCTGATATTGGCGACGCCGGAAGCAGGGATGGAGTTTATTCTCGCCAAGCCGGTAGATGTCCCCACCTATGTGGAGTATGGGGTGGCCGATATCGGAGTTGTCGGCAAGGATGTGCTGATGGAGGAGAATCGGGACGTGTATGAATTGCTCGACCTGGGGATCGCCCGCTGCCGGATGTCCGTGATCGGGCTTCCGGACTGGAAGCCGGTGCTGAACCCGCGGGTAGCGACCAAATATCCGAATGTGGCATCGCAATATTTCCGCGAGCAGGGCCAGCAGGTGGAGGTCATCAAGCTGAACGGCTCTATTGAGCTGGCGCCGCTGATCGGTCTGGCGGACCGGATCGTCGATATGGTCGAGACCGGACAGACGCTGAAAGAGAACGGGCTGGTGGAGCAGAGGACGATCTTCGAAATTACAAGCCGGCTGATTGCGAACCGGGTCAGCTATCGCATGAAAAATGGCCCGATCCAGCACTTGTGCGACCGGCTGCAGCGTACAATTTCAGTTCATTCCGGCTGAACTGACGCAGGACAGCAGGGAAAGCATGACAAAAATACGGGTTAGGAGGAACATCTCATGAGGCTCATCCCCGCACAACAGTTTTCTCTGCAGCGGGAAGCGGAGTACGGCACTCCGGAGCAGAACGAGGCGGTCCGGACGATTCTGGAGACGGTTCGCCGGGAAGGCGACGCCGCGCTGCTTCGCTACACGGAACAATTTGACAAAGTGAACATTTCCGGGCTCCGGGTGTCCGAAGAGGAAATCACGGGGGCGTATGCGTTCGTGGAGCCTGCCTTCCTCGAAGCGATCCGCAAAGCGGCCGATAATATCCGCCGCTTTCATGAGAAGCAGAAGCGCAGCTCCTGGATGGACCTGCAACCGGACGGAAGCCTGCTGGGGCAAATAATCCGGCCGCTGCAGCGGGTCGGAATTTACGTTCCCGGAGGCACGGCGGCATACCCGTCCTCCGTGCTGATGAACGTTATTCCCGCCCAAGTGGCCGGGGTATCGGAAATCGTCATGACGACGCCGGCGGCGACGGGGGGGCAAGAAGGCATCAGCCCCTACATTCTGGTCACGGCCGCCGAGCTCGGCGTCAGGGAAATCTTCCGCGTGGGCGGGGCGCAGGCGATCGCCGCCTTGGCCTACGGTACGGAAACGATCCGTCCGGTGGACAAAATCACCGGCCCCGGCAACATCTATGTGGCGCTCGCCAAACGCATGGTTTACGGCGTCGTCGACATCGACATGATTGCCGGACCTACTGATGTAGTGGTGCTGGCCGACGAGACAATGGATCCCGGATATGTCGCCGCGGATCTGCTCGCGCAGGCGGAACACGGCGAGACGTCCCCGGCGATTCTGGTTACTCCGTCGGAAGTGTTGGCAAAGCGTGTTCAGCAGGAAATCGCGGAGCAGCTGGAACGGCTGCCGAGGAGAAGCATTGCGGCGCAGGCGCTCAATGAGCGCGGAGCGATTTTGCTTGTCGGCAGCCTGAAGGAGGGCATTGACGTGATCAACCGGCTGGCTCCCGAGCATGCGGAACTGCTGCTGGAGGACCCGCTGCCGTATCTGGGGGCGATCCGCAATGCGGGCGCCATCTTCCTAGGCAAATACAGCGCGGAGCCCGTCGGCGACTATTTTGCCGGTCCGAATCACGTCCTGCCGACCAACGGCACCGCCCGCTTTTCTTCCCCGCTGAACGTGGATGATTTTGTGAAGAAATCCAGCGTCATTTATTACAGCAGGGAAGCGCTGCTCGAGAACGGGCATCATATCGTAACGATGGCAATGAACGAAGGGCTGGAAGGACACGCAAGAGCGATCCGGATCCGTCTCGAAAAGGAAGGGAAGGCTAATGGCTGAACAATTGCAGGAGCAGGGACGCTCCTCCTCCATCGAACGAAAGACGAACGAAACTGATATCCGGCTGTCCTTCGATGTGGACGGCACGGGAATTTCCGAAATCGAAACGGATGTCCCCTTCTTGAACCATATGCTCGATCTGTTTGCGAAGCACGGCCACTTCAACCTGAAGGTTGATGCCAAGGGGGATGTCGATATTGACGATCATCACACGGTAGAAGACATTGGCATTTGTCTGGGACAATGCTTGAGGGAAGCGCTTGGCGACAAGAAAGGAATCAAGCGCTACGCCAACGTCTTCCTGCCGATGGACGAAGCGCTGGCCCAGGTGGCGATCGATATCTCAAACCGGCCCCATCTGGAATACCGGGCCTCTTATCCGTCCGCTCAGGTGGGCAGCTTTTCGACCGAAATGGTGCATGAGTTTTTGTGGAAATTTGCCCTGGAAGCCCGCATCACCCTGCATGTCATTGTTCACTACGGACACAATACGCATCATATGATCGAGGCCGTCTTCAAAGCGCTGGGCAGGGCGTTGGACGAGGCGACCTCCCTCGATCCCCGCGTCAAGGGCGTACCGTCGACGAAGGGAGTGCTGTAGCCGTGATTGCGATCATTGATTACGGCATGGGCAATCTGCACAGCGTCAGCAAAGCCGTAGAGCGTCTGGGCTTTACGGCTGTTGTCACGTCTTGCGAACGGGAAATTCTTGCCGCGGACGGAGCGATCCTGCCGGGAGTGGGGGCGTTCGGAGATGCCATGGCGGAATTGAAGGCAACCGGGCTCCTGGAGACGGTCCGCGGGTTCGCCCGTTCAGGCAAGCCGCTCCTCGGCATCTGCCTCGGCATGCAGCTTCTGTTTGAAGAGAGCGAGGAGCACGGCGTTCATCAGGGACTTGCCCTGCTGCCGGGCCGTGTGGTCCGGTTCCGCGGGCCCTTCAAGATTCCGCACATGGGCTGGAACCGGCTGAAATTCCACGGCTCAAGCCCCCTTTTGCAGGGGGTGGAGGAAGGCCATGTCTATTTCGTCCATTCCTATCATGTGCTTCCGGACCATCCCGCCGACCTTCTGGCGACAACCGACTACCACCAGCCGGTTACCGCCATTGTCGGCCGGGGCAACGTCTTCGGTATGCAATTTCATCCCGAAAAAAGCGGCGTGATCGGCATGAAATTGCTTAAAAATTTTTTGAGCCTGTGCAGGGAGAGCCGGAACATCGCAAATTCCCGATAAGGTGCAAAGAGGAAAGGGAGTGGACATATGCTGGCCAAACGCATTATTCCGTGCCTGGATGTGAAGGATGGCCGCGTCGTCAAGGGCGTCAATTTCGTCAATCTCCGGGATGCCGGGGATCCGGTGGAATTGGCCGCTATCTACGATCGGGAAGGGGCGGACGAGCTGGTTTTTCTGGATATCTCCGCTTCGTATGAAGGCCGGGCCACGATGGTGGAGGTCGTGAAACGAACCGCCGGCGAAATTTCGATCCCCTTCACGGTAGGCGGCGGAATTTCCAGCGTAGAGGACATGAAGCGGCTCTTGCGGGCCGGCGCGGACAAGATCGGAATCAACACGGCCGCCGTCAAACAGCCGCAGCTGGTAGCGGACGGAGCGATGAAATTCGGTTCCCAATGTGTCGTAGTGGCCATTGATGCCAAGTATAACGAGTCCTGGGGCGAGTGGGAGGTATATACCCACGGCGGGAGGAACGCCACGGGAATCAAGGCCCTGGAGTGGGCCAGACGGGTAGAGGAACTGGGAGCGGGGGAAATCCTGCTGACCAGTATGGATGCCGACGGCACCAAGGACGGATTTGATCTCCGGCTCACCCGGGCGGTGTCCGAACAGGTGGGCATTCCCGTCATCGCCTCGGGAGGTGCGGGGAAACCCTCCGACTTTTACGATGTCTTTACCGGGGGCAAAGCGGACGCCGGATTGGCGGCGACAATCTTCCATTACAAGGAATTGACGATTCAGGAGGTCAAAGAAGACCTCAAGCGAAAAGGAGTGGAGATACGGTGAGCGACGCTAAGGGAGAATTGAATTTGGCGCAATTGACGGAAGCGATCCGTTGGGATGCGAACGGGCTGGTTCCCGCAATCGTTCAGGATGCGGCCAGCAAGGATGTTCTGATGATGGCCTACATGAACCGGGAATCCCTGAAGAAGACGGCGGTTACGGGCGAGACTTGGTTCTGGAGCCGGTCGAGAGGGGAGCTTTGGCACAAAGGAGCGACATCCGGCAATGTGCAGAAGGTGCAGTCGATCCGGTTTGACTGCGACGCCGATACGCTGCTGATTCAAGTGCTTCCGGCCGGACCGGCCTGCCACAACGGCACGTATACCTGCTTTACCGGGCGGACGTCTTTGGGCAAGGGAGGAAGCGACAAGGAAGCCAACCCCGCGGCCGGAAGGTTCGATATCCTGTCCAAGCTGGAGTCGGTAATCGCCCGGCGGGATCAGGAACGGCCCGAAGGAGCCTATACCACGTATTTGTTCGAGAAGGGGCTCGACAAAATTTTGAAAAAGGTGGGCGAAGAAACGGCAGAAGTCATCATCGCGGCGAAAAACCGGGATCATGACGAGCTTCGTTACGAAACCAGCGACCTGATTTTCCACCTGTTTGTATTGCTGCGCGACGCGAAGCTTCCCCTCGACGATGTCATGCGGGAACTGGAACGCAGACACGTTCAAAAGCAATAATCGACTTCCCTGGACGCCGGCCGACAAAACCCGCCGAATTTCGCGGCGGATCGACCCGGCGATTTTCTTCTCCGGCACGATTTATGTATAATATGGAGTGGGACTGGACTAGAACGTC
>Ga0310827_100915_pt1 | contig 17930 bp, 15 predicted proteins | sample WT_ome_2_FD_201309 | JGI IMG/M metagenome (GOLD analysis project Ga0310827, IMG submission 201309) | Sorghum-adapted microbial communities enriched on wild type (WT) sorghum from Joint BioEnergy Institute, Emeryville, California, United... ... | reverse complement strand
TACAACAAGTATAAACCATAATATTATCATAAGTCATTATAAATTATTGCTAATTTCCTTAAAAATATTGCTGCTCTGTTAATTTTTTGAATATATATTGGTTATCTTTGGATAATATAATTATATATATTTGTTAACTTATTATTTTCTTGAATTCTTTTTAAATAATAGCTTTACTAGGTTATTGAAATTAGTATAATAATTAGTCATTATAAATTTTAAATATAAAACTTTGGTATTTTTTTGGTGAAAAGCCTGTATGTTTTTTGAATGTCGTGATAAAATGTGAATCGCTGTTAAAACCACATCGATAGGCAATTTCTACTATAGATAAATCAGAATAATATAGTAAATTTTTTGCACAGTTTATTCGATAATTAAGTAGAAATTGATGTGGCGTAAAATTCGTTTGTTCCTTAAACAACCTTGAAAAATGATAGGGACTTAAATTTACATATTTTGCTATATCCAATAAAGTAATGTCTTTTTTAAAATTATCCTCTATGAAAGAAATCGCTTTTTTAATTACGTCTGTAAACTTGTGATGTTGATTTGAAATTTTTATTAATTCGTAGAGTATTTGATGTATCGCAAGGGCAGATGCATGTTCGTCCACTTGTTCATTTTTCATCATATTTAATATTATCGTCATTTGTTTCGTTATTCCCCAATAATTATTATCCAACTGAAACACACAACCTCCTTTTTTATATAGTAGATCAAAATACTCTCTAGACCCTCTACCATCAAAATGAATCCATTCTATATATGTATCTTCCTCTAATGAACGAAATAAATGCGGAGAATAACAATCTAAAAAAACTAAACCATTTTTTTCTGCAACAAACCATTCATTTTTATAGCATATTTCCATTTTTCCCCTTTTTACAAAAATAAACAAGAATAACTTTAAAGATTCCCTCTTTGTTTCATAGTTTGTAGAGCAAAAATACCGTCCCCCCATAGTAGGATAAAAAAGGATGTTCTTTGCGAAATCACTGGGAATATGGAAATACTGTTCTGAGTTAATTAGTACCCCTTGTTCTTTCATTTCATCACCACATTTTAATATATATTTTTTATTAGTTGACCATGACAAATTTGATAAATATGGATTGGTGACGTATTGCAGTTTGGGTGAGATCGACAACCTCATTACTGATTAGCTTTCGGGTGATGCATATCAAAATTATGTGAATCAAAATATTCTCAAACTCATTATTTCCGAATGAGTTTAACACTAACTCTTCTACATGCCCAAGGAAGTAAGCCCAGATGGATATCATTCCTTTATTCATATAAAAATCAGGGGTAGCAACAAAAGCTGATTCCTGTTAGGGGCTGCCCCTGACAAATTTTTTAAGGAAGATTCTCATTTGAGCCATCCTTTTCTTGAACAGTGAAATCCTATTTTAGGATTGCTGAATAAGCAAAAGTCCTATACTTGGTAATGATTCTGAGAACTTTAGCTGAACATAAAATGCAAGGGTTTTGTAAATATTACAGGAAAAACTTTGCTCAAAAGCTGATTTAACGTATAGATAAGGTAAAATCAACCATTTTTTATAGATATATTCTTCTCTTTGATAGTAAATCTTGAAGAAGAACTTGCTAAACTAATCAGATACGAACAAAGCCTGATTCACTTAGCAAACCTTTTTAAATAATCTCCACTGCTTAGGGCTCATCATTTCTGAATATACGTATACAATGACAGATCTCCACTTGTTAAATCTATGAATAGATTCTTTTAAAACTCGATTAACTATTTACCTTTGAGTAATCCCACACTTTTAGTTTTTCTAAAGAGGTTTTGTAATAATTAGTGAGAACCTGAAGATAATTTTCACCTTTAATTGCCGTGAAAGGGTTCGGACCTTCTGCCACCATCTCCATAATGATTGGGCCGGTATAATTTATTTCATTTAATGTCTCTATTTGCTCTTTTATATTAGAATGTCCGTTTCCTATGGCTTGACGGTTAGAATCTGCTACATGATAAACTCCTAACCTTTTCCCCACTTTTCTTAATGCGTCAATTGGATCAGCCTCTTCTATATTCATGTGATATGCATCTAATAGAACAAACAATTTTGGGCTACCAACTGCTTCTATTAAGTTTAAAGCTTCTTGAGCTGTTAATACTTGGTGATTTTCATAGCGATTTAACACTTCAAAAACTACTTCAATATTCAAAGTTTCTGCTTTTTCCATCACTGTTTTTGTACTCTTAAGGAGGAACTGCCAATCCTTCTCCAGGTCTCCGCATCCAGCAACTTTGCCTACATCTCCATGTAAGCAAATTCTTTTGGCACCTAAATCTTTGGTCCAACTCAATAAATCTAAAAAATATTGTACGGCCTTTAACCTCGTCTCTTCATTTGCACTCGAGATATCTACATTTTCAGGAGTAACGGATAAGGCCTTTAGACCATATCTGGTTAAAATATTTGCAAGAATTTGTGGGTCTTGTGTCAAATCTCCTTGAACCTCTACTCCATCTACACCAATTTCTTTTGCAATTTTACATTTTTCTTCAACTGGAATATCTCCAAACGACCATAAACATAAACCATAATCTCTTCTCATTTTATTTCCTCCAAGTGGTAAATTTACAATCTAACAAAGCAATTTAAAGGTTAGTTAAATTCTTTAGGAATTTTCTTGCTCTTAAAGCGTATTCAAGCGGATTTGCTATTTCCTATTTCTGAATCTTGTTCTGCATCTACAATAAGCCAGCCTTCATAATTACAATCTTCTAATATTTTTAATATACTTTTAAAATCAATTATACCATCTCCAGGTATGGTAAAACACTATTCTAAAATAGCATTTCTAAATCCATAACCTTCTTCCATTGCTTCTTGCATTTTTTCTTTACGAATATCCTTTAAATAAATATGACCGATTCGTTCTCCAATCATCTTAGCAGCTTCTATAGGATTTTCATTTGAAAAAGTAAAATGTACTGTATCAATACAAAGGGAAACATATTCCGGATAAGTATTTTCTAATAAATGTCTGGTTTCATCTATCGTTTGAACAATAGTCCCCATGATGATGGTAGCACAAGGTAAATCCTCTAGTTTTTGCTAGTTTACCTAACTTATCTAGACCTTTACATAGTATCTGCCATTCTTCATCTGTCACAACAGACTTATTCCTGCCAAACATGGACTGTTCTTAAATAATAATGAAATGTTAATTCACAAACAGTATTTTGTTCACACCTATTTTTCTATATATTTGTTACATTCAGAAATTTATGCTCATTTTTTATAAGAATAAGAACAAAGATATGAATCAAACCATTGACAAGCAATTCGGATACCTCTTAATTCAATATTTTTTAAAGTGCTAGGATCTTTTGGAAAATTATGTCCGACTTACGTTCCCTTAAAACGCGCAAGTTTAAAACAATTGTAAGAATTATTTTTACAGACGATTTTCTAATAATCTTAAAGTATATAGTTCTTTGCTTAGAGAATTGAAAAAAATTCTCTACTATACCTTGAATGAACTCCTACGCTATAAGTACACAGACAGATTGTAACTTCATTAAAGGCTTTATCCACTTGCAACACTAAAAATTACTAACCTACATATAGTAAACAGTTAATAATATTTATTAACGCTTCATTTAAATTAATACACCGTTTTCAATCTTAACTGGTTGATTTAATTTGTACGATTCTATAGAAGCACGAGCGATCAATAGTGCAGAGCGGGCATCCTCGCCGGTAACAGTTGTCTGTTTATTCGTATTTACTGCATCTACAAAAGATTTCAACTCTGCTACATAAGCATCAAAAAGCAAGTCTTGATCATAACGGCAAGTATCATAACTTACTCCTTCTTTTGTAAATCTAGTCATATTTGATTCACGAATGCTGCCCATTTGCAACATTCCCTCGGAACCAAAAACTTCTCCACGTACATCATAGCCATACACAGCTTGAAAATTTGCTTCTGCTATGCCAATAGAACCATTATCAAATCTAATATTTACAACAGCTGTATCCAGTAAACCTTTATCTTTATAGTCCGGCCTTACTAAAGCATCTGCCATTACAAATACTTCTATTGGTTTAGCATTGGGGTTCAGATATAATAATGTATCAAAATCATGAATAAGTGTTTCTAAAAAAATTGTCCACTCAGGTTTATTTGGATTACCCAAAGCTGGATCTCTTGTCAAAGAGCGTAATAATTGAGGGGTTCCAATTTTCCCGGAAACGATTTCATTATGAGCGCTTTCGAACCCTTTAGAAAAACGCCGATTAAATCCAACTTGCAATGGCACTTTCATTTCCTGGACAACCTGAAGGACATTATCTGCTTCTTCTATTGTTATGGCCATTGGCTTTTCACAAAAAACAGCTTTCCCGTTTTTTGCAGCAGCAATAACATTACTTGCATGGGTGCGTGCCGGAGAAGCGATAATTACTGCATCAATAGCGGAATCCTGCATCATTTCAAGTGGTTCTGTATAAGTTTTGATATTCGTTCCTAATTTATTTGCTAGTTTTTCAGCTGCACCAAGAAATGGATCTGCAATTGCATATAAATTCGCTTCAGGAATCCGTTTTGCTATACTCTCTCCGTGAAAAGATCCCATTCGCCCAGCACCTAGTAACCCAACATTTAATTGATTCATTCCTATCACTCCTTATGTTTAACAATATTAATATGTTTCGTACCCCTTTAATAATTCAATGGCCATTTATAGAAAAGGGGTTGATTTTGACTTCTTCTTTGACTACAAATTTTTTTAATATTTTATCAAATACTTACTTTTTATGTTCGGCTAAAACCATCGGATTCCTTGCCAAGCCTAGTCTTTTTGCTTATTCAATAATCCCAAAATAGAGATTGGCACTTTCTCGGAATCTTTTCCAAACGATCACACCCATTCTAAAACCGAAGATGTCGTTTGAAGACATCCTCCATCATCTTCAAACCCGATTGCTTGACATAAATTCTCTCATTTTTTGTTTTACGGTTTGTTTTACGGCTTCTTTACCAGGTGAAAGAATGGCACGTACATCATACAGTTCTTTATCGTGATTCAGGACATGACGGACTGCCTTCGCCCAAGCTTGCATGCATTCCGTATTGACATTTATTTTTGCGTGGCCCAGTTCGATTGCCTTTCGGATTTGGTAATCAGGAATACCAGAGCCGCCATGTAAAACAAGCGGAACATTGGTTAATGCCGCGATCTCTTTCATTTCTGCAAATCCCAGTTTTGGTTCGCCTTGATACGGCCCATGGACAGATCCAAGCGCCGCGGCAAGTGCATCAATGCCTGTTTCCTTTACCATGCGAAGGCATTCCTTGGGGTCTGCATAACGAATGCCACCAATCATTCCGTCCTCATTGCCGCCGACGGTACCAACTTCCGCTTCCACAGAAACACCATGAAAGCGGGCATAGTCCGTTACTTCTTTTGTTATTTTGATATTCTCATCAATTGGCAGGTGTGAACCATCAATCATCACAGAAGTGTATCCGGCGTCAATTGCTTCTTTGCATCGTTCTACTGATTTTCCATGATCGAGATGCAAAGACACCGGAATAGTAATGTTCTTTTCTTCTACAATACGATTCACCATTGCCACAATCGTTTTAAATCCTCCAAGATCATCTACAAGCCGATCGGAAGATGCAACAATAACAGGTGACTGTTCTTCTTCAGCCGCTTCTAATATGGCCTCAATCCATTGAAAACTATTAATATTAAAATGACCAACCGCATATTTTCCCGCTAAGGCATCCTTCAAAATTTGATTTAACGGTACTAAGTTTTTTGTTTTTGTTATCAATTTTTTTCACCTCACTTTAAAAAGTAAGTTTACGATTTAACAAAATATTTTCCAAAAATTGAAGACGGCACCGATATTCAGATATAGAATAGAAGCACTCGAATCATTAATATTGCTTTGCTATTTTTCTCATTTGAACTTTCTCTTCGTAAGCTTTATGGATAGAATCCTTTTCTGAAACTTCTGCGACGCCCACATTCCACCAACTTTCATAACCGTCCGTCATCGTTTTTGGCAGTACTTTTATGTCAATCAATGTCGAAACCGTTTGTTTCTTTGCATCTATTAGAGCATCTTTTAATTGTTCCACAGTATTTACTCGATAGGTTTTGGCTCCATATCCTTCTGCAACTTTAGCAAAATCAACATTTAAAATTTTATTATCGAAGGTGCGGAACTCTGTTGCAAAAGAGCCACCACCATGTTCCATTTGAAGATTATTAATACAACCGAAACCGGCATTGTCAAAAAGTACAATATTAATTTTCTGACCATATTGGAGCGCAGTAATTAGTTCAGAATGTAGCATATAGAAGCTTCCGTCACCAACCAAGGAATAAACCTCTTTATCTGGTTCGGCAAGTTTCACACCTAATGCCCCGGATATTTCATATCCCATGCATGAATAGCCATACTCAACATTATAGGTGTTGGGTATACTAGAATTCCAAATCCTTTGTACATCTCCCGGCAATGATCCCGCAGAAGTAATGATTATACTTTCTGAATCAATGGTATTATTAACGGCAATTAAAGCGGTTGTTTGAGCCAATTCCGTATTCAATGCATCGGCATACTCATTTAATATTTCCTGAGAGAATTGATTTTTTATTTCCGGTTCGAAGTTATCCCGTTTAAACGTGATTTTACCGAGTCGTTCCCGTTCTCTGCTCCATTCCGCCTTTAACGCTTTGATTTCATCTTTATATTCAGTTTCATATCCATTGAGTAAAGGAGCCAAGTGTTCCAGTGTCAATTTTGCATCGGCAACAACTTGAAAGGCATCTAATTTGTACGCATGCATACGATTGACATTAATATTTAAAAATTTAGCATGCTCAAAGTCAAAAGCGGATTTAGAAGATGTGGAAAAATCTGTATATCTGGTTCCAACGCCAATGATTAAATCCGCTTTCTTAGCAGCTGTATTAGCTGCAAGTGTACCCGTAATTCCCAAGCCGCCTAAATTGTTCGTAAACTGAGATTCTACAGTAGCTTTTCCGGCTTGCGTTTCAACTAATGGTATTTTATGTTTTTCCGAAAGCTCGATTAAAATATCACGAGCTTGTGAATATTTTGCACCGCCGCCAATGACAAAAAGCGGCCGTTTACTTTCTTTAATCAATTTTGCCGCACCATGCAATTCCCGTTCACTCGGAGCTTTACGATCAAGGTAATGAATACGTTTTTTAAAAAAGTTCGAATCATAATCAAAGGCTTCCCCTTCAACATCCTGAGATAAACATATTGTTACCGGACCGGTTTTAGCAGGATCGGTAAGCACTTCAAAAGCACGAATCAAGGCTGTCATTAATTGCTCCGGACGAGTAATTCGATCCCAATATCTCGACAGTGGTTTCAAGGCATCATTCGTCGTAACGGAAAAACTGTATTCTTGCTCAATTTGTTGTAAAACAGGATCCGGTTGCCTTGTTGCAAATGTATCACCAGGTAAAAACAACACGGGAATATTATTGGCCAACGCTGTTCCTGCCGCTGCTGCTAAGTTTGCAGCCCCCGGGCCGACCGAAGTCGTCACAGCATATATTTTTTGGCGAAGATGTTGTTTGCTAAAGGCAATCGCTGCGTGTGCCATTCCTTGTTCATTTTTTCCTTGGAAAACTTTTAAATGTCCGGGGTCCTGTTCGAGTGCTTGACCGATTCCCAAGACATTTCCATGACCAAATAATGTAAAAATCCCTTCCACAAAAGGAAACTCATGATTATCGACGTGAATATATTGTTGATTTAAAAATTTCACTAATGCCTGCGCAGTCGTTAAACGAATTTTCCCCATCAACCTTCACTCCCTACTTATTGATGAATTTCTTCTTGTTCCGCAATAAATTGATTAATTTCTTCCTTTGTAGGCATAGCTTCCGATGAACTATGGCGACTGACAACAATGGCTGCAGAGGCACCGGCAAATTTTAACGCCGTGTCAATATCATTGCCGGAAACTAATGCATAGATGAATGCAGACGCATACGAATCTCCGGCTCCAAACGTTTTTAATACTTTTGTCCTATATGCCTTTCCGACAAATCGTTTTCCGTCCCTCTTATAAGCAAAAGAGCCTTCAACCCCATGTTTAATCACGATAAGCTCCGGAGAATGTTTGAATAAATATTGAACGGTTGTATCGTTATTTCCCTTACTTACATTTTCCAAAACATTAAATTCATCTCGTGTTCCGATAACAATGTCCGAAAGCTCGGCAACTAATGAATAGTAAATAGAAGTTTCTTCAGGTGTCGTCCAGGTATAGCCCCGATAATCAAGTTCAAAGATTACTTTGACATCATTTTTCTTTGACAATTGAATGGCTTTTAACACTGCTTCCCGTGACGGGCTTTTTGCAAGAGCTGTTCCCGAAATAAGTAAAATTTTCGATCTTTTAATATATTCTTCTTTGACCTCAGATGGACGCAAATACAAATCCGCCACTTCATCCCGGTACATTAAAATACTGCATTCTTCCGGATTCTTTATTTCTGTAAAAGCTAATCCTGTTTTATGTCCCTCTTGATCAACAACCATATTCGAAGTGTCGACACCTGCATTCCGCATATATTGTTCAATAAAGCGACCATGTTGATCATCCGCAAGTTTTCCGATAAAACCTACTTTCAAACCTAATTTTGCAGAACCAATGGCAATATTAGCCGGTGAACCCCCAACATATTTTCGAAATGTCATTGTTTCTTCCATCGGACGGTTGTATTCTACCGCATTCAAGTCGAGACATGCTCGACCTATGGCAATCATGTCAAGTTCCCGTTCTGCATCAAAATGTATTTTCATTCGTAGTCATCCCCTATCGATGATTATTTTCGATTTAAAATCCATTCATGAGCGGGATCATTATAGAATTTCCAGATTCGTTTTGGTCCGGCCATGACATTTAAATAATAGGATTCATATCCATCAGGAACCCCGACAGGATGATATCCGGCCGGAACAATAACTACATCTCCATTTTCTACTGTCATTGTTTCATCGATGGATCGATCATCGGTATACACCCGTTGAAAAACAAAACCTTGTTTTGGATTTAATTCATGGTAATACGTTTCCTCCAAAAGAGATTCTAACGGCAATTGATCTTGATCATGTTTATGAGGCGGATAACTTGACCAGTTACCACTATCCGTATAGACTTCCACCACCAATAAAGAATTGGCGAATTCATCCTGGTCTGTCAAAATATTATGGACAAGACGTTTATTGCTGTATGCTCCTCGGTATTCAATACCAACATCTTTAGCCTCTATTAAACGTGTAGGTAACTGTTTATTAGACAAGGAATAGCATAAAACTACCCGGGCATTCGTGACCGCCGTTACTTCAAATGTATGATTATGGGAAATATAGATACTATCTGTCGGTTTTTTCTCAAAAACAGACGTTCTTGTACCAATATTTTCATAAAATTTTTCCCCATCCGAAACATTTATTTTTCCTGTTAAAGCAACGATACAAACTTCTTTTTCAGGCACTGTTTCGCTGTATTTTTCATTTTTTTCCAAGTCAATTATTTTCAACTCAACATATTTTAAAGGAGAATTTTCTTTTGTTACATGCTGTATAACCCTTACGCCATCATTTTTATTGCCCTCTAAAGGTTTTCTAAGTAAATTAACCATTTATTGCGCCTCCGTATTCTAACATTCATGGCAGGCTGGATAGCATTTATTAAACAATCCTTCCACAAATCCATATATAAATTTATTGATTTCTTATTCTCCAAAATTAGGAGTTTTGTATTGTGCAGTTACAACTTTTCTTCTTGTATAAAAATCAATGCTGTCTTTACCGTTTGCATGTAGATCACCGTAGAAAGAAGATTTCCAACCGGAAAATGGGAAAATCGCCATTGGAGCAGGTACACCCAAGTTTACTCCCAGCATTCCTGCATCAATATTTTCACGGAAGTAACGAATGGATGAAGCATTCGACGTAAAAATACAAGCGCCATTGGCAAATTCCGATTGGTTGGCAATGTCAATCGCTTCTTTCAAGTTCTTTACACGAATAATGGAAAGTACCGGTGCAAAAATTTCTTCTTTCCAAATTGTCATATCCGTCGTCACATTTTCAAAAATGGTCGGACCAATAAAATAACCATTGTCCGGAACATTTTCCCTCCCATCTAAAATTAACTTCGCACCTTCTTCAATCCCTTTTTCTATATAATTTATTGTTCTTTTTTGATTTTCTTCACGGATAACCGGACCTAGAAAAACACTATCTTCTAAACCGTTTCCAATTTTAATATTTGTCGCTTCAGTAACAAATTTTTCAAGGAATGTATCCGCAATATCTTCTTCAACAGTGACAACAGATGTAGCCATGCACCGTTCACCGGCAGAACCAAAAGCTGAACCGATAATGTTTTGTACTGCCAAGTCAATATCACAGTCTTTTAAAATAATCGCATGGTTTTTCGCACCTGTTAGCGCTTGCACACGTTTTAAATTTTGTGTTCCGCGTTTGTAAACATATTCTCCAACCGGTTTGGATCCTACAAATGAAATTGCTTTGACTTCCGGATGATCTAACAAGCCATTTACGACATCATGTGCTCCATATACAACATTGAAAACACCTTTAGGTAGCCCTGCTTCTGTTAATAACTTGACTAATTTCTCCATAAGTAACGGTGTTTTTTCGGACGGTTTCAATACAAATGTATTCCCTAGTGCAATTGCCATTGGAAACATCCAACAAGGAACCATCATCGGAAAATTAAACGGTGTGATTCCTCCAATCACTCCAATCGGATAGCGGTATGTACTTGCTTCAACATCTGTAGCAATCGATGCTAATGAATCACCCATCATTAACGTTGGTGCGCCTGCAGCAAACTCAACATTTTCAAGACCTCTTCCAACTTCACCAAGTGCTTCGGTTAAGTTTTTTCCGTTTTCAATGGTAATTAGTCGGGCAAGTTCTTCTCTATTTTGTTGTAAAAGTTGGTGAAATTTGAATAAAATTCTTGCACGTCTTGGAACAGCCACATCCTTCCAATTACAAAAAGCTTTGGAAGCAACTTCAACAGCATAATCTAATTCTTCTTTTGTTGAAAGTGGAACTAGTGCAATGACTTCTTTTGTGGCAGGATTATAAACTTCCTCATAATTTTCTGTCTTGCTTTCAACCCATTCTCCATTTATAAAATTTCGTAGTTTAATAACTTCAGCCACTTAAATCCCTCCCATTATTATTCGCTTTTTGTTATATTTTGGTTAAGTTTTGATAACTTATGATTATATAATAATATTAATCACATACCCAGTCAAGATTTTTGTTGCCTATAATTTGTTTTAAGTTTTGGTTAGTATACATTTTGAAATCTTTTGAAAGGAAACCTTGTAAAATTCCTAAAAATATGTAGGAGACTAACCCTTATTTGGGTAGTCTCCTATTCGATTCGATCGTCTTCAATCTTATGAAGTATTATTTCTTAATGCTTCAATATAATCTATTATTGATCTATCTTGAATTGGGAAAATTGTTTTACCCGAAATCTCAAATTTTTTATGCTTTCTCAATGTTTTTTTCAATTATTTGGTTTTCTATTTGTAAAGCGGCAGAAAATAAATGAAGAAATAACTGATAGGCGGATGTTGTCGTGTCATAATAATTTTTATAATAGAAGAGAATATGGGTCAAAATTTCAACGGATGTCTCATAGGTAAAATGATAAAAATCAACAACGGGAAAATATACAGAATTACCGATTGGAATTAATGTGCCGGCAACAAAAGCCCCTTCATGGAAGTAAAAATTTTCATTATTTAAGGAAACCTCCACTTCTTTTCTATTCAGTATATCTTCTAAAAGATATTTTTGTTGCTCATGCTTATTTCTCATTAAATAAAATTTAGGCACTGCTTTCCCCCACTCATTGAGCCAAGCGGGAATGATTTGTTTTTTTCGGTACTTCATTTTATTTTCTAAAACGTATTGATCAATAACATTCATCTCATCGTTCATTGAATTTTGGTAAAGTACATACCACCAAAACAGATTTTGCTCTAATAAGAATTTTTTATAACTTTGCGTCGGATGAAATGATAAAAACTCATCAATAAACGATTTTGCTTCGGATAAATATTGTGACAAAACAAAACCGGTAAAGTCATGATAGATATCAATTAATAACAGTTTTTTTATCGGTTCCGGAATTGGATAATCATGGCGAAATTTTTTCGTGCATGATACCGTTTGTGCAAATTCGACTACATTTGTATGATGTGTTCTCATTCCTTCAGTCCTCTCATTATTACAATTTCATTATTCAAGGGTATTATTAACAGAACGAAAAATGAAAACTAGAGGTACGAGAAAGGAGAATCAAGAGAGGGTTTTGTATATATTTTACATTTTTTCTGAATATTGGTCAAGGATCTATTATCCATGAACAATACAGCGAAACCATATTTTGCAATATATTTGTACAAAATTTACCGATATTCTTTTAAAATTCCTGCTCTTTTTTAAATCGTTCATCCCTCCCCGACTTATATGACTTTTTCTAAATGATTTTTGTTTTTCAGTGCATTAATTTTTGCAAAGTCCTATATATTCCTGGGCCTAATCATTCTAAAAATTTGGTTCCTAAAAATCTGTGTCATTTATGATATATTTTTCACAAAAAATACCTTTCTTAATAAAGGTAATGGTGCTACTATATATGAGGACGAAAAATCATCATTTTTAAAAACGAGGTTTAATTTCAAATGGAAACGACAATTACAAAGAAAACAATAAATATAAGTACGTTCGTTGACTTATTTTGTATGGTTCTTGGGACAATTATTACTGCTTTTGCACTAAATATGTTTACCATACCGGCAGGGTTATTATCCGGCGGGGTAACCGGTTTTTCCCAATTACTCAATCATTTTATTCCTATTAATGTCGGTGTTTATTATTTCCTTTTAAATATACCCTTACTGATCTTAGGCTATATTTACCTGGGCAAAAAATTTAGTTTCTATACGATATTAGCAACAAGTTTAGTTTCTTTTTTCTTATTAATAGTTCCGGTTAAACATATTTGGACGGATGATCCTTTGCTATCTGCTATTTTCGGTGGGGTTTTAAATGCGGTCGGTTGTGGTCTTGTTCTCCGTCGGGGCGGTTCGGAAGGCGGTTTTGATATATTATCACGGGTGATTGCAAAATATCGTAATATCACAGTTGGAAAGTCTAACTTAATTATTAATACAATTATTGTAATTTTATCCGGCTTTATTTTTAATAGCGAAATTGCCTTGTACACCATTATATCGTTTTATTCATCTATGAAAACTTATAATATTATCTTGAATCACGTTGATCGCATCTCTTTGTTGATTATTACGGATAAAGGGAAAGAAGTGAACGAGGCAATTACAAAAGAACTTCATCGCGGGACGACGATGTGGAATGCAAGCGGTGGCTATACACGAAAAGAAAAAACGGTGTTGTATTGTGTTATCATGAAAGGTGAAATGCATCAATTAAAACAAATTGTGAAATCCGCAGATCCAACATCATTTGTTAGCATTATTTCAACACAAAACGTAATTGGCCGGTTTCATCAGATTTGGTAAAGAAACCTCGGCGGCTGTCGGGGGAGATCAACTGCCCGCATGCATCCGATTGGTTCAATAAACCATCAGTGGGAATGAAGAAAACCCCACTGATGGGAGTTTCTCATTATTCCCCTAATGTCAATAACATTTCCCGAACAGTTTTACATGCCACTGCAGTTGATGCGCCTGAAGGGTCATACGGTGGAGATAACTCCACCACGTCTGCCGCAACAATTTGGTTTAATTTTTGCATATGTCCAATTGCACCCAACAAATCACGATATGAAATTCCGCCCGGTTCCGGGGTTCCGGTGCCGGGAAAAACGCCCGGATCAAGAACATCAAGATCAATTGTAATGTAAACAGGTACATCAGCTAATTCATCCATCTTTTCCGCAAATGTATCCAGTGAAAATTTTTCCAAATATGTATGTTCTTTTGCCCATTCAAATTCTTCCTTTAAACCGGAGCGAATTCCGAATTGGAAAATCCGTCCGTCGCCGAGAAACTCATGACAATTGCGAATGACTGAAGCATGGGACAGTTTTTCACCTAAATAATGTTCACGTAAATCGGTATGCGCATCAATATGGATTAAATGTAAGTCCGGATATTTTTCATATGCTGCTTTAATTGAAGAAAGACTAACAAGATGTTCTCCCCCTACCATTAGAAATTTCTTCCCATCATTTAAAACGTCACGGCTATATTCAAAAATAATATCCATCACCTTTTCGGTATTTCCAAATGGTAAGTCCAAGTCACCGCCGTCAAAAACTGCTATGTTCTCCAAATCCCGATCCAAATAAGGTGAATAAGTTTCCAAACCATATGAATCCGTACGAATTGCCTGCATTGCAAAGCGGGTACCCGGACGGAAACTCGTTGTTCCGTCAAAAGGTACCCCGAACAAAACAAGGCTTGCTTCTTCATAAGATTTATCACAACCAATAAACGTACTTATATTCATTTTTTTATTCCCCATCTACTAGTGCCTCCCTTACGTAATTCGGCAAACAAAACGCCCCGCGGTGGAGTTCGGTATTGTAATATTTTGTTCGAATCTTTAATTTTTCCCAATCTTCGGCGTGTAAATCCAGCAACGGATCGTACACCTTTGAAGCAAAGCCGAATAACCAGTGACCGGAAGGATATGTCGGCATATGATACTGATAAACATGCGTAATTGGAAAAATATGTTTAATCTTTTTATGTGCCTTTTTCATATTTTTCGCATATTCAGCAAAATATGGTGACTCATGCTGGTTAATTAAAATTCCGTCATTCCTCAATATTCGATAACACTCTTGATAAAATTCGATTGTAAAGAGACCTTCTCCCACAGAAATCGGATCAGTGGAATCAACAAGAATTAAATCAAATGACGCATCAGATGCTTTTTTCACATAAGCCAAACCATCCTCGAATTTCAAGGTCATGCGTGGCTCTTCCTCAATCCCACCGGCAGTAACAGGTAAATACTTTTGACAGAGTCGAAAAACACGTTCATCAATTTCGACCATGACCACTTTTTCCACCGATTTGTACCGTAAAACTTCACGAGCCGTACCGCCATCACCGCCACCGATAATTAGAACCCGTTTTATATTTGGATTTGTGGCGAATGCGGGGTGAACAATCATCTCGTGGTAAATAAATTCATCTTTTTCATTTACCATCATCAAACCATCTAAAGTGAAAAATGTGCCAAACTCCTTACCCTTATAAAAGTCAATTTGTTGGAAGGGTGTTTTTTCACTATAAATTTTCTCATCATAAGCAATGGAAAATTTACATTCTTCGCTCCACGATTCCGTGTACCAATTCATTTTTGACATCATTCCTTCACGACTTTAATATGGTTTGCCTCTTTTGCTTCAGTTAATACATTTCCGATTGTTTGACAGTAATAATGATATTGATTGACCACATCGTTGGAAATTAATTCTCCCGGTATAACAAGTGGAATACCCGGCGGATAAATCATCAATGTATCCGCACTTATACGTCCAACAGCTTGATCAATCGGTATAGATTCTTGCTCAGCATAAAAAGCATCGCGAGGAACAAGAGCTAATTTATTTATTTCACTTGTTGTGACATGAGTAGAAATGATCGTTGCATGTTTTCCATACTTTTTCTCAATATCCTTCAAGGCAAAAACTAGTTTATCGATCGATTCTTTCGTGTCGAACGAGCTAATCACAGCCATAATGACATATCCTTCAGCCAATTCCATTTGGATGCCGTATTCTTCTTTTAAAATTGTATAGACATCAAAGCCGGTAAAACCAATTCCATTTACACGGATAACAAGTTTTGTCCAATCATATGATTGTTGGAAATATTTTTTCACGTAAGCTTCTTTTAATACTTCATAGTTCGAATTTGCTTCAATGGACAGAATAGCATCCATTACAATCGGTTTTAATTCCCTATACCGCTTTTTTGCAAACAAAACCATCTCTCTTCGTGCCACGTCCAAAGAACTCATTAACAAATAGTTCGCACTTGTTGTTTGTAACATATTCACTATTTTTTGCATACGCTCGGGAGCAATTCGGTTCCCTTTTAATAAAAGTAATGAACTTTGGGTTAAGGAACCCCCTGTTTTATGCATGCTTACGGTAACTGCATCGGCTCCGGCTGTAAGAGGATCGATATAGTCATCAGGCATAAAAGCCAAGTGAGCACCATGAGCACTGTCGACAAGAACTGTTACCCCCCGTTCGTGGGCGAGTTCACAAATTTCCACTAATTCATTCATTGCACCAAAATAGGTTGGATATGTGACAAGGATTGCTTTCGTTTCCGGATTTTCATTTAATGCCTTTCTTACATTTTTAACAGACACACCGTGGGCAATCCCAAAATGCAAGTCGACTTCAGGTTGAATAAATATCGGTTTTGCCCCGCTCAGAATTATTCCATTCATAACGGATTTATGACAATTTCTCGGTACAAGAAGCGTTTCACCCGGTTTTACTGCTGCTAAAATCATGGCAATAATACCAATTGTCGTACCGTTAACTAAAAAATAAGCATGATCGGCTCCAAATGCATCAGCCGCTAATTCCTGAGCTTCTTTAATTACCGATTGGGGATGGCTTAACAGATCAAGTTCTTTCATTGAGTTGACGTCCATCCGCATTGTCATGTCCCCGAGGACCATACGTAACGGATTCATTTGTGCCCCCATTTTGTGGCCCGGGACATCAAAAGGTGTAACATCTCTTCTGGCATACTGAACTAATGTTTGAAATAAGGGCATTTGATTATGATCTAGTTTAGGCGCTGTTTTTATCAATGGTTGTTCAAATTCCAATAGTTTGTTCATCATCGGCAGCCACCACTAACATTCAAAGTAGTAAGCACCTTGCTGAACTCCATTGCCCTCTTTGAAAATTGTTCCTGCATGAAAAATTGTGACATTCCGCAAAGTTCATTTGTGTTTCCTATATCAATGAGTGCAGCGCAGGTCATTCGTACAGTATCATCGTAGACAGCTGTTTCCATATTTACCCAGCTCACACGATCTGTACTGGTTGGTAAAAACACTTCACAAGCTGCTTTTATAAACGGTTTTTGAAGGAAAATTGAATCCTGCCCTGCATTAGGTATTTGATTCAGATATCCTTCTGTTGCAGATTCCAACGTAAATAAATTGTTTGCCAATATTAACCACTCCTAACACAATTTTTTTGTTTAGGCATAAAAAAAGCTCTCCAAAGGCAAGGAAAGCTTCGATTAATATCAGCTGCTTATCCTCTTATTGCTCACAAAATGTACTCATTTTGTGCTCAGGTTGGGCACCCAATATTTAGTTCTGAGAACCAAACTGGTTTGCCACCGTATCTTAGACCCCTCGTCTCAACGGCTATTAATAAGAGAGAAACTTTTATTTATGCTGGAATAATAATAAAGGATTTAAAAAGACATGTCAATTTATTTTGGAAATGTCTTAATAAAAATTTTTTTGCACGTTTATACATTTATCATAAGCCCCAAAAAAGTAAATATTTCTATAAATCATCTACGAGAGATGGCTGCAAATCTTAAATAAGAACTTGGAATTTATCAAATTATTGATAAAATAGTAATATAGAAATCTTTCATATAATGGAGGCAAAACTATGTTAATTCCTTATAAAGGTAAAACACCAAATGTTCATGATAGTGTTTTTATTGCGCCGGGGGCATATTTAATTGGTGATGTAACAATAGGAAAGGAAAGTTCCGTATGGTTTAATGCCGTTTTACGCGGTGATGAAGGGCCCATCATTATCGGAGAAAAATGCAG